>Ga0335070_10010377_pt1 | contig 10886 bp, 10 predicted proteins | sample Lox_Sample_13_FD_206722 | JGI IMG/M metagenome (GOLD analysis project Ga0335070, IMG submission 206722) | Soil microbial communities from Loxahatchee National Wildlife Refuge, Florida, United States - Lox_Sample_1.3 | ecosystem: Environmental > Terrestrial > Soil > Wetlands | place: USA...
AGGACGCCCGTCCCGGTCGTGCGCGGGTGATCGAAATCGGTGTCGAACCCGCCCTGCACCTTGCCGACGCAGTGCCACGGCCAGCCGAGCGTGAAGCCCTCGATCACGGCATCCATCGTATGCATGACCGGTGCGTCGACGCGGGCGGCTCGGGCGCCCACCGCCGTCGTCGTCAACCGGCGGCGCGGCGTCAGGCGCGGCAGGAACTCGGTCGTGACCCAGGCAGGACGGTGGCTTGCCGGGCTGGGTCCGCGGCGGCCGGCGCGCGCGAGCGACGCGGCTGCAAACCGGCCCTGCGCCAAGCCAGGCCGCCCTGCCATCAGGCGTCCCGCGCCGCCCTCGAGGTGCGCCTGCCACAGCCGGCCGCGCGCGCCGCGGCCCGCCGCCTTGGTGCGAACGCGCAGCGCGGACGGCCGCTCGGTCTCGACATAGCAGGCGCCGGCCGGCTCCGGCTCGAGCATGGCGCGCAGCGCCGCCGGCATGGGCCTGGTCGGCGGGATCGGGTCGCGCCGGGCCAACTCGTCGAGCGTCAGGATCGATGCCGTCTCGGCCGGCCGGCGCCTCGGCGGCTTGCGCCGGGCCTTGGCGGTCCGCGGCTTGGCGGTGCGGAGACTGGCGGCCGGCGTGCGCGCTGTGCGGCGCTTGGCGCGTTTGGACACGCGGTGGCGCTTGGCCATGACGGGGCCCTCCTCTGCCAGATGCCGGGTCACGCTAGGAGCAGCTTAGGGCAATCCGGAGGGCCGCGCACTGCCCGGCCGGCGGCTCGGGAACTTTTCCGCGCGTCGCGTTTTTCCTGCGTGCTCCGGGCGCGGCCGGCTGGCCTTAGGACGGCATCGGCCGATGACCTGTTTCAGATTTCGAGGAAAACCCGACCATGGTCACCGAACGCGAGATAGTCAGAGCGGCGCTCGCCATGATCCGCCGCTACGGGCGCGACGGCGCGGTCGCCGAGGCTGCCGCGCACAGCGGCCAGCTGGCCAACGAGGGCGACGAGATCGGCGCCAATGTCTGGCGGCTGGTCGGCGACGCGATCGCCGAGATCGAACGGGCGACGCCGGCCTCTGGCGAGGCCATTCACTGAGGCGCGGCGCTGGCCGCCCGATGCCGGCGCCGGCGCAACAGGTGCCGGCCTTCGATCCATTGCCAGGCGAGCAGCCCAGGCACGCCGAGTCCCAGCTCGCGCACGCGTTTGGATAGCGAGAGCGCCAGCGCGGTTTCCGCCGTCAGGCCGAACAGACCGCCGAACACGATATAGCTCGCCTCCAACACGCCGAGCGCGCCCGGGACCATGAACGCCACCGCGCGCACGCCGGCGCCGAGACTCTCCAGGATGAAGGCTTCGGTGAGGCCGATCGGCTGGCCGAAGAAGTGCATCGTCAGCCAGATCTCGCCCGTGCCGGCGGCCCAGCCGAGCAGGCGTACCAGATTGGCGCGCCAGAACCGGCCGCGGTCGCGATAGATCGCGACCACCGAGGCGTCGATCGCCGAGGCCTTGCCGGCCAGCTGGAGCAGGCGGCCGTTGCGCAGGAGGCCGCCGGCCAGGCGGGCCGACACCTCGAACATGCCGCGGTGCTGGATCACCAGGAACAGGGCAACTGCGACGAAGAACAGGCCGATACCGGCCAAAACCGCCCAGGCCACCGTCAGCACGGCCGGCTCGCTCGAGCGCGCGACCAGGAGCGCGAGGCCGAGCATGACGAACACCATTTGCGTGACCACGCCGACGGTCAGGTCGACCACGATGCTCGCCGCCGAGCGCGCGCCGCCGACGCCGCGCAGATAGGCCAGCCGCGCCGCGGCGAGGTCGCCGCCGACGCCGGCCACCGGCAGCAGCGAATTGATCGATTCGCGGATCCAGCGGATCCAGACGACGCCGGCCGCGCCGAGCGGGCTCTTGTGCGGCAACAAGTCGCGCCAGGCGAGCGCGCCCAAGGTCATGGGCACGACATGGTAGAGCGTGATCGGTACCAGGCCCCAGCCGATCAGCAGCATGGCGTGCGCCACTTCGCCGGCGCCGCTGGCGACGATCAGATAGATGGCCAGCGCCAGGCCGAGGCACAACGCGAGGATCAGCGATAGGCGAATGGCCGGATTCCTTAGCTGTGGGGCCGTCGGCGACGGCCGGCAAGGCCATGGGACTAGGTCGGCGCCGCAGTTCTATCAAGACTTGATTGTCCGCGCCAATCGCCTGTACATCCTCGGCGTGCCAAGCCCCGCCGCCGCCGCCGACCCCTCGTCCGCCCTGCCCGTCCTGGTGCTGATCCGGGGCGCGCTTGCGCCCGCGGACGCCGGCCGGCCGCTGCTCGGGCTGAGCCTCGAGCGCCGCGTAGTGCTCGCGGCGCGCCGAGCCTGCTTCGGCGCCGTCTACAGCCTGGGCCAGGACCGGGCGGCGCCCGCCGGCGGCGTCGCGGTCGGCGATTGGGCCGGCCTCGCGGCCGCGCTGCAGGGCGCGGCCGCGCCCCCGCTCGCCATAGCGCCGACCGGCCTGCTCGCCGAGACCGACTGGCTCAAGCGCCTGGCCGAGACGCGGCTCGAGCCGGCGGCCTGGGCCGCCCTGCCTGACCGCCTCGTCCTCATCGCCCCGGCGGCCACCCCCGAAGCGCTGGCGACGCTCGCCGGCCTCGGCAGCGATGCCGACTTGCCGGCCGTCATCGAGGCGCTGTCGCGACGATTCGGCGCACCCGCCCAGCCGCCCGCCGCGATCGATCCGATGCTGCTCACCACGCCGGCCGACCGGCGCGCCGCCGAGCGCCGCCTGCTGCGCGGCCTGGTCAAGGATACCGACGGCTTCATGGCGCGCCATGTCGAGCGGCCGATGTCGCTCGCCGTCTCGCGTCTCCTTGCCGGAACGCCGATCACGCCCAACCAGATGACGCTGTTCTCGGTCGCGGTCGGCCTCGTGGGCGCGCCGGGCTTCCTCTCGGCGGCGCCGTTCTGGCAGACGGTGGGCGCCCTCCTCCTGCTCGCCCATTCGATTCTCGACGGCTGCGACGGCGAGCTGGCGCGGCTGCGCTTCCAAGAATCGCGCTGGGGCGGCATTCTCGATTTCTGGGGCGACAACGTCGTCCATGCCGTCGTGTTCGCGTGCATGGCCATCGGCTGGAGCAACGCGGCGGGCGCCGACTGGCCGCTCCTGCTCGGCGCGGCCGCCGTGGCCGGCGCGATCGGCTCGGCGAGCCTGGTCTATTGGCGCACGATGCGGCCCAAGGCCGACAACGGGCCGCTCTACACCTCGGTCTCGGCGGCCCCGGGCCAGCGTCTCGCGCGCCTGCTCGACGCGCTGTCGCGGCGCGATTTCATCTACCTCGTGGTCGCGTGCGCGCTGTTCGGCAAGGCGGCATGGTTCCTCGTGCTCGCCGGCCTGGGCGCGCCGATCTTCCTTATCCTTCTGTTCGTGCTGGCCGCGCGCGAGCGCGTCGCCCCGGCGGTGACGCCGACCGGCGCCTAATCGAGCGCGAGTCGCACGCCACCCTGGGCGCTCGACCGCTGGGCGAGATCGATCAGGCGCGCGCAGCGCACCGCGTCGTCGAGATTACCCGAGCCGCCCGTCGCCATCGCGTGGCAGAAATCCTCGGCGACGCCCGCGAACCAGTCCGGATGGTGCGAGCCCTCGGAGAGCGGCGGCGGCGCCGGGAAGCGCGCCGCCCCGCCTGCGCGCTCGACCACGACGTCGGCGCCCTCGACCCGGATCAGGCCGCGCTCGCCCTCGATCTCGATATGGTTGGCGCGATGCTCCGCGGTCCAGGTCAGGAAGATGCGCGCCTGCGCGGGGCCGCAATCGATCTCGACCGTCGCCGTGTCTTCGAGCGGCCATTCGCGGAAGCGCCGCGTCTCGAGCGTCGCCGCGACGGCGCGGGGTGCGCTACCGGTCCAGCGCAGGACGCAGTAGAGCGCGTGCCAGCCATGGTCGAACAGGATGCCGCCGCCGGCCAGCGCCGGGTCGACGCGCCAGTTGGCTGTGCCGGCCGTCGCGATCGTCACCGCCGGCTGCGTCCGCAGCGTGTCCCAGCGCACGGCGCGCACTCGGCCTACCGCGTCGTCGTCGACCAGCGCCGTGAGGCGCCGGCAAATCGGCGCCTGGAGCCAGTTGTGGACCGTGTGTACGGTGCGGCGCGCGCGCTTCGCCGCCTCCGCGATGGCGAGCGCGTCGGCCGCCCGCGTCACCAGCGGCTTCTCCGACAGCACATGAAGCCCGCCGTCGAGCAGGCGCCGGATCAGGGCGGCGTGGCTGCCCGGCGGCGTGCAGAGATCGACGAAGTCGAGCGTCTCGGCCGCAAGCAGCGCATCGACACTGTCGTACCAGCGCCCCTCGGGCACCGCGGCGAGGAACGCCGCGCGGCGCGCCGCCACGGCGTCGGCCGCCGCGACGATCTTGACGTCGCCGCGCGCCAGCCAGCCCGGTAGATGGCCCCTCTCGGCGACGTTGCCGAAGCCGATGACCGCGCCCTTGAGCACGCGCGCCGCCTCAGTCGAGGCCGAACTTCTTGGTGATCGCGCCGAAGGACTGGTCGAGGATGTCGACGCCGCGCAGCGCCTCATCCTCGGTGATGACCAGCGGCGGGTTGATGCGGATGACGTGCGAATAGGACATGGTGACGAGGCCGCGCTCGAGCGCCTCGTGGAACAGCGCGCGCGTGATCTTCTTGTCGAGCGGCGCCTTGGTCTTACGGTCGGCGACCATCTCGACGCCGATCATCAGACCGCGGCCGCGCACGTCGCCGATGAAGCGGTATTTGTCCTGCAGCTTCTTGAGCGCCGCGAGCATGACCGCGCCGACCCGCGCCGAGTTCTCGACCAGCTTGTCGTCGAGGATCGCCTCGACCGCGCCCAGGCCCGCGGCGGCCGCGAGCGGATTGCCGCCATAGCTCGACGAGCTGCCGCTCGGCTCGCCGAACGGCACGGCCGACATGCGCGCCTGCGACGAGGCGACGCCGGAGAGCGGGAAGCCGCCGCCCATGCCCTTGCCGATGGTCATGACGTCGGGCTTGAGGCCATAATGGTCCGACGCCCACATCTTGCCCGTGCGGCCGAAGCCGGTGAGGATCTCGTCGACGATCAGGAGCGCGCCGAACTCCTTGGCGATCTCGCGCACGGCGTGGATGAAATCGTCGGGCGGGATGACGTTGCCGGCCGTGCCCTGCATCGGCTCCATGATGATCGCCGCGACCTCGTCCTGGGTCTCGTTCTTGATGACGTTGCGCAGGTGCTCGGCGCAGGCCACGCCGCAGGACGGGTGCTGCAGGTTCCACGGGCAGCGATAGCAATTGGCGTAGGGCGACATGTGCATGCCCGGCACGAACGGGCCCTGATGGTTGCGATAGCTGCCGCCGAGCAGGCCGATGGTGCCGGCTGTCTTGCCGTGATAGCCGCCCCAGAAGCCGATGAACTCGAACTTTTTGGTGACCGACTTGGCGAGGCGGAACGCCGCCTCGACCGCCTCGGCGCCGCCCGAGAACAGCTGGACGTGGGTCAGCCCGTCGGGCAGGAGGCCCCCGACCAGCTCGAGGAAGCGGGCGCGCGCCTCGCTGGTGAAGCTGCCGAAGGTGGCGCGCTCGAGCTGCTCCTTGAGCCGCCGGACGTAATGCGGATGGCTGTGGCCGAGGCTGCCGACCGCGATGCCGGCGATGAAATCGAGGTAGTCGTTGCCGTCGACGTCGGTGATGGTGCAGCCGCGCGCCCGGTCGACGGCGATCTGCGAGTAGAGCGCGATCGACTGCAGGCCCGGCGCCATGATCTGGGCCTCGCGCTCGAAGATCGCTTTCGACTTCGGGCCGGGCACCGCGCGCCGCTCACCGACGGCCGACGCCTTCGCTGGATTGTCCTTTTTGGTCATCTCGTTCATGGAAGTGTCCTCGTCAGGCGACCGCGCGCGGGCGGCGATGAAAGCGATCGGCGAGCAGATCGGCGATTGCCTCGGCGGCCCGGTCGCGATAGCGGGCATAGCTGGGCCAGGCGTTGAGATCGATGATCACGGGCGCGCCGTCGGGCCGGATGATGGCGTCGCCGCCGAAGATATCGACGTCGAGCGCCGCCGCGGCGGAGAAGGCGACCGCGCGCAGCCGCGCCGCATCGAAGGCGTGGCCGGTCATGCCCTTGTCGCGGTGGTAGAACCACTCGAACCAGCCGCTGTCGGCGGGCGCGCCGGCGCGCCGCGCGACGCCATAGAACTTGATCAGGTCGCCCGGCACGTGCTCCTGGGCGACAACGAAAGGAATGCCGCGCCCGGCGAAGCGGTTCAGCGCCTCGCGCCAGCCGTCCTCGGAGGCGGTGTACATCACGTCGTCCGACTGCGTCGCGTGGAAGTCGTAGCGCTTGATCCACATGCACGGCGCCGGCGGCGGCTTGCCGCTGTCGGTCGCGACGATCTGGCTGGCCGGCGCCGGCACGCCGTGGCGCTGGAACAGCTCGACCATGCGGTGGCGATAGGTGTTGCGGATCGCCTCGGGCGAATTGACGACGATGGCGCCCTTCTGGATCGCCTTCTGGAGCCGGTCGAGGATGTCGCCGCGCTCGCACATGGCGAAGATGTTGGCGGCAGGCGCCTCGAAGGCGGCGTCGGCCGCGTCGGGATCGAGCAGCTCGACCGCGAAGCCGCGCTCGCCGAGCGCCGCGCCGACCCGCTGCATGATCGCCGCATCGTCGTCGACCCGGCCGGGCGAATGCGCCGACTCGCGGTAGATGCCCCATGCCGTCCTGGTCGCGCTCATGCGCCCCTGCTCCTTGCCGTGGTTTGCGCCGCGCCCTCGGCCGCCGCGATATCGGCGGCCCGGTCGATGTCGAAGACGCGCGGCACGGCCACGCCATACACCCTTTCGCCGCGCTCGACCAGCCAGCCGAGATAGTCGCGCAGCCGGTCGAAACCGCCCGTGGGATCGGCCGGTCGCCGTGCCGGCAGCACATAGAGGCCGGCCGTCACATGGCTGCCGCCCGCGCCGCCGAGCCGCGCGATGCGGCCGCTGGCCGGGTCGAGCTCGGCCCAGAGCGGCTTCTCGTCGTCGACCAGGTCGGTCAGACCAAGCACCGTGGCGTCGGCCGGGAAGCCGGCGGCGGCCTCGACGAAGGCGCGGAAATCCTCGCTCGCCATCACCCCGTCGACCGTGGTGATGACCGCCGCCGCGCCCGCCAGCCGCTCCGCGACCAGGCGGAAGCTGGCGTAGGACGAGGGCGTCGTGCGCACGATCAGGTCGATGTCGAGGCCGCCGGCATTGTCGCCGAGCCAGCGCCGGCAATCCTCGCTCGCCTCGTTGATAATGACGGTGAGCCGGCCGATGCCGGCGGCGCGGAACCGGTCGAGCGCGTGGTCCATGAGCGGCCGGCCGGCGACCGGCACCATCGGCTTGCTCATGCGCCAGCCGGCGGCGCGCAGCCGGCTGCCCTCGCCGGCGGCGATGATGCCGCCCTGGGCGATCGGGCCGAGACGCTCCCCGCTCATTGCAGCAGCTCCGCAAGCGCGTCGAGCCGCGTCACCGCCGCGTGGTCGCAGATCTCGGCGGCCTGCGCCTCGGCCGGGGCGACCCACACGAAGGCCATGCCCAGGTTGCGCGCGCCGGCGCGGTCGCGCTTCAGCGAATCGCCGACGAACAGCGTCGTCTCCGGATCGGCGCCGAGCGGCTCGAGCGCCGCGCGGAAGATCGCCGGGTCGGGCTTCTCGGCGCCGACGCGCTGGCTGTCGGCGATGACGCGGATCAGGGGCGCGAGCCCCGCGCTCCGGCACACCGCGTCGAGATTGCCGTAGAAGTTCGAGACGATGCCAAGTCGATAGCGTCGGCCGAGCGCCTCGATGAGCGGCCGGTTACGCGCGAAGGCGGCGTCGGCCTCGCCGAGGAATCGGGTCGCGACGCGCCGGCCGCGCCCGGCGTCGCGCGGGGCGATGCCACGCCGCGCCAGCTCGTCCTCGAGATTGTCCGTCAGGCGCGCGATCGTCGTCCGCAGATCGGCGTCGAGCGGCAGGCCGCCGACCAGCGGGTCGTCGGCGGCATAGAACACCGGCGCGAAGGCCTCGGTCCCGATCTCCAGGCCCTCGGCGCGGTAATGCTCGTGGAAGCGCTCCTTCCACGCGACACCGTCGGCATCGAGCGTGCCGCCGAAGTCGAACAGCAGGGTTTCGATCGGCCGATTCATTCTTCGGGTCTGGCTCATAAGCGTGGCAAGAGGGACGACCGGCTGCCCGCCGTCGCCCTCCTGTCCGCCGCTCAGCGCGTTCGGCTCAGGCCAACGCGTTCTTGTCGCGCGCCGCACCCTCGCTCAGATCGAACGGCCGGCCCTCGATGAAGGCGTCGACCGCTTCGAGGGCGACGCTGTCGCGGAACTGGCGCGGCGGCGATTTCATGTAATAGGCCGACGGCGCGACGAGCGGTCCGCCCTCGCCGCGATCGAGCGCCAGCTTGGCGCAGCGCAGGGCGTCGATGACCACGCCGGCGCTGTTCGGCGAATCCTGGACCGACAGGCGCAGCTCCAGCTCGATCGGCGAGTCGCCGAAGCCGCGACCCTCCATGCGGATGAAGCAGACCTTGTTGTCGCGCTGCCACGGCACATAGTCAGACGGGCCGATGTGGATGTCGCGCGCGTCCAGCCGCTCGTCGAGCTGCGACTGCACCGATTCGGTCTTCGAGATCTTCTTCGATTTCAGGCGCCGCCGCTCCAGCATGTTGAGGAAGTCGGTGTTGCCGCCGGTGTTGAGCTGATAGGTCCGGTCGAGGCCGACGCCGCGGTCGGCGAACAGCCGCGCCAGCATGCGGTGCACGATGGTGGCGCCGACCTGGCTCTTGATGTCGTCGCCGACGATCGGCAATCCGGCGGCGCGGAACTTCTCGGCCCATTCGGGGTCCGAGGCGATGAACACCGGCACGCAGTTGATCATGGCGACGCCGGCATCGAGGCAGGCCTGGGCGTAGTGCTTGACCGCCTGGTCGGAGCCGACCGGCAGATAGCACAGGAGGACCTCGGCGCCCGAGCGGCGCAGCGCCTCGCCGATGTCGGTCGGCTCGAGATCGGTCGCGCGGAACGCGACATCGTCCGGATAGTCGGCCATGTGCTCGGCGACGCCGTCGAGGATCGGGCCGGCCTGGACCACGACATTCGACACCGGCAGCGCGCTCTGGAAGATGCGCGTGCAGTTCGGCTTGGCGAAGATCGCCTCTTCGAGCGGCCGGCCGATCTTACGGCGGTCGATGTCAAAGGCCGCGACGAACTCGACGTCGGCGCAGCTATAGCCGCCGATCGACGGCCGCATGACGCCGTCGAGCGACGCGCCCTGTCGGTTGCGATAGTACTCGACGCCCTGCACGAGCGAGCTCGCACAGTTGCCGACGCCAGCGATAGCCACCTTTATCTTATTAGGCATATGACATGGTGCTCCCATTGCGCTGCAAAGTCGTTAGCCACCACCGCGCCGACCCCGGCACAACGCGATGACTCACGACCGACCCGTGTGTTCCAGATTGGCGCGGCGCGCCAGGACGCGCCGGTCGATCGGATAAGGCAACCCGCGCTGCCACAGCGCAGGCCCCACACGTACTCTCAAGCCCCTCCGCGCGCCTGTTTACCATTCCACAAGGTAAACAATCCAGCCGGGCGTTTTGTCGCAGGGGTAGGCGCTTCCCGGCGCCAGCACTCCCGCCGCCTAGCCCAAAGGTCCGAGGCCCTGCTCAGGACGCCTTGCGGCCGGGCACCGAGGACGGGGTGAAGATGACGTAGACCACCCCGGTGTCGTCGCCGCGGCACAGGTCGACCAGGCCGAGCTTGCCGGTCTTGGCACCGAACCAGACGAACAGATCCTGGCGCGCCGGCTCGGCCTCGGTGCGCGCGGGCGCGGTCGTCCCGGCCGTGCCTTTACCGTCCTTGGTCGCGCCGGGCTTGGCGGCGGTCGATTTCGCCGCGTCCCGCGGCGCGGCCTTGCCGTTGGCCTTCGCCTTGTCGGCGGTCGCGGTCTTGGCGTCGGTGCGCAGCGCGTCGGCCGTGGCGCCTTTCGGCTGCCAGTACGGGCCGTATTCGTCGCGCAGGCGCCCGAGCGCGGCCGTCACGGTCGCGCGGCATGATTGGCTGCCCGGCGCGGCGCCGAGCTGATCGTATTGGACGAAGACGCCGTCGAGCTTCTGGTCCGGCCCGAACCGCGCGCGCACCGTCGCCGGCAGGCCGAATGCCTTGTCGTCATATTCGACGCAATTCTGGAAATGGTCCGGAAACGCGCAGCGAGTCAATCGCCCGCGCGGCACCGCCTTCATCGCGTCGGCGACCGACATCCCGAATTGGAATGGGCCGTAGCCGACGATGTTCTCCGGCCCGGCAGCCTGCGCGGCGCCCGCGAGCGCGCCGAAGGCGAGCGCGATCGCTGCGCCTCCCCGTCCCGCCGCTCGCCAGTTCCGCGCCATGCCCGCTCCTTTTGCCCTGTGCGCGGCCGGCCCGAAAGGCCGGCGCGGCGCCATGATCGCGCGGCGCGGCGGCTTTGCCAAGCCGGCTGCCGGGAACCCCGGCCGGCGCGCAGGCGTTTCGACAGCTCAAGCCCCTGCCCCGCCCGGGGGGCGTTGCCCCGGCCCCGCCAACCCACGGGAATCTGCGACAATATGCCCCGATCGAGCTCCTGGCGCACCGCCCTCCTGGCCGCCGGCGTTGCCCTCGTGCCGGCGGCGGCCGCCGTGGCCGCCGAGCCGTCGGGGCACGGGCCCTCCGAAGTCCTGTTTCTCGGCCAGATCGTCGCGCTGGTGCTGCTTGGCCGGCTGCTCGGCGAGGGGATGCAGCGCATCGGCCAACCGGCGGTCATGGGCCAGCTGCTCGCCGGCCTCTTGCTCGGGCCCTCGGTGCTGGGCGCGCTGTGGCCCGCGGCACACCAGGCGCTGTTTCCGCCGGGCCAGGGGCAGAAGGCCATGCTCGACGGCGTGGCGCAGCTT
>Ga0335070_10010378_pt1 | contig 10885 bp, 7 predicted proteins | sample Lox_Sample_13_FD_206722 | JGI IMG/M metagenome (GOLD analysis project Ga0335070, IMG submission 206722) | Soil microbial communities from Loxahatchee National Wildlife Refuge, Florida, United States - Lox_Sample_1.3 | ecosystem: Environmental > Terrestrial > Soil > Wetlands | place: USA: Florida...
CGCTTACTTTCAGGACTACGCGCGGCGTTACACCGATCTGCCGCTGCTGGTGAAGCTGCGGCGCCACGGCAACGGCTGGGTGCCCGACCGCTTCCTGCGCGCGAGCGACTTCGGCGATCGTCTCGGGCAGGCCAACAACCCGGACTGGAAGACGGTGGCCTTCGACGAGCAGTCGGGCAGCGTGGTCGCGCCCAACGGCTCGATCGGCTTTCGCTGGGGCCAGAAGGAAGGCGAGGACCAGGGCAAGTGGAACCTCGAGGAGAAGGAGGCCGGCGGACGGCAGACGAAGTTGCGCCTGTCGCTGATCGACAGCCGCGACGACGTGGCGCCGGTCGCCTTCCCCTACTTCGGCGGCATCGCGCACGAGCGCTTCCAGCACAACGACCAGGGCGGCGACGTGCTGGTGCGCAGCGTGCCCGTGAAGAAGCTGCAGCTTGCCGAGGGAGAGTGCCGTGTAGCCAGCGTCTTCGACTTGGTGTGCGCCCAATACGGCATCGACCGCGGACTCGGCGGGGACGCTGCGAAGTCCTATGACGACGACCTGCCGTACACGCCGAAGTGGCAGGAGGCCATCACCGGCGTCAAGGCGCCGGACGTAATCACCGTCGCGCGACAGTTCGCCGACAACGCCGACAAGACGCAGGGCAAGTCGATGATCATCATCGGCGCGGCGATGAACCACTGGTACCACGCCGACATGAACTATCGCGGGGTGATCAACCTGCTGATGCTGTGCGGCTGCGTGGGGCAATCCGGCGGGGGCTGGGCGCACTATGTCGGGCAGGAAAAGCTGCGCCCGCAGACCGGCTGGACCGCGCTGGCGTTCGCGCTGGACTGGCACCGCCCGCCGCGGCAGCAGAACTCCACCTCCTTCTTCTATGCGCACACCGACCAGTGGCGCTATGAGAAGCTCAAGGTCTCGGAGATCCTGTCGCCGCTGGCCGACCCGAACGACTTCACCGGCAGCCTGATCGACTTCAACGTGCGCGCCGAGCGCATGGGTTGGCTGCCATCCGCGCCGCAGCTTCAGACCAGTCCGATCCAGCTCTGCAAGGACGCCGCCGCCGCGGGTCGCGATCCGAAGGACTACGCCGTCGACGCACTCAAGGCTGGCCGCCTGCGCATGTCTTGCGAGGACCCGGACAACCCGGCGAACTTCCCGCGCAACCTGTTCGTGTGGCGCTCCAACCTGCTCGGCTCGTCCGGCAAGGGCCACGAGTACTTCCTCAAGCACCTGCTCGGCACGCGGCACGGCGTGCAAGGCAAGGACCTGGGCGAGACCGGCGAGCAGAAGCCGGAGGAAGTGGTCTGGCGCGACGACGCGCCGGAAGGCAAGCTCGATCTGCTGGTGACTTTGGACTTCCGCATGTCCACCACCTGTCTGTACTCGGACATCGTGCTGCCCACCGCGACCTGGTACGAGAAGAACGATCTCAACACCTCCGACATGCACCCGTTCATCCATCCGCTGTCCGCCGCGGTGGACCCGGTCTGGGAGGCGCGCTCCGACTGGGAGATCTACAAGGGCATCGCCAGGAAGTTCTCCGAGGTGTGCGTGGGGCATCTGGGCGTCGAGAAGGAACTGGTCCTCACGCCGCTGATGCACGACTCACCCGGCGAGCTGGCGCAACCGCTGGAGGTCAAGCAGTGGAAGCACGGCGAATGCGATCTTGTCCCAGGCAACACCGCGCCGCAGATGGCGGTGATCGAGCGCGACTACCCCAATACCTACCGCAAGTTCACCGCTCTGGGCCCGCTGATGAGCAAGGTCGGCAACGGCGGCAAGGGCATCGCCTGGAACACCGAGCACGAGGTGGACAGACTGCGCGACCTGAACTACCCGGTGACGGAGGACGGCATCGCCAAGGGGCTGCCGCGCATCGAGTCGGATATCGATGCCTGCGAAGTAATCCTGATGCTCGCGCCGGAAACCAACGGCGAGGTCGCGGTCAAGGCGTGGGCGGCGTTGTCCAAGGTTACCGGCCGCGAGCATACTCACCTGGCCATCCCGCGCGAGGACGACAAGATCCGCTTCCGTGACGTGCAGGCGCAGCCGCGCAAGATCATCTCCTCTCCCACCTGGTCCGGGCTGGAATCGGAGAAGGTGAGCTACAACGCCGGCTACACCAACGTGCACGAGCTGATCCCCTGGCGCACGCTCACCGGGCGGCAACAGTTCTACCAGGACCACAGGTGGATGCTGGGCTTCGGCGAAGGGCTGTGCGCGTACCGGCCGCCGGTCGACACCAAGACCATCTCGTCGATCCAGGGGCGCAAGGACAACGGCAACCCCGAGGTGGTGCTCAACTTCATCACACCGCACCAGAAGTGGGGCATCCACAGCACCTACACCGACAACCTGCTGATGCTCACACTGTCGCGCGGCGGGCCGATCGTGTGGCTGTCTGAGACTGATGCGGCGAAGATCGGCGTCGAGGACAACGACTGGATCGAGCTGTACAACGTGAACGGTGCGATCACCGCCCGCGCCGTGGTCTCGCAGCGAGTGAAAGAGGGCATGTGCCTGATGTACCACGCGCAGGAGAAGATCGTGAACACTCCGGGCTCGGAGATCACCGGCACACGCGGCGGCATCCACAACTCGGTGACGCGCTGCGTGGTCAAGCCCACGCACATGATCGGCGGCTACGCGCAGCTGAGCTACGGGTTCAACTACTACGGCACCATCGGCACCAACCGGGACGAGTTCGTGGTGGTGCGCAAGATGGCCAGGGTCGATTGGCTGGACGAGCCGGCGAACGGAGCGATGTCATGAAAGTACGCGCACAGATCGGCATGGTCCTCAACCTGGACAAGTGCATCGGCTGCCACACCTGCTCGGTCACCTGCAAGAACGTGTGGACCAGCCGCGAAGGCATGGAGTACGCCTGGTTCAACAACGTCGAGACCAAGCCGGGCATCGGCTACCCGAAGGAATGGGAGAACCAGGAGAAGTGGAACGGCGGCTGGGTGCGCAAGGGCAACGGGCGCATCGAGCCCAAGCAGGGCGGCAAGTGGCAGGTGCTGATGAAGATCTTCGCCAACCCCAGCCTGCCGGAGATCGACGACTACTACGAGCCGTTCACCTTCGACTACCAGCACCTGCACAACGCGCCGGAGATGCAGGCGCCGCCGGTGGCGCGCCCGCGCTCGCTGATCACCGGCCAGCGGATGGAGAAGATCGAATGGGGCCCGAACTGGGAGGAGATCCTGGGCGGGGAATTCTCCAAGCGCTCCAAGGACGCCAACTTCGAGGCGCTGCAGAAAGACATCTACGGGCAGTTCGAGAACACCTTCATGATGTACCTGCCGCGGCTGTGCGAGCACTGCCTGAACCCGACCTGTGTGGCTTCCTGCCCATCGGGCTCGATCTACAAGCGCGAGGAGGACGGCATCGTGCTGATCGACCAGGACAAGTGCCGCGGCTGGCGCATGTGCGTGTCTGGCTGCCCGTACAAGAAGATCTATTACAACTGGCAATCCGGCAAGGCCGAGAAGTGCATCTTCTGCTACCCGCGCATCGAGGTCGGCCAGCCCACTGTGTGCTCCGAGACCTGCGTGGGCCGCATCCGTTACCTGGGGGTGCTGCTGTACGACGCCGACCGCATCCAGGAGGCGGCGAGCGTGGAGAACCCGCAGGACTTGTACAAGGCGCAGCTCTCGGTTTTCCTCGACCCGCACGCCGAAGAGATCCAGGTGCAAGCGCGCGCCGACGGGGTGCCGGAGGCCTGGCTGAAAGCGGCCCGGAACTCGCCCGTGTACAAGATGGCGATGGAATGGAAGGTGGCGCTGCCGCTGCATCCGGAGTACCGCACCCTGCCGATGGTGTGGTACGTGCCGCCGCTGTCGCCGATCCAGGCCGCGGCCAACTCCGGCCAGGTCGGCGCCTTCGGCGAGTTGCCGGACGTGCGCAGCTTGCGCATTCCGGTCAAGTACCTGGCCAATCTGCTCACGGCAGGCGACGAGCAGCCGGTGATCGACGCGCTCGAGCGCATGCTGGCGATGCGCGCCTACATGCGCGACCGCCATGTCGAGAAGCGCGACAACGCGGCCGTCCTCAAGCAAACCGGCTTGACCGCGGCAGACGTCGAGGACATGTACCGGACCATGGCGATCGCCAACTACGAGGACCGCTTCGTCATCCCGACCACGCATCGCGAATACGCGGAGAATGCATTCGAGCTGCGCGGCAGCTGCGGGTTCTCGTTCGGCAACGGCTGCTCGGACGGGGTGTCGCAGCCGAGCCTGTTCGGCGGAAAGAAGCGCAAGACATTCTCCCTCAAGGCGGTTTGATCGCGACAGACTGGCAATCAGGAAGATGAAAACACTCAAGGCACTCTCGGCATTGCTCACCTACCCTACCCGCGAGCTGGCCGACGCACTGCCCGATGTGCACGGCGTGATCGTGGACGAAGGGGTCGTCGACCGTGCGAGCCGCGAGGCGCTCAAGGCGCTGATGCGCTGGATGGGCGGGCAGGACTTGCTCGACCTCGAAGGCGAGTACGTGGCCTTGTTCGACCGGGGCCGCGCCACCTGCCTGCACTTGTTCGAGCATGTCCACGGGGAATCGCGCGACCGCGGGCAAGCGATGGTGGAGCTGAAACGCGTGTACGAGCGCGCGGGGTTCCACCTGGCCGGCAACGAGCTGCCCGACTACATTCCGGCGCTGCTCGAGTTCCTGTCGACGCGGCCGCGCGGCGAGATCGACGAGATGCTCGGAGATTGCGCGCATATCCTGCGCGGCATCGGCGAAGCGCTGCGCGACCGCGACAGCCCCTACTCGGCGGTGTTCGCCGCGCTGCTGTCGGTGATCCGCGAGCCTGGCCTCGGCGTGGCCGCGGACACCGCCGCCCAGCCACCGGAGAAATCCCTGGACGAAGAATGGGCCGAAGAGCCGGTGATCTTTGGGCCGGAAGCAGCGCCCGGCTGCGGCGCGGCAAAGCCGCAGGTCACCCCGCTGCAATTCGTGCGCAAGCCGGCCACACCTCCCCGCTCTCCTCCAGCCGCGGAGCGCTGACCGCTGGACACGACCCACCGATCACGAGGCTCTCATGGACTACTTCAACACCTTCCTGTTCGGCATTTATCCCTACGTCGCGCTGGGTGTGTTCTTCTTGGGCAGCCTGATCCGCTTCGACCGGGAGCAGTACACCTGGCGCAGCGGCTCGAGCCAGCTGCTGCGCGCGCGCCAGCTGCGCTGGGGGTCGAACCTGTTCCATATCGGCGTGCTGTTCCTGCTGTTCGGGCACACGGTGGGCATGCTCACCCCGCACTGGGCCTACCAGCACTTGATGACCGCCGGCGCCAAGCAGATCCTGGCGATGGTTTCGGGCGGGATCGCAGGCGCCCTCGCGCTGGTCGGCCTGACCATTCTGCTGCATCGCCGGCTGGCCGATGCGCGCATCCGAGTGACCAGTTCGAAGATGGACATCCTGCTGCTGTTCCTGCTGTGGGCGCAGCTCGCGCTGGGCATGGCGACCATCCCGCTGTCGGGGCAGCATCTGGACGGCAGCATGATGCTGCTGCTGGCGGAGTGGGCGCAGCGCATCGTGACTTTCCGCGGCGGCGCGGCCGACCTGGTCGCCGAGGCGCCCTGGGTGTTCAAGCTGCACATGTTCCTCGGGCTGACCCTGTTCCTGATCTTTCCGTTCAGCCGGCTGGTGCATATCTGGAGCGGACTGGCCTCGCTCGCCTACCTCGGGCGCGCTTATCAGATCGTGCGCAGCCGCGGTTGACGCCGCTCAAACGCTCCGGGCCCAAGGCTTCTAGAATGGCTGCTCCGACTTCCCGGGAGCCCGCTCCATGAAAACCGCGCTCAACATCATCCGCTCCGAGCACCGTGCCCTGGCCGCCGTCATCCATGGGCTGCAGTTCCTGGTCGATCAGGTGCGCAAGGGCCAACCGCCGCCGGACCTGAAGGTGTTCCGCGCCATGATCCACTACATCGACGAGTTCCCGGAGCGCCTGCACCATCCCAAGGAAGACCGTTACCTGTTCGCCCGCATCATGCAACGCTATCCGGAAGGCAACGCGATCGTCTCCGGGCTGGAGGCGCAGCACGTGCACGGCGCCCAGCTGATCCGCGAGCTAGAGCGCTCGCTGCTGCGCTGGGAGGAGGAAGGTCAGGGTGCCTTCCCGGAGTTCGCGCGCAGGGCCGAGGAGTACGCTGAGTTCCATTGGAAACACATGCGCGAGGAGGAGGACGTGGTGCTGCCGCTGGCCGAGCGCGTGCTGCTGGACGAGGATTGGAAGGCGATCGACGCCGCCTTCGAGGGCAACCAGGATCCGCTGATCGGCACGGACGTGCAGAAGAACTTCGATCAGCTGTTCTCGCATATCGTCAACATCGCGCCGCCGCCGATCGGGCTCGGTCCTGCGCCGACCCCGAATGGCCCGCAGGACCGAAGGTGACCTGATGACCCCAGAGGACGCTGCGCAGCCTTCCACCATCGAATCCATCCGGGCGCTGTTGTGCGCGCGCGCCGCGGAACTTGGGCTGCTGCCGGCCGGTGAGTCGGATGCCGCCGCCGAGGAAGCGGCGATCGAGCGATTGCTCGACCAGGAAGTCGTCACGCCGGAGCCGACCGAGGAGGAGTGCGGCCGTTACTACGCCGCCCACCTGGACCGGTTCAGCTCCGGCGACCTGGTGTTCGCCCGCCACATCCTGTTCGCGGTGACTCCCGGGGCACCGTTGGAGGCGATCCGCAACAAGGCGGAACAGACGCTCGCGTTAGTGCGCGCGCAGCCGGAGCGCTTCGCCGAGCTGGCAACGCAGTGGTCGAACTGTCCATCGGCGGCTCAGGGCGGCAATCTGGGCCAGCTTCAGCGCAGCGACGTGGTGCCGGAGTTCGCCGCCGCGCTGTTCGAGGCCCGGCGCGAGGGCCTGCTCCCTGTGCTCCTGCGAACCCGGTTTGGCTTTCACATCGTCATGATCGACAAGCGCCTGCCGGGGCAGGCCGTCCCGTTCGATGCCGTGCGCGACCGCATCGCCGCCCATCTGGCGCAGCAGGTACAGGCGCGCGCTCTGCGCCAGTATGTCGAAGTGCTGGCGGGACGCGCCGGCGCGCGGATCGCCGGCGTGACGGCGGCGGCCACGCCCCTGGTGCAATAGCCCCGGCTGCACGGGCTTTGCCGCTGCGGCCGTGCCGCACGACTTCGTACTCGCCCGCCTGCTGCACGTCCTTGGCGTGGTGCTGTGGATTGGCGGGGTCGCCTTCGTCACGCTGGTCCTGCTGCCGGCCGCGTCGCGCTGGCCCGATCCCGCGCAGGGCATCGAAGTCTTCGAGCGCGCCGAATACCGCTTCTCGCTTCATGCCAAGGCTTGGACGCTGCTGACCGGCTTGTCCGGCTTCTACCTCGTCTGGCGTTTCGACCTGTGGGCACGCTTTGCGCAGGTATCGTTCTGGTGGATGCACGCCATGGTCGCGATCTGGGCAGTGTTCACCCTGGTGCTGTTCGTCCTGGAGCCGCTGTTTCTGCACCGGTGGTTCAGTGAACGCGCACGGCGGCAGCCCGCGGCCACCCTCGCGCTGGTGCGCCGCTTCCACTGGGCGCTGCTGATCGCCAGCCTGATCACCGTTGCCGGCGCGGTAGCCGGCAGCCACGGCGGACTGTGAGCCTGGGCGAAGCACCCTGCGCGGAAGTCCTGGGTGTCACAGCGCCGTAACTGTTGGGCACTTCCAAGCTGGTAGCATCTGCAATCCACACTCGCAGAGGGTCTCGCGCCGTGACGTCAGTGCTCCACTTGCAGGGTGCACCATGACAGCCCCGGTCGCAGAACGTCCCGCGCCGCCGTGGGACCCCAGCGTCACCGCCAAAGCGATCGATGAGCTGAGCGCGTTACGGGCCGACCTGATCGCACTGCAGGCGGCACTGAGCGACGCTCTCGGCGCGGTTTACCCGTCCCACGCAGCCGGGGCAGTGAATCTGGTCCACTACGTCGGGCTGCGCCGGCACGATGTGCGTGCGTTGCAGGATCGACTGGCCTGGCTCGGCCTGTCGTCGCTCGGACGCGCCGAATCTCATGTCCTCGCCAGCATAGACAAGGTGCTCGGCGTGCTGCACCGGCTGGCCGGCCATCCGTGGACGCCGCAGTCAGGCGAGGAGCCTGTGGGAATTCGCACCTCGGAGCAACTGCTAAACGAGCACACGAGCGCGCTGCTCGGCACGGCGCGCGCGCATCGCAGCGTGCGCATCATGGTCACGCTGGGCAGCGAAGCGGCAGCGGACTACGGCCTGGTTCGCGACATGCTATCCCGAGGCATGGACTGCGCTCGCATCAACTGCGCGCACGACGACGCGCCCGCGTGGGCGGCGATGGTCGCCAACCTCCGGCGCGGGTGCGACGAGCTGAATGGCTCTTGCCGCATCCTGTTCGACCTGGCGGGGCCTAAGCTGCGTACCGGGCCGATCGAGCCCGGCCCAGCGGTAGTCAAGTGGCAACCGCAACGCGACGCGTTCGGACGCGTCCTCTCACCGGCCCGCGTCCAGCTGCGGCCGGGCTACGATGTCACGCCGTCAGCCGGGTGCTGGCTTCAGGTCGACGAGCGCTGGCTCGCCGGCCTGGCCGAGGGCGATCGCATCGAACTGGTCGATGCGCGAGGCGCGCGCCGCTCACTGACGGTGCGCGAGGCGCAGGGCGCGGGGCGCTGGGCCGAGTCGCGGCAGACCGCCTACGTCGAGCCCGGAACGTTGCTGCAGCTGCAACGCGAGCCGGCAAGCGCAGCGCGAAACGAAACGCCCGTACTCGGTGTGCCCGTCCGCGAGAACACGCTGCGTTTGCATAAAGGCGAGATGCTCATCCTCACCCGGCAGGGTTCGGGCCGGCCGGCGACGCTCGATGCGCAAGGCCGCGTCGTGTCGCCCGCCTGCGTTCCCTGCACGCTGCCGGAAGTGCTTACACAGGTGCATCCGGGCGAGCGCATCTGGTTCGACGATGGCCGCATCGGCGGCGTGATCCGGCACGTGCAACGCGATGAAGTGCACGTTCAGATCACCGTCGCCCGCGAGGATGGCGAGAAGCTGGCCGCGGACAAGGGCATCAACCTGCCGGACAGCAAGATCGCGGTGGACGCGCTGAGCGCGAAGGACCTCGAGGACCTGGAGTTCGTGGCCCGCCATGCCGACATGGTGGGCCTGTCCTTCGTGCGCCGTGTACGCGATGTCGAGCTGCTGCAAGGCCATCTGACACGGCTTGGCGCGGGGACCGTGGGGATCGTACTCAAGATCGAAAACCGCACCGCCTTCGAGCACCTCCCGGACCTGCTCCTCGCCGCCATGCGCAGCCCGCAGCTGGGTGTGATGATCGCCCGCGGCGATCTCGCAGTGGAGATGGGCTGGGAGCGGCTGGCCGAGGTGCAGGAGGAGATCTTGTGGCTGGTCGAAGCCGCGCATGTGCCGGTGATATGGGCCACGCAAGTGCTCGAGACGCTGGCCAAGCGAGGCATGCCCTCCCGCGCCGAGATCACCGATGCGGCAATGGGCGAGCGCGCCGAATGCGTGATGCTGAACAAAGGTCCGCATATCCTCGAAGCAATCGAGGCGCTGGACGACATCCTCGGCCGTATGCAGGCCCATCAGCACAAGAAGCGCTCCATGCTGCGCAAGCTTTACTCGTGGCAGCACCTTGCGGGTCGACCGCCTGCACAGCGCCTGAAATGAAGCGGGGAGATCCCCGACAAGATAGCGCAGGCAAGAGCGGCGCCGCCGTGGAGTGACGCGGTTGGCTGCGATGGCGAGCGCCGGCCCGGCCGCCCCGAGGCCATCTCCCATGGCCCCCGCCAGAGCCATGTCGGTCTACGCGTAAGCAGCCAGCTCCAGCTTCCCGATCTGGTTGCGGTGGACTTCATCCGGCCCGTCCGCTAGGCGCAGCGAACGAGCGCTTGCGTACGCCGCCGCCAGGAACGGATGAGTCACGCCGCCGCCACCGTAGGCTTGGATCGCCCAGTCGATGACGCGCGTGGCCATGTTGGGCGCGGCCACCTTGATCATGGCAATCCGCTTGGCCGCGGCTTTGTTGCCCTTCTCGTCGATCGCGCGGGCCGTATCCAACACCAGCAACCGCGTCTGATCGATCCGGATACGTGCCTCGGCGATCCGTTCCAGGGTCACGGTCTGCTCGGAGACCGGCTTGCCGAACGCCACGCGCACGCGTGTGCGGCGGCACATCATCTCGAGGGCACGTTCGGCCAGCCCGACGAGACGCATGCAATGATGCACTCGCCCCGGGCCCAGCCTGCCCTGGGCGATTTCGAAGCCACGCCCCTCTCCCAGCAGCAGATTGCCGGCGGGGACACGCACCTGGTCGAACCTCACCTCCGCATGTCCATGGGGTGCATGGTCGAAGCCGAACACCGGCAGATGCCGCACGACCGTCACCCCCGGCGCATCGACCGGCACCAGGATCATCGACTGCTGCGCATGGCGCGGCGCTCCCGGGTTGGTCTTGCCCATGAAGATGAGCAGCTTGCAGCGGCGATCGTTGGCACCGGTCGTCCACCACTTGTGGCCGTTCAATACGTAGGTGTCGCCTTCCCGTCGGATCGAGCCTGCGATGTTGGTGGCATCGGAGGAGGCAACGTCGGGCTCGGTCATCGCGAAAGCCGAGCGGATCTCGCCCGCCAGCAAGGGATCCAGCCATTGGCGCTTCTGCGCATCGGTGCCATAACGCAGCAGCACCTCCATGTTGCCGGTATCCGGAGCCGAGCAGTTGAATACCTCCGCAGCCCACTCGACGCGTCCCATGATTTCCGCCAGCGGAGCGTAGTCATAGTTGCTCAGACCGCCCTCGTGCTCGGGAAGGAACAGGTTCCACAACCCCTGCGCTCGCGCCTTGCGCTTCAGCTCTTCCATCAGCTTGAGCGGCTGCCAGCGGTCGCCCTGCGCG
>Ga0335070_10010379_pt1 | contig 10884 bp, 7 predicted proteins | sample Lox_Sample_13_FD_206722 | JGI IMG/M metagenome (GOLD analysis project Ga0335070, IMG submission 206722) | Soil microbial communities from Loxahatchee National Wildlife Refuge, Florida, United States - Lox_Sample_1.3 | ecosystem: Environmental > Terrestrial > Soil > Wetlands | place: USA: Florida...
CTACCCTACGCCACCTGGGGCTGGAGGAACTTATCGCATCACGGCCATCCCTGCAACGCACGCTGATCACCGCCATGATCGTCTGGCGTGTGATCGAGCCGTGCTCGAAACTCGCCACCTCCCGCGGACTCAAAGAGCAGAGCGCAACCTCCAGTCTTGCCCTGGAGCTGGGTCTGCAGATTGATGAGGATCGTCAGCTGTACCAGGCGATGGATTGGCTGCTGTCGAGGCAGGCCCAGATCGAGAACAAACTGGCCACGAGACACCTGCGTCAGGGTTCTCCGATTCTCTACGACCTGAGTTCCAGCTACTACACCGGCGCGCACTGCAGCCTGGCGATGTTCGGCCACAACCGTGACGGGGCCAACGGCTGCCCTCAGATCAACTACGGGCTTTTGTGTAACGCCGAGGGCTGTCCGGTGGCCATCGAGGTCTTCGAAGGCAACACAGCAGACCCCGCCACTCTGGAGGCGCAAGTGCAGAAGATCCGCAGCCGCTTCCACGTCGATCGGCTTGTGCTGGTGGGCGACCGAGGGATGATCACCTCCAAACGTATCGAAGAGACGCTTCGTGGCGTTGAGGGCCTTGACTGGGTCACGGCACTACGAGCCGACAACATCAAGGCCCTTGTCCAGCAGGGGGTCATACAACCGTCGCTGTTCGACAAGCGAGATCTCATGGAAGTGCAGTCCCCCGACTACCCCGGGGAGCGCCTGGTGGTCTGCCGCAACCCGCTTCTGGCCGAAGAGCGTGCGCGCAAACGCCGGGAGTTGCTGGAGGCCACCGAGAAGCTACTGCGCCCTGTGGTGGAAGCGACCCGGCGAGTCAAGCGGCCACTGAAAGGGAAGGATAAGATCGGCCTGCGAGTCGGCAAACTCATCAATCACTACAAGATGGGCAAGCACTTCATCCTGGACATCACAGAGGACCGATTCTCTTACCGCCGCGATGAAAAAAGAATCCTCGCCGAAGCGATGTTGGACGGTCTGTATGTCATTCGCACCTCGGTGGCCCAGCAGAACCTCTCCAGTGAATCCGCGGTACGCCTCTACAAGGACCTGGGGAAAGTCGAGCGAGCCTTTCGAAGTCTCAAGACCGTAGACCTGAAGATTCGGCCGATCTTCCACTGGCTGGAAGGTCGCGTGCGAGCGCACGTGTTTCTGTGCATGCTGGCCTACTACATCGAGTGGCACATGCGCCAGAGGCTCCAACCCCTTCTGTTTGACGAAGAGGACAAAGCCTCAGCCGCGGCGCTTCGCTCCTCGATCGTCGCCCCGGCTATGCGCTCCCAGCGCGCCCGACGAAAGGACGAGTCGAAGCGCACAGACGACGGTCTGCCGGTGCACAGCTTTCGGACCCTCCTGGCAGATCTGGCGACACTCGCGAAAAACCGCGTGCGGACCTCGGGAGCCAAGGGGGCCGAGTTCTATATGCTGACGCGACCCACGCCGCTACAGCAACGCGCATTCGAACTCCTCGGCGCCTCCCCGTAGGCCTCCGTCATGGCTCCGCGGGCGTAGCCAGAACAGCGCATCCGGCCTCGCCCCTAATTCCCAATCCATGAATGAGTTGAGCTTCGGCGGAACTGAAAAGTTCGGTCTAGGGTGCGCCTTTCGCACGTCCCTGTGCTCGGCGCACCTCCGACATCCTGTCTAGGGATGTACAGGCTGACGTCGGGGGCATAAGATCGACGCGTTGAGGGTGGGACGGACGCCGTGAGCGAAATGAGCTTTCTCCTTGCCGTGTTCGCGATCATCGAGCACTTGAACAAGTCCGAGCTCACGACAACCAGCAAGAAGCTGATCATCAACTATGTGAATGAGGCGACCGGGGAGTCCCCGGTGGACAAGGCCCGCGAGGCGGTCAGGCGGTACACCGACACGGTGATCCCGACACTCGAGAGCATCCGAACCAAATCGCGAACGGTGAAGCTCGACAAGCTCGACCACCTCGTGCTGAAGCTCGAGTACGAGGCATCGCGTCTTCGTCAGGCGCGGTGATCAGGCGCTTTTCCGTGCGCGCTCCGTTCTGCGGACCTCGCGCAGCGATTTTGCAAAAAAGAACCCGACAACCGCAAACGTAATAAGCGGCGAGATCCACTGAGGAACGGAAAGCCCGAAGCCTTCGCACACCATGACGACGCCGAGGAACAGAACCGAGTACATCGCGCCGTTCCTCAGGTAGCGGTAGCGCTTGATACGCTCGACGTTTCCCGCAGTGAGCTGCCGGACCATCACGGCGCCCAGACCGTTCCCCGCGAGGATCAGCGGGACCGACAGGGTGAAAGCAAACGCGCCGAGAACTCCGTCGATCGAAAAGGTCATGTCGATGATCTCCAGGTAAAGGATCTTGGCCACATCAGACATGGCGCTCCCTTCGAGTTGTTTCTCCTTCTGTTCCGCGTTCTCCTTGAACCCGAGCATGATGAAGAACATCGTTGAGCCGATGACCGCCGCGAACGCTATCATGTCCCCGAGCGGCAGGGCAAACCAAACGGCGGCTGCGAGAAGAACCGAGGCGATCGCGTAGAACCAGAACCCTTTTTCGAAGATGAGCTTTTCCCACGGCATGCCGAAGTGCTTGGGCTCCAGGAAGAGCCAATGGAGAAAAAGCAGAATGAGAAACGCGCCGCCGCCCATGAGCAGCGGGGGCGCGGAGGTTTCCACTGCCACCACGACGCGGGGATCACTGGAGAATGCGGCCGTCAGAGCAGCCCACGGGCCGAGACCCGGCAGCGCAAGCCACACGATCAGCCACGGCAGGAGACCGCGCACGACAAATACCGCGAAAAGAACACCCCAGAGGAGAAACCACCGGCGGGCCCGAGGCGCCATCCCCGAGAGGACCGTGGCGTTGATGATCGCATTGTCCACGCTGGAGATGCCCTCAAAGAGGGCGAGACCGAGTATGGTGGAGGCGATCGTGAGTACGGTCACGGCCGTAGTGTAGCCCGGCGGAAGCCGCCGGCGCCAGCTGACGGGCGGTGATTGCTATAACGGCCCGGAGTACCGATACTCAGGGGAGATGGAGGCGAAACTACTCGATGCATGCGCGGTTCTGCTGGGGCCACAGGCGCGGCGGGCCGGCCAGGCTTTGCTGCGCCAGCTGACAGTCGCCACGGTCAGGGCCGCGTTCCGAAGGCTTGCCCTGCACACTCATCCCGACAGAGTTCCCGGCTCTGCCGACTGCAGAATGTTCATCGAAGCAACCCGTGCGTACGAGCTGCTCATGACGTTCCTTCTGGCCAGACGACCCGTGAGCTCGCCGCACGAGCCCACGCACCCCCGCGGTTCACAGCGCGCGGCCGGCTCACATGCGGGGAAAACGCGACCCGCTCGGGGAAGGGAGATCTACTACCGCGGCCCGCTGCCCAGGCGCAGGCTGCGCCTTGCCGAGTTCCTCTATTACTCGGGATACATTTCGTGGCAGAGCCTCGTCAGCGCTCTGGTGTGGCAGCGACGCGGAAGGCCGAAGTTCGGCGAGATCGCGCGCCAACTGCGGATGCTCAGCCCCAGTGACATGACGAGGGTCCTGAGCTCCCGCGGGAAGCACGAGCAGACCGGGGCGGCGGCCTCGCGGCTTCGCCTTCTCAGCGTGGAGGAGGTGAGGCGGATCCTCCGCATCCAGCGCGGGCGGCAGCGCCCAATCGGCAGGTATTTCGTAGAGAAGGAGCGGATGTCGGACAAGGAGCTGTCTCGTCTCCTGCGCGACCTGTTCCAGCACAATGCCCGTTCACGACTCGGCAGGAATCGGGGTGAGACCAGGAAGGCAACAGCGTAGCTTCCTCGTGCAGGGGAGGCCACAATGGACGCAGGCATTGCGTGGGGCGCCCTGCTGCTGTTCGAGCCGGTGACCGAGCGCTTGTCGCAGCGCCTGGTTTCCTTGACAGGGGAAGCGCCGCCGTCTATAGATTCTTCAACCTCCCGAGAGGAGCCGATCGTGAGCAGCGACACGCCGCGCGCAGTACCACGCCTTCACCTGATGGACCGCGACCAGTGCGAGACGATCCACCAGGCCTCCCTTGAGATATTGAGAAAAACCGGGATCCGCGTCCATCACGACGAAGCCCTCGAGCTTCTCCGAGAAGCAGGGTGTGTCGTGTCGGAGGGCAACCGTGTGCGCTTCCCGCCAGGGCTCGTGGAGTGGGCGCTGGCGCAGGCTCCATCGACGATCGCCTTGTGCGACCGGGGGTCCTCGAACGCCCGCGTGCGCCTCCGCCCGGGAGAGTCCGCATTCGGTCCCGGTTCGGATTGCCCGAACTACCTCGACCCCCGGGACGGAAAGCGGCGTCCCTTCACCTTGAGGGATCTGGAGGACTGCGTGCGCCTCGCCGACGCTCTGCCCCAGATCTCGTTTCTCATGTCCATGGGAATACCGCGCGACTACAGCGGAAACGCCTACCGCCGACAGTATGCGACTCTCATCGAGGGGAGCACCAAGCCCGTCGTGTTCGTGTGCAACGACGCGGAGGACTGCCGCGCCATCGCAGGAGCTGCTGCCGCGGTTGCCGGCGGAATGGAGGAGCTGCGGCTCAACCCGACTCTCGTTTTGTACTCGGAGCCGACCACTCCCTTGCAACAGAGTACCACGGCGACGGAGAAGCTCCTCTACATGGCATCGGAGGGTCTTCCGGTTGTCCACTCCCCCGCGCCCATGATGGGGAGCACCGCTCCAGCCACCCTGGCTGGGGGGCTTGCGCTCGGCAACGCGGAAGTCCTCAGCAGCATCGTCATTCACCAGAGAAAACGCCCCGGAGCTCCATTCCTCTATGGAAGCGGCCTGCACCACATGGACATGAAGACCTCCATCAGCGTCTACGGGGCGCCCGAGTTCCAGCTGGCGCGCGTTGCGGTGGCCAGCATGGGCAGACACTACGGCCTTCCCACGTGGGGGTACGCCGGCCACTCCGACAGCATCCTGTTCGACGAGCAGGCCGCGGCGGATGCGGTCTTTTCCGTCCAGACTGCCCTGCTCAGCGGGACCAACCTCATCCATGACGTCGGTTACCTGGAGGCCGGTCTGACCACGTCTCCTGAGATGATGGTGTTCACCGCGGACATGATCGACATGATGATTCATTTCACGGACGGCTTCGGAATGAGTCCTGACGAGCTGGCTCTGGATGTCATCCATGCGGTGGGGCCGGGCGGAAACTATCTCGGAGAGGACCACACGATGCGGCACTTCCGCGAGGCCTGGCAGCCGGTGTTGTTCGATCGGCAGCGCTTCGACGGCTGGAAAGCCCATGGCTCACGCGGGCTGCGCGCGAGGCTTCAGGAGAGGACGCTGGAAATGCTGTCCAGCCACGCGGGATCGCCCCTGTCGGACCGGCTGAAGCTGGAAGTCGAAAGGATCCTTGAGCTGTAAGCTCCGGCTCATGAGCCGGCCCTGATCACATCGCAGAGCAGGGCCTTGTAGACGGGGAAACCCGAGATCGGATCCCGGTTGTCCGCGTCAGTGAGATCGTTGACATTGCACTGCCGCCAGGGCTCCGGCGCAATCGGGCTTCCCCCGTTCGCATCCGCCTCGACGCATCCCTGCATGATGTCTTCCGTGACGAATGCACGAAAGCGGACCCGGCCCCTCGGGCTTACGACGTCCACCGGGTCGCCATCCCTGATGCCCCTGGCCTCCGCGTCCCGGGGGTGGATCCAGACCAGGGGATGGGGCCGTTGGCTGACGAGGGCGGGGATATTGCGGTGCTGGGAGAGGAAGAAAGGCTTGCTGCGCGCCCCGGAGTTGAAAACAAGAGGATACCGGCTGGCAAGAGAAGGGCTCCCGACAGGTCCTTCAGCGGGGGGCACGAATACCGGCAGCGCATCGTAGCCGAAGTCCCTGAGGATGCTGGAGGCGATCTCGACCTTCCCCGACGGGGTCGGGAATCCCGGCGCGCTGTCCGGGCGAAGCATCCCGGATTCCCATTTTCGAAACTGGTTTGGCCGGGAGGGGAGATGAACGCCCTCGGGATTCGCTTCGAGGGCAGGGAGATCCACTCCGGTGCCTTCGAGCGCCCACTGGAGCATTTCCCGGGTGGATCCCGGAAAAAGGTGACCGTAGCCCAGGTGCTGTGCCAGAGCGGAAACGATGTCCCAGTCGCTGCGGGACTCTCCCACGGGCTCGACGACTTTTCTGCGCAGCCTTACGCTGTTGCCCGAGATGAGGTAGGAGTCCGTTTCGAACGATGTAGCCGCGGGAAGGATGATGTCCGCGTACCGCGAGTCCTGCGTCGGGTACCTGTCGACGACGAGAAGGAAGTCCAGGGCTGAGAAGCTCCTCCGCCAGAGACCCGGGTTCGGGTACCCCGTGATGATGGACGCGCCGAATACGAGGAGGCCGCGGACCGGGTACGGATGTCCTTCGAGGATTGCCCGGGGAAGCTCCATTGCCTGAGCTTCCTTTCGGAAGTGATGGAATGCCGGATAAACATCTGCCCCAACCGGCGCGGGCAGGGCCGGCGGGCTCAGGCGGTGGCGAGCGCTCACTCGGAAATCCGTGTCCGGCGTCTTGATTACGTTGCCCCCGGGCACATCGATGTTTCCAGTGAGGACCCAGAGGATCATGACGGCCCGGATGTTCTGCACTCCGCTGTTCGTGTACTCGAGCCCTGAATAGCTGAGAAGCGAGGCGCCATGGGCAAGCGCGATGTCGCGAGCGGTCTGCCGGATGATCTCGGGAGAGACTCCGGTGATTCCCGATGCGTACTCAGGAGAAAACCGGGAAGCGTAGATGGCCAGCTCATCAAGGCCCACGGTCCATTCGGCCGCGAAGTGCGCGTCGTACAGGCGTTCCTGGAGCACGACGTTGAGGAAAGCCAGGGCCAGGGCGCCGTCGGTTCCCGGCCGCACGGCGATCCACTGCGCGTCCGCCCGCACCGCCGTCTCGGTCCGCCGATGATCGATTACGATCACCCGGGCTCCGCGCCGCCGGGCCTTCAGGATCTCCTTCATGAGCTGCGCGGGGGACGCGTTCGCCGGGTTCGTTCCCCAGACGACCACCAGGTTCGAGCGCTCCAGGTCGGCGAACGTGTCGATCCACCAGACCCCCAGGGTCACCGCCGGCGCGATGACGGCATGGCTGACGTAGCAGTTCGAACCGGCGCCCGCCGTATTGGGTGATCCAAAGGGAAACAGCAGGCTCCAGGCGCAGGTTTCTCGAACGCCCGCGGGGGACAGCATCTCCCACAGGGACCTCTCGAAAGTGCCATGGCCGGCATACAGGCACAGGGCCTCCGGACCAAAGCGAGACCGTATCTCGCGCATCCGGGCAGCGATCGTGCCCAGGGCCTCGTCCCATCCCACCCTTCGAAACCTGTTTTCCCCCCGCGCCCCGTCCCTCGCAAGGGGATGCAGCAGTCTGTCCGGTGAGTACAGGATCTCCGGAGCCCTGGCAGCCCGCCTGCACCCGATGCCGTCGGGGCGGTTCGGATCGGGGACGACCCTCGTGATGCGGTCTCCCTGAAGCGTGATGGTGGCCGAGCATCCGGAGGGGCAGATCCCGCAGTTGCCGGCAATGACGCGCTTGTTGGTGGCGCTTGACATGGAAGAGCCCATCATAGCCCCGCTCCGCGGCCCCGACAAGCCCGATCGGCGAACGAAGGTTTTTGCACTTGCTCCGGGGCGCGCTTTCTCTATACTCTTGGCGAAGCTGAAAGGGGGTATTCCATGGCAAACAAGTTCATCCCGCGGCTCCTCGTCGTCGCTGCACTTGCCTCTGCTGCAGTGCTTGCACAGGCGGCTCCGACGCCCGGTGGAGTCCTGAAAATCGGCAGTCAACCTGTCAACAACCTCGACCCGCACTTCGCGACGTCGATTGCCGACATCACGCTCCTGGAGCAGGTCTATCAGCACCTGACATACATCGATTCGAACAACAGGGCGGTTCCTGACCTTGCAACGAAGTGGCAGTCCTCCGACGGGAAGGTCTGGGTGTTCACCATCCGCTCGGATGCGGTGTTCAACAACGGCCAACAGGTGACGACGGACGACGTGGTCGCCAGCTTCAACCGGCTTCGGGATTCCAAGGTGGGAAGCCCCGCGGCCAGCCTGTACAAAGGCATCCAGGACGTCAAGGCGCTCGACGCCTCGCGCGTGCAGTTCACGCTCTCCGACACGAACCCCGAGTTCGCGAGCGACGTGGGGGACTACCATGCCTGCATCATTCCCGCGGCAAGCACGGACCCGGGGAAAGAGAGAGTCGGCAGCGGTCCGTTCATGATCGACTCGTACTCTCCTGAGGATCGGATCGTTCTGAAGAAGAATCCCTACTTCGCCCAGAAGGATGCGAGCGGCCAGGCGCTTCCCTACCTTGATGAAATCGACATCATTTTCTCACCCGATCAGGGCGGGCAGGTGGAGGCGCTGCGCGGCGGCCAGCTCAACTATGTTGCCGGCCTGAGCGCCCAGCTCGCCGATTCGATCAGATCGGACGCGCAGATCAAGACGATCACCAACACGTCCAACATGCACTGGGTCCTGCACATGCGCTCCGACAAGGGGCACCTGGCCTCCGACGCCAGGATCCGAGAGGCGCTGAAGCTGGGCACCGACCACCAGGCCATTGTGAGCGCAGTTCGGCCGGGGCTGGCGTCCGTGGGCAACGGGTTCACCCCAGTGGGGCCCGCATTCACCGACTACTACCTGAACGTGCCCCCGAGGGTCGATATCGCCAGGGCAAAGAGACTTCTGGCCCAGGCCGGCTACCCCAACGGCCTGAAGATCACGCTGGTCGCCCAGAATGCGCTCGATGTCATCCCGATTGCGACGGTCTGGAAGGACCAGATGTCAAAGATCGGCGTCCAGGTGGACATCCAGGTCGTTCCCTCCGACGTGTACTACGGCTCGGGGGACCAGAGCTGGCTCGTCGCCGACTTCGCGATCACCGACTGGGGCTCGCGCGCGACGCCGGTCACCTACTTCAAGCTCGCCTACACGAGCGACGCGCAGTGGAACGAGAGCCACTGGTCGGATGCCCAGTTCGATGAGATCACCCGCAGGATCGACAGGGAAATGGACAAGGCCCGGCGCATTGCCCTGTACCGGCAGGCCCAGCAGATCCTTATTGACCGTGGTCCCGCCATCGTTCCGTACTTCGAGAAGGCCGTTGCGGGTCTCAGCGCTGACCTGCAGGGAGTCGTGCTGACCTCAGACTGGCCGAGGACCAGGTTCGCGAACGCTTACTTCTCCAAGTAAGCGCGTCGGCTGCATCGCGCGCGATGGGCGACCCAGAGGCTCTGGCTTTCTCCCAAGGTCTCTCGCGCGCGCTTGGACGCCTGAAGAGGAATCCCGCGGCGCTGGCCGGCACGATCGTCTTCCTGCTCTTTCTCCTGATGGCCTTCTTCGGGCAGCTCCTCGCGCCGTACGGCTTCCAGGCACAGAACATCGCTGAGCGGCTCAAGCCGCCCGGCGGCGTGCACCTCTTCGGGACCGACCAGTATGGGCGGGACATTTTCAGCCGCGTTCTTGCCGGGAGCTCCACGATCTTCCTCCTGAGCGGCACGGGCACTCTCATTGCCGCGTTCATCGGAGTCACCATCGGGCTTGTCTCGGGCTTCTATGGCGGGCTCTGGGACGAGGTCCTCATGCGCTTTCTCGACGTTCTGCTCTCCTTTCCGCCGCTCCTTTTCGCTCTTCTCCTCCTCGCCACCGTCGGGTCGTCCTCCCTCAACCTGCTCCTGGTGATCTCGGTGCTCTACGTCCCCATGCTCGCGCGACGGGCTCGCAGCATGGTGCTGGACCTGAGAACACGGGAGTTCGTCGAAGCGGCGCGCATGCGTGGCGAACGGGACCTGGCCATCCTTTTTCTGGAGATCCTTCCCAACGCCATGGGCCCGATTCTCGTGGAAATGTCTGTGCGTTTCTCCTACTCGATTTTCCTTGTCGCATCCCTGGGGTTCCTGGGCCTGGGTGTCCAGCCTCCTTCGCCGGACTGGGGGCTGCAGATCAACGAGGCGCGCAGCTACTTCGCCACCGCGCCGTGGATCCTGCTTTTTCCCGCGGCTGCAATATCCCTGCTCGTCATAGCGACAAACCTCATGACCGACGGGCTGCGGCAGGTTTTCGGCGCCGGCGAGAGGACCATCTAGCCGTGGCGGCTCCGCCGGTGGTCTTCGAGGCCCTGGATCTCTCCGTGGGCTACGAAACCGAAACAGGGCTTCTTCCCGCGGTTCGGGGAGCGACCCTCGGCATACGGGAAAAGGAATGCTTCGGGGTCGTCGGAGAGTCGGGCTCGGGAAAGACCTCCCTCGCCATGGGCGCGATCAACTCCCCCGGACAAAACGGGAGGATCCTGGGAGGCTCTGCTCGGCTTCGGGGCGTGGAGCTCACGGGCCTCCGCCGACGGCAGATGCGCGGCATCTGGGGAAGCCGCATCGCCGTGGTGTCCCAGAATCCCGCCACGGCCCTCAATCCGTCTTTGCGCATCGGGAGGCAGCTGTGCGAAGTGGCCGAGCGCCACCTCGGGTTGTCGCGGCAGCGGGCCCGGGAGAGGGCACGGGAAATGCTTGCCAGGGTCGCCATGCCGGATCCTCCGGCAATCATGCAGCGCTATCCTCACCAGCTTTCCGGGGGAATGCTGCAGCGATGCGTGATCGCGATGGCTCTGATCGCGGGACCCGAGCTTCTCATCCTGGATGAGCCGACGACAGCCCTGGATGTAACCACGCAGGCCGTCGTGCTGGACCTGGTTGCCCAGATCAAGAGCCAGCTCGACTGTTCCATCCTCTACATCACGCACGACCTGGCCGTGGTCTCCAAGGTCTGCGACAGGGTGGGAGTGATGTACGCGGGACAGTTCTGTGAGCAGGCCGACGTCGGGAGTATCTACCGTGCTCCGCTTCATCCCTATACCTTGGGGCTGCTGGGGAGCGTTCCGCACTTCGATCCGCAG
>Ga0335070_10010380_pt1 | contig 10884 bp, 11 predicted proteins | sample Lox_Sample_13_FD_206722 | JGI IMG/M metagenome (GOLD analysis project Ga0335070, IMG submission 206722) | Soil microbial communities from Loxahatchee National Wildlife Refuge, Florida, United States - Lox_Sample_1.3 | ecosystem: Environmental > Terrestrial > Soil > Wetlands | place: USA...
AGCGCGGTTGGAAGAACTGCGGCAACGCGGAGAAGCCAACGGCCTGACGGGTCTGCGGCTGCTTGGGCCAGAGGAGATGCGAGAAATCGAGCCCCATGTGGGCGGGGTGCGGGCCCTACACGTTCCGTCCACGGGGATCACGGACTTCGCGCTCGTCGCGGCGAAGTATGCGGAGATCGCAAGTGGGCGTGGGACGGAACTAAAACCGAGCGCGGGTGTGCTGGGGTTCCGGGGATCACCGGGCGAAATCGCAATCCAGACCCGGGCCGGAGATTTCGCGGCACGCTACGTGGTCAACTGTGCCGGGCTGTACAGCGATCAGATCGCGCGCCTGGCGGGACATGAACCGGGAATCAGGATCGTGCCGTTTCGCGGCGAATACTACGACCTGGTCGATGCGCGCAAAGAGTTGGTGCGGTCGCTGATCTATCCGACACCAGATCCACGTTACCCGTTTCTGGGAGTGCACTTCACGCGGCGCATTCACGGCAAGGTGGATGCCGGGCCGAATGCGGTGCTGGCCTTCCGCCGCGAAGGATACCGGCGAACGGATTTTGACTTGGGCGAGACGATGGCGACGCTGACCTACGCCGGCTTTCGCAAGCTGGCGCGGCAACAGTGGAGACACGGCCTGTCGGAATTCTGGCGGTCGCTGTGGAAGCCCAGATTTGTGGAATCGTGCCGGCGGCTGGTGCCCGAAGTTCGCGATGAGGACATGGTGCCGGGCGGCTCGGGCGTGCGAGCGCAGGCGCTGGCGCCGGACGGTAACCTGGTCGATGATTTCTGCTTTGTGCCGCGCGAGCGATTCCTGCATGTTTTGAATGTGCCTTCGCCGGCGGCAACGGCCTCTCTGCCCATCGGACGAGAGATTCTGAAGATGGTTCCCACGCAACTTTTGCAGGGCTAAGCGCAGACTGGGCCGCCGCAAAGCCGTTCTCGTAGTGTAGTCTGATTGTTTACGACTCCAAGTCAGGGAGCATTGAACATGGGCCAAAGTGCCGTCTACAAAAAGAAAGTCGCTGTATTGGGCGCGGGGAAGATCGGCGGAATCCTGTTGCAGGCTTTGCTGCGCGACGGGTTGCTGTCCCCGTCGCAAACCTGGGCCACAGTGGCGCATCCCGAGCGCGCTCGCGTGCTCAAGGACAAGCTGAAGGTACACGCCGGAACCGACAATCTCGAGGCAGTGCGCGACGCCGATATCGTTTTTCTGTGCGTGAAGCCGCAGGTTGTCGCGGACGTCGTGCGCGAGATCAGCGCGCACGTGAATCGGAGCCAGTTGCTGATCTCGGTGGCGGCGTCGGTTCCGACCGAGATGATCGAGCGTGGACTGGGTACGGAGACGCCCGTAGTGCGCGCCATGCCAAACACGCCCTGCGTGCTGGGCGCGGGCATGACCGCGCTGTGCAAAGGGCGCTTTGCGCAAAAACATCATCTGGATACTGCAGCGAGATTCTTCGAGGCGGTGGGGCGCACCGTGATCGTCGACGAAAAGAACATGGATGCGGTCACGGGCCTTTCGGCGAGCGGACCTGCCTACATCTACATCATCCTGGAGTCGCTGGCGGAGGCGGGTGTGAAGGTTGGACTGCCCCGCGACGTGGCAACGCTGCTGGCGGCGCAGACAACCCTGGGCGCGGCCAAGGTCGTGCTGGAAACGGGTGACCACCCGGCACTGTTAAAAGATGCGGTCACAACCCCCGCGGGCTGCACGATTGATGGAATCATGGAATTGGAAGAAGGCAAGCTGCGCGTGACGCTGATCAAGGCTGTGGTCAAAGCCGTGCATCGGGCGAAGGAGTTGGCGTTCTCGTAGGGCATCGGTCGGCTTGCGTGGCGAGGCTGTGGCACGTCTCCCATGTCTCGAAAACGCGAGACTTGGGGCGCCCGGCGCTAGGCTATGCGGAGGGGTTCGACGAACCTTGTTGCCTGTGCTGTTGTTGTTGCTTTTTACGCAGGTCGGCGGCCTGAACAATAGCCTTCTGCACTAGTGCGACATATTCAAATTTTGGGTTCACGTCCTCAAGCGCAAACCTAAGATCTTCCACCCGATCTGAAATTTCTAGCGGCAAAAGATGGAGCGGATGATTGATGTCAGAAATGGTGGTGTGAACCAGCCGATTCATCAGCTTGTTGTACGCCCGCTGCGATTCCCGTGCCGCACGCTTCTTTTCCACTTTCCCATAAAACATGAGATTCGCCACAACCGAACCGGCGAATCCCACTAAGCTGCCGAATAACAATTGGAAATACGGATTGGAAATGAAGCACCTCATTGTGGTGTCCTTCCTCGCAACTGGACCCTGCTAGTCTTCAGTAGTTCTGTCGAGTTGATGGCTGACCTTATCTAACTGTGCCAAGATTGCATAAAGCAATTGATCGGTGAGGGAGTGATTCTTTGCCTCGGAATATGCCTTGATTGCTTCATCCTTTGGGAGATCCCAAAATCCTTCCATGGCTGGATTCCTCCTGTTGTTCAATCTAACACGCGCTTAGACTCGTCTGTTGGGTGATCAGTCTGGGAGGGCAAATCTGAGCGTAACGTCGGTGAGGAACTCGGCGGGACGCTCGCGCAGGCGGTAAGGTTCATAGCGCCAGTTGCGGACGGCAGCGGTCGCGGCCTCGGCCAGCAGAGGGTCGCCGCTCAAGGTGCGGACCGAAGAGACCGCCCCGTCCTGGCCGATGAGAACCTCGAGAACGACCTCGCCGCTGCGATGAGCGGCGAGCGCGTCCGCCGGATACTCCGGTTCAACCCGATGACGGAGGCGACCCTCCGCCGCCTCGGGCGCCAGCCAGATGCGCACCGGTTCACTCGGCGTCGCATTTCCCGTACCTGCCTGCGCGGGCTCGGCGGCCGGATTCGGCCGGCTGGGCTTCATCCGGAAGACGACTTTGCCTTGATCGTAGACCACCAGCGCACCGGCATCTGGGGACGGTGAAGCCTTCGCACGTGACGCGGACGCTCCGGGGCTGGCAGAGGCCCGCGTTGCAGGCGCGTTCGACGGATTTGCGGCGGCATCGGAACCGGAAGCGCTCATGCGGGAAACCGGTCCGCTTGCAGAAGGCGACTGGCGCAACCATCCGATGCGGGCGCCAATCATGAGGCTTAGCCCAATGATCAAGAGGATCGCAACGGTTCCCAGAATCACAGTCCAGATTTCGTACGGCGGCCGTGCTCTCGGAATCGGCGAATCTGGCGCAGCGAATGGCAGCAGTTCGGGCAAAACTTGTCTGATCTCATCCGCTTGCTGGAGGTTAAATCCCATCGCCGCGCGCCGGATGCGGGCGCAGTCGCGAGCATAGCCGTCCAACAATCTCTGGTCTTTCTCCGAAAACGCCGCCGGGGTCGGCGAGAACACCTCCAACACGCCGACCAGTTCATCACCCTCCAGCACCGGAACCACCAGCATGGAGCGGATCCCCAGATGGCGGGAAACTTCGGCATCGACGCGCGGGTCGGATTCCGTGTCGAGCGAAAGCTGGGGCTTGCGGGTATGAAGGCAGGCACCGGAAAGACCATCGCGCGTATTCAGCGGAACGCCAAGATCGGGGGCGTACTCCCCGGTGGCTGCCCGGCAGACCATTTCGTCGCCTCGCACCAGAGCCACCGCTGCCGAGCGGGCTCGAGTCGCACCAACTGTCCGGACCACCAGTTCGTTGAGCACTAGATCCAGCGCAAGAGCCGGCGGGAAGCCGGCGGTGATCTGTTGACGAAGGAGATCGACCAGATCCGACGGGGTGGGAGGATTCGGATCTTCTTCTGGTTCCGGCCACGAAATGGGTTGCGGGAACATAACCCTGTCCCGGCTGCCTACGGGGGTAGAAGGCAGGCTTGTCAGGGAGTTTCGCCCCAAATCGAGGGGAAGTCAATCGGTGTGGAACGAGTGATTTCGCAGGGTTAGTGATGGAGAAACACACACTTCTCCCGTCCCGGACGGCGGTTCCCGGACGATTTGAACGCCGACCGGGAAAGGCGGGAATCCCATGTTGGCGGTTGACGCCAGTTCAAGGACGCAACGGAATGCCGACGGGTGCGCTCTACCCGTCAAGGGATTTCCGTCGTACAGGCGCGCACTGACTTTTCGGCTTTCGTAGGCTATTCTGATGCATCCCGCACAGGAGGTCGTATGAGATTCGTAATTGTCCTTTTCCTGTTCGCATTTCTTCAATCTGCTTTCGCGCAAGACTCTTATTCGCAGGCCACAAAGCATTTCGATTACGACGCTCGTGCTCCACTCGAGGTGAAGGAGGTTTCCGTCCAGGATCGGGACGGCGCCAAGATTCATGACCTTACTTATGCCAGTCCCAAAGGCGGCGTCGTGCCCGCTTACCTCGTCGTGCCAAACGGAAAAGGCAGGTTTGCCGCAATTCTATGGGGACATTGGATGATGCCGGAGTCTCCGACCGCGAATCGCAGCGAATTCCTCGAAGAGGCCATCGCCCTCGCGCCAGCCGGAGTCATCTCGCTGTTGATTGATGCTCCCTATGTTCGCCCCGGATTCAAGCCCGATCCGGATCCCCTTAGTTCACAGCGCTCGGACGGGGTTGCGCAAGAGGTCGTAGATCTCCGCCGCGGTCTCGACCTGCTGCTTGCCCGCGAAGACGTAGACCCGAAGCGGGTCGCTCTTATCGGCCACAGCTTCGGCGCCAACTGTGGCGCCATTCTGGACGCCCTGGACAAGCGCCCCGCAGCCTTCGTTTTCATGGGCAACCCCACCTCTACGCGAGAGCTCATTCTTTCGTCCGACGCCCCGATGCTCGTCGCATTTCGCAAATCTGTACCGGCTGACCGGCTCAAGCAATATCTAGACACCTATGACTGGGCCGATGCCGCGACCTACGCCGCCCATCTCGGTCCCGCGCCAGCATTCTTCCAGTACGCCACGCACGACGAGTTCGTCTCTGTCGCCGCTGCGCAGCATTACTTCGAACAGAGTTCCGGCCCGAAGGAGATGAAGCTTTACGACTCGAACCATGCGCTCAACGCAGAGGCTCGCCGCGACCGCTACGACTTCCTGCGGAAACACCTCGCCCTGCCCGCACTTCCAGCAGGAACCCTGGAGAAGGTCCTGCCAACCAAATGACCCCAACCCGACAGCCAAGAACGGGTGATTTTCTATGACAGCGGGAAGGTCGTCGCGTACGCCCCTCACGTCCGAACAGTGGCACGCGGTCAGCGCCAGTTTTCTTGGATGGACGCTCGACGCCTTCGATTTCTTCGTCGTCGTGTTCCTGGTGGATGTGCTACCGGCGAAGTTCCACGTATCAACCGCAAAAATCGTTTACACGCTTGGACTGACGCTCGCCATGCGACCGCTCGGCGCGCTCTTGTTCGGGGCATTGGCGGATCGCTATGGGCGGCGCATCCCACTCATGGCAAATGTCGTGTTCTTCTCGATGGCGGAATTGCTCTGCGGTTTCGCGCCCAACTACACGATCTTCCTCATTCTGCGCATGGTGTATGGCGTGGGAATGGGCGGGGAGTGGGGTGTGGGCGCTTCGCTGGCAATGGAGAGTGTTCCGCCGGACCGCCGCGGACTGATTTCCGGCCTGGTGCAGTCGGGGTATCCCATCGGCTATCTGCTGGCGGCGGTCGCGGCAAAGACCGTGCTCCCGCTGTGGGGATGGCGCGCCATGTTCTGGGCAGGCGGGCTGCCGGCGCTTCTGGCGTTCTACATCCGCTTTCACGTGAAGGAACCGGAGGCGTGGAAACAGAGTCGCTCGCCGGGTTTCCGGGGGATCGTGCGAGCGGCGACAAGCCATTGGAAGCTGTTCGTGTACATGGTCGGGCTGATGACGCTGATGAATTTCCTGTCGCACGGGACACAGGATTTGTATCCGCACTTTCTGGAATCGACGCACGGCTTTCCGACGGCGACGGTGGCCAACATCGCGATCGGATACAACGTCGGTTCCTTGCTGGGGGCCTTGGCATTCGGGCGGCTCTCGGAGTGGATCGGCCGGCGGCGAAGCCTGGTGGCGGCAACCGTGCTGGCGTTGTGCGTCATCCCCATGTGGGCGTTTGGTCACGGTCTGTGGGCGCTCGCCGTGGGGGCCTTCGTGATGCAAGTGGGCGTGCAGGGCGCGTGGGGTATTATTCCGGCGCACCTGAACGAACTCGCGCCGGCAGCGGTGCGGGGCTTACTGCCTGGGCTGGCATATCAAATGGGCAATCTGATCGCCTCGCCAGTGAACACCATCGAGTACGGACTGCGTGACCGCCTGGGGTATGCCTGGGCGCTCGCGGGATTCGAGATTGCCGTGATCGCCCTGCTCGCTCTGGTGGTCAGTCTCGGTCCCGAGAGCAAGGGGAAGGAGTTTCTCGCAGAGAAGCGGAACGCGGCGGGATGAACACGGCCGACGGTTCGGGGTTCGTGGCCTCTGGCTCAGGCAGCCTTGCCGGCGTCGGGTTCTTTCTTGCTGGCTTTCTTGCGTTCAAGCGTGACCGCCAGAAGTAGCATGAGCCCGATGAGGCCGAAGGCGCCGAGGGCGATGAGAGCAACCATCAGGATGGGCATAAATGCCTCCCTCTTTGCATTCTGAAAGCACATGACCGAGAGGGCGGTGATGCCGGTCACGCGGGTTTGTGAGGTTATCATTCCCGCTCTTGTCTCAAAAAGGCTCAGGAAGACACCGATCCGAAAGCGTGAATGCTGCTAAAGTAAGGAGTCGGCACGGGCGAGGCGTGCGAAGAAAGAGCAAGGAGAAAGTCTGTTATGCGCATCGCAGTGGTGGGATCGGGCTACGTAGGTCTGGTTGCCGGCGCATGTTTTGCTGATCTCGGACACGAAGTCCTGCTGGTGGATAACGACGAAGCAAAGCTGGCGGCGCTGCAAAACGGCGAGGTTCCGATCCATGAACGCTTCCTGCCCGAGTTGCTGGCCCGCCATCGTGGTCAGAAGATCCAGTTCTCAGGCGACTTGCAGGACGCGGCACGGGCGAGCCAAGCGGTCTTCATCGCGGTGGGCACTCCTCCCACCGAAACGGGTGATGCCGACCTGTCCTATGTGGAATCGGTGGCGCGAGAGATCTCCGGCGCCGTCGAACAGTACAAGGTGGTGGTGGAGAAAAGCACTGTGCCGGTGTACACCAGCCAGTGGGTTCGCACCATCATTATGAGGAACGGCGCCGATCCCGCATTGTTCGATGTAGCTTCGAATCCTGAATTCCTGCGTGAAGGCACGGCGGTCACGGATTTTCTATATCCTGACCGCATCGTGATTGGGGTGGAAAGCGATCGCTGCGCCGACGTTTTGCGGGAAATCTATGTCCCACTCACCAGCGGTTCCTATTACCGGAATCCCACGGCGATCCCGCGCCCGGACCGGGCGCAGGTGCCGCCGCGCTTGATCGTCACCAGCACCCGCAGCGCGGAGCTGATCAAGCATGCGTCCAACGCTTTCCTGGCAATGAAGATTTCTTTCATCAACGCGGTGGCCTCGATCTGCGAGGCGGTGAACGCGAATGTGCAGCAGGTCTGCGACGGCATCGGCGCGGATTCGCGCATTGGAACGCGCTTTCTGAATCCGGGAATCGGCTATGGGGGTTCGTGTTTCCCCAAGGACTTGCAGGCATTCCGCTCGGTGGCGAAAGAGTGCGGTTATGAGTTCCGGTTGCTCGACGAGGTGATTCGCATTAACGAGGAGCAGCGGCATCGTTTTCTGCGCAAGGTGCGCGGGGTTCTTTGGACCTTGCGCGGCAAGCGTCTGGGTGTGCTGGGGTTGGCCTTCAAAGGGGGTACGGACGACATCCGCGAGTCTCCCGCCCTGCTGCTGGTTCAGGACCTACTGCGCGAGGGGTGCCACATTTGTGCCTATGATCCGGCGGCGATGGGCCGGGCGAAAGAAGTGCTGCAGCCCGGTGTGGAGTTCGCATCGGATCCTTATGAAGCGGCAAACGGAGCGGATGCTGTGCTCATTCTCACCGAATGGGAAGAGTTCTCTGCGCTCGATCTGGATCGTCTGCGCAAGCTGTTGAGATATCCCATTATTCTGGACGGCCGGAACTTGTACGACCCGGCCGTAATGGCAGCGCGGGGATTCTCCTACCACAGCGTCGGCCGGCCCTCAGCACTGACCGAAGACCTGCCTGCAGGAGTCCGCCCAGAAAAGAAGGAGCGCCTCTGAATTCATGAACCCGCGACGCGCGTTGGTAACCGGGGGAGCAGGCTTCCTTGGCTCTCATCTGTGCGATGCACTGCTGGCCAACGGCTATGCCGTGGTGGCTGTGGATAATCTACTGACCGGGCGACTCGCGAACATTGAACACCTGCGCAACGATTCTCGCTTTGAGTTTATCCAGCGGGACGCGTGTGAGTCTCACCTCCGCGGCTCGGTGGATTATGTATTTCACTTTGCCAGCCCTGCCAGCCCGGTTGACTACGCCGCGCACGGCATCGAGACGCTAAAGGCCGGCTCCTACGGCACGTTTGAGGCCCTGGAAACGTCCCGCCGCTGTGGAGCCAGCTTCATGATGGCTTCAACCTCAGAGTGCTACGGTGATCCGCTGGTGCACCCGCAGACCGAATCGTACTGGGGGCATGTCAATCCCATTGGGCCCCGCTCGGTGTATGACGAAGCCAAGCGCTTCGCCGAAGCCGTGACTATGGCCTATCACCGATATCACAAGGTCGATACCCGTATTCTCCGCATCTTCAATACTTACGGCCCACGCATGCAGATCAACGACGGGCGCGTGATTCCGAATTTTATGTGCCAGGCGCTGCGCGGAGAGAATCTGACCGTTTATGGCGATGGCAGCCAGACACGCAGCTTCTGTTACGTCTCTGACGAAATTGAGGGCATCATGCGGTTGGCACGGCGCTCCGAGCACCTGCCCGTGAACATCGGCAATCCGACCGAATTCACCATCCTCGAGTGCGCGCGGCATGTACTGGCCATCACCGGCTCGACGAGCAGGATTCAGTTTGAGCCTCTACCCCAGGACGACCCCAAACAGCGGTGTCCAGACATTTCCAAAGCGCGGCAGTTGTTGGGATGGGAACCGAAGGTGGATCTGGAAAGCGGACTCCGCTTATCGCTCGAGTACTTCCGCACGGCGGTTCAAGAAGAAAGGACAAGGGCGGTCTAGCGCGGCAGTTCGTCGAGCGTGGGACCGGCGGCCAGCAGGGCCAACAGGCGCAGGATTTCCTCTCGTTCGGCGGCGTCCTGAAAAACGAAACGTACACCCATTCCAAACCCAGGATGCACCGTCAGTGCCTGCCCCTGAATTCTCACCTTCATGTCGGTCGTTCGCACCACAATCTCAACCGAGGTTTGTGAGACAAACGGGGACGGCATTTCGACATAACAACCGCCCTCACTGATGTCGGATAGCGTGCACCGATTGGGAACGGTGCTGCCCAAGCGGTAGACTTCTGCTCCCAGCTTGCAGGGAAACCGGTGTTCGACACGGCGATTGCCAGAAAGGCCGGTCTGTTTCGGCTCCAACCGCTCTTCGCCAACCTGACTCGGAAGCGAAGATGCAGGCGGGGTCGCCGGGCGAGGGTGAGCCCCTCGAGTCCCCTGTTGCTGCAGCCAAACGTGGATGAGGCGGCGCGAGGTCTGGGGCACGTCCACGAAACGGATGCCGGTTCGGCCGCTCGAATCCTGCCATGCCACTTCGCCTGACAGCCGCACCATCTGCTGCTGGCCGGGCAAGGCGAACTGAAAATACACCTTGCAGGCGGGCGGCAAGTTTCGCTCACTGCGCAGCGCTGTTCCCCCGTCGCTGATATCGATCAGAGTCGCGGGCTGATCTTGCGCGCCAGGATGGTCGAAAATCGCGGGTGAGCTGACGGGGATGCGCGGCGCCCGCCGGCGCTCGCGGCGCATCAATCCACGCGCCGCGCGCAAGCTGAGGCGCGTGCGCTCCGGAGAGAGCGGGCGGTAGAGAACGAAATTCGCGCCCAGGCCGAAAACCGGCCGGGCGCTGAACTCGCCATCCACGATGGCAATCAACTGCGCGCTGCGGTTCTTGGCCGACATCCGCAGTTTAGTCAAGAAGTGCTGCGAACTTTCATCCCCGTGATAGTCCAGGATGACCGCGTCGAAGACTTGCTCTTCCAGTTGCTCCAAGCCGCGCGTGATGGAGGGCGTGTGCTGGGGTGTGAGTCCCATCTCGGTCAGGACACGATTCAAGATGTCGGCCGAGTTCTGATCCGGGCACACTACCAGGACACGCAGATCCATGATGTCAGAATCGTAGGAGCTGCGAGTACCTGCAACAAGTTACCTGCGTCACCCCGTAACTTTAGTCATCTGGAGGTTCTGTAACTGATGGCCTAAGCTGGCTGGGAGTCCGCAAGATTTCCCCCGACTCCATTCCAGAACCAGGACAAAGCCGACATGACACGGAAAATCGGAACTTGGCTGATCGGCATCGGGTCACTGACGGCGTTCCTCGGACTGTGTTTTCTGCCCGCTGCGTTTGGCCCCAACGGCGACCGCGAGCTGTTGGGCGCGGGCAGTGCGATCTTATCCATGGGAATACTTCTGATCTCCAGCGGGCTCTACGCTAAGGCGCGCGCCCTCGGTGCGCCCGCATCAGCAAGCGCAGCTGCGGCGGAGCGTTCGCGCAGGAGCAATTGCGACCGCTGTGGCAAGAATGAGCCGGTCATTCAGTGCCGCGTGCATCAAGTGCACCTCTGCCCGGACTGCCTGAGGAACCACTACGATTTCCGCTCTTGCGCGTATGTCCCCAGCCCGCGGCGCGGTGCCAGCAAGAGCGCGGCGGCTTCCCAGGCGAGTGGCGCCTGACACGATCGTAACGTTGGCTCGATTACATCACCAAAGGACGCCGTACAGAGGGGCGGTGTACCCCGGTACTTTGACGCTCGTCCCCACAGTTCCTACCATCAAGTCATTTACAGCCTGGCTGCGAAGCGTC
>Ga0335070_10010381_pt1 | contig 10884 bp, 16 predicted proteins | sample Lox_Sample_13_FD_206722 | JGI IMG/M metagenome (GOLD analysis project Ga0335070, IMG submission 206722) | Soil microbial communities from Loxahatchee National Wildlife Refuge, Florida, United States - Lox_Sample_1.3 | ecosystem: Environmental > Terrestrial > Soil > Wetlands | place: USA...
CGAAAATTCATCCACTATTCCTACAGGATTAAAGAATCTGCTTTCGGGTACGTTCCGGTCCAAAAGGCGAGCCAGGGCGGTGAGGATGGTGATGTCGGTCTCGATCTGCTCCCATATGCCGGGACGCTGTACCTTCACAATCACCTCAGAGCCATCTGCGAGCTTCGCCTGATGAACCTGCGCGATGGATGCAGCGGCAACCGGTTCATCTTTGAATTCCCGGAATATATCTTCAAGGGGGACCTTGAACTCTTCGGAGATTATCCGCTTTGCCTCTGACACAGGGAAGGGCGGCACCTCATCCTGGAGTTTCTTGAATTCGTTCGCAAATTGCGCAGTGATGAGGTCCGGTCTTGAGGAGAGTATTTGCGCAAGCTTAATGAAACTCGGTCCAAGCTCCCCGAAGGCGATCCTCAGTCTCTCCGGCACAGTGGGACCTTTTAATGGAGGCCACTGTCCAAAGGCCCTGAGGCGCTTTCTGAACGGGATATACCTTCCAAGCTGAATCTGGTCTATGATACGGCCAAAGCCGTGCCTGAGGAGCACATTTACAATCTGCTGGAGCCTCTTTGCAGAACGGTAGGTGCGGGTGAATCTGAAGATATCCACAGGGGCTATTCCTCTTCGGTGTCCGCTCCCTTCACCCCCTCCAGTTTCTTGACACGAACAGAGAGGGCCTGTATCTTTCTGTTTAGTTTCTCTATATCCTCCATTGACGGGAGGGTCATCTTTTCCATGGTCTTGGAAATCATGTCTGACAGACTCTTGCTGACCTGCTCGGTACTCTTATCCGCCTTGTCTGTCCATTCCCTCACGAGCTTTGCGCCCTGGGATTCACTCAGTTCGCCTTTTTTTACCAATTCGTTCACGAATTCATTCACCTTTTCCTGAACTCCAAGACCTGCGAGCAATGCATTTCTCACTATGTCGAAGAACGTCATCGTACACCTCCTTTGAGACCATTGAACGTCAGTCTCCGCTGCTTTTGTGATAGAGAATAAAGGACGATCATCCGATGGCCGCAGAAGAGCGTTCCCGGATGATAGCATACACCGATTCCATTGCATTGTCCAGGGTATCCAGCTTGTTCGTGCCTCCCTGGGCCATTTCTGCCTTTCCTCCCCCGCGACCTCCTGTCATTGCCGCAACTTCCTTAAGTATCTCCCCTGCATTGAATCTGCCGACCAGGTCTTTGGTGACGACTGCGAGCATTGATGCTTGGCCGTCTCTTACCGAGGTGATGAAGATGATACCCGAGCCGATCTTGTCCCGAAGGGTGTCTGCGAGAGTTCTGAGGTCCTTCTGCTCAAGATCGTCAACCCTGTGGGAAATCACCACTATCCCATTCACCCTGCGCGCCCCCTCGATGATGGCCGAGGCGTCCTTCACCGCTGCCTTGGCCTTCACCTCCTCCCGCTCCCTTTCGAGCGCCTTCAGTTCAGAGAGAAGTCTTTCTATCTTTGGGTATGCGTGGTCTGTTTTTAACAATGCATCGATTTTCTTCAGTTCGAGGGCCTTTTCTTTGAGATACTGAAAGGCCGTACCACCCGTAAATCCCTCTATCCTTCTGATTCCTGACGAGACACTTCCCTCAGAGACTATGGCGAAAAGCCCGATATCTCCCGTCGCCTTGCAGTGGGTTCCCCCACAAAGTTCAGAGCTCACACCGGGCACAGAAACTACGCGGACCGAATCCCCGTACCGCTCCCCGAAGAGGGCCATAGCACCGGAATCAATAGCACTCTTGATGTCCATTACGGACGTGTTGACCGGGATGTTCTCAAGGATTGTTTCATTCACCATGGTTTCGAGTGAAGCGACTTCAGACTCCTCAAGGCCCGAAAAGTGGGTAAAGTCAAAACGGAACCGCTCGGGCGAGACAAAAGAGCCTGCCTGCTTCACATGGTCACCCAGCACAGACCTCAGTGATGCCTGCAGGAGATGGGTAGCTGTATGGTTCCTCATGGTTGCCCCTCTTTTTTCAACATCGACCCTGCACCGGACCTTGTCCCAGACACGGAGGGTTCCCTTCCTGATTTCTATGGAATGGGAATGCAGTCCTTCCAGAGGATTCTTCGTATCAATGACTGACGCCAGGAAGCGTTCTCCCATGATCTCCCCCGTATCACCAACCTGGCCGCCGGATTCACCATAGAAGGGGGTTTTGTCCAGAAAGACCTCTACTTCCGACCCTTCCCCTGCTTCCTTTATTATCTTTCCATCTTTGAGGATAGCTTTTATGACCGATTCAGACTCCAGAGTTATGTACCCAACAAATTCGGTCTTCCCGATTTCAGAGAGCATCTCCCTGTATATGGACGCAACTGCCTCCTCCTCTCCCACCCATGAGGCCCTCGCCCTTTCCCTCTGGACCTGCATTTCCTCATGAAACCCCTGTTCATCAATGAGCAGGCTGTTATCTGTCGCAATATCCCTGGCGAGATCCAGGGGAAACCCATAGGTGTCGTAAAGCCTGAAGAGATCTTTCCCGGGAATCACCTTCTCATGAGATTCTTTCGCACCGGAAATAAGGTCATCCATTATCCTCATGCCCTGTTCAAGGGTTCTTGTAAAACGTTCCTCCTCCAACATAAGGAGTTTGGAGGAACGCCCTTCTTCCTCCAAGAGTTCAGGATAGATGTCGCCCATTGCCTCTGACACAGAAGCGAGGAGCGTGTGGAGAAGTGGTTTATCAACGCCGAGGAGACGGGCGTGGCGGGATGCTCGTCTCAGAATCCTCCTGAGGACATAGCCTCTCCCTTCGTTGGAAGGCATTAAGCCTTCAGCGAGAAGGAAGGCGATGGACCTCATATGGTCTGCTATGACGCGTATGGAGATATCGCTCTCAGGGGTCTTGCCGTAGGTGGTGCCGGTGGAGCGGGTTATGGCGGATATGATTGTGGAGAAGATGTCAGTGTCAAAATTATTCAATTTGCCCTGGAGTATTGCAGAAAGCCTTTCAAGACCCATTCCTGTATCAATGCTCGGTTTTGGGAGGGGTGTGAGCGTACCCTTTCCGTCACGGTTAAACTGCATGAATACAAGGTTCCATATCTCGAGGAACCTGTCGCAGTCACATCCCACGGCGCATTCTTTCCTCTTGCAGCCCACTTCCGGTCCCTGGTCGATGATGATCTCGGAGCATGGCCCGCACGGGCCTGTATCGCCCATCTGCCAGAAGTTGTCTTTTGCTCCCAGTCTCACGATCCTCGCTTCCGGAACCCCGGTGAGGTCTGCCCAAAGTCTTGCCGCCTCGTCGTCATTCTCGAATACCGATACCCACAGTTTTTCCTCAGGAAGGGAGAACTGTTTTGTGAGAAGTTCCCACGCAAAGGAGATGGCGTCTTTCTTGAAGTAGTCTCCAAAGGAGAAGTTTCCGAGCATCTCGAAAAAGGTATGGTGGCGTGCGGTATGTCCCACATTTTCGATATCGCTGTGCTTGCCTCCTGCCCTCACGCATTTCTGGCAGGATGTAGCCCTTGAATACGTTCTCTGCTCCTCTCCAAGGAAAACGGATTTGAATTGGACCATACCTGCATTGGTAAAGAGCAAGGTAGGGTCACCCTTAGGGATAAGGGGAGAACTCTTGACCACCTCATGCCCTTTTCCGCGGAAATACTCAAGGAAAAGGGTTCTTATTTCTCTGCTTTTCATTATTGACCTTTTGTCCCGGGTACCCCCTGTCTATTTCTATTCATCCTTCTTGATTTCATTCACCTGCTGGGGTGCAGGAAAGATGTCTACGAGCTTATCGTCGATAAACAGGAGCCTCTTCTTCATGAACACTCCCGAGGAATAAAGCCATTCCTCTTTCTTTTTTCCGTTCTCCGTGGGGGGAAGCACATTGATAGTGGAAGGGGCACCCCATGCATAACGCACCTGCTGGGGGGTCATTCCTATGGCTACCTCCCCCTTCTGGATATTGTCCTGGATCGCGGGCGGATAGTCCTTGATTTCGTCCTGGGAATACCTTGCTGTTGACGCACAACCTCCAAAAGACCATGCCATGAGCACCACGAGTGCTCCCAGATAAAGAGAAACATTCTTCATTCCATATCCTCCTTGCAGATAAATTGTTTTAGGGTCCTTTTTATTATTTCAGACGGATATCCGTTCCGATAAAGGATGCCGTACAGTTTCCTTGTGATCTCAGGAGTTAGGTGAAAAGGTTGACTGCCCAACCCACGCCTCTCCCAGGCGGTGAGTCTCTTCTCCACAAGTCTCCTGGCAGTTTCTGTTTCGTCCATATCCGCGAGTGCATCATGGATGAGATCCCTGGGAATCCCCCGCTCCATGAGAAGCTTTCTCGTACCTGCGACACTTAACGTTCTGGATTCCTCAGCGTATCGTGTGAGGGAAAAGGCAAGCTTCCTGTCGTCCAGCAATCCGGAGGACTTAAGGCGGATGATGACCTTCTCAATAACCGGTTCCTCAAATCCCTTTATTCTGAGCCGCCTCATTATCTCCTTTTCGCTCCTCCCCCTGTACCCGAGAAGCTTATATGCATACACAAGCCCTGCCTGTTCTCCTTGGCGGGTAACCGACTTCTCCAGAGGTGTCCTCTTGGGTAACCGACGCTCTTTATCAGGAGAATCCTCTGCCAGTCGCTCGCGTCGCGGGGCAGATGCAAGGATGCTCACTCTCATTTTGCGAATCTGTCGATCTGCACGTCGGTCTTTCTTGTCTCTATGGTTTCATCCATTGTGAGGTCGCTGGTGGAACGGACGCCCTTCACCCTGAGAACGAAATCATCAGGACTGGATGCCCTCCGCAAAGCCTCTTCATAGGTGATCAGTCCTGATTTAAAGAGGTCGAAAAGGGACTGGTCGAATGTCTGCATTCCGTAATGGATTTTGCTCTGTGCGATGACATCAGGGATAAGCTTTGTTTTATCCTGGTCAAGAATACAATCTTTAATGGTGGCAGTGGCAATCATCACCTCGACTGCAGGCACCCTCCCTTTGCCGTCCGCTTTGGGCATGAGTCTCATGGAGATAATCCCTTTGATTACAGAGGAAAGCTGCATCCTCACCTGTTTATGCTGGTAAGGGGGAAACACTGCAATAACCCTGTTCACCGTCTCTGTTGCATCTATCGTATGCAGGGTACTGAAGACGAGATGTCCTGTCTCAGCGGCAACGAGGCCGGTCTGGATGGTCTCAAAGTCCCTCATTTCGCCTACGAGGATCACGTCCGGGTCCTGTCGCAGTGCTGAGCGCAACGCCTTGCCAAAGGATTCCGTGTCGCTGCCGATCTCCCTCTGATTCACTATGCTCTTCTTATCCCTGTGGAGATACTCTATGGGGTCTTCAATGGTGACAATGTTACAGGTCCTGTTCATGTTGATGTAATCGATCATTGTGGCGAGCGTGGTGGATTTCCCGCTCCCTGTTGTCCCCGTGACCAGGACAAGGCCCCTCTCTTCCATCGCAATCTTCTTGATCACCTCGGGAAGGTTGAGCTCTTCTACGGACGGAATTCTCATGGAAATAACCCTGAATACGAGACCGATGGTTCCCCTCTGGATGAAGATGTTACATCTGAATCTGCCCAGTCCGGGGACGCTATAGGCAAGGTCAATTTCGTTTTTCTGCTTGAAAACTTCACGTTGCCCGGGGCTCATTACGGAAAATGCAATCTTCATCGCATCCTGCTGCGAGATCCTTTCCTCGTCATTCATGGGCATCAGTTCGCCGGTGACGCGGACAATGGGAGGAGAGCCCACCTTGATGTGAACGTCCGATGCAGTCTGAGAAACAGCCTTCTTGAGGAGTTCATTGATATCCATTATGATGTCCTTGCTTTCACGTGTTCTGTAATTTTCTGGAGAATGGATCCAGAAATATCAGGGTTATTCCTAAGAAACTCTTTTACATTCTCTCTTCCCTGGCCGATTCTGTTTCCGCTAAAGCTGTACCACGCGCCTGATTTCTCTATGATCCCGTTTTCGACACCCACATCCACAAGCTCTCCCACCCGCGAGATTCCTTCGTTAAAGTATATATCAAACTCTGCCTGTTTGAAAGGCGGGGCAACCTTATTTTTCACCACCTTCACCCGTACCCTACCCCCTACGGTCTCCTGATTTTCCTTTAAGTTATCGATTTTTCTTATATCGAGCCTCATGGAGGAGTAGAACTTCAATGCGTTTCCCCCCGTGGTCGTTTCGGGATTGCCGAACATCACACCTATCTTCATCCTGATCTGGTTGATAAAAATAATCGTTGTCAGGGATTTTGAGATGGCTGCAGTGAGCTTCCTCATGGCCTGACTCATGAGCCTTGCCTGGAGCCCGGGAAGTGAATCCCCCATTTCTCCCTCTATCTCTGCCTTCGGGACAAGGGCTGCAACGGAATCGATTACGATGACATCCACTGCTCCGCTCCTTACCAGGGCCTCTGCCACCTCCAGCGCCTGTTCACCAGTATCAGGTTGGGATACCAGGAGGTCTTCCACCTTTACGCCCAGTTTCTTCGCGTAATTAATGTCAAGGGCATGCTCTGCATCAATGAATGCCGCAATGCCACCTGTCTTTTGGGCCTCTGCAATAGCATGGAGAGCAAGGGTCGTCTTTCCTGAAGACTCAGGGCCAAATACCTCGACCACTCTGCCCCGGGGGTATCCGCCAATTCCCGTGGCGATGTCCAGGGCTATCGAGCCTGAGGGAATAGCCTGGATGCCTTCGGCGACCTCTCCGGCGCCCAACTTCATTATGGCACCTTTGCCAAAGCTCCGTTCAATCTGCGAAATGGCCATTTCCAGGGCCTTTGTTTTGTCTTTATTGGTCATTGCTCCTCCTCATTTAGGGAGAACTCAGCTATTGTCGTATACTGAGCACCTCCTGGTTTTAAATCGCTTTTCATTAACGAGACGTTATTGACTCCTATATTACCAAAATCTTTATCTTTTAGTGTCTCCACTGCCCTCAGGAGGGATTCTTTGCCTGCAGACGACCTTATCCTCCCTATGGTAAGGTGGGGTGAAAACGGTCTATCTTCCATTTTAAAACCAAGAGTTAACAAACTATTCTCAACTTCTTTTTGAAGTTTTATGAGCTTCTCTGCTTCAAGAAGGTCGATCCATATTACCCTTGGCCTTCTCTTGTCAGGGAATATTCCCACTCCCTTGAATCTTAAAGCAAAAGATTCGTGATGAGAAACAACGGATGAAAGAGTCTCCTTCAGCTCTGTTACGGTATTCTCGGGTATTTCGCCCAGGAACTTAAGGGTAATATGGAGGTTTGCAGGGGAAACCCACTTTACATCCCAAATCCCTGATTTCAGGGCGGTTGTCGCTCTGTCAATCTCGCTTCTCAGGGAGTCATCAAGGTTTATGGCAATGAAGCTCCTCATGCCCAGACTTCGAGCACCTCGCTAAGAAACCGGAGTGCTGCCCTTGCTGTCTCATGCTTTATTTCTTCCCTTTCCCCATCAAAGAGCATGCCTTTTGAAACAGTTTCCCTCTTCCGGTCCACTGCAATGTACACAAGGCCCACTTTCTTGTCCTCCATCGGGTCTGGACCGAGATTACCAGTGGTTGCCAGGGAAAAATCGGTGCCGCTTTTCTTCCTCACCGCAGCAGCCATTGCCTGAGCAGTTTCTTCACTCACTGCCCCATGGTTCTTGATCAATGACCTCCTGATTCCCAGGAGCTTCACTTTGGACTCTGTGGAATAGCACACCACAGAAGAATCAAGGAAAGAAGATGCTCCGGGGAGGTTTGTCAGCAAATGGCTGATGAGGCCACCTGTGCAGGACTCTGCAATGCTCAGCGTTAACCCTGACTGTTTGAAATGGTGGTGAAGTTTTTCTATCAGTTCCCTGTCAGAAGTATCCATGCACGCATCACTAGGTTTGTGTAAACTCCGGCGAGCAAGTCATCAGCCATGACGCCATACCCACCTGGGACAGTTCTCTCTATCCATCGTATGGGAAGCGGCTTTAGTATATCGAAAAACCTGAATAAAAGAAAGGACGCAACGAGAGAGGATAGTGTGTGAGGAAGAAGCAAAACTGAAAGGGCGTAACCTGCAAATTCGTCGATGACGATGTGGCTGCTGTCCTTCTCGTTCAATATCTTTTCTGCCCTGGATGACGCAATACACCCCAGTGCAGTGACAAGGATTACCAGCAAAACGTGGATAGGAATGGATGGTTTTAGGAAGGCAAAGAAGAGAAGGGCGGCAAAAGTGCCAAAGGTCCCTGGCGCTATGGGTAGATACCCTATGAAACCGAGAGTGGCAATGTTCTTGAGGAGCGCTGAAATCAACATTACGCTTAGATTATCACAAAAATGCTTTGGTGTCCTTACTATTTAGACATAACGACAGAGCTAAGAGGCGCGGGGTAAGTAGGCCAGAACTGAAAAAGAAAAGCGACTATTCCCGCGTCCTTCTCGATGCCTTTGTTAGACCGGTTGTTTGCCGTGCTATTTTCATCAAGCTTCGCAGGGCATCATTGACCGAGGCATCATCGGGGAAAGCCGCTGCCACATCAGGACTGAGAAGAACAAGATTGGTTCCTTTCTTATAGTCCTCGAAATATTTGCCTCTTATTCCTTTCCCTAAATCTTCTCGTTTATATTCTTTTCTCATTTCTTCGTGTTTAACCGTTTTCATATATTTCCCTCTCCTGTCTTGTTGCGCGCCTCGCACTCATTATTCTTGTTTTTCCACGTCGCTCAGTATGAACGACAACCATTAACTGATTGGCTCTCGAAAGGCCAAATGTCAGGAATCTATGCTCACCGATTGAATGGTCTTGGTCATTGAAGGTTATTGCCAGTGGATCTCCAAAGACTGTTGACGCTTCATGGAAAGATATGCCGTGTTTCTTGAGGTTGGCGTCTGACTTGCTTGGGTCCCATTCGAATTCCACGTCTTATTTTATCATTATTCCTAATATTATTTTGTGGGCTAACGACCGCAATATGCGGCGGAGAGAAACGGAGTCCGCATGATTGATTTGTTATAACTTCTTTTTTCTCTCCTTCCAATATTCAGGCTCTCTGCTCAGTTGCATCACCGCTATGATATATATTTCGTCAGCCGCCATCTGGTAAATAATCCCATAGGGAAAACGGTTGCTCAGACACCTTCTGGTGTGTTCTGAAAGCGGCGCCCATGAATTTGGAAATGATATGATGTTTTGAATGGTATGATGGATTTCTTTTGCAAATTCCAGCCCGAGACCTTTTTGAACTGCGTTGTAATAATCAACAGCATCGGTCAGTTCCTTTTCAGCAGAGGGATGAAAAGAATATTTCAAGAGCTGCACCGGTCACGAATTTTCTTAAATACTCTTTCTCCGGGAATTGTCTTAACTTTTCCGCTCTTTATTTCTTCTACCCTCCTCTCTGCTTCCTTTGCCCATAATTTGTCAGTTTCTTTTTGCGATGGATTCAAGCTGTTCAGAAGCTTCTCAATAAGTTTTGTTCTTATTTCTAAAGGTAGCGAAATTGCTTCATCGAAGAGGTCTTTGGTCTTTATCATTGCTGCCTCCTAACCATTGAATTTATTCTATTATATCATTTCCTCCGGCTACGTTACGGCGCGAATGTAGCAAGCAGGCCTACAATCATCAGCCAATATCCGAGGCGATAGAGATTTGCCATGTTTTCACTCATTAAATTTGTGCCGAAACTGATCGTCCTTTTCTTCAGAATTACCGAAAGCTTGCCTATAGCGAAAAGGACAAAGCCGACGAGCACTACGAAGAAAGCTTTGGGATGAGAAACATTGCCGTAATAGATATTTAATAAAGTGCCGATCACCAGCGCACCGAGCGTTAGCCAAATGACAATTTTCAGAAAATTACTCGGTTGATTTTCTTTCATGAGAGGCACACTATGCATTGCGATCACCCATATCCTTTTTCTTGACTTTTACGTTATAACGATACGGCTGACCCGCAGAGCAATCGCCGAAAGCTTAAAGCCACAAAGCTGTCCACAGTCGGATCGAACCGCTTGTTATGGTCCGCCTTTTCCTTTCTAGGCAAGAGGGCTCTAATGATATTAATTCTGTCAGTAAAAATCAATTTTCCAGGCTCCAGTAGGTTCCTTAATAAAATTTACGTAATGCTCAAATTCAATATAATCACCGACGGAATGACCCTCGGCGAGGTCATCGCCAGGGCGCAACTTATCTTTAACGGTCATATTAAACTGGGCAATGTTTTCCTCAATATCCGCGGCTCTGATTTCCCCAAAATGTCCAGGCTTTCTTCCATATAGGAGAGTTTCTCTAAAAGCTTCTATTGAGCTGCTCGAAACTTCCTTTAATGCTCCTTCTATGTCTCCCCTGGAAAGTGCATTCCTATACCGATGCCAAACTTGCGTACACTGTGAAATAATGTCGTTCTTCTCTGCATCGCTGAGTTTTCTATTTGATTTGTTCGCCTGCTCTTGAGCCAAATCACCGCGCTGCCCCTCATGACTTGTTTGCCGAGGAATCTGAGATTGGTCACTGTTCCAGATGCCCCGCGATGACTTTCCCCCATATTTTTTCAAGTCGTCGTCTGTGAAAGTCGGTACGTCCTCTGCGGATATATGAGAAATAAACAAAAACAGGGAACTCAATAGTAATATAAGAACTGTTAGTTTCATTGCCCTTCTCCTTCAAGGCAATTAATCTTTAATAATCGATAAGAATATCTGCACGACCCCTTCAGCTTCATTTTTCATTATTTATTGTTGCCATAACGATGCCGATGAGGTGCCCCCGAAGGGAGACAGCTCCATTGGTTTGTTCGGCGTCTTTATTATACCGAACACCCATATAGCGGGCACCTGTCAAGCGAAAAAGATATCTTATCGAGAAGTTTTTGCCTTCCCCTTTTTATGAGCTGCCGACGATCCCACCAATGCCGTTTTTTCATTGGGCTT
>Ga0335070_10010384_pt1 | contig 10882 bp, 8 predicted proteins | sample Lox_Sample_13_FD_206722 | JGI IMG/M metagenome (GOLD analysis project Ga0335070, IMG submission 206722) | Soil microbial communities from Loxahatchee National Wildlife Refuge, Florida, United States - Lox_Sample_1.3 | ecosystem: Environmental > Terrestrial > Soil > Wetlands | place: USA: Florida...
CATTTGCCCTGGCGGTAGATCGAGATGTCCTCGTCGGGCGGGATCTCGTGCACCCACTCGGCCTTGAACAGCTCGCCATGTTCGCGGAACCAGTGCACCGCCTGGTCGCGCGACCAGATCTCGCGGCTGATCGGCTCGTCGCGGTCGACGATCTCGCGCATGCGCGCCTCGATGCGCGCGAAGTCGTCGACGCTGAACGGCTCATTGCGCTGGAAGTCGTAATAGAAGCCGTCCTCGGTCGCCGGGCCGAAGGTGATCTGCGTGCCGGGGAACAGCTCCTGCACCGCCTCGGCCAGCACATGGGCGGCGTCGTGGCGGATCAGCTCGAGCGATGCCTCGTCCTTGGCGGTGACGATGGCGATGTTGGCGTCGCGCTCGACCTTGGCCGAGAGATCGACGAGCGTGCCGTCGACGCGCAGGGCGAGCGCCGCCTTGGCCAGGCCCGGGCCGATCGACGCCGCGATCTCGGCGCCGCTGACCGGACCCGGGAACTGCTTGACGCTGCCGTCGGGCAGGGTGATGGCGATCATGCCGGCCAGCCTTCATCGGACGCGACCCGCCGCCCGCGCGGCGGGATCGGGATTTCTGTCGGCGAGGCCGACGAAACGAAATTGCCCGCGAAATGTAAAAAGAATCCGCTGGCTGTCAAGGATCGCTCCCGCCTAACGCGCGGCCGGCTGGGCGAGGGCGGCGTGGCTGAGCACCGTGGCGTAGGCGAGCATGACCTCGTCGGTCGAGAGCGCGACCAGATCGTCGCGCTTCAGAACGGCGATCGGCGGGCGGCCGGCGGGCGGGCGCGGCGCCGTGCGCGCCGGGTCCGAGGCGCGCGAGAACAGCACGACCGACGGGCAGCCGGCGGCGGCGATCAGGTGCATCGGCCCGGTGTCGTTGCCGACCGCGCCCTCGGCGCCGCGCGCCAGCGCCACGATGTCGGCGAAGCCGGTCTGGCCGACCAGGCTGCGCACGGCGACGCAGCGCCGGCCGATCTCGCCGGCTGCTTCCGCCTCGGCGGCGGTGCCGATCAGGACCGGCGCCACGCCGCGATCGGACAGGCGCTCGGCCAGTTCGCCATAGCGCCAGGCCGGCCAGCGCTTTTCCGGCCGGTGCGCCGACCCGCCCGGCGCGAGCAGCGCGTAGCGCGGCGGCAGGCCGTAGCGCTTAATGTCGGCCTTGACCCAGCTAACATCGGGCGGCGGCACGTCGTCGATGCCGGCCTGGCGCAGCTGGGCGCGCTGGCGGTCGACGGTGTGGCTGCGCGTACGCTCGGGGTTGCGGTCGGGGTGCGAGGCGCCGCGCGCGACGCCCGACCATTCCGGCCGAGGTCCCGGCCCCATCAGCCGGAAATACCAGCCGGTGCGGTCCGAGGTCTGCAGATCGTAGACCCGGTCGAAGCTGCCGCCGCGCAGGCGCCGGCGCAGCGCCAGCCAGCCGCCGATGTCGAGCGCGCGCGGCCGGCTGTCGACCCACACCTCGTCGAAATAGCCGGTCTGGCGCGCGAACTCGGCGAAGGGCTCGGTGGTGAGCAGCGTGATATGGGCGCCGCGGTGGTGCCGGCGGATCGCCGCGAACGGCCCGAGCGACAGCACGAAGTCGCCCAGCGCCCCGAGCCGGATGACGAGGATCCGACCGCCCTCGCCGATCACATCGGGCATGGCATCAACCCGGCGCCGCCCGCCGCTCGGCCAGCACCTCGCGATAAAGCGCGAGCGTCGCCGCGCACATGGCCGACTTGGCAAAGCTGTGACGCACGGTGGCCATCGCCAGCGTCGACATGCGCTTGTAGTCCATCTGCGGCAGCGACAGCGCGTGGCCGAGCGCGTGCGCCAGCGCGTCCGGGTCGCCCGGCGGCACGAGCCAGCCGGTCTGGCCCTCGAGCACCGTCTCGCGCGCGCCGCCATGGTCGCTGGCGATCACCGGCTTGCCCATGGCCTGGGCCTCGGTGATGACGCGGCCGAAGGCCTCGGGGTCGGTCGAGGCCGAAACCACGACGTCCGCCAGCATGTAGGCCGCCGGCATGTCGCGGCACTGCTCGACGAAGCGCACGATGGCGGAGAGGCCGAGGCGCTCGACCATGCGCGAAAGCTCCTCGGAATAACCGGTGCGGCCCTGGTCCGAGCCGAGGATGACGGCGCAGATGTCGTCGCGTCCGAGCTTGGCCAGCGCCTCGAGGAACACGGTCTGGCCCTTCCAGCGCGTCAGCCGGCCCGGCAGCAGCACGACCTGGGCGCCATCGGGCAGACGCCATTCGCGCGCCAGCTGGATCAGGCGCGCCGGCGGCACCTTCTCGGGATCGAACAGCGCCAGGTCGACGCCACGATGGATGACGCGAATGCGCTCGGGCTCGACCTTGTAGACTTCGCGAATGTGGTCGGCGATGTAGTCCGAGATGGCGATGACGCGCGCGCCCTTGGTCATCACCGCGTTGTAGCGGCGCTTGAGGAGATTGCCCGCGCCATAGGTGCCGTGGAACGTCGTCACGAAGGCCCGCCCGGTGCGGCGCGCCGCGGCCAGCGCGCTCCAGGCCGGCGCGCGCGAGCGGGCATGCACGATGTCGACGTCGTGCGCCTCGATAAGCGCCGCCAGCCGCCCGACATTGCGCCGCATCACGAAGGGATTCTTGCTGTCGACCGGCAGGGTGATGTGCAGCGCGCCGACGCGCTCGAGCTCGTGCACCATCGGCCCGCCAGCCGAAACCACGATCGCCGTGCCGCCGGCCGCGACCACGGCGCCCGCGACGTCGACCGTGCCGCGCTCGACGCCGCCGGTGACGAGGCTCGGCAGCACCTGCATGACCACCGGCCGGCCGCGCGCGGGCGCGGGCGCCGATAGCTTGCCTGTCTCCGACAACCGTGGTTTGTTCATGCCGCGAAATTCCTGGAAGCGGGTCGCGCCGATGACGTCGAAAGAGCGGGGCGGACCGGCGGCACGCATAGTAACACGCGACGACGGCGCCACAATCGCCTACCACCGGAGCCCCGGGGCGAGCCCGGGCGTGGTGTTCCTGACCGGCTTCCGCTCGGACATGACCGGCGGCAAGGCGGTGGCGCTCGAGGCGGCCTGCCGCGCCCGCGGTCGCGCCTATTTGCGCTTCGACTACACCGGCCACGGCCAGTCCTCGGGCGCCTTTACCGAAGGCACGATCGGTCAATGGGCCGCGGACGCGGTATTCGTCCTCGAGCGGCTGACCGAGGGGCCGCAAGTCCTGGTCGGCTCGAGCATGGGCGGCTGGATCATGCTGCTCGCCGCCCTCAGGCTCGGCGCGCGGGTCGCCGGGCTGGTCGGCATCGCCGCCGCACCCGATTTTACCGAGGACTTGATCTGGCACCAGGCCGACGCGAGCGTGCGCGAGACGTTGAGGCGCGACGGCGTCTGGCACGAGCCCTCGGCCTACAGCCCCGAGCCGACGCCGATCACGCTCAGTCTGATCGAGGAGAGCCGGCGCCATCTTTTGCTGCGCACGCCGATCCCGCTCGCCTGCCCCGTCCGTCTCATCCATGGCATGCGCGACCCCGACGTGCCGTGGCAGACCTCTTTGCGTCTGGCCGAGCGTCTCGATTCGCGCGATGTCGAGCTGATCCTGGTCAAGGACGGCGACCATCGCCTGTCGACCGAGGCCGATCTCGCGCGCCTGACCCGCGTGGTCGAGGATCTGTGTCAGCAGGTCGCGGCGGCTGGCTAGTCGCCCGCGGCGAGCAGCGCCTTGAGACCCGCGCGGTAGTCGGGATAGGCCAGCCGCACGCCGAGCTCGCGCTTGATGCGGCCGTTGTCGACGCGCTTGCTGTCGGCGTAGAAGCTGCGCGCCATCGGCGAAAGCTCGGCCTCGGCGAAGGGCACGAGCGGCGGCGGCGCGATACCGAGCAGCGTGGCGGCATAGGCGACGACGTCCTGCGGCGGCGCGGGCATGTCATCGGCGACGTTGTAGGCAGCGCCGGGATTGGGCCGCGCCATCGAGGCGCGCAGCACCGCGACGATGTCGTCGACATGGATGCGCGAGAAGATCTGGCCCGGCTTGTCGATGCGCCGCGCGGTGCCGGCGCGCAGCTGGGCAAGCGCATTGCGGCCCGGCCCGTAGATGCCGGCGAGGCGGAAGAGATGCACCGGCAGACCATGATCGCGATGCAGCGCGAGCCAGCCGTCCTCGGCGGCGACGCGGCGCTGGCCGCGCTCGCCCGTCGGGCGTCGCTTGTCGTCCTCGCCGACCGTGCCGCCGGCGCGGTCGCCATAGACGCCCGTGGTCGACAGGTAACCGACCCAGGCGAGATCGCGACGAGCGGCGAGCGCCGCGCCGTGCCGGTCGAGCACGGGATCGCCCGCCTCGTCGGGCGGCACCGAGCTCAGCACGTAGCGCGCGCCGCCGAGCGCCGCCGCGACATCGGCAAGCGGCCGGGCGCGATCGAAGAGATGCGCCTCGATGCCGCGCGCGCGCAGCGCCGCGGCGCGCTCGGGCGTGCGGCATGTACCGGCGACACGCCAGCCTTCGGCGATGATTCGCTCGGCGAGCGCCAGCGCGGTATAGCCAAGGCCGAAGACGAACAGGCGCGGCGCGTCGTGACCGGCGGAGGCGGGCATCGGCGCGGTCTTAGAACGGACGGCGGGCTGCGTCAAATATGTGACAAGCGGCGCTCGAACGTGTTACACGTATTGCGAGAACATCCCGAACTGCGGCTCCGCGGGTCCCAACCTAGCGCACCGTGGTTATTGGCGATCTCCGCAACGGCGGCGCGTCTGTGGCGATTCGGACACGGCGCCGGAGCGCCGGAATCGCCGGAAACGTGTTTCGTTTTTTTGAAATGTTCGCCGTTCGATCTGCTTGCGTTGCGGCTTGGGCAAAGTTACAGTATTGGCGCTCTCAGGGGGTTGCGGGCGGCAGCGGCAAGTCAAAAGTCATGGATTTGCCTCTTCCAAATAGAAAATCGAAGAAATAGGCTGGAACTCGGTAATAAATAGAGCGTCTAAAACGCTTGTTCTAACCTATTTTCGATAGAGATGCCTTTCCAGCCGCAGGCTTTGACTTGCCGGCGGCCAAGGAGAGTGGTTTTTTCTCCGCCTTTGTCTTGGCGGAGCGCGGGGAGGCAAGGGGTGTCCGACAACGCGTATGCGGGCGATGTTGCACCCCAACAGGCCTGGGATCGGCTGTCCCGCGATCCCAAGGCGCTGCTGGTCGACGTGCGGACCCGGCCGGAATGGCTGTTCGTCGGCATTCCCGACCTGGGCAAGCTCGGCAGGAAACCACTTTTCGTGGAATGGCAGGTATTTCCATCCATGCAGGTGGACCGCGGCTTTGCCGACAAGATACGCGCTGCCGGCGCCACGCCGGATAGCCCTCTCTACTTCATTTGCCGGTCGGGCGGTCGCTCGAAGGCGGCGGCCATCGCCATGACCGGCCAGGGTTTCAAGCATTGTTACAACGTCAGCGGCGGGTTCGAAGGCCCGCCCGACGCCCAGCGCCACCGCGGCCATGTCGACGGCTGGAAGGCCGCGGCGCTGCCCTGGGTGCAGGAGTAGTCGATGACCGGATCCGACGTGACCAATTCGATCGATGCGCAATGGGCGCGCGTGCGCGGCAAGCTGCGCGGCGAGTTCGGCGACGCGGCGTTCAAGAGCTGGCTGAAGCCGCTCACCTACAAGAGCGTCCGTGACGGCGTCGTCTACCTATCGGTGAGTACACGCTTCATGCGCGACTGGGTCCGATCGCATTACGGCGACCGGCTGCACGAGCTGTGGCGCGACGAGGACGACAGCATCCGCGGCATCGAGATCGTCATCGAGAACTCGGGCGCGCGCACGGCCGAGACCGAGGCCATGGCGACCGCGGCCGCGCCGGCCGCCGCCGCGACGGCCGCGACCGCGCCGCGTGCCCGCACGGCAGAGAGTCACGGCCGCGCCGGCGAGAGCTACGCGCCGATCGACCGCACCGAGCTCTCCGCGCCGCTCGACCCGCGCTTCACCTTTGACAAGTTCGTGGTCGGCAAGCCCAACGAGTTGGCCTATGCCGCGGCGCTGCGCGTCGCCGAGGCCGAGACTGTGCCGTTCAACCCGCTGTTCCTCTACGGCAGCGTCGGGCTCGGCAAGACGCACCTGATGCATGCCATCGCCTGGCGCATCCGCCAGCGCGACCCGGCGCGCAAGGTGCTGTACTTGTCGGCCGAGAAGTTCATGTACCAGTTCATCCGCGCGGTCCGCTTCAAGGACACCATGGCGTTCAAGGAGCAGTTCCGCTCGGTGCACGTCCTGATGATCGACGACGTGCAGTTCATCTGCGGCAAGGACGTGACGCAGGAGGAGTTCTTCCACACCTTCAACGCCCTGGTCGACCAGAACCACCAGGTCGTGATCTCGGCCGACAAGTCGCCGTCCGACCTCGAGGGCATGGAGGAGCGCCTGCGCTCGCGCCTAGGCTGGGGCCTGGTCGCCGACATCCATCCGACGACCTATGAGCTGCGCCTCAGCATCCTCCAGGCCAAGGCGGAGCAGCTCGGCGCCAGCGTGCCGATGAAGGTGATGGAGTTCCTGGCGCACAAGATCACCTCGAGCGTGCGCGAGCTGGAGGGGGCACTCAACCGAATCGCCGCCCACTCCACCCTGGTCGGCCGCGACATCACGCTGGCCAACACCCAGGAGGTGCTGCACGATCTGCTCCGCGCCAGCGACCGCCACATCACCATCGAGGAGATCCAGAAGCGCGTCGCCGAGCACTACAACATCCGCATCTCGGACATGCACTCGGCCCGGCGCGCTCGCGCCGTGGCCCGGCCGCGCCAGGTCGCCATGTACCTGTCCAAGCAGCTGACCGCCCGCTCCCTGCCCGAGATCGGCCGCAAGTTCGGCGGCCGCGACCACACCACGGTCATGCACGCGGTCAAGAAGGTCGAAGAGCTGCGTTCGATCGACGCCAGCTTCGCCGAGGACATCGACCTGTTGCGCCGGATGCTCGAGAACTGAGCCCGGCGGGTTCCCGGCGGCCCTGGCCCTGGGCGCCCGCGACCGCCGCTTTTCGACGCCCGTCAGGCCTCTTGTGGCGGCCCGCTACAGCCACCAGATTCTATTAGGAATCAAGGGACTTATGCTATAGTAGCCGGACGGCAGGAGGGCTGCCGTCGAGGCATCGCGGGCGGCTCCTTGAAGGACCGGCCGGAGGGCATGCGGGCGGTGCCAGGTTCGCCCGGACGCGCGGCATTTTTCCTGACGCGGCCGGGTGGTTTTGTATACTCCGGACGGACCCTTTCCGAGCGAGCAAGCAGAACCCATGAAATTCGTCATCGAGCGGGCGGCGCTTCTGAAGTCGCTGGCGCATGTCCAGAGCGTCGTCGAACGGCGCAATGCCATTGCCATCCTGTCGAACGTCCTGATCGAGGCGCAGAAGGGCAAGCTGAGCCTGTCGACCACCGACATGGACATCGCGATCATCGACACGGTGCCGTGCGAGGTGAGCCAGGGCGGCGCGACGACGGCGCCGGTCCACACGCTCTACGACATCGTGCGTAAGCTGCCCGAAGGCTCGCAGGTCGAGCTCGACACCGGCAAGGACGCGAGCCAGCTCACGCTGCGCGCCGGACGCTCGCGCTTCACGCTGGCCTGCCTGCCCAAGGAGGATTTCCCGGCGACGGCCAATAGCGACCTGCCGCACCAGTTCGTGCTGCCGGCCGCCGAGCTGCGCACGTTGATCGACCGCACGCGCTTCGCCATCTCGACCGAGGAGACGCGCTACTACCTCAACGGCATCTATTGCCACGCGACCGAGGCCGACGGCGTGCGGGTGCTGCGCGCGGTCGCGACCGACGGCCACCGCCTGGCGCGCATCCAGATGCCGCTGCCCGACGGCGCCGCGAAAATGCCGGCGGTGATCGTGCCGCGCAAGGCGGTCAACGAGCTGCGCAAGCTGATCGACGAGACGACCGAGCCGGTCTCGATCGGCGTGTCGGACACCAAGATCCGCTTCGCCTTCGACGACCTGGTCCTGAGCTCGAAGCTGATCGACGGCACCTTCCCCGACTACGAGCGCGTCATCCCGATGGGCAACAACAAGGTCATGGAGGTCGACTGCAAGTCGTTTGCCGCCGCGGTCGACCGCGTCTCGACCATCTCGACCGAGAAGTCGCGCGCGGTGAAGCTGGCGCTCGAGCGCGGCAACGTCACGCTCTCCGCGAGCAGCCCCGAGAATGGCACGGCGACCGAGGAGATCGAGGTCAAGTACGACGCCGATCCACTCGAGATCGGCTTCAATTCCCGCTATCTGCTCGACATCACGCAGCAGATCGAGGGCGAGGGCGCGACCTTCAGCATGTCCGACGCGGCATCGCCGACGGTGATCCGCGATACCGCCGACACGAGCGCGCTCTACGTCCTCATGCCGATGCGGGTCTAGAGGACGATCGCACTGAACAGAACCGAGACCATAGCGGCGGAGCCGCGGTCGGTGCGTGAGAACGGAACCGGCTGCGCGCTGGCCGTGACCCGGCTGACGCTGACCGAGTTCCGCAATTACCGCACGCTGCGCCTGCAGGTCGCGCCGGCGCCCGTCGTGCTGACCGGCGCCAACGGCGCGGGCAAGACCAACCTGCTCGAGGCGCTGTCGTTCCTGGCGCCCGGACGCGGGCTGCGCCGGGCGCGGATCGGCGAGATCGGCCGGCGCCCAACCGGGGGCCAAGCCGAGGGCCCGGCCAACTGGGCGGTCGCCGCCGTGGTCGCCACGCCCGACGGGCCGGTCGACATCGGCACGGGCCGCGATCCCGAGAGCGACGCGGCGACCGAGCGGCGCGTCGTGCGCATCGACGGCGCGCCGGCCAGGAGCCAGAACGAGCTGGCGCGTCTGCTCGGCGTGTCGTGGCTGACGCCCGAGATGGATCGCCTCTTCATCGAGGCCGCCTCGGGCCGCCGCCGCTTCCTCGACCGCCTGGCCTATGGCTTCGTGCCCGACCATGCCAGCCATCTCGCGGCCTATGAGCGGGCCATGCGCGAGCGCGCGCGCCTCTTGCGCGACGCCGCCGCGCCCGATGCGGCCTGGCTGGCCGCCCTCGAGCACGCCATGGCCGAGAACGGCGTCGCCGTCGCCGCGGCACGGCGCGACACGGTCGACCGGCTGAGCCGGTCGCTGGCGCTCGGCACCGGCGCATTTCCGCGGCCGTCGGTCGCGGTCGACGGCACCGTCGAGCGCTGGCTCGACGAGGGCCCCGCGTTGGCCGCCGAGGACCGCCTGCGCGCGCTCCTCGCCGGTGCGCGGCGCCAGGACGCCGAGGCGGGCGGCGCAGCCGACGGCCCACACCGCAGCGACCTCGTCGTCCATCACGTCGGCAAGGCCATGCCGGCGGCCTTGTGCTCGACCGGCGAGCAGAAGGCGCTTCTGGTGGCGCTCGTGCTGGCCGCGGCGCGTCTGCAGGCGCTCGAGCGCGGCGCGCCGCCGCTGCTCCTGCTCGACGAGATCGCCGCGCACCTCGACGAGGCGCGGCGGGCCGCCCTGTTCGACGAGATCTGCGCGCTCGGCGCGCAAGCCTGGATGACCGGCACCGACCGGCGTCTGTTCGACGCGCTCGACGACCGGGCGCAATTCTTCACCGTGGCCGACGGCGCGCTGGCGCCGGACCGCGACAACCGGACCCTGCAATGACCGACAACAAGACCAACGGAAACGGAACCAACGGCAACGGCGCCGACGACTACGGCGCGCAATCGATCAAGGTGCTGCGCGGCCTCGAGGCCGTGCGCAAGCGCCCGGGCATGTACATCGGCGACACCGACGACGGCTCGGGCCTGCACCATATGGTCTACGAGGTGGTCGACAACGCCATCGACGAGGCGCTGGCCGGCTACTGCGACCATATCGACGTCACGCTCAATCCCGACGGCTCGGTCACCGTGACCGACAACGGCCGCGGCATCCCGGTCGAGATCCACGCCGAGGAGGGCGTGTCGGCGGCCGAGGTCATCATGACCCAGCTGCACGCCGGCGGGAAATTCGACCAGAACTCCTACAAGGTGTCGGGCGGCCTGCACGGCGTCGGCGTCTCGGTGGTCAACGCGCTCTCCGAGTGGCTCGAGCTGCGCATCTGGCGCGACGGCAAGGAATACTGGATGCGCTTCCGCGACGGCGACCCCGAGGCGCCGCTCGCCGCGACCGGCAAGACGTCCGAGGCGCCCGGCACCGAGGTGACGTTCTTGCCGTCCAAGAAAACCTTCACCATGACCGAGTTCGACTACGCGACGCTCGAGCGGCGCCTGCGCGAGCTCGCCTTCCTCAATTCCGGCGTCACCATCGTGCTGACCGACGCGCGCGGCGTCAGCCCGAGGCGCGAGGAGATGCACTACGACGGCGGCATCCAGGCCTTCGTCGAATATCTCGACCGCAGCAAGACGCCGCTGCACACGCCGCCGATCACGGTGACCGGCGACCGCGACGGCATCGCGGTCGAGCTGTCGATGCAGTGGAACGACAGCTATCACGAGACGATGCTGTGTTTCACCAACAACATCCCGCAGGGCGACGGCGGCACGCACCTGGCCGGCTTCCGCGCCGCGCTGACCCGGCAGATCAACAACTACGCCAACGAGTCGGGCATCGCCAAGAAGGAGAAGATCGCGTTGACCGGCGACGACGCGCGCGAGGGCTTGACCTGCGTGCTCTCGGTCAAGGTGCCGAACCCGAAATTCTCGTCCCAGACCAAGGACAAGCTGGTGTCGTCCGAGGTCCGCCCGGCGGTCGAGAGCTTCGTCAACGAGCGGCTGGGCCGCTGGTTCGAGGAGCACCCGTCCGACGCCAAGCGCATCATCTCGAAGGTGGTCGAGGCGGCGGCGGCGCGCGAGGCGGCGCGCAAGGCGCGCGAGCTGACCCGGCGCAAGGGCGCGCTCGACATGGCCTCGCTCCCCGGCAAGCTCGCCGACTGCCAGG
>Ga0335070_10010385_pt1 | contig 10882 bp, 9 predicted proteins | sample Lox_Sample_13_FD_206722 | JGI IMG/M metagenome (GOLD analysis project Ga0335070, IMG submission 206722) | Soil microbial communities from Loxahatchee National Wildlife Refuge, Florida, United States - Lox_Sample_1.3 | ecosystem: Environmental > Terrestrial > Soil > Wetlands | place: USA: Florida...
TACGTCGCTGACACCGTGGTACTGCAGCCACCACAGTACCGGCAGCGCCACCGGTGTGGCGAGGAGCGGTGCTGCCACTGGATACTTCGAGACGAGCTTCCCGTCGTGCGTGCGTTGCAGGAAATAGGGCATGCCTTCGGGGATTTCGAGCCAGCGAAATTCGTTGAGGTCCAGATTGCCCTCGCGCAGAATGCTGAACGGTAGCAGCCGCGCCGGAATCGTGTCCCACGACGGCGAACAACGCAGGCTGGTGAGATAGACGAGCAAGCAACAGAAGGCCAGCAGGCTGGCCGTTCGCAGTTGCTGCGGCGTGTGTGTGCGCGCTGGCGGGATGGCGCGCGGAGCGCGTGCGGGCCGGGGACGTGCACGGCGCTCCGCTCCGCCTCGGCGGCCCATTTAGTCTCGCAGCCCGACGACGAGGTTGTAGACGGCGCCGATACACCAGCCGACGGCGGCGCCGACGGCGGCACCGTAGAGCAGCCCGATGAAACAGCCCGCCCACGTGACCGAATAACCGGGGAAGTAGTGGTTGAGCAACTGCAGGTGCGCACCTACATTTGGTCCGCCCTCCACGAGCAACCACGCCGTCAGCGCAAACAGCCCGATGCCGCCAATGAGGGCACCCACTGTTGCCAGGACGCCCGCGTGCAGGCGGGCGATGGTCCGCACTACCTCGCGTTCCTCGTCTTGCAGCGTGCTCATGACCTGCGTGTCATTTCAGGAACAGCTAGCCAGTGCCAGAGATCCGCCAAAGGGACTGTCGACAAGTGGGCTGCTAACGTCTTTGTCCGCAAAGGCTTTCTCGCACGTTGTAGGGGCACAGCGCGCTGTGCCCCTACTCCACCGCGGAAACCGATGGTCTCGCTTCGTCCGCATCACACGTCATCGAGCACTCTACGCTCCACCGCGGATGCGAGGCGGCGCCGCACCCGTGTGGCGTACGTCACCAGGGCGTGATTGCGTAGCCGCGCCGTCGCGTATCCCAGCGCAAACCCGCCCGCTCCCGCTTCCACCAAGCCGATCAGCGCTCCCTTCCATGTCGCCTTGAAGCCGAGCAGGTAGTGGCCAAGCAACGATAGTTCCTCGACGGGAGCGCCGCGTTTGAGCAGCATGACGGCCGTTGCCAGGAAGAGGCCCGCGCCTGCCACCACCCCGAAAGCTGCACCCAGGGCGACAGGATCCAAGCGCGCGAAGGCCCGCTGGATGACGTGCTCCGCCGACAACAGGGCCGCCGGCGCTGGTAGCGGGTGCGGCACCAGGCGCTCTTCCGCAGCCGCCTGCGGTACACCGCCTTCTTCGTGGTATGCCGCTTCGGTGTTCACCGACCACACGTCGAGTTGCGCGCCGTTGAGATTGCGTGCGGCATAGATGCCCGCGAGCATCGAATGATCCTGGTTGTTGTAGCGGTGCTGGCCGTTGCGTCCGATGAGTTGCAGGTTCGTAATGCCCTCGAGGTAACCGCGCACCGTCGCGAGGTGATCCTGGTAGTGTTGATCGTAGACCGGATAGGCCTTGGGCACACGGATGACCGTGCCGTCTTCCACTTCGGCGGGATCGATCAACCCGATGCGCAGGCAGTCCTGGATCCCGTAGTCGATGAGCTGCCGGTCCGGCCACGACCATTCCGGGTCGTGTTCCCAGAGAAAGTACTCCAGCCCCAGTGCGGTGCGCGTGGCGTCCGGCACCATGTCCGGGCTCCAGTTCTTGTAGTTCTGGATGCGCCCGAGTTTCACGTCCGGCGAATGAATGTAAATCCAGTTGTCTGGGAAGACGTCCGCCCGCCGCAGGATCAGCAGCACCGTCAGATAGTCGCGATAGCGCAATTGAGCCGCCGCGTGTCGGATCGCCGCCGGCGGCGGCGGATCGAGCGCGTTGATCAGATCACGGACCGGCATGCTGGAAATCAGGTGGTCGGCGGGTATCTCGAGGGATGCGCCGTCGGCTGTTCGCGCCTCCACCCGTTCAACACGTCCCTGCGCATGGCGGATGCGTTCGACGTGGACGCCGCAGCGCACGCGGCTGCCGGCTCGTTCAACCAACTCGGCACAGCGTTCCCACATCATCCCCGGTCCCAGGCGCGGGTAGTGAAACTCATCGATGAGCGTGGTGATGATCTGGCCATCGCGGCCGCGGCCCTTGAAGAGGGCATGGCGCAGCGCTTCGCCCAGCGACAGGTTCTTGATCCGTTGTACCGCCCACTCCGAGGCGATCTCGGAGCACGGAATGCCCCACACCTTCTCGGTGTACGTCTTGAAGAAGATACGGTAGAGGCGCTGGCCGAAGCGGTTCGAGACCCAATCTTCGAAGCTGACCTCCTCACGCGCCGGGCTGATCTGCGCCTTGGCGTAGCTCAGGCAAACGAGCAAGGCTTCGAGAGGGCCGAGGCCGCGCAACGCATTCAGCGGCTTCAGCGGATAGTCGAAGTAATGCCCGCGGTAGAAGATCCGCGACAGGCGCGGGCGCAGGAGAAACTCCTCGCCCAGGAACTCCTTCCAGAGCGCGTTGACGAGCGGGATCTTCGAGAAGAAGCGGTGTCCGCCGATATCGAATCGGTAGCCGCGGTACATGACCGTCCGCGCCAGCCCGCCGACGATCTGGTCGGCCTCGAGCACTGTGGCGTGACGCCCGAGCCTATTGAGTTCGTACGCCGCAGTCAGCCCGGCTGGCCCCGCACCGATGATGACGATCTCCGCCATGTCCCGACCCGTAGAGGGAATCACCCCGCCTGTCCGCGCTTCAGGCGCCGGCGTCCCGCTACGAACGGCTGGCGCGCCGTGGCCGGGCGCCACGCGTACACACAGAGTGCCATCGGCACCGCCAGACCACAGTACCACGAGTAGAGCCAGTGGAGCGGCAGTGCGCGCAGGACGAAGCTGACGCCGCGCTTGCGCGCCAAGAAGCGATAGAAATCGAAGTTCGCGAGGCAGAGGCCGGCGGCGCACGCGGCGAATAGCGCAGCGGCCAGCCGAGGTGAAACCGCCCCACAAGCCAGTGCTGCAGCGGTCACCATCATGATCCACGTCAACGCGACGCTCGCCCGGTCCTGCGCGGTGACGTTGAGATCGCGCCGCACCACGCGATAGCGGAGCATCAGCAACAGCCACGGAATTGCCCGGCTGAACACGTCGGTGCGAATCAAGCCCGTCACGGTCCAGCGTTTCAAATGGGTCACCTGGATCTCCGGGGCGAGATCGACGCGCTCGCCCTGCGCGCGCAGCCGCAGCCCCAGGTCGATATCCTCGACCGCCGGGCGGACGTATGATTCGTCGAAGCCGCCCATGCGGAGAAAGAGGTCGCGGCGGATCGCACCACAGCCGGCCCAGAAGGTCCACGCATCGCGGCTGCTGCGCTGATGTACGTAGTGGTGCAGAAGGTTCTTGTACTGCGACACGAAATGTGGATCAGCCGGTGTGTCGTCGTAGGACCCGAACACGGCCGCCGTTGCCGGATTGCACTCCAAGTGTGCGGCCAGGAGGCGCACTGTCTCGCGGTGCACGCAGACGTCGCTGTCGATGAAGACCAAGATGTCGCCGCGCGCACGGGCGGCGCCGTGATTCCGAGCGCGTGCCGGCCCGCCACAGCGTTCCAGCGTGACGAGCGTCACGGGGAGAGTAGCCGCAATCGCGGCCGTGTCGTCAGTGGAGCCGTCGTCGACGACAATGCATTCGTAATCCTCAAGGTCTGAGTGCTGCAACGCCGTTACGCAGCGCTGCAACATTGCCGCTCCGTTGTGAACCGGAATTATGACCGAGAGCCTCGCCATCCCCTCTCCTCGACCGGGCAATCACCGCAATCCCGGCGACGCACACCCGCGTGTCTTGGCCCTGTTGTGTGCCACATCTGCGGGAGCGGGGGAAGAACCCCGCGTAGCGCCGCGGGCTTCGACGCCCATAGCGACCAACACATCCGCCAGGAGTCTTTGCTGCGGGCGGGCAGTGGGCCGTACAATGGGCGCTGGCCGCGCGTGGACTCCGGGGCCACAAGCTAGCAGACCGCACAAGGTCAGCGGTTCACGCGCAAGCCGCTTCGATGACGTGCATTGGTCCGGCAGGCAGCACGCGTGTTAGCTCGAAGCCACTGTCGCGCAGTAGAGCTCGAAATTCGGGTTCTGTGCGCTCCGATCCTCCGGGTCCTCGCAGCATGTTGAGGTCGCTGAGCGTAGCCATCCGATGCTCCGCGGTCGGTTCGAGCGTCTCGGGCATGATCCGTTCCACCAAAAGGACCTTACCGCGTTCGTTCAGCGCTCGTCGGCAGTTGGACAGAATGGTGCGGCTACGCTCATCGTTCCAGTCGTGGATGATGCTTTTCAGAATGCACGCGTCCCAGCCAGTCGGAACCACTTCAAAGAAGTTCCCAGCGATGAATTCACAACGATCGTGCACACCCGCGTCATGCAGGCGCTTGCGCGCACCGTCGGCGCAATGTGCCAGATCGAAGATGCCGCCGCGCATGTCCGGATGGGCGGTGAGAATCGCGCTGAGCAACTCACCGTAGCCGCCACCAACATCCATCAACTTCGAGATCCCAGAGAAATCATATGCGGCGAGCACGGCGGGCGTAACCAGCCGCGTGAGGGCCACCATGGCTTCATTGAACGTGCGGGCGACGGCGCCGACTTCTGCCATCTGCTGAAACGAATCCTCGAAGCCCGCCAGCGCAGCTCCGGTTTTCCCCGTCCGGATCGAATCCAACAGCGATTCCCAGGCTCGCCAAAGCAGCTTGCCTTCGAACAGCGCCAGCGGCTTCACGGATTGCGGTGCCCCGTCGGCGAGGTACTCGCCCATCGGTGTGAGTCCAAAGTCGCTGTCGCCGAGTTGGTTGCAGATGCCGAGCGCGACCAGCGCCCGCAACAGACGCCGCAGCGATGGCTCATGGGTGTCGGTGCGTCGCGCCAGGTCGACCGAACTCATCGGACCAGCACTGAGGAGGTCTGCGATACCGAGACGAGCCGCTGCATAGATAACGATAGTCACCCGATGCCCACTCATTAGATCGAGCAGGACACGCGGCAGTTCAGCATCGCGCGCCATTACGAACCCTCTCTTTCCTGCAGGTCGAAGGTTGGATTGTGCCCTGGTGCTCAGTACTTTGCTAGAGGGGTCAATTGCTGGGAACTCCGTCGTCAACCAGGTCCGCACATCCGAGGTCAAACCTTGCCGATCACCTCGCGTGCGAATTCGCCGATCAATTCGCGCGCCATCCCGGGGATGGCCTGGATGGCGAGGTTGTCGATACCCGCGGCGGCCAACGCCTTGACGCGCTCGCGCACGGCACCGCCGTCGCCAGTCAGCGACAGCAGCGGGATCAACTCCTTCGGCACGAAGGCCGCTTCGCCGGGCTTCAGGTACATCATGTGGCCCTCGTGGACTTCCAGGTAGCGGCGGTCGCGTGGCGACCCGCGCTGCGCCGCGTAGCGTTCGATGTAGGCGTCGTACGCGGACGCCACGCCTTCGTTGGTCATGCCGAAGCCGTGCCCGCCGCGTGCCGCTTCCCACATCGCGTGAACACCGACCACCGCCACGGGCCCGACCCGCCGCACGACACGCTCGTCGGCCACCGTTTCGCCGGGTCGCAGGATGCAGCCGGTGGTCAGCATCGTGGTATAGGGTCGCCCGCTGGGACTGTCGAAGCGTCGCTCGACTGCAGCCGCAGCATCACGGATCGCGGCGAGCCCCGCGCCGATGCCGTCGGGCTGCTGGGCCACCGTGATCCAGCCATCACCCACTTCGCCGACCGCCGCCAGCGCCTTGGGGGCATTGGCGGCGATGTGGATCGGAATCGGATCGTCGAGGTTGAAACAGCCGACCTTACGGTCCCGGGTGAGTAGGCGGATCCAGCGCTCGTACTTCCCGTCGCGCAGCAGGACGTCTTCACCCGCCAACAGGCCGCGCACCTGACGCACGTAGCGTACCATCTGCGCGACGGGGAGCGGCGGCATGCCCATCGTGTTGCGGCCGGTGAACCCGGTGCCGATGCCGAGAATCACGCGACCGGGGGCCAGCGCGTTGATACTCGCGATCGCGGCAGCGGTGACCGGCGCGATGCGGTTGCTCGGGATGGCCACCAGGGTGCCCAGTGTCATGGTGCGGGTGTGCTCGGCTGCCAGCGCCATGGTGGCGTACACGTCTGAGCAGAGCAGCTGGGTATCGTAGAACCACGCGTGGCTGAAGCCTGCGGCTTCGGCGACTTCGCAGTCGCGCCAGGCTTGGACGTAGCTTGGAAAGGCAATTCCGAAATGCATGATGCCCGTACCCCTCGGTGTCTCTGGTGCTGCGCGATTGCAGGCGACAGTCGCATACCCGTGCGCGTCGCTTCCCGCAAGAAGGTGCCGATGAGGGCGGCAATGCTGCACACCAAAACACGCCCTGCGGCGAAATGTGCAGGTCCGACCCGCGCCGCGAATTTCCGTTGACAAAGAGGATTTGCGTAAGTTAGAAATCGGCCCTGCCCTACTACAAGATATTCGCAGGTGGTGACGGTGACGATGGCTACATGCTTGACCCTTGCCCAGGTAGTTGGGAGGCGAGGGTCGAATGAGGAAACTGTTGCCACGGGGGGTTGTCAGGGGGGCGAAAGGAGAACCTGATGTCGGGGCTGAAGAAACGGCTGCTGCTCGTTGGTGCAGTGCTCGCTTTTGGCTGCGTGGTGGTGGGTATCGTGTATGCGGCGATCCCGAACGGCAACGTGATCACTGGCTGCTACAACAAGTACAACGGCAGCCTCCGCGTCATCGACGTGGAACACACCACGAACTGCTGGCCTTGGGAGACGAAGCTGGTGTGGAAGCAGCAAGGGCCGCAGGGTATTGAAGGCGACAAAGGTGACAAAGGCGACAAAGGCGACAAGGGCGACCCTGGGCCGCCGGGCTCCGCAGCGGCTTATACGAACTACGGCAACGGGTCGCTACAGAACATTGCGCAAGGAGATACGCAAACCGTCGCGAGCGTGACGCTTCCAATTGGCAGCTACACCCTCATGGCGGAGGTGTACGTCATCCAGGGCGACGGCGACACACGTTTCGGGACATGCTCGTTCGCCCCAGGCCCCCCCTACGTCAACGGGACGTCGGCGCTCGCCGATGTCGGGGACGGCAGGCCCCAAGGCCTCTCGCTCATCGGGGATGTGACCGTGACGTCGGGGACGTTGCCTGTGTTCCTGCGCTGTAGTGGGTTAGACGGCGCGATCAAGGCAACCGGTGCTCTGATCGCCACGCAAGTAGGAACGATCACGCCCTCGGAATAAGAGCACGGCTCCATCCGGACAACCTACAGCGACCCGTCCGCCAGCATCTCCACCGGGTCCCGGAGATCGAGCGCTCCCAGGTAGCCGCCGCCGTGCGCCAAGGCGTCGTGGGCGGCGTAGCCGAGCAACTCCTGAGCCTGACGGGGGAGGGTGCGTGCGATCGCGGGCGGGGTTGCCAGGTAGTGGTTTTCTTCGGTGCGTAGCCAACCGAGCACGTAGCTCAGGTGCATGCCACGCCGCCACTGGTCCGCCGTCGTGTTCGGTCCGCCGCCGTGCAGGGTCGAGCCCAGGTAGATCACCGCGGAGCCTGCCGGCATGGCGGCGATCGCAAACTCGTGCGCTGCCGGCATGCGTTCCCAGGGCCACAGGTGACTCCCCGGGACCAGCCGAGTTGCCCCGTTCTCCGCGGTGAAATCGACCAGCGCGATCATCGAAGCGACCTGCAGCTCCGGGTGCGGACGCGGCACGTGAATCCACACCAACTCGTCGCGGTGAATGTACTGCTGCTCCGCGCCCGGCCCACGGTCGAGGATGTGTGCCAGGTTCAACTGGTAGCGGGCGCACGTGGGGCCGAGGATCGCGTCGCTGACGCCCAAGAGGGTTGGGTGCGTGAGAATGTCGGTGACGAATGTGCGCGACTTGGAGGTCACCGCCGTGATGTGCCGCGTGTGCGTGCCGAAGAACCAGTCCAAGCCCGGGTTCAGGAACGTCCGGTCGGGCCGCGCGCCCGCCAGCAACGGGTCGATCTCAGCGTTGAAGCGGTCGAGCACGTCGCCGGTCAAGAACCGCTCGACGATCACGCCACCATCCGCACGCAGCGCCGCTACGACCTCGTCGATCGAGGCGCTCGCCTGAAGATGGATCAATGAAGCAGCCATATGCACCCCCAATTTGGTTGAACGCAGGGCGGAGCCGTCGCCGCCCGCCACAGCACAATCCATGCGCCGGCGTGCCGGCGAGGTCAACCGCGTCGCGGTGGAGGATGCTATCTGCTGAGCCGCGTGCTGCGACCGCGCCGCGCGACGGGAACCTGGTGCGATTGTGGGTTGCGTCCTCGCGTCTTCCCATCCTTTGCGGTTCGTGACGGAGCCGGACTATCGGGGCTCTGAGCTGCGCCCGCCGGGGTGGGAATCATCGGCCGTTTCCCTCCACGCTCGCGCCACCGCCTCCACCAGCCGCAGCGCGGCGATGCTCCCGTCTTCCTCTCCTTTCTCGAAGTCGTCCGCCGTGAGGCCCATGTTGTTGGTGATGTGTGCGAAGCACACGACGGGCTTCTGCTTCGCCTGTGCAAAGGCATACAGCGAGGCCGCTTCCATCTCCACGGCCAGCACACCCTCCGCCCGCGCGGCGTCGATGGCTTCCTGGGTCTCGCGGTACGGTGCGTCGGTGGTCCACGCCGCACCACGTTCCACGGAGAGCGTACCGCTGTTCACTGCGCCGGTAAGGCGCTGCTTCACCCCCGGCAGCAACTCCGCGTAGCGCGCCGGGGGCAGGTAGTGATGACTGGTCCCTTCGTCACGTAGCGCCCGTTCGATCAGGACGAAATACGGCGGGTTGCGTACCGGCAGGATTTGACCCGCCGACGTGATGCTGATGAGCAGTTCGCAGCCGGAGACAAAGAGTTGCTCCGCCAGCAGCACCGCAAACGGACCCCCGACCGCGCAGCCGATGATGCCAAGAGCGAAACCGCTGCGATGAAAACGATACAGCGTGGTGTGATAGCAAGCCCAGGCCCGATCGCGCGCCGCCTCGCCTCGCCGCAGGAGGTAGGTGACCAAGTCGCCGTCTGGATCGAGGACGCAAACCTCCGGGATCGTTCCCGGCGGCAATCCTCGCTGGCGTCGGGTTGCGCGCATCAGGTTCTGAGGTTGAAACACGGGCATCCGAGCAAAGTGTTTGTTCTCGAGAAGAGGCGACGCTTCTGACATCGGGGCGAGATCTCCTCACATGCGAACTTAGGCCCGTGGCGCTACAATGTCATCCGCAAGTCAGCGGCATGCGCCCGTCCCGCATCCAGCGTCCGCTTGGTCGTCGCTGACCCAACGGGCCAGGTGGCGTCCAGCCGGTTTCCTTCGCCATGCATCTATGCGGCTTGATCAACGCTGCTTGTCTGCGCGGGTCGCGCACTGCAGGGCGACGCCACCGATTACGGCCGTGCGCAGGTCGCCGAAGGGCGTCCCGATGCCGCTGTTGAGCACCAGGGCGACGGCGAGCCGGCGGTCGGGGTCGGCCCATGCGCCGGAGCCGCCGAAGCCATAGTGTCCGAAGCCGCGCGGCGGCGTGCCGCGGATGGTAGAGGCGCGGTGGTAGCCGAGCCGCCAGTGCATCGGAAACGGCACCACCAAGTCCATGCGGCGGGTCTGGATTTCCGTGGCACGGGCCAGCGTCGCCTCGGAGAGCAGCCGCCTGCCGTGCCACTGTCCGCCGGCGGCGAGCATGGCGTAGAGCGTGGCCAGAGAGCGCGCGGTGAATAGCCCGTTGGCTGCTGGAATCGACGCCGCGAGGGTTTCGGGCGCGTCCCATGCGAAGGTCTCAGCGTTTTGCGGTAGCAACGCGTCGATCATGCGCGTTACGTCGAAGCGGATGCGGAGCGCCGACAGCACACGCTGCGCACGGCGCAGGCGCCGCTCGAACGCCGCTGACGTGGTTCCGTTGTTCGCCATGAGGAGCCGCGCGGCGCGCGACAACTGGGCGGCGGGCGTGCCGACGTAGAGCCCGTCGAGCTCGAGCGGCTCGGCCAGCTCACGCTGAATGACCTCGGCGAACGGCCGCCCGGCAACGCGCTGAATCACCTCGCCGACGAGCCAGCCGTACGTGAAGCCGTGATACGCGCTGGCCGTCCCCGGCGGCAGGGCCGGGGCGGCGCGCGCCAGCGCGTCGGTCATGTAGTCCCAGTCGCGGATGCGCCGCACGTCGTCGATCAAGCCGCGGATGCCGTAGAGCCCCGCCTGATGGCAGAGGAGATGCCGAACGGTGATCCGCTCCTTGCCGGCCTGGGCGAACTCCGGCCAGTACTTGGCGACGGAATCGTCGTAATCGAGCAGGCCACGGTCAACGAGGATATGCAGCGCCGTAGCGGTGACGCCCTTGGTGGTCGAGAACGACACCGACATCGTGTCGGCCTGCCACGGCGTGCCGGCGGCGTCCTGCGACCCGCCCCAGATGTCCACGACGCAGTCGCCGCGGTGGTACACGCATACGGCGGCGCCGCCGCGCCGGCTGCGCCGGAGCTGGCGTACGAGGGCACGCGCGACCGGCCAAAATTCGGGGTGGACATGTCCGTGCAAGCGCATGAGAACGACGGTCACCGTTTAGCTGGCCTGCGGTGCAGAGCTCCGGTAGTGGATGATCCAGGAGAGACGCGTCAGCGTCACGCCGACCGGGCCGCAGCGCGCGCGGACTTCGCGGTTTGCGGTCTGACCGGAGCTGCGGCGGCGGCGTCTTTCAGGCGCACGAACTCCCTCGCCACGCCGTCGACCAGTTCGTGGAGGTCGGGTATGGCGTCCCAGTCGGCGTTGAAGCCCCAGAAGAGTGTGCCGTTGTAGCTGAAGAGCGCGATCCCAATCGTCTGGTTGTGGAACAGCGGCACCAGCGGGTAGGCGGCACGCAGCGGCGAGCCTAAGAAGTACAACTCGAACTG
>Ga0335070_10010386_pt1 | contig 10881 bp, 8 predicted proteins | sample Lox_Sample_13_FD_206722 | JGI IMG/M metagenome (GOLD analysis project Ga0335070, IMG submission 206722) | Soil microbial communities from Loxahatchee National Wildlife Refuge, Florida, United States - Lox_Sample_1.3 | ecosystem: Environmental > Terrestrial > Soil > Wetlands | place: USA: Florida...
CAAGTTCGGCTTATAATCTGGCGTCGTGGCGCTGACGGCGGCGATCCTTCGAGAGCGGCTTCGGCGAGTCTTCCTCGGCTTCGTTCCTTTCGTCGCGGGGACGGCAATCCTGAGCTTCGCAGTCGATCTGGGCCTGTTCCGGCTACGTGTGGCCGCGAACCGCAATCCCTACGGATCGGTGGTGGTCAGCCGCTACTACGCGGTAGCACAAAAGAACGGCAAGACGCAGTTTATCTTCGATCCGCCCGCGCCGGAATCCTGCGTGAACGCGCTTTTTCCCCATTCCGGGATGCAGCCTTGCTGGTACTTGCGACGACATCCGGAGCAGCGGACCGATATTTAGGGAGTGTTCCCCCGAGAATAGCTCTGCGTCCCTCCCGAAACCAGGCTACGGGCTGTTTTCTTTGCGATCTCGGCGCTTTTCTTGGCGACCTTTGCGGTCCAGAGATTGACAGCGAAGAACGCAAAGTTTCCTGACGAAGGCACGAAGAAAAGCGACGGTTCGCGGATTGCATGATCGGCTAGAATGTTGCGGCGATCACAACGTATGTCTGAGGCGACCATGGGGAACAGACTCTGGCTTTGTGGACTCTTTGTAATGTTGATGCTCAGTAGTGCAGTCTCAGCAGCCGCTCGACCGGATGCGCGGTTGGAAAAGGCCTACCGCTTTCAGCAGGGCGGATGGACCTATGTCCACCTGGAGGGCTCGCCGGCTGATGTCGGCTATCAGCACGGGTATCTGCTGTCGGCGGAAATCCAGGATGCATTTGAAGCCATCAAGCTGTTTGATACCCACCAGTCGCAGCACGACTGGTCGTTCTTCCGCACAATCGCGCGCGAAAAGTTGTGGCCGCATATCGACGCGGAATATCAGCAGGAACTACAGGGCATTGCCGATGGGGTGAAGGCACACGGTGTGGAGCTGGACGTGTGGGACATCGTGGCGCTCAATGCGTTTGAAGAAGTCCCCGATTACTATCTGCCCTGGCTGAACAAGCAGCACAAGTCGGCGAAGGATCCCAAACTCACCGCGCCCGGAAATTGCAGCGCGTTTATCGCGACGGGCAGCATGACCAAAGATCATCAGATCGTGATCGCGCACAACAACTGGACGAGCTATCTGGCGGGCGAGCGCTGGGTCATCATCTTCGACATTCAGCCTGAACATGGAAATCGCATCCTGATGGACGGATTCCCGGGAGTGATCGTCAGCGATGACGATTTCGGCGTGAATTCTGCAGGAATCATGATTACGGAAACGACCATCACCCAGTTCGAAGGATGGGATCCCAACGGCAAGCCCGAATTCATCCGCGCCCGCAAAGCCATGCAATACGCCGACAGCATTGACGACTACGTACGCATTATCGAAGAAGGGAACAACGGTGGGTACGCGAACGACTGGCTCATCGGTGACCGGAAAACCGGCGAGATCGCGTATCTCGAGCTCGGATTGAAGAATACTCCGCTATGGCGAACGAAAGACGGGTACTTCATCAGTTCCAATTTCGCGCGCGATCCGCAGGTAATCAAGCAAGAGACGACATTTGATCCTAACGATGCATCGTCTTCTCCCAACGCCCGGCGTGCGCGCTGGGAAGAACTCATGAAGCAGGCGAAAGGAAAGATCGACGTACAGATGGCCCAACAGTTCCTATCGGATCACGTCGACACTTTCGAGAAGAAAGACCAGGCAAACGAGCGCGGCCTGTGCGGCCACGTGGATACTGCCTCGCGGGGCGTGAAGGAGTGGGCGTGGGATCCATACAATCCCGGCGGTGCGGTGCAAGGCAAAGCCGCCGACAGCACCATGGCGGCGAAGATGAGCTTCGTGGCGCGCGCGGGACATCCCTGTGGCGCGGATTTCCTCGCCGAGCCTTTTCTCGAGCGCCATCCGGAGTACTCCTGGCAAAAGCCTCTGCTACGCGACATGAAAGCCGGGCCGTGGACGGTATTTACGTCAGGACAAAAAGCGCACTAAAACTCATCCCATAGGATGGTTTTGGTAAGGGCACGACTTCCGTCGTGCCGAAAAAGGCCGCACAACGACTGGCTCCAGCCTCTGAGGTGACTCTCTCCTCCCGCGGACAATATGAGACGAGTATCCAGTTTCCGTGTGGGTCTTTGAAATCCTAGACCGCTGTTCTCACTCGACCGGGCTTGTGTGCGCAGACAAGAAGGCCGGAGTTCGGAGTCAATTTCATCAGGACACGCTCGATCGCATCAAGCTTGCGCACGTACGGGCGGCGTTGACGAAAGTGGATTGCTTTGTGAACTTGCAGTCCGGATTCTGCGAGCAAGCGAACTAGCCGACGCATGGTATTGGCCGCGTACTTGACGGGAAAGATGTCCTGGATACCCCGATCGTCAGAGGATTGGACGATCTTGAGGCGCAGCTTTTCCGGCATCAGTTTCGTGGCCACGGCATTCCCAATGACTCCATAATTCAGCAGGTTGGGCGTGCTGATCACGACCGCGCCGGAGGGACGCAGGCAGCGGAAGATCTCTGCGAAGGCGCGCCAAGGTTCGCCAAGATGCTCGACCACCTGGTTGCAAGTGATGAGATCAACGCTTTCGTCGGCGAACGGGAGATCGTAAATAGAGCCCTGTACAAGGAATTGAATGTTCCGATTGGAGGCAACCGAGACATCCATGCCCACGATTTTGGCTGGCTGGGATGCAAGCCAGGCTTCCAGAGGGTCCATATCTGACTCAAGAAGCCGATTGCCGCAACCCGCGTCCAGCCAAACGGTCTGATCCGACAGGTGCTCCGCAATGAGTGTGGCGTAGGCTTCCGATTTGGCGGCCCATTTCGCGCCGGTGAGCGGCATACCGGCGGCGACAGTCCCCACAGGCATAGGCGGCCAGTATAACGCACGGGAAACGCGGCCTTGACCACGGGCCGCGCAGTCCGGATGCTCCCTCTCAATTTTGAATCTTCTGCATAGACAATTTTGATTGGACTCGCGACGAGGACGCGCCCTACAGTCCTAACGTGCAGATGGGACGCACGCGAACTCAAGCAGTGACGAGCCGGATTGGTGTGCCGGAAGCGCCGCTGACCCTGTTTCGGCCTCCGTTTCGCAACTACCAGTTCGACTCCACATATGACGAGATGTTCGCCGCCCCGGGTGTGCCGCGCGAACATTACCGCGCGCTTTTCCAGCGTTTACTGGAGCTTCCTCCGGAGGAACTGCGCAAGAGCCAGCAGGCGGCTGATCTCTCGTTTCTGCACCAGGGGATCACGTTCACCGTGTACGGCAATGAAGAGGGTACCGAACGCGTTTTCCCCAACGATTTGTTGCCACGGATTATCCCTTACCAGGAGTGGCGCAAGATCGAGAGCGGGCTTACGCAGCGCATCGCAGCGCTGAATCTGTTCTTGGAGGACATTTACCATCAGGGTCGAATTCTGGCCGACGGCGTGGTTCCGCATGAACTGGTCTACAGTTGCCGGCATTTCCGGCGCGAGATGCGTGGGCTGTCGCTACCGAGCGGAATTTATGTCAGCATCTGCGGGACGGATCTGGTTCGCCTGCCCGATGGCAACTTTGCCGTGCTTGAGGACAATCTGCGCGTGCCGAGCGGCGTGTCGTACATGCTGGCCAACCGCAAGGTGCTGAAGAAAGTATTTCCCACGCTGTTCCGCGATTACGGCGTGTCACCGGTCGATCATTATTCGCGGGCGCTGCTGACGACACTGCGCGCGTTGGCGCCGGCGAATTCCTCAGCTAGGCACGAACCCAAAGTAGTGCTCCTGACGCCGGGCGTTTTCAATTCCGCGTATTTCGAGCATACGTTCCTGGCACAGCAGATGGGGATCGAACTCGTCGAGGGACGCGATCTGCTGGTGCACGACAACATCGTCTTTATGCGGACGACCGCCGGTCTATCTGGAGCGCGCCGAGCACACGGCGCGGCTGATCGAAGTCGACCTTCAGCTTCGGTTTGAGCAGACGCCGGAATCGGGCGTGGGGCGCTGGTTGCGGCTGCTGGAAGCTCTGCAAACTCCGGGTCCGGAAGATGCCAGGATCGACGCGGCTTCGGTGACACATCTGCTGACACTGGAGCGCGCAAATCCGTCATCGATTCTGGCGTGCGTGGCCGCGGCTCGGGAAAATCTGCGGCAGGTACGCGAGCAATGCAGCACCGAGATGTGGGAACAGCTCAATCGCTTGTATCTGCAGGTCAGCAACACCAGCAAGAGCGAATCATGGTTGCTGAATTCTCACATTTTCTTCCGCGCCGTGCAGGAGGGAGCGCATCTGTTTCAGGGAGTCACCGATTCGACCATGTCGCACGGCGAGGGCTGGCAGTACATTCAGCTCGGTCGATACGTGGAGCGCACCGACACGCTGGCGCGGTTGATTGCCACGCATTTCGGAAGCCTGGCGCATCCTCCGGATCAGGCCGTCGAGACGGAACAGTATTTGGAATGGGTGGGACTGTTGAAGTCGTGCGCCGCATTTGAGGCGTACTGCAAGACTTATACGGCCGAGATGCGCCCGCTGCGCGTGGCGGAATTTCTGCTGCTGAATCCGGAGTTTCCGCATTCGGTGCGCTTCTCGGTCGACATGGTGCACGCGGCGCTCAACCGCATCGGCGAGATGACCGAGCGCAAAGCCGAGCAGCCGGTGCGTCTTGCCGGGCGCCTGCAGGCGACTTTGAGCTTCAGCCAGATCGACGAGATTCTGGCCTCAGGCGCGAGCGCTTATCTCGACAGCGTGCGCTGGCAGTGCTCGCAGGCGCATACAGCGATCCACCAGGTCTACTTTGATTATTCGGTGGAGTCGGCGCTGGCCTGAGGAATTTGGTAATTGGGCAATTTGGGCATTGTGTATTTGAAATCGTTCTTTGTGGCTTTTCCTGAAAACTCGCAGAGCAAATTAGAAAACTGTTAAATTGCCAAAATTACAGAATTACGAAATTACGCAATGATTTATTCCGTCCGTCACACCACGACCTTCCGTTACCAGCCCGCGGTCCGCGAGAGCACCATGGAAGTGCGCTTGCAGCCCCGCAGCGAGGGCCAACAGCGCTGCCTCAGCTTCACCCTGAAGATCGATCCGCCGGCGAACCTCATGCACTACAACGACTTCTGCGGAAACGCGGTGCACCACTTCGACATCGCCGCTGCCCATACGCAAGTGACGGTCAGCGCGAATTCTTCCGTGGAGGTGCAGACTGCTCCCCCGCTTCGCGCCGCCGATTGCGGTGACTGGCCTGATTTGGACGCGCTGGTGGATGCCGGCGATTACTGGGAGATGCTGCTTCCGAGCCACTTCGCGCGCTCCACGGCCGCGTTAGAAGAATTGGCCAAGGCATTGGAGTGCGGGCGCCGAGGAAATCCGCTGGAAGTGCTCACGGAACTGAACACTGCCATCTACAAGCTGTTCGCGTACGTTCCGCACAGTACGAAAGTGGATTCTCCGATTGACGAAGCGCTCAAGACACGGCAGGGCGTGTGCCAGGATTTCGCCCACATCATGATTGCTCTGGCGCGGCGGCTCAGGATTCCATGCCGCTATGTCAGCGGATACATGTTTCAACACGAAGAAACCCACAAAGATCGCTCGCTCGAAGGCGCCTCGCATGCCTGGGTCGAAGCCCTGGTGCCCGGCCTCGGGTGGGTGGCCTTTGATCCAACGAACAATCTGGTTGGCGCCGACCGGCACATTCGCGTTGCCATGGGCCGTGACTATGCCGACGTCCCGCCTACGCGCGGCGTGTACAAGGGAGAGGTGCAGAGTGAATTAAGCGTCGCGGTAACCGTAAGTCCCGCCGACAAAGAGCCCGTCGAGCCTGTAAAGCCCAGTTTCGTGGTCCGCTCGCGGCCCGTGCTGGTTCGTTCGGCCGAGAAGCGCATCGAGCAGGAACAACAACAGCAACAGTAAAGCCTTGCTGGGTCACGCGCACACTCCGGCCTCGCGCCTTACGGAACCGAAAAAAGGCAATCCGATCCCGTTGCCTCCGCAAACCAGACGCTATTGCCCGTCGTCGCTCTGCCCCTGGCGTTATTTCGATGGGCAGAATTGGGCTTCGTCATCAGCCAAAACTGCGACTACGATCATTTCGTAAGGCAAAGGCACATCAGTTTGTGTGCCGCTGACTTGCGCTACCTCGGCCAGATTCACGCGGGGAATGCCAAGCACATGTAATGGACCGCCCTTGTTCTTCTCTAGTTCCTTGAGCGCGTCCGCCGGTTTGGTGCCGCTGACAAAGACCATGCGACGCGGAGAACTTGTCATGGGCGTTTCCGGGTCGCTTACGTCGAAAACGTCGGCCAGAACGAAAATGCCGTCGGTTCCTGGCTTGGATTTCCCGACGGGATCGAGAAGGAACTCGGCATAGTTGAATCCAACCTTCTTGGCTGTGATGCTCACGGATGTACTGGTAACGCTGATGGTAGCTTTTTGGTTCTCGTATTCGCCGAAAGCCTTGGCGGCAGGGTAGGCATGGTAGGAGCAACTGTCGTTCTTGCTCTTGCCGAGTATGTGCACGAACGACGCATCCGCAATGTCGAACCCCCCGAACTTGGTGATCGGGTGAATTTCAAAAACGTGGTCCGGGTTAGTATTGGCTGGAACGGGTACTTTTTTCCCCTGGATCTGAGTGCCCTTCGAGGGATGCTCGAACCAAATGCGCCACACGCCGGAGGCGTCTATGGTCGCGCCGTCGGGGGTGGCTTTCATCAAGCCGATGCTGTCTTTCACGGGCTTATCGGCGATTCCGGCGTTAATGATTTCCGCCACCATCGGCAGACGAACCTGATCTGATCGCCCAGCCATATGCACGTCCCCGTCGTCTCCGCCCGCGCCCACCTTGTGCGGAGTGTTCAGGTGAGCGTCCAGTTCAAGTTTGAGGTCGATCGTGGCCCGGTTCTTGTTGTCCTGAACGAACTTCTTGCTCAGCGTCAGCGTCTCCGCCTGAAGCGTCGACACGATGAGCAGAGGAACGCAGAACAGAGCGAGGGATTTGCGGTGTGGGGTCATTGCGCCCCTCCGCCGCCTGTATCAGCGCCCGTCTTCTGACGGCCAGAGGAACTGTCTTCGCTCTTCTCCGGCTTCTGGCCTGTACTGCGAATGCTCATTACCTTCTGCAGTAGGTCGAACCAGAAGGGAGCACCCAGGGATATGGCTGTGATGGAGAGAAACCATCCCAGCACCCGCGAGGGCCACTCGTTCCCCTCGCGGACGTTTACATCCTGCCAGCCCAGCAAAGGCTTCAGAGCCGACAGTTCGTCCTTGGTCGCGGGCTTGATCACAGGGTTGAGCGGGTCATCCTTGTCCGGATATTCGGCGCGGTTCTCCACGCCGGAGGCTTCCTTCGCAGTTTCGGTGCGGGCTTTCGCTTGTTCTACCAACGCCGAGCGCACCGTGGGATTCTTCCACAACGTCTCGCCGGTCCGCAGGGTGTCGGCATTCGTGCAGATGGTGAGCAAAGTCGCCACGATCACCGTCACGATCTGCGTCTTCCGCTTGTACCATCCGGAAACGCGCTCCATCGCGTCATCGAACCAATCTTCGATGTTCTTCTGGGCGGCCTGCAGATCGCCCTCGGCATTCTGCAGCAGCGCGAGCAGGGCGTTGCCAACGTCGCCGGGTGGCAGGGCTTTTGCGCCCTCCTCCAGTTGGCGGAAAGTGATCGCTCCGATCCGCTCTTTGTTGCCTGATCCTTTGGCGGCCAGATCCATCACTGCCATGGCGAAAGTGCGCGCCGACAAATACGAAGGATGGCCCTTGGAAGTTTCCATGCGGGTGGGTGACTTCATGCCGGCGATCAAAGGATGGCTGTAGAACTCGCTGAGGAACTCTCCGGTCGGCGTCTTCTGGTTGTCCAAAAGTTGCCCAATCGCATTGGCAAGAGTCTTGGCGCGCGCGCCGAGCAATCCCGCGAGCCACTCGTTAATGGTCGTGCAGATGAGGGCCATGAGCAGATAGACGAAGATGATGCCGATGGCCAAATCGAGAACGGCAGAATTAAAAAGGCCTCCCATAGCTTCCTCCGAACATGAGCTTTCACCCAGGGGCCCTGAATCTACTCGACAGCCGCACAAACGCGGAGGCTTGCGAAACGAGAGGTGGAAATTGCGATACTTATACGCCGCGAAGGCAATGATGTAAACAGGAAAGTGAAAGGGACAGCGACAACAAGTTAGTCGGGCCTGCAGTAGCCGCGCGGAGAGAGACGGCTACTGCAGACGCAGAGCAAAGCAAAACTTGGGGTGCCCCAGGTCTCGCCCTGAGCGAAGTCAAAGGGTCTCGCCCGCAGTTGCAGGACTTGGGAATTTCAAACGGCAACCCAACGCCGGCGATGAGGGCGGAGCCGCTCATCGCCGAATGAGCTACGGAACCGTTACAGCGATTGTCTTGTCGCCGTAGTATCCCGAGGTGTCCCACGCGCGAACTACCACCTTGTGTGCGCCGCTCGACATCTTCAGACTCGGAGTGATCGACGTGGTGGCCGGCGAGCCAAGGCATGTTGGCCATGACGTCGCTGTAACTGGTGTTCTCGTTGATGACGAGGACGACGTGTTTAGCTGTAGGGACTTGCGCCAGTGCTCCTGCGGCGATGCACACCAGTGCGGCGGCAGCGAGCACACTTCTGCCCAGATTCTGCGAGATCATGTAAAAACGCCCCTCAAGTTGTTTCTTGCGCTTGCTCCGCGTGCACGACACAGATGCACCGCGGTCTTTCAGGAAGGAATTGGTTTCGAGCGGTGGAGGGAGTGTAACTGAAGAATGTTAGAGACCGGTAAATAAAAACGGAAGAAATCGCCGCAATGATATGTCGGAAGTACTAAGCCCGACCCATCTTTCCGATGAAGAATGGAAGTTGTCTCACAAATGGCTTTGGAAGGGCACGACTTTGAGTCTTGCCGACAAGAGTCACACAGATTTTGGGCTTCAGCCCATGAGGTGAGCGCCGTACTTTTTCGCAGCACTTCGTTGAATTGTCGGGTGCCAGAGTGCTGTGCTCAGCGTCTTCTGGGTGCAGTTCTCCGCCGAGAAATTCCGGCGGAGAGCGCAGGGAAGATACGTCAGTACTCGGCTACTCGGTCAGCGAGCAACTGCAATCGGCTGGCACTACGTGGGCCAGCAGGAAGTTGGCAACACGCTTGTAGGCATCGATCTGATTCTCAACGCGGGCGAAGCCGTGGCCTTCGTTTTCGTAGATCTTGTAGTCGACGGTGCCGCCGCGTTTCTTGATCGCGTCCACAACCTGTAGCGTCTGCGACTTCGGACAGCGCGGGTCGTGTCCGCCGGCCAGCAGTAGCAACGGCGCTTTGACCTGATCAATGAAATTGATCGGTGAGCGGTCTTGCAAGAGTTCCTTATTTTTCACGGGATCTCCCATCGTCGCCCGGTCATACTGCTGCAGCGCCGGGTCTTCATTCTCGATATTCGTAAACCAATCCACAAAAGGCACAATGGGAACCCCTGCAGCCCAGACGTCTGGAGCCTTAGTCACGGCCATCATGCTGAGATAGCCGCCGTAGCTGGCGCCCATGACGGCGATTTTCTTGGGATCGAGATGGCCGGTCTGCCTGATCCAGTCGACTCCGGCCAGGATGTCCTGCAGGTCGCCACCGCCCATGTCGAACAGGTCGGCCTGCTCGAATTCTTTCCCGTAGCCGGTCGAACCGCGATAATTCGGAGCCAGCACCATGTATCCCTGATTCACCGCGAACTGGATAAATCGGTTGAAAGAGTTCAGAGTCTGGGCAGCGGGGCCGCCATGAAGGTACACGATGGCCGCATTCTGCCCGTTGCGCGCCATATTAAACGGCACGTAGAGGAACGCGGAGATCGTCCACTTGCCGTCGCGGCTCGGATAGTGAATGAGATAGGGCTCAACCATATCTTCAGAGCGAAGACCGCCGACCAGTGAATGAGTGATCTGCTGCGACTTGCCCGTGGCGAGGTGATAGACCCAGAGATCGCCAGGGGCGGTCGCTCCGTTGTGCATGTAGAGCATGCGCAGTCCGTCGGAGCTGAACGCGGAGTGGCCGCCGGCAGGCTCGTTTAGGCCTTTAGAGATGGGAAGGGCTGTTGATTTGCCGGTAGCGAGGTCGTAGAGGTAGATGTCTTCATTGCCGTCGACGTTCGCGCTGAAGGTGACGTGCTTGCCATCAGGCGAGAGTTCACCGCCGCGGATTTCCCACTTGTCTCGGGTGAGCCAATTGGTCTTCCCCGGAGTAAACTTCCCAGTGACCGATTCACCCTTGTCGCTATATTCAAGAATCCCGATATTGTCATGACCGTTTGCAGCGTTTGAAGTGATTAAGATCTGTCCTCCATCGGGAACCGGACGCGAGATGTCGTTTGCAAAATAGAGTTGCTCTCCCTCATGCGGCGTCAGCAGGGTGCGCTTACCAGACGCCACGTCCGCGATGAAGATATTCGAGTCGGTCCCTTTGGCCTGCTCTTGGGTATAAACGATGTACTTGCCGTGCTTCGACCAGATCGGATTCGAGTTGACCTTATCCTGCGGTGTGTCGGCCGTGAGGTGCTTCACCTCGCGCATGACCATGTCATAGATATCGATCTCGACCGCCGCAGAGGTCTTTGGTTTCAGTTCATATGCGAGGTAGCGCCCATCGGGCGACCACGTCGGATTCATCTCGGCGATCTCGCGCGTCTGCGTCAGGTTCACGACTTTCCCGGTTTTCGGCGAGACCAGAAAGATGTCCCACTGCTCATCGCCGTCGTAGTCTGACTGATATGCGATCCACTTGCCGTCAGGCGACCACGTGATGCTGGACTGCCGCTGGTCGCTGACGGTGAGTTGCGTAGGAAAGCCGCCATCGGCCGGAACGACCCAGATGTTATTCCGCCCGCTCATGTTCGAGATGAACGCGATGCTCTTGCCGTCCGGAGA
>Ga0335070_10010387_pt1 | contig 10880 bp, 9 predicted proteins | sample Lox_Sample_13_FD_206722 | JGI IMG/M metagenome (GOLD analysis project Ga0335070, IMG submission 206722) | Soil microbial communities from Loxahatchee National Wildlife Refuge, Florida, United States - Lox_Sample_1.3 | ecosystem: Environmental > Terrestrial > Soil > Wetlands | place: USA: Florida...
CACGTCGATGATCGCGGCCTCGTCGGCGCGGCTGTCGCCTTGGCCGGCCGGGTTGTCCCGCGTGACCGATGTCACCCGATCGCTGGACACCCAGTCCGGGTTGCTCTCGCCATTGCGGTCCCAGTCGCTGTACGCGCGCGTGCGCGGCGCCTCCGTTTCGACCGTCTCCAGCGCCGGGTGGTGCTGCAGGTCGGTGTCGAACAGGATCTCCAGGCTGGTTCTCAGCGCGCTCAGCTCGGCGCGCAGCGACGCGAGGTCATCGGCGGCCTGGGCACGCAACTCGATGGCCAGCTCGCGGCGCAGCTGGGACTCCACGGTCAGCTCGTACTCGCGGCGGGCCGAGATCTCCCGATCCAGCTGCAGGTCGTAGACCAGCTTGAGGTCGCGGACACGGGACTGGTCCGCGTCGCTTTGACGGCGATAGAGCACCGAAACGAACGCGCCGGCGACTGCGGCCCACAGCGCCAGGATTACCGCGAGCTTGAGGAGTTCCACCCGATTGGTGAAGACCAGTGCGGAACTGGCCCCGATCGCGAGGACCAGCAACGCCGTCAAGAGCACCCACCCCGGCCTGCGGCCGCCGCGCCGGACCCGGGCGCCGCGGGACAGAACGGTCATGGCCTGACTGTACCTGCGCGAGTTCACTCCGCGTGTCGCGCGACTCCGGCGATTCTCGCCCGGGTCATCGCGGGCCTCTCGGCGCGCTACGTTTCCGCGCCCTCGCCATGGTCGGTCGGATCCTGCGGAGACTTGCAGCAATGCTGCAGCCACAGCGCGGCGGCGACCAACGCCAGCGCGCTGACGGCGGCGACCACGGTCCCGGTGGTGTCGTCGGCGGCGACGCGCAGCCACGACCGCCGCGGGAATAAGTACACCAACACGCCGATCCACCAACCCAGCACCAATGCGCCCACCCAGGCGGACGCCTTGGCCACCGTCACGCTGCGCGCCACCGCCAGCGGGTGCAGCCAGCCGGGCCCGGCCCCGATTTCGCCGTCGTTGATCTTCGCCCGCACGTAGCGCGCCCACAGCGCCTCCGCGATGGCCACGGCGAGCAACGACAGGCCGGTCCACACGGTGATGGGGGGAAACCACCGGTAGAGGCTGATCACCAGCAGGTAGCCCAGCACCGCAGCGCCGACCACCGCGGCCGTCAGATCACGCTTCCTGGTCGGTCCCATCAGCCCTGCCGTCCCTTGAGCTCCAGCCTCAGCCCCGAGAGCCGGACTCCTTCGCGGTCGGCGGGCTCGAGCTCGGCCAGCAGCTGCGCGACCGGACGCGGCCCTTCCGCCACCGTCAGCTCGGCGTCCGGCTCGATGGCCAGCCACGGCACCAGCACGAAGGCCCGCAGGTGGGCCAGCGGGTGCGGCAGCGTCAGGTTGGGCTCGCGCGCGATCACCTCGGTTTGGCCGTAGCAGGCGATCAGGTCGACGTCGAGGCTGCGCGGGCCCCAGCGCTCGCCGCGCACCCGGCCGGCGGCCCGCTCGAACTCCTGCGCCCGGCGCAGCCAGGCCTGTCCGTCGCACGCCGGGTCCTCGGCGATGAGCACCGCGTTGAGGAACGGGGCCTGCTCCACGCGGCCCCAGGGATCCGTCTCGTACACCGGGGAGACCGCCACCACCGCCTCGCCCAGCCCATCGACCACCGACTGCAGCCGGGCCAACCGGTCGCCAAGGTTGGATCCGATGGACAGCACGACGCGGGTCATACCGCACCGCCCGCCGGGATCACCGAACCGCGGCCGCCGCGCCGCGATCGCCGAACCACCACGGCGACGTCCGCGAACTGGTGCGGGATGGGCGCCTGTGGCTTGTGCACCACCACCTCGACGGCGTGCACGCGTTGATCGCCCATCACCCGGTCGGCGATCTCACCGCCGACCGCTTCGATCAGCTGACGCGGCGGCCCCCCGACGACGTCGGCCGCCAGCTGAGCCAGCGCGGCGTAGTCGTAGGTGTCGGCCAATTCGTCACTGGCGGCCGCGTCGGCCAAGTCGATCCACACGGTGATATCGACGACGAAGTCCTGCCCGGTGGCACGCTCGTCCTCGAAAACTCCGTGTCGGCCACGGGCGGTCAAGCCGCGCAACTCGATTCGATCAGCCATTGTCTCCAGCTAGCTCGGTGGACGCCTCTGTCCAGGCCTCGACGACCTTGAGGGCATCGACGGAGGCGCGCACGTCGTGCACGCGCACGCCCCAGGCCCCGTACAGGGCGGCCAGCGCGGAAATCACCGCTGTCGCCGTCTCGCGTCCGTCGGGCGGTCGCGGCGAGCCGTCGGATCCGGCTAACAACGTACCGAGGAACCGTTTGCGCGAGGCGCCCAGTAACACCGGCACCCCGGTCGCGACCAGCTGCGGCAGCGCGCGCAGCAGCGCCCAATTGTCTTGTCCCGTCTTGGCGAATCCCAGCCCGGGATCGATCACCAGCTGGCCGGGATCCACACCCGCGGCCACCGCGTCGTCGACGCTGGCGAGCAGCTCGGCACGCACTTCGGCCACCACGTCGCGATAATGCGGTGCTTGATGCGGGCGCTCCGACGACACCGATCGCCAATGCATCAACACCCATGTGACGCCGGCCTCGGCCAGCAGCGGAGCCATCGCCGGATCGGCCCGGCCACCCGACACGTCGTTGACGATCCGCGCGCCGCTCTGCAGCGCCGCCCGCGCGACGTCGGCGTGCATGGTGTCGATGCTCACAGTAATACCCTGTGCGGCAAGCTCTTTGATGACGGGCACCACGCGGGACGTCTCGAGGCGGGCGTCGATCCGAACGGCACCGGGCCGGGTCGACTCCCCGCCGACATCGACGATCCCGGCGCCCTCGGCGGCCATCGCCAGGCCGTGGGCGACGGCGTCGTCGGCATCGAGATAGCGCCCACCATCGGAGAAGGAGTCGTCGGTGACGTTCAGCACTCCCATAACCTGCACGGGCGCCAGGCTCACTTGCGCAGGATCAGGTCGAGCGCTTCGGCTCGGGAGGCGGCACTGGTTTTGAACTGGCCGCGGACCGCCGACGTCGTGGTGACGGCGCCGGGCTTGCGGACACCGCGCATCGCCATGCACAGGTGCTCGGCCTCGACCACGACGATCACGCCGCGCGGATCCAGCTTGTTCACCAGGGCATCGGCGATCTGGCTGGTCAGACGCTCCTGCACCTGGGGCCGCTTGGCGTACAGGTCCACCAGCCGGGCGATCTTCGACAGGCCGGTCACCCGGCCGTCCCGGCCGGGGATGTACCCGACGTGGGCCACCCCGTGGAACGACACCAGGTGATGCTCACAGGTGGAGTACAGCGGGATCTCCTTGACGATCACCATCTCGTCGTGGTCTTCGTCGAACATCGTGTTCAAGACGCTGTCGGGATCGGTGTAGAGCCCGGCGAACATCTCGCGGTAGGCGCGCGCGACGCGGGACGGGGTGTCCTGCAAGCCGTTTCGATCCGGATCTTCGCCGATCGCGTAGAGCAACTCGCGGACCGCCGCCTCGGCGCGTTGCTGATCGAACGCCCGGATGCGCGGAGTCGCCTGGCGGGTATCCGGGCCCAAATCCGGCTCCAAATCCGGGAGAGCCATCGAATCCTCCGTTCGTCAGCCGTGGGCCGGCGGGTTGGACCGGCTCACGTCATCATCCTGGCGGTCAGGCGACCTTCCGGCATCCGGATTCGGTTGAGCGGGAGGCGGATAGGGCGGATACGGTGGGTAAGGCTGATGGCTCGCGTGACCCTGACCCTGGGGACCCTGCTTGCCCGGGTAACCGGGCGGGGGCGGCGGCCAATACGGCTGCTGCGGGGGCGGTGCGGGGCTCGAGGCGGGCGGATACCAATAGTTCGGCTGCTGCTGGTGCTGCTGCGGCTGGTGCTCCTGCGGCGGCCATCCCGGTGCATACCAGCCCGCCGGGGCGCCGTAGTCGGGCTGCGTGGGGCCATGCGGAGCGGGCTGGCGATTTCCGGCCCCTTGACCACCGTGAGAACCATTGCCGCCGTTGGCATTTCTGTCGGCCTCGGCCTGCGCGGCCTCGCTCGCCCGGGCGATGGCCGCCTTGAAGGCCGGCTCGGCCACCGGCGGGGGCCACGGCTCGCCACGCTCCATGGCCAGCTCACCGGGCGTCTTGATCGGCGGCTTGTCCGACGGGATCCGGCCGCCGAAGTCGTCGAACATGGTGAGCCGCGGGCGCTTTTCGACACCGGAGAAGATGCCCTCCAGCTCTGGCCGGTGCAGGGTCTCTTTCTCGAGTAGCTCGCCGGCCAGTATGTCGAGCACGTCACGGTATTCGGTGAGGATCTCCCACGCCTCGGTGTGCGCGGCCTCGATGAGCTTGCGCACCTCGTCGTCGATGTCGCGGGCGACCTCGTGCGAGTAGTCCGCCTGCGTTCCCATGGTCCGGCCCAGGAACGGGTCACCATGCTCGGAGCCGTATTTGACGGCGCCCAGCTTGGAGCTCATGCCGAACTCGGTGACCATCGCGCGCGCGATCTTGGTGGCCTGCTCGATGTCGGACACCGCGCCGGTGGTCGGCTCGCGGAACACCAGTTCCTCGGCGGCGCGCCCGCCCATCGCGAACACCAGCTGAGCGATCATCTCCGAGCGCGTGCGCAGGCCCTTGTCCTCTTCCGGCACCGCCACCGCGTGCCCGCCGGTGCGCCCCCGGGCCAGGATCGTCACCTTGTAGATCGGCTCGATGTCGGGCATCGCCCACGCCGCCAGCGTGTGCCCGCCCTCGTGGTAGGCGGTGATCTTCTTTTCCTGCTCGCTGATGATGCGGCCCTTGCGGCGCGGCCCGCCGATCACCCGGTCGACCGCCTCCTCCAGCGCGGCGCCGGTGATGACCGTGCCGTTCTCCCGAGCGGTCAGCAGCGCGGCCTCGTTGATGACGTTGGCCAGGTCGGCGCCGGTCATGCCGACGGTCCGCTTGGCCAGCCCGTCGAGGTCGGCGTCCGGACCGATCGGCTTGCCCTTGGAGTGCACCCGCAGCACCGCGCGGCGGCCCGCCATGTCCGGGTTGGTCACGGGGATCTGCCGGTCGAAGCGGCCGGGCCGCAGCAGCGCGGGGTCCAGGATGTCGGGACGGTTGGTGGCCGCGATCAGGATGACGCCGGTGCGATCGCCGAAACCGTCCATCTCGACCAGCAACTGGTTCAGCGTCTGCTCGCGCTCGTCGTGCCCGCCGCCCAGGCCGGCGCCGCGCTGGCGGCCCACCGCGTCGATCTCGTCGACGAAGATGATGCACGGGTTGTTCTGCTTGGCCTGTTCGAACAGGTCCCGCACCCGGGAGGCGCCGACACCGACGAACATCTCGACGAAGTCGGAGCCGGAGATGGTGAAGAACGGCACCCCGGCCTCGCCCGCCACTGCGCGGGCCAGGAGCGTCTTGCCCGTTCCGGGCGGCCCGTAGAGCAGCACGCCCTTGGGGATCTTGGCGCCGAGCGCCTGGTACCTGCTGGGGTTCTGCAGGAAGTCCTTGATCTCGTAGAGCTCCTCGACCGCCTCGTCGACGCCCGCGACGTCGGCGAATGTGGTCTTGGGCATGTCCTTGTTAAGCAACTTCGCCCGCGACTTGCCGAACCCGAAGCCCATCCGGGCGCCGCCCTGCATCCGGGAGAACATCACGAACAGGCCCACCAGCAACAGCAGCGGCAGCACATAGACCAGCAGCTCGCCCAGGATGCTGCCCTCGTTCACGACGGTGCTGACCTTCGCGTTCTTGGCGTTGAGCGAGTTGAACAGGTCGACGGCATATCCGCTGGGGTACTTGGTGATGACCTTGTCGGAATTGTCGGTGTCCTTGTTGCCCTTTTTCAGGGTCAACCGCAATTGCTGCTCGCGATCGTCGATCTGCGCGCTGTTGACGTTGTCGCCGTTGATCTGCGCAATCGCGACCGAGGTGTCGACGGGCTTGTAACCCCGGGTGTCGTCACTGAAGTAAAAAAACGACCAACCCAGCAGCACCACAACGGCGATCGCCGTCAGCGTGCGAATCACGTTTTTCCGGTTCATCAATCATCGGCCTCGTCGGCCAGGTCCTTCCGCGATACACGAAGCTGGAAAAGTCCAGGCTACCGCTAGTGTCGATCGCCAGTCCCGGCAGAGCCGGGGCGAAGCGGGTCGGCACCATCCTGGGTAGACAACGACCGGCAGTTCCCGAATCGGTTCCCGACGTGGCAAACCACACATCGTCGAGCGTCACGGCAGCGTCACTGCGGGCGGCCAGCATCGCGCCCGGGTGGCGCTCGGCGCAGAAGAAGCCCTTCTCAGCCCGGGGTCCTTGTGCTTTGGTGAGACGGTGCTTTCGTCAACCGAACGGTTAGTCGAGACCAATGGTGTGCAACTGCGGGTGATCGAGGCGGGAGATCGCGGCGCGCCCGTTGTGATCCTGGCCCATGGCTTCCCCGAACTTGCCTATTCGTGGCGGCACCAGATACCTGCCCTGGCCGGCGCCGGCTATCACGTGCTGGCACCCGACCAACGCGGCTACGGCGGCTCATCCCGCCCGCATCCGATCGAGGCCTACAACATCCACGAGTTGACCGCCGACCTGGTGGGCCTGCTCGACGACGTCGGCGCCGAGCGCGCCGTCTGGGTCGGACACGACTGGGGTGCGCCGGTGGTCTGGCATGCGCCGCTGTTGCATCCCGACCGGGTCGCGGCCGTCGCCGCGCTCAGCGTGCCGGCGCTGCCCCGACCGAAGGAGGCGCCGACGCAAACGTGGCGCAAGCGATTCGGCGAAAACTTCTTCTACATCCTCTACTTCCAGGAGCCGGGCGTTGCGGACGCCGAACTGGACGCCGACCCCGCACGCACGATGCGCCGGATGATGGGCGGTCTGGGGGCATCAGCGGACCCCATCGCGGGCCTGCGGATGATCGCCCCCGGCCCCGAGGGTTTCGTCGACCGCCTTCCCGAACCCGACGGGCTGCCGGATTGGATCAGCCAGGAGGAACTCGACCACTACATCGCCGAGTTCTCCCGCACAGGCTTCACGGGCGGCCTGAACTGGTACCGCAACTTCGACCGCAACTGGGAGACCACGCCGCAGCTCAGGGACGCCAAAATCCCCGTGCCGTGCTTGTTTATCGCCGGGACGGCCGATCCGGTGTTGACGTTCACCCGCGTCGACCGCGCATCGGAGGCGATCTCCGGCCCCTACCGGCAGGTGATGATCGAGGGCGCCGGACACTGGCTGCAGCAGGAACGGCCCGGGGAAGTCAACGCCATCCTGTTGGAGTTCCTCAACGGATTGGAGCTGGGATGAGCGCGCCGCTGCGTTTCGGAGTCTTTATCACGCCATTCCATCCCATCGGCCAATCCCCCACGGTCGCACTGGAATACGACATGGAGCGCGTCGTGGCGCTGGACCGCCTCGGCTTCGACGAAGCCTGGTTCGGCGAACACCACTCCGGTGGCTACGAGCTGATCGCCTGCCCCGAGGTGTTCATCGCCGCCGCGGCGGAGCGCACCAAGCACATCCGGCTGGGCACCGGGGTGGTCTCGCTGCCCTACCACCATCCGCTGATGGTGGCCGATCGGTGGGTGCTGCTGGACCACCTGACCCGTGGGCGTGTCATGTTCGGCACCGGCCCGGGCGCGCTGCCGTCGGACGCCTACATGATGGGCATCGATCCGATCGAGCAGCGGCGGATGATGCAGGAGTCCCTCGAGGCGATACTCGCGTTGTTCCGCGCCGCACCGACGGAGCGAATCGACCGCCACTCCGACTGGTTCACGCTGCGCGACGCGCAGCTGCACATCCGCCCCTACACCTGGCCCTACCCCGAGATCGCCACCGCGGCAATGATTTCCCCGTCCGGGCCGCGGCTGGCCGGTGCGCTGGGCACCTCGCTGCTGTCGCTGTCGATGTCGGTGCCGGGCGGCTACGCCGCGCTGGAAAACACCTGGGAGGTGGTGCGCGAGCAGGCGGCCAAGGTCGGCCGGGACGAGCCCGACCGGTCCGACTGGCGCGTTCTGAGCATCATGCACATCGCGGACAGCTGCGAGCGGGCGATCGACGACTGCACCTACGGGCTCCAGGATTTCGCCAATTACTTCGGCGCGGCAGGGTTCGTGCCGCTGTCCAACACGGTCGACGGCGAGGCGCAGACGCCGCACGAGTTCGTCGCGGACTATGCGGCCAAAGGCAATTGCTGCATCGGCACGCCGGACGACGCAATCGCGCACATCGAGGACCTGCTCGAGCGATCGGGCGGTTTCGGAACGCTGCTGATGCTCGGCCACGACTGGGCCTCGCCCGAGGCGACTTATCACTGCTATGACCTGTTCGCCCGCAAGGTGATTCCCTATTTCAAGGGACAGCTCGAGGCCTCGCGATCCTCTCACGACTGGGCCCGGGGCAAACGCGACCAGTTGATCGGGCGCGCCGGTGAGGCGGTCGTGAAGGCCATCACCGAGCACGTCGACGAGCAGAAAGGCGTGGGAAGCTGATGCGCGCTGCAGTATTACGCGACGGCCGGATGGTGTACCGCGACGACGTCCCTGAGCCGGTGCCGGGACCGGGCCAGGTGCTGGTCGGTGTGCGGGCTTGCGGAATCTGCGGCTCCGACCTGCATTTCGCCGCGCACGGCGACGAAGTGGTGGAGATGACGGCCCAAGTGGCCGCCGGCGCCGGCGGCATGGGTGTCGACCTGAACAGCGACGTGTTCATGGGTCACGAATTCAGCGCCGAGGTGCTCGAGGCCGGACCCGACACGGAAACGCATGCGCCGGGAACCCCGGTCACCTCGCTTCCCGTGCTGCTCTCCGCCAAGGGCGTCGAGCCAATCGTCTACAGCAACAGTACAATCGGCGGTTACGCCGAACGGATGCTGCTCTCGGCCCCGCTGCTGTTGCCCATCCCCAACGGCCTGGATCTCAAGCATGCCGCGTTGACCGAACCCCTGGCGGTGGGCTTGCACGCCGTCAACAAGTCCAACATCGCACCGCGCGAGACCGCCCTGGTGCTCGGCTGCGGTCCGATCGGCATCGCGATCATCGCTTCCCTTCGCGCGCGAGGGGTGGAAAACATTGTGGCAGCTGACTTTTCGCCGAAACGCCGCGAGCTGGCCAGCGCCATGGGCGCACACCAGACGGTGGATGCGGCCCAGGGCTCGCCGTTCGACACCGTCAAGCCGGCGGTCGTGTTCGAGGCGGTCGGGGTACCGGGGATCATCGACGACGTGCTGCGACGGGCGCGGCCGGGTACCCGCCTGGTGGTCGCGGGGGTGTGTATGCAGGCCGACACCGTGCATCCGTTCTTCGCGATCGCCAAGGAGATCAGCGTGCAATTCGTCCTGGCGTACAACCCGGAGGAGTTCGGGGAGTCGCTGCGCGCGCTGGCCGAGGGCAAGATCGACGTCACGCCGCTGATCACCGGAGAGGTTGGACTCGAAGGGGTCGGCCAGGCCTTCGACAACCTGGCCGACCCCGAGCGGCACTGCAAGATCCTCGTCACTCCCTAGGTCGTATGGTGGCGACCCGCCGCGCCCGGCTACGCCGCGCTCGCGATCGCCACAGGTCGTATGGTGGCGACACCGCAATCAGTGCTGGCAATCAGTGCTGGCCATGTTGCTGCCGAAGGCCGGAATGACGGCGTGCCCAGGCCCGATGCACTGGACAAGGCAGGTGCCGGCGCCCGACCGCAGTACGCTCATGCGGTGGCGGAAACGTCGTACGCAAAATGCGGCGATCTGAGCCTGGCGTATCAGGTGTTCGGCGACGGGCCGGTCGAGCTTGTCTTCGTCGGGCCGATGGTCGGCCACACCGAGCTGTTCTGGGCCATGCCCGAGTTCAAGGCTTTCTTCGATCAGCTCGCCACGTTTTGTCGCGTCGTCATGTTCGACAAGGCCGGAAACGGGCTGTCGGACCCCATCCCGAAAGTTCGTTTGCTCGAAGAGCGAGCGGCCGAGATCGAAGCCGTCATGGACGCCGTCGGCTTCGCAAAGCCCGTCCTGTTCGGTATGAGCGAGGGCGGCCCACAGTCCATCGCGTTTGCGGCAAAACGACCGGAGCGAACGCGGGCGCTGATCCTCTACGGCTCGTTTGCGTCCACGGCTGGCGCCAGCTGGGACGACTTAGATCGCGGCCCGGCCGAGCTGCGGGCGCGCGTCCTTGCCGAGCTGGGTGAGTACTACACGCCGTCGACGGAGCACTTCGCCCGCGCCCTGGAAGCGGGCCGCGCTGCCCGTTCGGCGTGGGGCAGCGGTGCGACACTTAAGGCCTTTATGCCGTCGATCCGCTCGATGCGCCAGCTGGCGATGTTCGAGCGCATGATCGCCAGCCCGGGCATGATACGGGCGACAATGGAATCGAACTTGCGGATTGACGTGCGGGCGATCCTGTCGACCCTCTCCGCACCCACCCTGGTCATCCATGCCCGCGACGACGCCGCTCCGGTGCAGTTCAGCAGATACCTCGCCGACCACATCGCCGGCGCGCGGTACCTCGAGGTCGACGGCGTGGACCACGCGCCCTGGTTCACCGAGCCCGACACGATCCTGACCGAGATCGAAGAGTTCCTCACCGGCAGCCATGCCGCACCGTCACAGTCCCATCGCGCCCTGCGCACCGTGTTGTTCACCGACATGGTCGCGTCGACACAACGCGCCGCGGCGGCGGGCGACGAGCGGTGGCGCGCGGTGCTGCACCGCTTTGGCGAGGTCACCGCCGACCTCACACAACGTTTCGGTGGCACGGTGGTCAAGAGCACCGGCGACGGGTATCTCGCCACGTTCGACGGCCCGACGCAGGCGATCCGCTGCGCCGAGGCCTTGCGCGCCGACGCCGAGACACTGGGCATCGAAATCCGCGCCGGCATCCACACCGGCGAGTGCGAACTGATCGAGGCCGACATCGGGGGGATCGCCGTACACATCGCGGCGCGGATCTGC
>Ga0335070_10010388_pt1 | contig 10880 bp, 7 predicted proteins | sample Lox_Sample_13_FD_206722 | JGI IMG/M metagenome (GOLD analysis project Ga0335070, IMG submission 206722) | Soil microbial communities from Loxahatchee National Wildlife Refuge, Florida, United States - Lox_Sample_1.3 | ecosystem: Environmental > Terrestrial > Soil > Wetlands | place: USA: Florida...
ATCTTCACGGAGATCGCCAAGCCGGCCGGAACGACGTTCACGCCGTTCCTCACCCCCGTCCCCGACGTCAACGGAGTGCTCGACGTCCGCGACAACGGGTTCGCGAACATCGGTGTCCGGCCGGTGTGGAGCGATCCCATGGTGGGCGGCACGGACCCGTACGGAAACCCCCTCTCCTACGGGCGCCAGTACAAGTCGGGGCAGGTCCTCGATCCCTTCCTGCAGGCGGCGATCGCCGACGGCGTCAGCATCCAGCCGAACATCGCCAGCGGAGCCGTGAGCAAGCTGGAGACCGACGGTGCCTCGAAGATCCCGGGCTTGAGGAACGTGGCGCTCACCCCTCCCTACTTCAGCTGGGGCGGCTACTCCAACCTCCGCCAGGTGATGAAGGTGTACAACCGCGGCCTGTCCCGGCGCGACATCCACGGGGCGGGGGATCCCAATGCCCTCGGCAGCGCCTGCACGACCGGCGACAGCTCCGGCTCGGGGCCGGACGGGAACCAGCCCTGGCCGGTGGCGACGAGCGACTGCAACACCAACACCACCGGGCTGGCCATCCCCCTGGGGCTCAAGGACTGCGACGCGAACGGCACGGTCACCTGCCCGGTGGAGACGGACGACCTCTCCGCCCTGGTGCGCTTCATGAAGTCGCTCACCGACCCGCGGGTGCAGTGCGACCAGGCGCCCTTCGACCATCCGTCCTTGAAGGTGCTCACCGGCGCCTACCCGACCGATGTGAACCACGACGGCAAGGCGGACGACCAGACCTTCGTCCTTCCCGAGGTGGGCGCGGGGGGCTACGCGGCCTCCTCGGGCTTCTGCATCCCCAACGCGGGCGACCTGTTCGCGCCGGGCATGCAGGCGAGGTCGGGCGGCGCCAGGGTCTCCCAGTAGCCTGGCGAGGCGGCGCCCGGGCGCGGGAAAGCGCCCGGACGCCGCCCGGGTGGCCTGCCAGCGTCCCGAGGCTCTCGCGCGCTGCACGCCGCGAGGCGGGCCGGGTGGCCCAAGGTGCCGGTCAGCCGGCCGGGGTGGCGATCTCGTCGTAGCCGCGCCCCTCGAACCTCAGGAAGCAGAAGCCGTGGCCGAAGGGATCGGCCAGGACCACGAGCTTGCCGTAGGGGTGCTGGGTGACGGGCACCTCCACGCGAGCGCCCGCGGCCACCGCCTGCCGCGTCGCGGCCTCGATGTCATCGACCGCGAAGTCGAGGTGCACCGGGGTCCAGTGGCGCAGGTAGCTTCGGGCCTGTGCGGCGCCGGCGTAGGGGGCGCTCTGGGGGGCGGCGACCAGGAGGTAGACCGGCGCCTCCGCGCCCAGCAGCTCGGCGCCGTCGCCGCCGAAGCGCCGTCCGACGCGGAGCCCCAGCGCCCGGGTGTAGAAGCGGATGGCCTTCTCCAGGTCGTCCACGTCGATGTTGACGATGAGCGCAGCCATGTGCCGGAGGGTAGCACCTGCGCACGCCCGGGGGCGGGGAAGGGGACCGCTTCCCCGCCGGCCCCTCGATCGTGTAGGAAGTCTGCCGAGGCCGACATGTGGCGCCCCGCGAGGATCGAGGAAGATCCGCAGATCGTCCGGATGTGCCTGGAGCTGAACCGGGAGGACCCGGGCGAAGAGCCGGTCCCAGCCGATCACATCCGGGCCACCCTGGCCACCTTCCGCGGGGAGCCGGTCCGGGGGAGGGCGGTGGTGCTGGAGGAGGAGGGCCGCCTGGAGGGATACGCCCTGCTGGCCTCGTTCTGGTCCAACGAGCTTGGCGGCGAGGTGTGCAACGTCGACGAGATCTACGTCGCCCCGTCGGTCCGCCGCCGGGGGCACGCCGCCGCGCTCCTCGAGGCGGTCGAGGCCGGCCCGCCGCTCTGGCCCCGGAGCCCGGTGGCGGTCGAGCTGGAGGTGAGCCCGTCCAACGCGGGTGCCCGCTCGCTCTACGCCGGCCTCGGCTTCACGCCCATCCGAAACCAGATGCTGCGGCGGCGGCGCTGAGCGAGCGCCCGGGAGAGGCGCAGCCAGGGCGAGGGCCCAGGGAGCCCACATGGACGTCCGGACGATGAAGGCGGAGGACCTGGACCAGGTCGGGGAGCTGTCGGCACAGCTCGGCTACCCCATCGCCGCCGCGGAGCTCGCCGCCAACCAACGCCGGCTGGGCGGCGACCAGGACCACTGCCTCCTGGTCGCGAGCGAGGGGGAGCGGATCCTGGGATGGGTCCACGCCCACGGCGTGCGCCTGGTGTTCTACCGGCCATTCGCCGAGGTGGGCGGCATCGTGGTCGAGGCGCGCATCCGGAAGCGCGGGGTCGGCGCCGCGCTGATGGACGGCGCCGAGACCTGGGCGCGGCGGATGGGCTACCGCGAGGTCCGGCTCCGCTCGGCGGTGGAGCGCGAGGACGCCCACGGCTTCTACCAGCACCTCGGCTACCGGCGGGTGCGGTCGCACCACACCTTCGCCAAGGACCTCTGGCCGACCCTGGGCGGAAGCTGATCGCGCCGCCCCGTGCCGCGGCAGGAGGAGGAGCGAGAGGGCCGAGAGCCCGGCCGCCGCACGGGCCGGGGCCGGTTCCCCTGCGCCTCCGTGGCCGAGGCGCAGCTCGGAAAGCGGCCATCCGGAATCCCTCCCTGCGTCCGCGCAGCAGGCGCCGAAGGTCCGGTCCGTCGCGCCTGCTCAAGGATCCGGGGCCCTGCGGCAGGCGCTCCCGCTTCTGCTCGAGGGCACGGGCGGCGCCATCTTCGCCGGCGGTGCCCGGGTTTGGACGTGCCTGGGCAGGAGCCTTCCCCCGGGACGCCCGAGGCGGGGTGCGGACGGAGAGCTCGCCCCCGCCGCCCGTCCGCCGCGGGACGGCGAGGTGCTGGCGTGGGGCCACCGGGTCGGAGGCCAGCTGGACCTTGCGGCGGCTAGCGGCTTTTCCCGTCGAAGTGGCGCACGGGCAGCGCTGAGGCGTCCACCTCGTCGAGGCAGCGCGTGTTGATCGCCACCATGGGCCCGGAGGGCCCGGCGCCGCGGGCGAAGGAGCGGACACCGCAGACCCTGCAGAACAGGTGGTGGATGTGCTTCCTGCCGAACTGGTAGTCGGTGAGGCTCTCCTCGCCGCGCTCCAGCGCGAAGGCCCCGGCGGGCACGAAGGAGAGGAGGGTGCCGGCGCGCGAGCAGATGGAGCAGTTGCACTGGATGACAGGCTTCTCGAGGTCGATATCGACGACGTAGCGGACGGCGCCGCAGTGGCAGCCGCCGTGGTGGGTGGGCACGCCGGGCCTCCTCGGGCAGGTGGTGCGGTTCCATAGCGCCGGCAGGCGGGGAGGACAATCCGTCCCGGCCTCGGGCCGGCCACTCGCCCTGCGCCTGGCTTCGATGGGATGGCGTCCCGGCCGTGCGCTCAGCGGGGCAGAGCGACCTTGGCGGGCAGGGTCTGGTGGCGTGGACCGCCGCGGATGGAGCGGAGCTCCGGCGCCCAGCGCAGCATCCCCCGGTCGCGCTGGGTGACGGCCCGGTCGAGCCAGCCGAAGCCCTGGTCGGGCTCCTCCCGCCGGGCGTAGATCGCGGCGATCTGGATGGCCGCGTCGTGCCCGGATCGGTCCTTGAGCAGAGGGCGTCTCCGCCTGACACCTACCTCCGCGCATCGCAGGCGAGCAGGCCTCCCTGGCCCCTGGTGCGCCGGCTTGAGGGCCCGGGGCGCGGATGGCGTAGGATCGCCTCATGCTGCGCCTCGTCCGTTCTCTCCTCCTCGCCCTGGCGCTGGGGCTCGGCGCCGGGGCCGGGGCGATGGTGGTCGCCCGGGTGCTCGGGCCGCGGCGGGCGCCGCCGCCGGACCCTCCCTCGGTGGTGACGAGGGTCCGGGAGGTGGCGCAGCTCGAGACGTTGCACGTCTCGCTCTACAAGAAGGTCACCTTCTCGCCGGAGCCGACGCCGGCCGACAGCTTCTGGGGCGACGTGGTGGGTTGGCTCCGCCAGACCTTTCGCGAGCCGCGCGGCAAGGCGATCGTCTTCGCCGACGCGCACCTGGGCCTGGATCTGTCGAAGCTGGGCCCAGACAGCCTGTGGGCCGAGGGGCGCACTGCCTACGTGGCCCTCCCGCCGGTGAGGGTGGAGGTGGTGCTGAAGCCCGGGGAGACGGAGATCATCGGCTCGAACCTGGACTCGGCCGAGACCGCGCGCCTCTTCGAGCTGGCGCGGACGGCCTTCGAGCGCGAGGTGGCGGCCGACGCGGCGCTGCGCGAGCGGGCCCGCGCCTCGGCCGAGCGCGCAATCCGCGGGCTGCTCCTCTCGGTGGGGTTCGACGAGGTCCGCTTCACGGACGGTCCGCGGCCGCGGACCTGAGCCTTCCCGGAAAAGCACGGCCCGGCGAGGGAGGGCCGGGCCGTGCAGGCGTCACCGTGAGCGGTGATGCTGTCCGGGGGTCGCCCGCCCGGGGAAGCTGGCGGCCTCCGGACACTGCGCAGCTCACCATCCGTCCAGCTCCGTCATTGGAACCGGCGGCTCCTGCGGCCAGGGGGGGGCCGCAGGGCGCGCACGGCGGAGGAGGTGACGGGGATGGGCACCGAAAGAGCGGAGGGGGTTGTCCCCGGCCCCTTGAGGAGCTGGAGGACACTCTTCGCGATGTGGATGACAAGCCGCACGAAAGCTTCCAGGTGCAGCGCGCGTGCCGCCACGCACAACCGGCACGCCGAGCGGATCGGTGCAGAAGGCATCGGGTTTTCCCTTCCGGGGGACATGGGGTCACCCGGACCCGGGTCACGAATCAGCGGGTGATCCGGACGGGCGCCTCGCGCTGGCCGTCCACCTCGGCGACGAAGGCGGAGAAGTCGCGGTAGCGCTCCGGCGCGATCCGCCCCCGCTCGATGATCAGCTCCTCCTCGCGCACGAGCCCGCTCCCCTCGGCCCGGTCGGTCCGCTGGTACGAGCCGAAGGGCGTCTCGAGACGGGCCGGCGGCTCCGCCACCACCCGCAGGCCCGGCGGCGCCACGATCTCCACCCGCGTGCGGCTGCGATCGGCCCCGTGGAGGAGGAGCGGGGTGGCGCGGGCGGCCAGGTGCAGGTAGCGAGGTGCGAGCTGGGCGGGGACGGGCCCGGGCTCGATGACCAGCCCACCCTCCACCGGGCGCGCCAGCCGCTGCGACCGCCCGCGCCAGCGGATGGCCAGGGCTGCGTCGGGGCTGTCCTCGCCCTCGAAGGCGACCTCGGTGAGGGACATGCCCTGGAACATGCGGCTCAGCATGCCCTCCACCGCCTGGCGTCGCTGGCTGGCGTCCAGCGGCTCGAGCTGGCCCTTGATGGCCGCCGCCAGGGCGCCGGTGTATCGATCGCTGCCGGACAGCTCGGCGGTGCCGTCGGGCGCGAGAACGATGCGCAGCGCGCTCTCCTTCCCCTCGGGGACCGGGGAGCGTGCCGGCGTGCGGTCCACCAGGAGTGGCTCTCCGGGCGCGGGCAGGACCAGCGCCTCGCAGCCGGTGAGCGCGTCGGGGATGGCGCCGAACGGGCTCATGCGGGAGGACGGGTCGAGCCAGAGCGTCTCGCCGCCGGCGCGGACGCGCAGGAGCTGGCTGGGATAGAGGGCGGCGGTGGCGAAGCGGTGGGGGGCGGGATCGACGCCGAAGGGGCGGATCAGGGCCACCCGGGCCTCGATCCCCAGGGCCTCCAGCACCGCCTGGAGCACCAGGAGCCGGCTGCCCCGGCCGCGGGAGAGCGCCTCGCTCGCGTCCTCCAGCGGAGCTCCCTCGCCCAGCACCGTCTTGGCCACCCGCGCGTAGGCCGCCCGGACCAGCCCCGCCGGCCGCGGGTCGGCGGCCTCGGCGCGGATCTGGCGAGCCAGGGCGCGGATCTCCAAGGTGGGGATGGCCCGCCCCAGGAGCCGGTCGGCCACGCCGCGCTGGAAGGCCTCGCGCCCCTGGCCGACTCCGGCATCCACCGAGGGCAGGAGCTCGACCATGGCCGGGGACTCGGGCTCGGGGACGAAGGGGACGGCGTCCCGGACCTCGGCACGCATCACCGCCGCCCCGCCCTCCGGCGAGATGACCGGCGCCGGCATGCCGCCGTGCGACTCGGCCTCCAAGCCGGCGCCGGCCGGAGCCCGTACCACGTAGATGGATCGGACCAGGCGCTCCCGCGGGGCCGAGAAGTAGAAGGTGTCGGCGGCGTAGCCCAGGGTACCGAAGGGCGACCGCACCGAGCGCACGTAGTCCACCTGGACGTAGTCGCCCGGCTCCAGGCCGGAGAGGGAGATGGACCCCTTCCCCTCGTCCCCGCGCTCCGGCTCCAGGATCCGACCGTCCGGCTTGATGGTGCGCAGGGCGATCACCTCGGCGCCGGCGGGGAGCGAGACCTCGCCGTGCTGCTCGACCCCGGCCTGGTCGAGCACGTGGATGACCTGCTGGGTGCGCTCGGTGGCCACCGCACCGGGGTGGATGTCGACCTCGGCGGCGTCGAGCACCATCACCGCCGAGGTGCCATTCTTGTGGGGCGACCGCTCGTAGGCTCGGATGGCCGCCTGGGCGTCCAGCGCCAGCTCGTCCACGACCTCGCGCCCGTCCTCCAGCGCCAGCGCCCGGCGCAGGTCGAGGTCGGCGCCATCGAGGAGGAGGGCCCGCTCGCGGGCGGCGCGCGCCCCGGCCCGGTCGCCCTGGAGCTCGAGGGCACTGGCCAGCGCCAGCGCCACCCGCGCGCTGCGGGGCCACAGCTCGGACAGGGTCACCAGGCGCCGGGCGGCGGCCTCGGGGGCTCCGTCGGCGATCAGCGTCTCGCCGTAGGCCAGGGCCGCGTCGACGTCCCAGGGGCGTGCCCGGAGGTACGGCCCCAGGGCCGCCCCGGCGCCGCGGGCGTCGCCCTGCCGGGCCAGCTCGCGGGCCAGCCGCTCCTGGCCGCCCCGGCAGCTGGCCACCAGCTGCAGATCGTCGTGAGCGCGGGAGAGCGCCTGCCGCCGCGAGGCCAGCGCCAGCGCCAGATCGGCGGCGTCGCAGCTGCGGCCCCCGGTCGCGGCCAGGGAGGCGAGCTCCTCGGCCCGCTCGGACAGCCCTCTCTCCTCGGCGCAGCGGGCCCGGGTGGCCAGGGCCGCCGGGCTGCTTGCGGCCGGCGCCTCCAGGGCGGCCAGGACCAGGTCGGCGTCGTCCAGCCGCTCGGTGGCCATGAGCAGCCGCGCCAGCATGATCCGGGCCTCGGCCTGGCCGGGGTCGGCCTTGAGCGCGTCGCGGAGGGCGGCCTCGGCCCGCGTCTGGGCGATCCGGTGGTCCAGGGTGGGGTCGTCGATGCGCGCGGCGGCGGCGGCCACCAGGAGGGAGGCCGAGCCCGGCGCCGCCGCCATCGCCTCGGAGAGCAGCGCCTTGGCGGTCTCGCGGTCGGTCCCCATCACGTCGCGGGCCACGAGGAGCCGCGCCAGGGTGGGGCCGACCTCGGGCTCGAGCGCGCGCACGAGCTCGGCGGGGATGGCCAGCGGGGCACCGGCGGTGGGCGCGGGGGAGGGAGGGGGCGGGTCGCCGGGCGGTGGGCCCGACCAGGCCACGTCGGAGGGAGCGCCGTCGGCGCGGGCCAGCGACACGGAGAGGCTGCCGGTGCCGTCGGTCCGGGCGATCTTCACCACCAATCGATGGCGGCCGGGGCCCAGCTCCATGGGAAGGTAGGAGACGCTGGGGAGCCAGGCGGCGAAGGCGCGCCGCTCGTGCACCGGGGCGCCGTCGACCTCCACCCGAACGCTGGCGGTGGTCGAGACGGCCAGGAGGTAGCGGCCGCCCCGCGAGAGCGCCGCATCGGAGACGAGCGCGTAGACGTCGCCGCCGGGGGGCTCCCCCTCCAGCGCGAAGGTGCCGTCCGGCGCGGGGAGGGTGCGGGTGGGGTAGGCGGGCAGACCGGCCGGGGCCGGCGCCCTGTCGGGCACGCTCCCGTCCTCCGGCGGCACGGGCCGGTCGAAGTCGAGCGCGCGCAGCTCGCTCCAGGGGCCGGTGACGGTCCAGGCGCTGACCGCGCCGTTCTCGGCCCGGAACCGCGCGGCGGTGGCCTGGTCGCCCTGCGCCTCGGCGGCGAGCGCCCGCGTCACGCGGGCGCGGAAGGCCGTCACCTCCCGGAGACCGCCCGCGAGGAGGCGAGCCACGCCCGCGTCCACCTGGGCCGCCCGTGCCGGCGACTCCTCGCCCAGCTCGGCCAGCCGGCGCATGGCCAGGGTGGCGAGCGGGCCGGCCGGAGCGGCCCCGGCGGCGGCCAGGAGGGCCTCCACCTCCGCGCCGCCATCCAGGAGGCGCCGGGCGCGCAGGGCGCGGGCCAGGGCCGGCCAGGGATCGGAGGGCCCGCGGGGGGCGCGCTCGAGCGGCAGGCCGGGATCGAGGGCCGCGGCCGCGGCGGGCCGGGGCTGGCTGGCCGAGCGCGGCCCGGCGCAGGCGGTCCCGGCCGCCAGGATCGCCAGAAGGAGGGCGACAGCGGACCTCCTCACGGTGCCTCCTTGCGCTGGGCCGGAGCGACGCGAATGCGGCGGGCGAAGGCCCGGTCGACCTCGCCGAGGAGTTCGCGGAAGGCGGGGTAGTCCGCGGGAGTGACCCGGCCGCCGGCCAGGCGGACATGCCCTTCGGCGACCAGGGCGCCGTCCTCCTCGCGGTAGCGGACTGCGAAGCCGCCCAGCGGGCCCTCGGCCTGGGTGGCGTCCGGCAGCTCGACCGCTTTCCAGCCGGGCGGGAGGGTGTAGCGGTAGCGGAAGCGGGTGTCGCGAGGGCCGCCCACGTCGAGGTCGAGCCGCCGGGTCGAGAGGGCCGCGTAGGTCTCGACGTAGCCGGGCGCGGCGCCGAAGGGCGGGAAGCGCAGGCCGTCGCCGTCGGCCTGGGCGCAGCGCGGGACGGCCAGCTCGAAGCCGATGCCCACGTCCTCCTCGATCCGGGTGAGGTCGCTGGTCTTCATCGACTCGACGTGCGAGCCGGGGAAGAGCCGGGAGAGCGACTGCTCGAGCAGGGACTCGCGGCCGTCCTCGACCGCGTAGGAGCGCCGGAAGGCGGGGGCGTCGGTGCCGCACACCTTCCAGGCGCCGCGGACCGCAGCGCTCCCGTCCCGGGAGAGGGCCAGGTCGAGATCGGCCTCGACGCGGTTGTCGCCGGGCTGCGCCTCGGGGAGGGTGCCGAAGCGGGGCGGGCCGTCGGGGTTCACCACCAGCACGGTGGCGCCGCGGTCCTCGCCGGGCAGGTCGCGGGTGCCGGAGTAGGCGGCGGTGCCGTCGAGCCATTGGTCCAGCTCCGGCACGTAGAGGATGGCGTGATTGAAGATGGCGAGCGAGGCGGGCTGCTCGGGAAGCCGCCCCAGGCGCCGCATGCGCAGGAGCACCAGCCGGGAGTCGACCCCCATGGCCTCGAGGAGCGCGTGCAGGAGCGAGGCCTTGTCCTTGCAGTCGCCGAAGCGGCGGGAGAGGATCTGGTCCACGCGGTACGGCTTGTACCCGTGGATGCCGAACTCCAGCCCCACGTAGCGGGTCTGGGTGACCACGAAGTCGTAGGCGGCGCGCACCAGGGCGGCCCGGTGCTCGCGCTCCGAGGTTGTCGGCGCTCCGCGCTCCGCCTCGCGCACCCCGTCGGTCAGCTTCTCGGCGGCGGCGCGGATCTCCGGGGTGGGCCGGAGCTGGTCGCGCACCAGCCGCCAGTAGAACTGGTTCACCTGGTCCCAGGTGTCGTAGGTGGAGAGGTGCAGGTAGCGGGCGACCTCGCTCCATCCGGGCATGCCGGGCTCGGGGGTGAGGCGGGGGAGGTCCTTGGCCCGGTAGCGGTACTCGCGCACGCCGCCCGGCAGGGAGCGGACGGTGCGGTCCACGCCGGCGGGGAGGTTGGCGTGGATCGTGCGGCTCTCGGGGGCGAGCAGCACGTAGTCGAAGCGGAGCTTGCGGGTCGGCTCGTCCAGGAAGGCGAGGTCGCCGAAGTAGTCGGAGAGCAGGTTCTCGCTGGCGGTGTCGTCCACGCGCCAGGCCACCTCCACCACGTCGCCCGCCGCCAGGGCCGGGAAGGAGAGGGTCCGCACCAGAAGGTCGTAGTAGAGGCGGTACCAGGGCTCGCTGGCGCTCTGGATCCCGTCGTCGTGGCTCTCCACCACCTTGCCGTCGGGCTTCAGCACCTGGGCGCGCTCCAGCTGCACCTCCTGCCGGTCGGGCGACCAAGCCGTGGACTGCCGGCGGAAGGCGTCGGCCCCGCGGGTGGTGAGCACCTTCACGACCCGCTGGGTGAAGTGGGAGGAGAGGCCGGAGGGCAGCACCCGGGTGACCTGCAGCTCGCCCAGGACGATGGCGTCCTCGTCGGCGAGCGGCGCCGGGGCCGCTGCGGCCAGGGCCTTGGGGTCGAGCAGGTAGGGCTTCCAGAACCGCTCCTCCTCGGGGGTGAGGCTCCGCACCAGCTCCTTGAGCCCCTGGTCCTGGGGGCGGAGGGCGAGGGCCCGGTCGAGGTCGGCCTTGGCCTCGCTGGTGCGCCCGGCAGCGAGCCGCGACCGCCCCCGCCGCTCCCAGGCGTCGGCGTCCTCGGGGCAGAGCTCCAGGGCCCGGGCGTAGGCCTCCTCGGCGGCATCGGTCCGGCCGTTGGCGGCGAGCAGGTCGGCCAGGCGGAGCCGCAGCGACAGGTCGTCGGGGGCGAGCCGGAGTCCCTCGGAGAGGAGCGCCACGGCGCCGTCGAGGTCGCCCTTGTCGAGGAGGTGGGCGGCAAGGGACCCGCGGGCGCGGACGTCGTCGAAGCGCAGGCCGAGCAGGGTCCGCTCGCGGGCCACGGCCTCGTCGACCCTTCCCAGCCGGGCCGCGGCGTGGGCGGCGGCGGCGACCGCGGGCGGCGAGGTGGGGAAGAGGCGGGCGGTGTCCAGCGCCAGGAGGGCGGCGCGGGCGGCCAGCCCCGAGCGCTCCAGGGCCTCGGAGAGCGCGGTCCGCGCCGAGGCCCAGCCAGGCGCGGCCCCGACTGCGCG
>Ga0335070_10010389_pt1 | contig 10879 bp, 6 predicted proteins | sample Lox_Sample_13_FD_206722 | JGI IMG/M metagenome (GOLD analysis project Ga0335070, IMG submission 206722) | Soil microbial communities from Loxahatchee National Wildlife Refuge, Florida, United States - Lox_Sample_1.3 | ecosystem: Environmental > Terrestrial > Soil > Wetlands | place: USA: Florida...
AAGAACTCGAACGCGCGCTTTGCGGACCCGGTCAGCGACGTCGGCCAATCAGGCTCGAAGTTGTTGATCTTCCGCCCGTGATCGTCGAGATAGCTTGCTGGAAATCTGAGGACCAGCACCTCGGTTCCCCCCTGTTCGGCGATATGGCGCACCGTCTCCATGATGCGATTCAGTGCATCCGCGGGAGGCTCCTCCGACATGAAGGCGTCGCGCAGGCTCTTCCTCGCCTGCTCCTCCAGCTGCACTTTAGAGAAAGCCTGTTTCGCCTTTTCCATAGCGACATCATCACTGATCTTGCGCAGCTGATCCGGAGTCAACACAACCGGCACAGATTGAGGTGATGTTGGCTCCTCGCGCCGCTGTCCCTGCTTCGCAGCATCGGATTGCACTTCCGGCTCCACGGTGTGCCACGGTCCCTCGCGACGTAGCCGTTCGAAATGCAGGGCCAACTCCGAGAACATCTCCGGAATTCCGACGAATTTCGGTCTTGCGTCTTCTGCCGCGATAGCGCGCAACAGATTCTTACGGCTCACAATACCGACAATCTGGCCGCCACGAACGACGGGCACCCGCTTGATCCGGTGGACCTCAAGCAGGCGAGCGATGTCGCCTACGTCGGTGTCCTCACCGACGGTTATCACCGGCTTTGACATGACTTCCCCTGCGGTCCGCCCCGGGACATGCATGCTCGCGATGAATTCCGGGCTGAGCGGCTCGCCCTCTGCCAACCATGCGAGCCACCAATCCGCACGCGTCTCGCGTTCTGTTTCATTTCGGCCGATAAGATCCCCTTCGCTCACCATGCCGACCGGTGCCCCGGCCTTATCGACGACCGGGACAGCGCTGATGTGGTTTGCGAGCATCACCCGGGCGACCTGTGGTGTCCGCGCTTCCGCGTCCACGGTGATGACTTTGGTCGTCATGATATCGCGAGCCTTCATGCGAGCACCTTTAGACCTCCTCGGCATGCGAGACGTGAGAGGCCGGCATTGGGTCTTCTATGTCCCTTTCGCCGGTACGCTGATCTGAGATCCGCTGGTCTCACCGGCTGTCGCGCCCTGCTCGGTCTCTGCCTTAGATGAAGTATCTTGGTGCGGCGGCTTGATGCCGAACCAAGCCACGTACAGGGCCGGGAGGAAGAGAAGCGTGAGGACCGTCGCGACCGCTAGTCCTCCCATGATCGCGTAGGCCATAGGGCCCCAGAAGATAGTGGGTGCGATCGGGACCATGCCCAGGGTCGCGGCGGAAGCAGTGAGCAGGATCGGCCGGAACCGGATTTCCGCGGCGTCGATGACCGCATCCCAGGGGGCCACGCCCTTCGCCTTTTCCTTCTCCACTTGATCGATGAGAATGACCGAATTTCGAGCGATCATGCCCGAAAGAGCGAGGACGCCTAGGATGGCGACAAAGCCGAGCGGCTTATCCGAAAGGAGCAGGGCGGCGACAACCCCGATGATGCCCAGGGGGGCGACGCTGAGGACAAGGAACAGTCGGTTGAAGCTCTGGAGCTGGATCATCAGCACTGTGAGCGTCAGAAGAAGCATCAGCGGCACGACGACCGCGACGGAAATCTGTGCCTTGCTGCTCTCCTCAACCGACCCGCCTACGGCAATGTGGTAGCCGCTCGGCAAACTCGCATTCAAAGCGTCGAACTTCGGCGCCAGCGCCTGCACTACGGTCGCAGCCTGCACACCCGGCGCGAGATCGGCTTGGACCGTGACCGTCGGCTGCCGATCGCGCCGCCAGACGATAGGATATTCCTGACCATAGTCGACGGAAGCGATCTGGGTCAGGGGAACGGTTCGACCGTTCGGCAACGGAACCTGAAGTGTTCGGATCGTGGCCGGCGACATCCGTTCGGCGGCCGAGGCGCGGACGAGCACGTCTACCAGGTAAATGCCGCTCCGCACCTGGGTGGCCGGTACGCCGGATAGGACAGTGTTGACAGCCTGCGCCACTTCCGCGGAGCTCAGACCAAGCAGACGAACCTGGTCCTGGTCGATATGGATCCTCACCGTGCGTGCCGGTACCATCCAGTTGTAGTTGACATTGCGGGCGTCAGCGTCGCTCCCCAGCACGTCCGCGACCTTGAACGCGATGTCCCGCACCTGATCGGCTTCCGGCCCGCTCACCCGGTACTGCAGCGGCCATCCGACCGGCGGTCCGAGCTCCAGTGGATAGACACGCGCGACAACGTTCGGAAAGTCGACGGCGAGCGCCTGCTCCAACTTCTGCTTGACGCGCTCTCGCTCCACCAGGCCCTTGGTCACGATCACAGCCTGGGCGAAAAAGTCATTTGGCAGCTGCACGTTCAGGGGCAGATAGAAGCGCACCGCGCCCTGTCCGATGTAGGTGCTCCAGTGATCCACATCTTGGTTGCCGCTAAGAAGCTTGTCGAACTCGTTCACAACGTCCCTTGTCGCGTAGATCGACGCGTTTTCTGGCAGCTGAAGGTCGACCAGCAGCTCGGAACGATCCGAGGCGGGAAAGAACTGCTGCGGGACGAATCGCATGCCGTAGAGCGCGACGCCGAACAGAGCCAAGGTGACGAGCACCGTGACCCAGCGCGCTCGCATCGCAACGACCAGCACACGCCGGAACACGCGCATGATCGGCCCTGGCTGTCCGGAATGCACCGCCTTGGGCTTCTTCAAGATCCACACCCCGAGCAGTGGCGCAAACACCGCCGCCACGATCCAGGAGGCGAGCAGCGCAATGGCGACGACAGCGAAGATCGAGAAGGTGTACTCACCTGCGGCACTGCGCGCGAAGCCGATCGGGACGAATCCGGCAATCGTGACCAGCGTGCCGGTCAATCGCGGAAAGGCGGTCGAGCTGTAGGCAAATCCGGCCGCAGTCTCCTTGTCGTCGCCGTGTTCCAGCCGCGTGATCATCGCCTCGATCGTGATCATCGCATCGTCGACGAGTAGCCCGAGGGCGATGATGAGCGCGCCCAGCGAGATCCGCTGAAGGCCGATCCCAGACACCATCATCGTGCCGAATACGGCGGCCAGCACGAGAGGGATCGAGATCGCCACCACTGCGCCGGCCCGCGGGCCGATGGCCACCAGGCTGACCGCAAGGACGATCGCGATGGCCTCCCACAAGGCCTCCATAAAATCGTTGACCGCATGGGTGACCGTCACCGGCTGGTTGGCGACGAGCACCGGCTCGATCCCGACCGGCAGGTTCGCCGTGATCTCGCGCATGGCCTCGTCAACGTTGTGTCCGAGCGCCAGCACGTCGCCTCCGGCGCGCATCGCGATCGCGAGGGCGATGCCGTCCTTGCCGTTGACGCGGAATATCGGCTGGGCGGGGTCGGCAGGGCCGCGCGTCACGTGCGCGATGTCGCCAAGGCGGATGATCTTGCCATTTTTGGCGACGAAGTTGACGCCCAGGATATCCTGCTCGGACCCGAACGCACCGGAGACGCGGACCAGGATCTTTTCATCCGAGGTCTGCACCACGCCCGCAGGGGTGACGGCGTTTTGGGCCTGCAACGTCGATACCAACGCAGCGCGGTCGATGCCAAGGCCGGCCAGCTCCTTCTCCGAGAACTCGACGTAGACACGCTCGTCCTGCGCCCCCACGAGGTCGATCTTGGAGATATCCGGCAGTTGCAGGAGCTTCTTGCGAATCTCGACCGCGTAGTCCCGCAGCTCCCGCGGCGTGAAGCCATCGGCGGTCAGGCCGTAGACAATGCCGAACGTGTCGCCGAACTCGTCGTTGAAAAACGGGCCGACCACTTCCTGCGGCAGCGTGCTGCGGATGTCACCCACCTTCTTGCGCACCTGGTACCAAATGTCCGGCACGTCGGCCGGCCGCGTCGAGTCCTTCAGGGAAACGAAGATCGTGGTCTGGCCAGCACTGGTATAACTCTTCAGGTAGTCGAGGCTCGGCGTTTCCTGCAGCTTGCTTTCGATGCGGTCGGTGATCTGTTCCAGCGTGTCGCTGACCGTCGCCCCCGGCCATATGCACTTCACGACCATGGTCTTGACGGTGAAGTCCGGGTCCTCGCTGCGTCCGAGGCGGAGGTACGAACCGATGCCGGCGATCGCGACAATGAGCATGAAATAGGTGACGAGCGAGCGGTGCCGGATCGCCCAATCGGTCAGATTGAAGCGGCTCATCACTGCGCTCCGAGCAGCCGGACCTTCTGGCCTGGCCGCAACACCTGCACGCCGGCGGTCACAACGACTTCGCCGTTTTCGAGCCCCTGCGACACCACGACGGTGTCCGGATCGAAGCGCGTGACCTCTACGCTGCGCAGGGACACGGTCTTGCTCGTCGCGTCTACGATCCAGACCGCCGGGCGTCCATTGGCCTCGGTGAGTGTGCTCGCGGGAAGTTCCACCCCGAGCGGCGCCGTCAGCTTGACCCGGCCGATGACAGTGGCTCCGAGCCGCATGGTGTCGGGCGGATTGGTGATGCCGACCTTGACTTGAAAGGTTCGGGTAACGGGATCGGCTTGGGGGGCGATCTCGCGCACCCGTCCCGTGGCGGTGACCTGCGGATCGTCGGTAAGTGCGATCTCGACGACCGGATCACGTGGTCCGGTGCGAATGAGTTCTTCGGGTACGTCGAATACCGCGTCGATTCCGCCCTGCCGCGCCAATTGCACAATCATCTGACCGGCGTGCACGACCTCGCCGGGTTGAGCCCCCACCGCGGTGATAGCACCGGGACCATCGGCAACCAGGGTCGTGTAGCTGAGCTGGTCCTGGGCGATGCGAACTTGGGCCTGGGCGGCCTCGACCTGGCCCTGTGCGCCCAGCAGCGCTTGTTGGGTATCGTCGAACTTCGCGCGCGTCGTCCAGCCCTGCGCCAAGAGTTGCTTCTGACGCTCGAATGTCAGTCGAGCCTGGGTTTCAACGGCATTCATCGAGGCAAGATTGGCCTCGGCCTGGGTCAACGCATTCTGCTGGTTCTGCGGGTCGAGCCTGGCGACCACCTGGCCTCCGGTGACCACATCCCCTAAGTTAACGAGCCGCTCGAGCATGCGGCCGTCGAGCCGGAAGGCGAGGCTCGCCTCGTCCTTGGCCCGTATTTGGCCGGTGAGCGAAGCCAGTTCGCCTCCGGCGCCGCGTTGGATCGTGATCGTGCGGACAGGTCGCGGCTCGGGGGCAGGAGGAGTCTTCGCGCCGCAACCCGCGGCTGTCAGGGCGAGCAGGATCAGGGTGGCTGCCGCCAGGACAGTCCGACAGCGATCGCCGGCCGGTATGGGCAAGGATTTCATGGTTATCATCTCCCTCAGAGCCTAGTCATCCGAGGACGCCGCATCATTCGTAACGGCCGCCATACGGCGTCCCGCTTGAATGCCTGCTCATTCGGGCAATCGCCTTCTTGTCTTTGCTTGATTGAGACGCCCGGGGCTGGATCTGCATTGACCCAAGTCAAGGGGGCGCGGGTCGGCGGGGACACCGCTGCGAGCGAGTGCCTCATGTTCCGACGTGCCAGAGAAGCGCTGCCGCTCCCAGCGCGATCAGTGCCAGCACAAGGATCTCTCTGAATAACGGACGCTGCTGGAGCGTGATCCGAACGGCTCTTCGGATGTCGCCACCGGAGGAGGCCAATATGACAAGAACTCCGATTGCGCATATCCAGCTGCCAGAAGACCTCCATGGGGAGCCGGCGAAGACGCTGCAGAACAAGCCGAGCACCGTGAAGCTCGCCGCGGCTCCATTCAGCGCGTTCGCATCCGCCTGGCTCGAGGAAGCCGGCCCGACCTCTTCGGAATGCGTCTCGGGCAACCGGGTGGATTGATTCCACCAGAGTGCGGCAAGTGCTCCGAACAGTATGGTCAGCAGTGTTCCGAACTCGCGGATCGATGCATCGGCGCCCTCCGGCGTGCTGGCCAACTCCACTTCCAGCCAGCCCAAGGCGCTGACTGCAAGTGCCGCCGCAACCCCGACGAGGAGATCCCGAATGAACCTCGATCTTGCAGACATCTGTGGCATCCCCCGAATTGGCATCGCAGCGGATCTTCAAGTCTTTGGGTCCGAGTTCATGTCGATCGGGGCCACAGGTCCACTGATCCGGATCGGTGGGACCTGTGGGGTCGGACCGGCACTTTCGTCGAGGCCGGCGACATGCACCGCTGCGATTCGAAGTCTCATCATCTCCGTGGCCCTCCCTACCGGCGCAAATCCATTCCTGGAAATCCTTCGGAACGGGCCTGCACCAAACAGGCTGCACAGGGTATTGCAAACATTTACATTAGCATGTATAGTATATTGCACTGATAAGTGCAATAGGAATTTCGGAATGGACGCAAGTCAGGGACAAGACGGTGCAACTAGGCCACCTCGCGGGGGGTCGCGGGACGCCATCGTCGACGCTGCTGAACGGCTCTTCCTGGAACGGGGCTTCGGCGCCGTCAGCATGGACGAACTGGCCGAAAGCGCCGGTCTGGCTAGGCGTACGCTCTACAACCAGTTCACCAGCAAGGAGGAGATCTTCCGGGCGATGCTGGTCAGGGTCGCCGGGCAGCTCGAGCATGCCTTTCCGCCAGGGATTGAAACCCGGGGCAGTGTCGAGGAAGTGCTGCGCCTTGTGGCCGAGGCGATCGTGGAGCTGCACAAGAACAGGGAATACCTCGGATTTCTCCGCATGGTGATGGCCGATTCCCGGCAGTTTCCCTGGATCGCCGAAGCCTTCGCAGCAGTCATGGATCCTCAAACCGAGCGGTTCGTGCGCTATCTCGTGCACCTGACGACCATGGGCGTCCTGGAGTGCCGCGAACCGCTACTGGCGACGCACCAATTCATGGGCATGCTCAACGAGTTCTCTCTCTGGCCGCGGATGATGGGTCGCGAAGACCTGCCCGTTCCAGCCGAGAAGGTCATCGACGAAGCCGTCGCGATGTTCCTGCAGCGGTACAGAAGCCGCGAGCAGTGATGCCCCGCATGGATGCAAACTCCATAACGTCACGCCGGTGATTGTCGATGAACCGCTTTTCTCCTCGTTCAGTTTCCCTCATCGGCAGAGGTGCATCCTTGGCGCGGTCGCGATCTACACGCAACACAATGGCTTGCCATCCGAGTTTCCGAGATCAAAGCGGCGCCAATGTCAAGTGAACCCACGTTGACCCAGGTCAATGCCGGAGCGACGCCCCGGCTCCTATGTTTAGCGAGTGCGGTGTTGCCGATGCACTCGCGCACCCGACCCGCAGTTCCGAAGGGCCCTTTCGAGACAGATCCTCGAGGTCCTGATGAGCGTGAACCCACGCATCTCAAGAGATCGCCCGTTGCCCGCTCGATCGCCTCGGCGGCAACCGCACTTTGTCTTGTCATGCATCGGCGCCAAGGAGCTGACAAACGGCTTCCTGCGTTGACGTCCCGACTCTTCTGCAGCTTCGCACCGGAGGTCACCGATGAGCCGAACAGATAATCCGCCGACATGGCCGTTAGACGGCACCTTGCTAAGTGCCGCGCAGGACTACTGGCGCGACGCCTGGGAGCGCTCGGTGCTGTTCCTCGACGTGCTGCGACGGCGCGGCGACAACTATCTCGAACGAAGCAAGCAGGCGATGCCTCATGTGTTGATATTTGAGGCGGAACTGCTGCTGGACGGCCGCGGCTTTGAGCGCCCCGTCAACTATGGTCTGGTGCGGATCGTGCCGCCGGCCGGCTTTGAGATCGACCCGCGCAAGCGGCCGTTCGTCGTCTTCGACCCACGCGCCGGCCATGGACCCGGCATCGGCGGAATGAAGCACGACAGCGAGATTGGGGTCGCGCTAAAGGCTGGCCATCCCTGCTATTTCGTCGGTTTTCTGCCGGAGCCAGTGAAAGGCCAGACCATCGCCGATGTCTGCGCCGCGGAAGCTGCGTTCCTGCGACATGTGGCGGCGCGCCACTCACAGGCCGAGGGGAAGCCCGTCCTGATCGCCAATTGCCAGGCGGGTTGGCAGACGATGATGATGGCTGCGATGAATCCCGACCTGCCCGGACCGATCCTGGTGGTGGGGTCGCCCATGTCCTACTGGGCTGGGGCGCGCGGTAAGAACCCGATGCGCTATCTCGGCGGTCTGCTCGGAGGGACGTGGCTCACCGCACTCGCCGGCGATCTCGGCAACGGCATCTTCGACGGCGCTAACCTCGTTGCAAACTTCGAGGCCGCGCATCCCTCCAACACTCTCTGGAAGAAGCCCTACGACGTCTATTCGAAGGTGGATACCGAAGCCGAGCGCTTTCTCGAGTTCGAGAAGTGGTGGAATAGTCCGGTCCTGCTGAACGCGGGCGAAATGCAAAGCATCGTCGACGAGCTTTTCGTCGGCAACAAACTTTCCGCAGGAGAGATTCGGACGCCTGATGGCGTGCGAGTCGATCTGCGCGAGATCAAGTCTCCCATTGTCGCTTTTTGCTCTTGGGGCGACGACATCACCCCGCCGCAGCAGGCTTTGGGCTGGATCCTTGACCTCTATCAGCACGAGCGGGAGATCGTCGCAACCGGTCAGACCATCGTCTACTGCCTGCATCAGTCGATCGGCCATCTCGGAATCTTCGTCTCGGGTAAGGTCGCGACCAAGGAGCATGGCGAGTTCGCCAAGTGCATGGACCTCATCGACCTTGCGCCTCCCGGCCTGTATGAGGCGGTCATCACGGGAGTCGATGAAACGGTCGAGCACCGCGAACTGGTCGAAGGCGAGTACGTGTTCCGGCTCGAGAAGCGCACTCTGAGCGATCTTCGCGCTCTCGGGGGAAACGGGCCGGATGACGAGCGCCGCTTTGCGACAGCGGCTCGGGTATCGGAAATCAATTTGGCGCTCTACCGCCGCTTCCTCGCTCCGCAGGTCAAGGCGTGCGTCACCGCCGACAGCGCTGAGGCGCTGCGTCATGCACATCCGAACCGAGCCAGCATCGAAGTGTTCTCGAGCGAGAACCCTCTGATGCGCCCGGTCGCCCAATGGGCTGACCACGTGAGGTCGGATCGTCATCCGGCACCCACAGACAATCCGTTCACCGCGCTTGAGCGCGAGGCATCGCGACGTATCGTCGAAACGCTGGATGCCTGGGCTGCGATGCGGGATGCCTGGGTGGAGACCCTGTTCCTCAATGTGTATGGTTCGCCGGTACTGCAGGCCATGGTGGGTCTGGGCGACGAGGCGGCGGGGACGGGACGGCGCCTGGCATGGGAGCTTGGCCGCGAAGCGTCCGCTAGACGGATGGCCGAAGAGCTCCTGTCCAGGATCGACCAAGGCGGCCCAATCGAGGCCGCCGCACGAGCAATGATCTACGTGCAGCTGGAAGAAGGTCGGATCGATGAGCGTGCCTTCACCCTCCTTCGAGAGGAGGTGACAAAGCACGACATGCTGGGAATCGGGCTCGCCCGGTTTAAGGAGGTGGTCCGGGACCAGTTCATGATTCTCCTGCTGTATCCCGGCCGCGCGCTCGACACATTGCCAAAGCTGCTGCCGGGAGACCGCAAGGAGCGGAGCGCCCTGCTGGATGTGGTCACGCGCGCGGTCGAAGTCGGCGGGCCGCTGGCGCCGGCTGGACGTCAGCGCATGGCATGCATCGAAGCGCTGTTCGGGCTCGACGCCTCGAAACCTTCAGTCGTGAAACCTGCGAGCGCGTCCCGCAACGAGGAAGACCATGCGGCCTGAGCAGCCTTCCGCGCCGCCCAGCGGCAATCAGGTGCTTGGCTTTCCACCAGAAAACGACCGTCCGGGAAATAGGAGGTACACATGAAGTTTCTTCGCATCTCTAGGCCGTGCATCGCGGCCCTGATTGCTGCAATCGCGATTGGATGCGGTTCGGCAGAAGCCGAGCCGTTGCGCGGCGGCGATGCGTTCATCACCGCCATGCAAGGCAACACCTTGAGCGGCAAGGCCGCAGATGGCACCCGATTTCAGGTCTTCTTCTTGCCGGGTGGAGGTGTCACGCTCCAGAGAGATTCGCGCGAGCCGGAACATGGAAAGTGGTCGGCGGACCAGGCCGGCGACATCTGCGTCACGTGGGACAAGGGAGTGCCGGCAGATGAGGGCTGCTTCCGCATCGATTTGAGCGGATCCAAGGTCACCTGGTCCAACAAGGATCTGAACCATAGCGGTGGCTTGCTTGGCGGCGTCTTTCCGCTGGATATGCAAAAGGCGCACTAACCCCGATAAATCACTGTGGAACGTCCGTAGGAAGCGAATGGTGCGCCGTGCCTTGGCGCGCCAGTCCAGTGAAGCTCCGCAGGGTTCTTCCGCTTGACGCCGTCAGCCTGCAAGGCCTTGGCCTCGAGGCTTCAGTTGAGTACCTCAGTCATAGTTTAAGATCGATACCAGTCATCTCGACCGAAGGTCAGCTAAGCGCCATGACCAGCCGCTCTCGTCGGCAGCCACTGCTCGTGGGGTATGAGAAGCGTGGGTACCGCCGGGGCCGCGTCGAGCCCGAGTTCGTCAAAAAGCGAAGGGCCTCCCGGAGGAGGCCCTTCCATTGCCCTGCCTAGAAGCGGCAGCTCAGCGAAGCCCGACCCCAACATTGGAGGCCGTGCTCATGAGAACCGCCATCTGCGGCATATGACAATGAGACATCTGACCACCTCCTTTCCATTGTTGAACGGGTAACAATGTAGGAGGCGCGTTCGATTTTACAATCACGATCGCATCTGTCGCGGCGATTGGGGCTGGGCGGTGATCACCAGCCTCTCCGCCGGTTGCCGCGCATGAGCCACCGCGAGTTCACGGCGATGGCCTCGGCTTAGGATTACGGCGAATCTGCCGGTGTGTGTCGCAATGATGGGGATACCGGGATGCACTCGATAGTCGGCTATGCGCCATGTGTGGACGGCTCTCCCTTGGCAAGGGTTTTCTTAGATGGGTGCTTCCGCCTGGTCGGTGCGGCCATGTGTGCGGCCTGTTGATGCGGCACACATAGGCCGCTGGCCATAATGC
>Ga0335070_10010390_pt1 | contig 10878 bp, 5 predicted proteins | sample Lox_Sample_13_FD_206722 | JGI IMG/M metagenome (GOLD analysis project Ga0335070, IMG submission 206722) | Soil microbial communities from Loxahatchee National Wildlife Refuge, Florida, United States - Lox_Sample_1.3 | ecosystem: Environmental > Terrestrial > Soil > Wetlands | place: USA: Florida...
TGGAACGGCCAGACCGTGGTGAAGGCGGGCACGCAGCTCCCGATGGCCGCGAAGTGGAACGCGATGGCGTCCGCGAGCTGGAACCTCGGCGGCACCCTGAAGTCGCTCGTGACCGCGAGCTACCGCTACGTCGGGAGCGCCCCGATCGACCTCGCACAGACGTTCCGGGTGGGGAACTACTCGCTGTTCGACCTGCGGGCCCGGATCTCGGCGCTCGGCGTCGACTGGGAGGCGTTCGCCGAGAACATCGCGGACAAGCGCGCCGTCACGACGGCGAACACCTACGCTCCCTATGCGGAGACGTATGTCCGTCCGCGCACCGTCGGCCTGCGCATGATCTACGACCTGAAGTAGTCGGAGGCACGAGAGACAACGTGGCTGTGCTGCCATCAGCCTGGGAAGTGCTCAAGTCCTCTCCATGCTTGATGGCCTGCGAAGGGAGTTCACGATGATCGTCTCCCGCAATCTCACGTCCCGCCGGCTGCTCCCCAGCGCCGCGGCAGCGTTCGCGGTCATGGCGGCTCTCCTCGCCCCCTCGGGCCGGGCGCTGGCCCAGCCGGTCGAGGAGTGGCAGTGGCTCGAGCCGCCGCTCGAGGCACACCCACTTGTTTGGGCGGCCACGCACACGGACGCCGCGGCGAAGGCGCTGCAGGCGCTCCCGGGCTACGCGGCGCTGCGCGAGGAGGTCGCCAGGAAGCTCTCGGTCGAGCGCTCGACCCTCGACGGCGCGCCGGTGCTCCTCGGGCCGCGGGCGCTCCGGCTGAAGAGGGACGCCGCGAATCCCCTCGGCCTCCTGCAGGCCGCCCCGCGCCGCGAGGACGGGACGCCCGGCGAGTGGAAGACCGTCCTGGACGTCGCCGCGCTCGGGAAGAGCGAGGGGAAGAAGCTCCAGCTCCAGTGGTTCGGCGACCCGGGGTGCCTACCGCCCCGGTACGACCGCTGTCTCCTCCGCCTCTCCGACCAGGGCTCCGACGAGGCCGCGCTCCGGGAGTTCGACGTCGAGGCGGGTGCCTTCGTCGCAGGCGGCTTCACCACACCGCCGAGCCGGACCTTCGCCGTGTACCTCGACCGCGACACGCTCCTCGTCGCCCACGCGCTCGGCGACGCGCCGAAGACCGCCGCGGGCTGGGGCGCCGCGGTCCGCCTCTGGAAGCGGGGCGAGCCTCTCGAGAAGGCTCGCGTCGTCTACACGGCCCAGAAGACCGACGCCATCCTGATGGTCTCCGCCGCTGGCCCGGCCCAGGCGCGGCGGGGGATCGTCCTCCGCGCGATCGACTACTCGACGTTCCAGCTCCTGACCGTCGACCGCGAGGGGCGCGTCGAGGTGCTCCCGATCCCCGCCAAGCTGAAGCCGTTCGGACTCCAGGCCGCGAGCGAGAGGCACCTCTTCGTTCAGCTCGCCGAGGCGGCCCTGGTTGGCGGCGCCACGGTCCCGGCCGAGTCGATCCTCGCATGGGACCTCCGGGCGAAGGCGGCCGACGCCACCGGCCTCCACGTCGTCTACTCCCCGGCCGCGGGCGAGGTCGTCCCGGAGTGGGTTATGGCCGGCACCGCCACGCGGACGGCGGCGGTCTTCCCGCTGCAGAAGGGGCTTTCGCACTCCCTCGCGGTCGCGCGGAGCGACGGGACGAACTGGACGGTCAAGGCGTTCGTCGAGGCGCCCGCGGGAACGGACGTCCGGGCGCTCGGGGCCGACCCCACGGGCGAAGACCTGGTCATCCAGAGCGTCGGGTTCCTGCAGCCCGCGAAGCTCGAGCTCTACCGGCCGGGTACCCCGGCGAAGACGATCTCCGCCGACCCCGCGCTCTTCGACGGCTCTCGCCTCGTCGTGGAGACCCGGACCGCGAAGGCCGCGGACGGGACGCCGATCAGCTACTGGCTCGTGAAGCCCCGCCAGGCCGCCGCTCCGGGTGAGACCCCGACGCTTATCACCGGCTATGGTGCCTTCGGGGTCTCGTTCCCGATCGGCTACGCCGACGAGTTCTACGGAGGGGTGACGATGGCCTCGTGGCTCGAGCGCGGCGGCGCCCTCGTCGTCCCCGCGATTCGTGGCGGCGGCGAGGGTGGCGAGGCGTGGCATCGGGCCGCAATGCGCGAGAAGCGGATGGTCTCGTACGGCGACTTCTTCGCCGTCGCCGAGGATCTGCTCGCGACTAAGGTCACGAGGCGGGAGCGGCTCGGTGTGTTCGGGATGTCGAACGGCGGCTTGCTCGCGGCCGTCGCCGCGACGCAGCGCCCCGACCTCTTCGGCGCCGCGGTCATCGACGTGCCGCTCACCGACATGCTCCGTTTCCCGAAGATGGGAATGGGAGCCGCCTGGGTGGACGAGTACGGCAACCCGGAGGACGCCGCGATGCGCGAGGTGCTCCTGAAGTACTCGCCGTTCCACAATGTGAAGCCCGGCGTCGCCTACCCGGCGTTCTTCGTGACCGTCTCGACGCACGACAACCGCGTCGGGCCGGGTCACGCGCGCAAGCTCGCCGGGCGGCTCGAGAGCGTCGGCGCGGACGTCTACTACCTCGAGGAGCAGGGGGGCGGACACGGCGTCAGCGATGCTCTCCAGCACCCCGACCTGATGGCGATGCGCCTGGCGTTCCTGGTGGCGAAGCTGATGCCGTCGAAGTGAGGGCGAGCGGGCGCCGCCAGATCACCGGGAAGCCGGCCCATCGTGACGCGCGTGCCGAGAGCCGCGTGCTTGGCAGAGGGTCGGAGGACTTTCGTGGTCGGGTGGCATGGTCGGCCTGCGCGTCCGAAGCGCCGCGACGAACTCGCGTGGTCGTCGGCGTCAGGTCACAACTCGAGATGGCGCAACCTCAGGGCGTTGGTGATCACCGAGACCGACGAGAAGCTCATCGCTGCGGCGGCGATCATCGGGGAGAGCAGCAGCCCGAAGAACGGGTAGAGGACACCGGCCGCGATCGGCACGCCGAGCAGGTTGTACCCGAACGCCCACCCGAGGTTCTGCCTGATGTTGCGCATCACCGCGCGCGACAGCGTGCGGGCGCGCGCCAGGCCCGTCAGGTCGCCCTTGACGAGCGTGATCCCGGCCGACTCCATCGCGACGTCGGTGCCGGTCCCCATCGCGACGCCGACCTCGGCGGCGGCGAGCGCGGGCGCGTCGTTGATCCCATCGCCCGCCATCGCGACGCGCCGCCCCTGCGATTGCAGACGCCTCACGACGTCGCCCTTCTGCTCGGGCGACACCTCCGCCTCGACCTCGTCGATGCCGAGCGTGCGCGCGACGGTCTCCGCCGCGGCGCGGCTGTCCCCCGTGAGCATCACGACGCGGACGCCGCCTCGGTGGAGGGCTCGGATCGCGTCGGGCGTGGTGGCCTTGACGGAGTCGGCCACGCCGAGCACTCCCTGGACGTCGCCGTCGGCGGCAACGAACACCACGGTCTGGCCTTCGGCGCGGAGCGAGGCGGCGCGCGCCGCCAGCTCGCCGGCTTCGACCCCGATCTCGGCGAGCAGCTTCTCGTTCCCGAGCGCGGCACGGCGGCCCGCGACGGTCCCGGTCACGCCCTTCCCCGGCAGCGAGCGGAACTCGTTGACGCCGGTGAGGGTCACACCCCGCATCGCCGCGCCGGCGACGACTGCGGAGGCGAGCGGGTGCTCCGACCCCTTCTCGAGGCTCGCGGCGAGGGAGAGCAGCTCGTCCTCGGGAACGCCGGGCGCGGGGAAGATCGCGGCGAGGCGCGCCTTCCCCTCGGTGAGCGTGCCCGTCTTGTCCACCACGAGGGTGTCCACGGAGGCGAGCGCCTCGAGCGCCTCGGCGTTCCGGACCAGCACGCCGGCTCGGGCGCCGCGCCCGACGCCGACCATGATCGACATCGGTGTTGCGAGGCCGAGCGCGCACGGGCACGCGATGATCAGCACCGCCACCGCGTTGACGAGGGCGTGCGCGAGGCGGGGCTCCGGCCCGAGCAGCGCCCACGCCGCGAACGTGACCGCCGCGACGGCCACCACGGCCGGCACGAACACGGCGGCGACGCGGTCGGCGACGCGCTGGATCGGGGCGCGGGAGCGCTGCGCCTCGGAGACCATCTTCACGATGTGGGCGAGGAGCGTCGCGGCACCGACGCGCTCGGCGCGCATCACGAACGTCCCGGTGCCGTTGACCGTCGCGCCGGTGACATTGCTGCCCGAGCTCTTCTCGACGGGGATCGGCTCCCCGGTGATCATCGACTCGTCGACCGAGGACGCGCCGTCCTCGACAACACCGTCCACCGGGACCTTCTCGCCCGGGCGCACGCGCAGGCGGTCGCCCCGCGTGATCTGCTCGAGTGGCACGTCGCGCTCGGAGCCGTCGGCGGACAGCTTGCGCGCGGTCTTCGGCGCGAGGCCGAGGAGCGCGCGGATCGCGTTGCCGGTGCGCGCGCGGGCGCGCAGCTCGAGCACCTGACCCAGCAGCACGAGCGCCGTGATCACGGCGGCAGCCTCGAAGTAGACGGCGACGCGCCCGTGCACCCGGAACGACTCCGGGAAGATCCCCGGGGCGACCGTCGCCGCGAGGCTGTACAGGTACGCCGTCCCGGTCCCGACTGCGATCAGCGTGAACATGTTCAGCCGCCAGGTCGCGATCGAGCGCCACCCGCGCGCGAAGAACGGCGCGCCGCCCCACACGACGACCGGCGTCGCGAGCGCGAGCTGCAGCCACGGCAGCCACGGCGCCGCGAGCGCGTGCGCGAGCGAGGGGACCATCTCCGCCATCGCGATCGCGAACAGCGGCAGGGCGAGCGCGGCGCTGACCCAGAACCGTCGCGTCATATCCGCGAGCTCGGGGTTGGGCGCTTCCTCGGCCTCGATCGTGCGCGGCTCGAGCGCCATCCCGCAGATCGGGCAGCTCCCCGGCTCGGGGCGCACGACCTCCGGGTGCATCGGGCAGACGTACTCGGTGCGCGTGGCCGGTGCCGGCTCGGCCGGCTCCAGCGCCATCCCGCACGAGGGGCACACACCCGGCGCCGTCTCGTGGACCTCGGGGCACATCGGGCACACGTAGTCGGCCCTGGTCCCGGTCGGTGCCACGTGGGCGTGCATCGCCGGCGCGTGCGAGCGTCTCTGCATGCCGTGCGTGCCGGGCGCCGCCACGATGCCCGCGGGATCGGCGTCGAACCGCTCGGCGCAGCGCGGGCTGCAGAAGTAGTACGTGGTGCCGGCGTACGTTCGGGAGATCGCGCCCGGCTTCTCGAACACCTTCATCCCGCACACAGGGTCGCTGCCCAGCACCTTGCCGGACTGCGCCTGCCCCGCCGCCGGCATCGTCGGCATCATCGGGGTCATGGATGCCGGCTTCGGCTGCATCGGGGCGCTGCCGGGGTGAGCGAGGAAGCGTTCGGGGTCGGCGTCGAACTTCGCGGCGCACCCCGCGCAGCAAAAGAAGTACGTGGCGTCACCGTGCCGCCGTGAGACCGGGTTCGGCTTCTCGAACACCCTCATGCCGCACACCGGGTCGATCCCGAGGAGCCGCCGGTCGTCGGGGTTCCCTGTCGGGGAGCCCATCGCTTCATGGTCGTGCATGCCGTCTCCCCCGCGGACCACACATTACCACATAACCGGGTGGAAATTGATCTAGGGCGTTCGCCCACAGAGAGTTGAAGGCGCCCGCATGGTACCGTGGCGTGTCATGGCCCTCCACATCGTGGACCACCCCCTGCTACGGGACATCCTCGCCCGACTGCGCGACCGCGCGACGCCGTGCGACGACTTCCGGATCCTGGCGCATCGGATCTCGCTCCTGCTGGTCGCGGAGGCGACCCGCGACATCCCGACCGTGTCCGGCACGGTCGAGACCCCCCTCGCGACCGCCGAGGCCAGCAGGATCGCGGCCCGGGTCGTCGCGGTGCCGGTGCTCCGCGCCGGCCTCGGGATGCTCGAGGCGTTCCTCGACCTCGTGCCGTCGGCGCACGTCGGGTACTTCGGGCTCGAGCGCGACGAGGCCACCGCCGTGGCGCGGAGGTACTACGAGAAGGTCCCGGGAAACCTCGGACAGGCCGTCGTCTTCCTCCTCGATCCGATGCTGGCCACGGGCGGTTCCGCCGCGATGGCGGTGGACGGGCTGCGCGGTATGGGCGCCCGGCGGGTGCGCCTCGTCTCGATCGTGGCGGCGCCCGAAGGGGTCTCCTACCTGCAGGCTGCCGCGCCGGACGTGGAGATCTTCACGGCGGCGCTCGACCGGGGGTTGGACGAGAGGAAGTACATCGTCCCGGGGCTGGGGGACTTCGGCGACCGTCTCTACGGCACCTGACCGGCGCGGCCGGCGTCGGACCTCTGGCTTCGTTGCGGATCGCGGCCCTGCGTCCTCATGTAGCCTCCGGCTACACTCCGGCGCGGGCCGCTCCCGCGCCTTGCCATAGGCCCAACGGCGGCCGCGCGGCTACACGCAATACGCGACGGCCCTGCTTGTTTCGGACTAGTTGGCTACGACCCACGACCCACGACCCACGGTCTCAGTAGTCGGAGGTCATGATGAACAGCGGCTTCGCCTCGAAGCGCTCGTAGATCGGACGCAGGCGGTCGGCGTGATAGAACTTCCGCACGTCCACCGTCTTCTTGCGGCTCGTGACGACGTCGATCGGCACGTTGTCGTACCGCCCGTTGCGGACGTTGACGAGGCGTCCCGACACGCCGTCGAGGACCAGGTCCATCGCGAGGTTCCCGAACGCCATCGGCACGATCGAGTCGAGGGCGTCGGGGTTGCCGCAGCGGACGAGGTAACCGAGGCGCTGGTTGATGACGTTGATCCGGCGGCCGTGGTTGTAGCGCGGCGAGAGGTCGCGAAGGACGCGGGAGACGCGGTCGCCGATCCCGCCCAGCTTCTTGTGGCCGAACGCATCGGTCTCGTGGTCCTCGAACACCATCTCCTCCATGCCCTTGAAGGTGGCGCCCTCGGAAACCAGGACGACGCTGTACTTCGAAGGGTTGGAGTAGCGGTCGGCGGTGAGGAGCTCGCACAGGCGCTCGATGTCGAACACGTGCTCGGGGATGACGCAGCGGTTGGCGGCTCCCGCCATCGTCGGGAGGAGCGCCGTGAACCCCGCGTAGCGCCCGAACACCTCGATCACGAGGAAGCGCTCGTGGCTGCCCGCCGACGTCCGCAGGTCGTGCGTCATCTCGATCGTGCGCGTGACGCACGTCGAGAACCCGATGCAGTAGTCGGTGCCCGGCACGTCGTTGTCCATCGTCTTCGGGATCGCGATGACGCGGACCCCCTCCTTGTGGAGGCGCACGCCGTACGAGAGCGTGTCATCGCCGCCGATCGGGATGAGCGTGTCCACGCCCAGCCAGGAGAGGTTGGCGAGCACCTCGGGCGTCACGTCCACGACGTCGCCCGTGTACCTCTCCTTGAGGTGCTGGGGCAGCTGCGCCTGCGACACCTTCGACGGGTTGGTCCGCGAGGTGTGGAGAAAGGTGCCACCGGTGCGCCCGACCTTGTTCACGACCTCCTCGGAGAGCTCCACCACGTACTCGTCGTGCGGCTTGCCGTTGTCGCGCTCGATCTCGACGATCCCCGCCCAGCCGCGCCGGATCCCCAACACGCGGTACCCCTCGCGAAGAGCCCGCACGGTGAGAGCCCGGATTGCCGGGTTCAGCCCCGGCACGTCGCCGCCTCCCGTGAGGATCGCGATCGTTCCCTTGATGGTGTTGATGTTGCTCATTCTCCCGCTCCTCGTCTCGGGGGAGGATTCTATCGCAGGCGCGCACCGGCGTGTCTGACGCAACGCAAGCCGGCTGACGACGCGGGCGAGGTTCGACGCCTGGACGAACGGTAGACGGTAGAGGGAAGAGGGAAGGCATGGACAAGACTGCACGGCGTGTCCTCTGTCCGTCGTCTTTCCTCTTCCGTCTGCCGTTTTCCCTCTTCCCTGGTCGGGCGGGGCACGACCTCGAACGTCGGGGTGAGCAGCAGCGCCCGCGGTGCGGCCGCTCAGCGCGGCTTGGTGTGCACGCCGATCGTGAGGGCGAGCGCGAACCTCGGGCCGTCGCCCGAGATCACGTACGCGGTCAACTCAGGGGTGAGGAACGTGCGGCGGATCGGGGACTGCAGCTCGAAACCGGCGCCGAAGTTCAGGCCGAGGTCGGTCTGCGAGTTGTCGCCGGAGAAGCGGTAGATGCCGACCCCGCCGTGCAGGTACGGGTTGTACACCGAGCCGTTCAGGCGCTGGATCAGGCCGCCGGTGGCGTACACCATGGTGGCGCGGCCCCCGAACGGGCGGTCGCCGAGGTCGGGATTGGCGAGCCCGGCGGCGAAGCGGAGCCCAAGCCTGTCCCAGGCGTAGACATCGGCGATGAAGCGGCCCGTGAGGCTTCCGCTCGATCCACTCTCGAACGGCGCGAAGATCCCCACGTCGCCGCCGAGCGACACCGGAGCCGTCACCGCGGTCTGCGCGGCGGCCGGCACCGCGAGGCACGCGAACAGCACGCCGAATGCTGGAATGGGTCTCATGTCCCCTCCGCGGGAAAGCTAGCGGGGAACGAGGTTGCACTCGGTGATCCGCGCCACATCCCACCGGAATGCACGAGATCTGCAGCGTCCCTAGGGCTGCCGGCCGAGGAGCAGAGGGCAGAGGGGCCGAGGAGCCCAGCGCAAGAGCGCAGCGCCGAGGTGGTTCCGCCTCCGCTCCTCAGCTCCTCCGCTCCTCTGCGTGGCCCTTCGTTTCCGTGCCCTGGCGTCACGCGGGCGGCGGGAGGAGGTCCGCGAGGGCGGCGGCCGCCGCCGGCGGGTCGCGGTGCGCGATCGGGAGCCGGAGCACGCCGGTGGGGGCGAGCGCGGAGTCGGGGGCCGTCGCGAGGAGCGCCATCGCGGTCGCGTGCGCCGCGGGGTGCGCCGGGTCGAACGTCACCTCCCACCCGAGCGCCGTGCGCCTGATCCTGGTCACCCCGGAGGTCTCCGCGCGCCGGCGGACACGCTGGTGCAGGAACAGGTTGTCGAGCTGCGGCGGCGGGGGCCCGAAACGGTCGGCGTACTCGGCGCGCAGCCCTGCGAGCTCGCCGTCCGAGCGGGCGCCCGCGATGCGACGGTACACGGCGAGCCGCAGCATCTCCTCGGGGACGTACCGCTCCGGCACCCGGAGGTCGAGGCCGAGGCGGAGTTCGACCGCGGCCACCGGCGGCGGCGCCGCCTCGCCGCGGAGCTCGCTCACGGCCTCCTCGAGCAGGTGGCAGTACGTCTCGTACCCGACCGCCCGAAGGTGGCCGTGCTGCTCGGCCCCCAGGAGGTTGCCGGCGCCCCGGATCTCGAGGTCCCGTGCGGCGATCCGGAACCCCGCGCCGAGGTCCGCGAACTCCAGGATCGCGGCCAGACGGGCCCGGGCCTCCTGGCTGAGCGAGCGCTCCGGCGGCACCAGCAGGTACGCGAACGCCAGGCGGTCGGAGCGCCCGACACGGCCGCGGAGCTGGTACAGCTGGGCGAGGCCGAAGTGATCGGCGCGGTTCACGATCAACGTGTTGGCGTTCGGGATGTCGAGGCCGTTCTCGATGATCGCCGTCGCGACCAGGACGTCGGCGCGGGTCTCGAGGAACGCGTCCATCGCGCGCTCGAGTTCCTTCTCGTTCATCTGACCGTGCGCGACCACCACGCGCGCCTCGGGCGCCGTCTGCCGCACGAGCTCGGCCATCGCCCCGATCGAGGCGACCCGGTTGTGGACGAAGAACACCTGGCCGCCGCGCGAAAGCTCCGTGAGCACCGCCTCGCGGACGACCTCCCGCCGGAACGGCAGCACGTGCGTCTGCACGGCCAGCCGGTCACGCGGGGGGGTCTCGATGATCGAGACGTCGCGCAGGCCGAGGAGCCCGAGGTTGAGGGTGCGCGGGATCGGTGTCGCGGACATCGCGAGCACGTCGACGCTTGCCTTGAGGGCCTTGAGGCGCTCCTTCTGGGCGACACCGAACCGCTGCTCCTCGTCCACGATCAGCAGGCCGAGGTCGCGGAACCGCACGTCGTTCGCGAGCAGGCGGTGCGTCCCGATCACGATGTCAACCGTGCCCTCGGCAACCCCGGCCACGACCCTGCGCTGCTCGGGAGCCGGCACGAAGCGGGACAGCCACCGGATCTCGACGGGGAAGCCGGCGAACCGCCGGGAGAACGTGCGGAGGTGCTGCTCGGCGAGAATCGTCGTCGGGGCGAGGACCGCGACCTGCTTGCCGTCCATCACCACCTTGAACGCGGCACGCATCGCCACCTCGGTCTTGCCGTACCCCACGTCGCCGACGAGCAGCCGGTCCATGGGGCGCCGCGACTCCATGTCCCGCTTGGCCTCGGAGACCGCCTGCGCCTGGTCGGGGGTCGGCTCGTACTCGAAGGCGTCCTCGAACTGCCGCTGCCACGGCGAGTCCTTCGAGAACGCGAACCCGGCCGCGAGCTCGCGCTGCGCCTGCACCTTGAGGAGCTCCTCAGCCATCGCCTTGAGCGCGCGCTTGACCTTGGACTTCGTCCGCGCCCACGTGGTACCGCCGAGGCGGTCGAGGCGAGGCGGCGTCCCCTCGGCGCCCGAGTACTTCTCGAGGACGTCGGCGCGCTCGAGCGGGACGAGGAGCTTGCCGCCGCCGGCGTACTCGAGCTCGACGCACTCGTGCTCCTCGCCGTCCAGCGACAGCGTCCGGAACCCGTTGAACCGCCCGATCCCGTGGTCGGCGTGGACGACGAAGTCGCCGACCGCGAGGTCGCGCATCTCCGCCAGCACCCGGGCGAGAGAGCGACGCTGGCGCGAAGGCGCAGGGAGCGTCGTGAGGTCGGCGCGGCCGAACACGGCGAGCCCCGTCTCGGGAAAGATGAAGCCGCGCTCGAGGCGGCCGGGCACGATCCCGACGATCGTGTCGAGCGGCCAGCCCTGCCGGACGGGGATCTCGGCCTCGGTGAGGAGGTGTAGGAGGCGCTGCGTC
>Ga0335070_10010392_pt1 | contig 10878 bp, 8 predicted proteins | sample Lox_Sample_13_FD_206722 | JGI IMG/M metagenome (GOLD analysis project Ga0335070, IMG submission 206722) | Soil microbial communities from Loxahatchee National Wildlife Refuge, Florida, United States - Lox_Sample_1.3 | ecosystem: Environmental > Terrestrial > Soil > Wetlands | place: USA: Florida...
CCTCGCGGTCGTGAGGCAGCGCGCGAAGCAGGGCTGCGGCGTGCTCGGCCTGCGCTTCACGGCGGATCCCATGTGCCCGCCGCAGCGCTTCGAGCGGCTGCGCCGCGAGCTCGGCGCGGGCTTCGAGACGATCGAGGTCGACTCGGGACCCGGCAATCCGCACGGCATCAAGCGCACGGCGCACTCCGTCGTGACCGCAGACCTCGTGGACCAGGCGGGCCACCCGACGCGCCAGGCGCTCGACCGCGTGCTCTCGCTGTTCCGCGAGCGGCTGCGGGCGCCCGCACGGGCCACGTGACCGCCGCGCGCGCGGCGCACCCGCAGGAGGCCCCATGTACGAGACGCTCGCCGTCGAACGCGACAAGCACCTCACCGCGTTGACGCTGAACCGGCCCGACGCGCTCAACGCGCTCTCGCGCCGCATGGTGAACGAGCTGCGCGACTTCTTCTGGAACCTCGCAGAGGACACCGAGACGCGCGTGGTGATCGTGCGCGGCGCCGGGCGCGCCTTCTGCGCGGGCCTCGACCTGAAGGAGGCGGGCGACGGCTCGGGCGAGGTGGAGCGCGCCGCCGGCGTTCCCGCGGCGCTGCGCTCCCAGCGACACATCGCGGAGCTGATGATGCTGATGCGCCGCGCGCCGCAGCCGATCATCGCCGCGGTGAAGGGCGCAGCCTCGGGCGGCGGCTTCGCCATCGCGCTGGCCTCCGACGTCCGCATCGCCGGCGAGTCGGCGCGCATGAACGCGGCCTTCATCCGGCTGGGGCTCTCGGCCTGCGACGTCGGCGTCTCCTACTTTCTGCCGCGCATCGTGGGCGCCTCGGTGGCGTCGGAGCTGCTGCTCACGGGCGACTTCATCGACGCGGCGCGCGCCGAGCGCACGGGGCTCGTCTCGCGGGTCGTGCCGGACGCCGAGCTCGACGCGGCGGCGCGCGAGATGGCCGGGCGCATGCTGCGCAACGCGCCGCTCGCGCTGCGTCTCACCAAGGAAGCCCTGAAGCACAATCTCGACGCGCCGAGCCTCGAGGCCGCCATCGCCATGGAGGATCGCAACCAGGTGCTGACGGCCGGCACGCGCGACTTCCGCGAGGGCATCGCGGCGTTCCTGCAGAAGCGCCCGCCCGTGTTCGAAGATCGTTAGGCGCGAGCCGCGAAGCGGCGCGCAGCGAGCCGCAGGCGAGCGGAGGGGGGAAGGTCTTGAGGCGATTTGTGGAACGCCTGCTCGCGGCGCTGCTGCCGCTGCTGCCCGCCGCGCTCGTCGCGCGGCTCGCGGGCCCGCCGATCGAGATTCGCGGCCGCCGCCTCGACCCACACCTGACGCTCGCCATGAAGGGCGCCGCGCGGCGGACGCCGCTGCATCGCATGAGCGCGGCCGAGGCGCGCGTGGCGACGAGCGCCGCGCTGGCGCTGTCCCTGCCGCGGCCGCGCCGCATGGCCGAGGTGGATCACCGCGCGGTGGCCGGTGCGGCGGGTCCGCTGCGCGCGCGGCTGTACCGCCCGCCGGGCATCGACTCCCCGCGCCCGCTCGTCCTCTACTTCCACCAGGGCGGCTTCGTGATCGGCGATCTCGACTGGTGCGAGCCCTTCTGCACGCTGCTCGCGGAGACGGCGCGCTGCCTCGTCCTCTCCGTCGACTACCGCAAGGGTCCGTCGGATCGCTTCCCGGCGGCGCAGGAGGACGCCGTCGCGGCCTACCGCTGGGCGCTCTCGCACGCCGGCGAGGTCGGCGGCGATCCGCGGCGCATCGTCGTGGCGGGCGACTCGGCGGGCGGCGGGCTCGCGGCGCACATCGCGCAGGCGGCGAAGCGCGCGGGCCTGCCTCAGCCGCTGCTCCAGATCCTGATCTACCCGTGGCTCCACGCGTACGCGGACAACGCGTCCTATCGCGACTTCGGCGCGAGCGAGCCCCTGACCCGCGAGTCCATGCTGTGGTTCCTCGCGAACTACGCGCGCGAGCGCGATCGCGAGGACCCGCGCCTCTCGCCGCTGCTCGAGCCCGACGTGACGGGTCTCGCGCCGGCGCTCGTCGTGACGGCGGGCTTCGACGTGCTGTGCGACGAAGGCGAGGCCTACGCGAAGCGGCTCGAAGCGGCGGGCGTGCCCGTCACCATTCGCTGCGAGGAGAGCCTCTGCCACTCGTTCACGTCGCTCGGCGGCATCTCGCCCGCCGCGGCGCGCGCCTGTCAGGCGATCGCGTGCGACCTCGAGCGCACGCTCACCCGCGAAGCGCCGGTCGCCGCGAATCTGCTGATCGCGGGCGAGTGAAGGGCGAATCTTGACGTCGCGTCGCGCACGAGCGTAGAGTGGTCTGCGGGAAGGGGTTTCTCCTGAAAGGAGAACTCCCGATGAAGAGGTGCAGCCTCGCCGCCGTCTTCGTTGCTCTGGCCGTGTCGCTGCCCGCCGCCGCGACAGTGTTCACAGAGACCGTGTCGTTGGACGGTACCCAGGCGGGGACGGGCGCGCCCGGTACGGGGTCCGCTTCCTTGACGGTCGACGACGTGCTCATGACCCTCGATCTGAGTCTGACCTTCTCCGGGCTCACCGGGCCGGCGACGGCAGCGCACATCCACTGCTGCGGCGCGCCGGGTTTCACCGGACCCGTCGTCATCCCGTTCGCCGGGTTCCCCGCCGCGACCTCTGGCAGCTACACACTCCCGACCTTCGCTCTGACCCCCGCACTGCTCGCGGATCTGGCGTCGGGTCTGTCGTACGTCAATATCCACACGTCGCTCAACCCCGGTGGTGAGATCCGCGGTCAGGTCGCGGCCATCCCGGAGCCGGGAACCGCGGGTCTGTTGCTGCTCGGGCTGTCGAGCCTCGGGCTGCGCCGGCGCCTGCGCTCCGCCTGACGCGCGCGGGTCAGCTTGCCGGACGCTCCGCCTCGTTATTCGGGTGGCTGTCACTGCGGGGCGATCCGCTTCGAGGTCGACGGGCCGATCGCGGCTGTCGAGGTCTGCAACTGCTCGATCTGCACGCGCACCGGCTACGTCCACTGGTACGTCGCGCCGGAGCGCTTCCATCTGCTCACGCCGATGGATGCCGTCGCGACCTATCAGTTCGGCACGCGCGTCGCGAAGCACCATTTCTGCAAGACCTGCGGCATCTCTCCCTTCCGCCGCGCGCGCTCGAACCCGGACGAGGTGGACGTCAACGTCCGTTGCCTCGAGGGCGTCGACCTCGACGCGCTCCCCGTGAAGCGCTTCGACGGGCAGAACTGGGAGGAGGCGATGGAGCGCCGGGGGGATTGAGCGCGCGGGGGAACGGCGGCTAGAGTGCCGCGACCGTCTCCATGCTTCCGCTCGAGATCGCCCTCCTCGTCTTCGCGTGCGTCTTCGGTGGCGCGCTCGTCGGCATGTTCTCCAGCGCAGCGCTGCCCGAGCACCATCTGAGCAAGGACTCGGTCGACTCCATCAAGATGGGCATGGGGCTCGTCGCGACGATGACGGCGCTGGTGCTCGGACTGGTGACCGCCTCCGCCAAGAGCGCCTTCGACTCGCAGGCCGCGAGCGTCGAGCAGACGGCCTCGGACATCCTCGCGCTCGATCGCGTGCTCGCGAGCTACGGGCCGGAGACGCAGGAGATCCGCGAGTCGATCAAGCGCGTCCTGGCCAGCCGGATGACCCAGATCTGGCCGGAGGACGGATCCGGCTCGAGGCGCGACGCGCCCGAGGCGCTGGCCACGGCCGAGGGCATCCAGCGCAGCCTTCTCGCGCTCTCGCCCAAGGGCGACGCGCAGAGCTGGCTCAAGTCGCGAGCCCTGGATCTCGCGAGCGACGTGTTGCAGACGCGCTGGCGCTCGCTGGCGTCGGGGAGCAACGTGGTCCAGACGCCGTTCCTCGTGGTCGTGGTGTCCTGGCTCACGGTGATCTTCTGGAGCTTCGGGCTGGTGGCGCCCCGCAACGCCACGGTGATCGCGGTGCTGCTCGTCTGCGCGCTCTCGGTCTCCGCGTCGATCTTCCTGATCCTCGAGATGGGCAATCCGTACGAAGGCCTGATGCGCGTCTCCAGCGCGCCGCTGAAGTTCACGCTCGACCACCTCGGCAAATAGCCCGGTGGACGCAGAGGACGACCGCAGCTACCGCCCGCGCTGGCTGCGCTGGGCGCCGTTCCTGGGCCGTCCGCCCGAGCTCACGCGGCGTCAATGGCGCGTGCTCGGGCTCGTCGCCATCGTCTCGCTCTTCGAGCAGTACGACGTCTACCTGCTCTCGCTGAGCCTCAAGCAGATCCAGGCCGACCTCGGGATCGCCGAGGCGCAGCTCGGCCTGCTGGGCTCGCTGGTGCGCTCGGGCTCGCTCTTCGCGGTCTGCGTGACGCTGCTGGCGGATCGCCTCGGCCGGCGCCGCGTGCTGGTCTGGACCGTGATGGCCTACACGCTCTTCACGGGCGCGACGGCCTTCGCGCCCGGTCCGCTCACCTTCCTCGTCTTCCAGTTCCTGTCGCGCGTCTTCTCGGCCGCGGAGACGTTCCTCGCGGTCGTGGTGATCGCCGAGGAGTTCGACGCGAAGCACCGGGGCTGGGGCATCGGCGCGCTCGGCGCGCTGCAGGCCTGCGGCGCGGGCGTCGCCGCGCTCGCCTTCGGGCTCGTGGACGTCCTGCCCTTCGGCTGGCGCGCGCTCTACGCGGTCGGGCTCGGGCCGCTGCTGCTGATCGCGTGGTGGCGCCGCACGCTCCCCGAGACGCCGCGCTTCGCGGCGCTCGAGCGCGAGCGCGCGGCCGCGGCCACGGGTCACACACTGCTGGCTCCGGCTCGCGCGCTGGCGCGGAGCTACCCGGGTCGCTTCGCGGCGCTGGCGCTGGCCGTGTTCGCGCTCGAGGCCGTCGTCGCTCCGGCGGCCTTCTTCGCGCCGAAGTTCCTCCAGGACGTGCACGGCTGGCGCCCCGCGTCGGTCGCCGGACTCACCCTCGTCGGCGGCGCCTTCGCCATCGTGGCGAGCCCGCTGGCGGGCTGGCTCTCGGATCGCAGCGGCCGCAAGCCCGTCACGGTGCTGTTCGCCCTGGCCTTCGTGATCGCCACCGTCGCCTTCTACAGGGTGCACAGCGAGCTCGGGCCCGCCCTCTGGGTGCTGATGATCTTCGGGCTGCTCGGCTCGCAGGTGATCCTCTCGGCGTACGGGGCCGAGCTGTTCCCGACCTCGCAGCGCTCCACGGCCTCCGGCGCGCGCGGGTTCTTCAGCACGGCCGGCGCCGTCTCGGGCCTGGCGCTCGTGTCGCTGCTCTTCGGGCTGCTCGGCTCGAACTGGCTCGCGATCGTGTCGCTCTCCGCGCTGGCGCTGCTGACGCCGCTCGCGGTGGCGCTCTTCTTCCCGGAGACGGCCGGCCGCAGCCTCGAGGAGATCGCGCCGGAACGTTAGGCAGGGACGCCTGGCAGCGTCAGCGGCGGGCGGCGGCCGGCGCCTCGCGCGCAGCGAGCACCTGCGAGACGACCCCGCTCTCCTCGAGGAACGCGGCGAGCTGGGCGGCCATCTTCTCGGCGCCGGTCGGACCGAAGTGACAGTTGTCGACGAAGTCGTCGTCCGAGAACGCGGCGTCGAGGCGCGCCAGCGGCACGAAGGGCACGCCGTACCGCTCGGCCACCTCGAGGCTCACGCGGTTGTTCTCCGCGAGCCCCTTCGCGAAGACCTCGTCGGACTCGTTCCGGCTGCGCCAGAGCTGCGGGACGATCACCGGCCGCCGCCCCTGCGCCTTCACCAGCAGCACGAAGTTCTCGAGCATCTGGCGGTAGAGATCGGGCGGAGTCTGGCGCAGGTTCTCCGCCCAGGCGTCCGGCTGCGGGTAGGGCTGGCGCGTCAGGAAGCCGATGTCGAGCTGGCTCACGTGCTGGTAGTGCGTCAGCCACAGGAGCAGGCGGCCGGTCCACGTCGCCGCGATCGGATTCCTCGACCGCTCGATCTCCACCTGGCGCGGATCCCACCACGGCCGGTTGTAGTCGCGGTAGTCGTAGTGCTCGTTGTGGAAGATGCGCGGGTGCACGTCGTTGATGCTCTGGAAGAACAGCACGACGTCGGGGTCGAGGTGCGTGAGCAGCGTGATGTAGTGGATGAAGTTCTCGTAGATCGTGTAGCCGCCCACGCCGCCGTTGATCACGTCGACGGCCGCCCCGTGCCGCCCGCGCAGCGCGCTCTCGAGCTGGTGCACCCAGGTGAAGTCTTCGGCGTGGATCTTGAGGTCGTGCGTCGTGCTGCCGCCGACCGCGAGGATGCGCAGCGCCACCTCGCCGCGCGGCCGGATCGGCTCGCTGCGCCGGATCAGGAACTCCTCGTTGATCTCGCGGCGCCCGTCGTCGGTGCGCCGCGGATCGAGGACGTACGGCAGGTAGGCGTGCGGCCCGAACATGGGCGCGAAGGGGCCGTGCGCGTCGTCGCCGCCGCCCGTGCCGAAGGCCTGTTGATAGATGGCGCGCGCGAACTGGCCGTCGTCGTCGAGGAAGATCTGCTGCGTGATGGCCTTCGCCAGGCTCTCGAGGGCCACCGCGGCCACCGCGGCGATGCCCGCCGCCTCGAGCCAGCGCCGGGCGCGCGGGCCGCGCGTCGCGCGGGACGCCGCGAAGGAGACCACGGCGAGGCCGAATGCCGCGAACAGCGCGACGACGGCGTACTGCAGCGTGAACGGCAGGTGCCCGGGCCAGGTCAGCTCGTAGCGGCGCCCGTTGCTGCGCGGATCCGTCGCGTCGGACGACGAGAGCAGCACGTGGTCCCGCTCGTGGCGATAGGCGCCGTGCCCCACGACCTCGATGATGCGCGGCAGCTCGTGGGCGGGCCCCAGCTTCCGGCCGTCCTCGAGCACCGACACGTACGACTTCGCCTTGTCGCGCTTGTCGGCGGGAGTCGCGAGCTCCACGTCGTAGCGCCACGCCAGGCCGCCGGCCGGCGCGAGGCGCGCCGCATCGATCGAGGCGCGCCGCTCCCACACGACGCCGGGCAGCAGGAGCGCGGCGAGCCCGAGCGCCGCCACGCACGAGAACAGGATCGCCGCGTCGCGTCGCGACAAGCCGGCTCAGCCGACCGGCACCGCGCACAGCGGGCACGACACGCGTCGCAGCACGCGCTCGGTGAGGCTGCCGCCGAGCACATCGCGCAGGCTGTCCGGTCCGTGTGTCGCCATGAAGACGAGGTCGATCTGCTCCTCCTTCGCGAAGCGCACGATCTCGTCCTCCGGGTCGCCCTCCGCGCGAAGCGTCCGCCACGCGCAGCGCGGACCGGTGGGCTCCGGCAGCTCGAACTTCGGGAGGTCCTCGCCCACGTGCAGCGCGATCAGGTCCACCGGCTCGCCGCCGGCCAGCAGCGTCGAGCGCGCGGCGTAGGTCAGCGCCGGGTGCGGGTCCGGAGTCGCCGCGATGGGCACGAGGATCCGCCGCAGCTCGAGCTCTCCATCGAGGTTCACGAAGCCCCGCGCTCCGTGCGGCACGAAGAGCGTCTTGATGCCCGTGTGGCGCGCGAGCCGCTCGGCCGTCGAGCGGCGGATCCAGCGCGGCAGCCCCTCGCGGCCCTCCGTGGCCAGCACCATCAGGTCGGCGGGATCGTCGGCCAGGTACTCCATGCTGGCCGCCAGCGGATCTCCCACCGCGCTGATCTTGTTGACGCGGATCCCGAGCTCGCGGAACACCGCAGCGCGCGAGCTTCCCTTGGGCAGGAGCTTCCAGCGCTCGAGCGTGCCGCGCACGGCGGGAAACTTCTGCCACTCGTCGCCGTCGAGGTACTCCTCGCCCGCGTGCAGCAGGGTCAGCTCGCCGCGCCGGAAGAGACAGATGGCGAGTGCGTGCGCGAAGGCCTCCTCGCTGTCCGGGGAGAAGTCGGTGGGATGGAAGATCTTGTGGATGAACGGGATGTCCGATGCCGATGCGGCGCTCACGGGGCCTCCTCGCGGGACGCGGAGTATATCCGCGCATGCGTCTCCTCCAGCACCTCGATCTCGAGCGTCTCGCGGGTGACGAGGCGCCCGGCCGTGGTGCCGCGCAGCAGAACCGTGTAGCGCCCCGCCGCGCCCCGCTCCGGCCGCCAGAGCAGGACCGCGGCGTTCCGGCCGCGGGGGACGAAGCGCATGCCCAGGCTCTCCACGCTCTCGCCGCCCGGTAGCGTGGCCGCGAGCGCCATCGGCTCGCCGCGCGGATCGACGCCGGCCACCTCGATGTGCAGCTGCCCGCCCTCGCGCACGCGGCGCGCCCCGCGCACGGCCAGGTCCGGCAGGTCGAAGCCGTAGATCCGGGAGGGGCCGTCGCGCGCATCCTCGAAGACCACGCGCCGACCGGAGAGGACGGGGCTCTGCTGGCCCGCGGCGCTGCCGGTCAGGCGTTGCGCCGGGCAGCTCCGGGTGGCGGCGTCGTACTCGCAGAAGAAGATCGCAGGCGCCTCGTCGCCGGCGCGGCCGCTCCACACCACCGTGTCGCCCGCGACGTCCGGCGTGGGCGTCGCGGTGCTCGGCGTCCCGACGCCGATGCGCGGACACGCTCCACTCGCCGGGTCGAGGCGGCAGACCTGCACCTGGCTGCCGAAGCCGAGCCCGGGCCAGGCGCCGAACTGCTCCCAGGCGAAGAGATCGCCCGAGACGGCGGGCGTCTGCTGGACCGGCGCGTCGTCGTCCACGAGCTGGACAGAACAAGCATCGCTCGCCGGGCTCAGCAGGCAGCTCCACAGCGAGAAGCGCGGGTTGCTCTCGCGCCAGACGAGCCGCAGTCCGCCGACCGCGAGCTCCTGCTGCGGATTCGGGCGCGGCGCGACGCGCCGCGGTGTGCAGCCCGCGGCGCGGGAGCGCCCGGGGCGGTCGCCGAGGTCGCAGCGCTGGATGGCGCCTTCCTCGGTCCAGTAGACGCGCTCGCCGCTCACCACGGGCTGCGAGCGCTGGGCCGGTCCGGCCGCGAGCACGACCGGGTCGCAGCGATCGCCCTTCCGCTCCAGGCTGCACGTCGCGATCTCGCCGCCCGGCTCGCGCGCCCGGTCGACGAACACCACGCGGCGGCCCGAGATGCGCGCCATGCGCTGGTCGCCCGGCGCCACCGCCACGGCGATCTCGCGGCCGCTGCGGAGATCCGCCGCGAGGACGTCGCGATCCGGCGACGGGCTGCCCTCCTCGCCGCCGGCCGGAGACTCCCAGACGACGAGGTCGCCCGACACGTCGGGCGCGTAGGCGGGGACGCCCGCGGGCGAGATCGGGAACGGCCGGTTGCGCTCGAGCGAGAGCGGGAGGAACTCGTGCACCTGCTCGCCGCTCGCGCTCGCCACGTCGAGGCGCACCACGTAGGCGCCGTCGCCCAGCGCATCGACGTCCCAGGTGGCGAGCAGGCCGTCGCTCACCGCCGCGGCGGAGGTCGCGGGGATCCCCTGCCAGACGCTCGGGTCCACGCCGTGACCGAAGGCCAGCGCATAGCCTGCGAAGTCCTCGCCGTCGGCGCTGCCGCGCAGCTCGACGCGTCCGGCGCGCGCGTCGACGATCGCGCCCGGCGCCGGCTCCGCCAGCACGCCGCGCACGCGCGGCGCCGAGCGCGTCACCGCGGCGAGCGCGTCGACGATGCCGGCCCCGAACAGACGGTCGTGGCCGGGCGCGCCGACGTCGCGCGCCGTGGCGCGCAGCAGCGCGCGGATCTCCTCGGGCGTGGCGTCCGGATGGAGGGAACGCGCCAGCGCCACCACGCCGGCCACGTGGGGCGCGGACATCGAGGTGCCGGCCTGGCGCACGTAGCCCGTGCCGACGCGCAGGCCCGCGCTCCACAGTTCCGGCGCGCCCGCGGCGAGCAGCGAGAGGATCGCCTGCACCGCGAACGGATCCTCGAAGCGCGGGCGGCCGGCGCCGGGCGCCGCCACGTCCAGGAGGAAGCCCGTGTTCGAGAAGTCGGCGTGGGAATCGTCCTCGTTGCTGGCGGCCACGGTGATCGCGGTCCACAGCTTCTCGGGGCTGTAGAAGACGACGTCGTCGGCGCGGTTGCCTGCCGAGGTGACGAACACGGTGCCGAGCGCGTGGGCCCGCGCCACCGCCTCGTCGATCACCGGATTCTCGGGGCAGCGCTCCGCGCAGCTCCAGCTCGCGTTGATCGCGTCGGCGCCGTTCGCGGCCGCGTAGACGATGGCGCGCGCGAGCACCGAGGAGCGCCCGGGTCCGCTCGCCGGGAAGCCCTTCAGCGCCATCACGCGCGCGCGCGGCGCGACCCCGACGATGCCGATGCCGTTGTTCCCCACCGCGGCGATCGTGCCCGCGACGTGCGTGCCGTGGCCGTTGTCGTCCGTGGGATCCGCATCGTTCCGGTCCTGCGGGCCGTCGTAGCGGCCGTCGCCGTCCGCGTCGACGGAGTTCTCGAAGTCGAAGCCGATCAGGTCGTCGACGAATCCGTTGCCGTCGTCGTCGATGCCGTTGCGGTCCGCCGCCGTGGCGCGGCCGTCGCCGTCGAGATCCTCGCCGGGGTTGACCCAGAGGTTCTCGGCGATGTCCGGGTGCGTGGCGTCGATCCCGGAGTCCACGACCGCGACGACGGCGCCCTCGCCCTGCGTGTAATCCCACGCCTCGGGCGCGCGGATGCGCGCGAGCCCCCACAGATCGGCGTAGGGCTGTCCCCAGGAGCCGGCCGAGCCGAAGTAGGGATCGTTCGGGACGAGGTCCGCCTCCATGAGATAGTCGGGCTGCGCCCACGCCACCTGCGGATCCGCCGCGTAGAGCGCGGCCGCGCGCGCGGCGTCGACGCCCGGGGCGACGCGCAGCCGATAGACGCGCCTCGCGTCGGGGAGCGCAGCGAGCGTCGCGGCCGGTCGGCGGCGCGCGCGAGGCGCGATCTCGCCCGGCCCGAAGAGCGGGTGCGCCTCGCGCAGCGCGACGCGATGCGCGAGCGCGGCCAGCGCGTCCGCGACGTCGGCGCCCTCGCGCAGGCGCACGAGCACGACGCCCGGCGCGTAGCGGGA
>Ga0335070_10010394_pt1 | contig 10877 bp, 5 predicted proteins | sample Lox_Sample_13_FD_206722 | JGI IMG/M metagenome (GOLD analysis project Ga0335070, IMG submission 206722) | Soil microbial communities from Loxahatchee National Wildlife Refuge, Florida, United States - Lox_Sample_1.3 | ecosystem: Environmental > Terrestrial > Soil > Wetlands | place: USA: Florida...
TGCCTGGATTCCCAGCCCCCGCTCGACTGCCACCGGCAACACCATCTTCTCGAAACTCAGGTAAGCCGGGTCAGCCGGGTTCAGCGGCATCAGAATCGTGTCATAGTCAGCGAAATTCCTCAGCATCGCGAGGTGAACTTCCGGGTCGTGGTGTCCCGTGAAGCCGATGAACCGGCACTTGCCGGCTTTCTTCGCCGCGACGAATGCTTCGATGGCTCCGGAGGAAGCGAAGATCTGGTGCACTTCCTCCATGGTGCTGACCTGGTGAATCTGCCAGAGGTCGAGGTAGTCGGTCTTCAACGCTCGCAGGGATTTCTCCAGATCCGCTTCGGCGCCTTTTCGGCTTCGCTCCGGCGATTTCGTCGTCAGAAAGATGCGCTTCCGCAACGGCGGCAGAACATCGCCGCAGACTTCTTCGGACTTCCCGTCCCAACACCGGTCGCGACAGGATGGCCATCGCCTCCTGTTCGGTTTCGGCGCTGATCTTGCGGTTGGATGGCATTCCCCGCAGCCCGTGGACTACGGCCTTGTCGCCGCGGCGCTTCAGTTGTCGCAACAGCCGCCTGACGTGTCGCTCCGTCACCCCCACTTCCTCAGCCGCTTGCTTCTGCGTAATCAGTTTCTTCTTCGCCTTCTTCAGGGCCACCAGGCGGTCCCGTTCGGCTTGTGTCATCAGTAGTTGTCCTTGCTTGCACCTCCCCAGCCTGAAAGGTGTCAATAGGACATTTCTACTTTGCGCAAATAGGACATTATCACTTTGCGGCGACAGCCGCGCCCTACTACTTGATAAAGAACTCTGAAAGTCCTATACTCAATCCGCTTGATCGCAGTATTTCCACCCGCGGACGTTTTCGAGGAGTGCTCAGCGGCGGCGCGGCCCGGAAAGGCCGTTCACGCCACGGCAGGGTCAAATTACGGCAACTGGGACCGGAACATCTACCGGTCCATGCAGTTTACACGGTAACTTCTGACTTGGAGAAATGCTACCAGTGTCTGACACACGACGCACTTTCATAAATTCGGTCGGGGCCGTCGCAGCCGGCCTGAGCGGGGCGGTGGCACTGTCCGCTCAAGCATCGCCGCAGGTAGGCGGAGCGCAACAGCCCAACGCGCCCAACCCCCTGCAGCCCGCGTCGGAAATTCAGGTTCCGAAGATGAAGTTCGGAAACGTGGAGGTCAGCCGGCTGGTCTGTGGCTGCAACCCTCTCTATGGATTTGCCCACTTTAACCAAGCCCTTGCCGCGTGTATGCGGGAATATTATACCCAGGAGAAGGTCTGCGAGATACTGCATCAGTGCAACCGGTTCGGGATCAACACGCTTAACTACTACCCGGGCGCTGCTCGCGGGGTGGCGGATTATGAGCGCTTTACTGCCGAAGGCGGAAAGATGCACATCATCAGTCAGGGGACGTTGACTACGGCTGAATCCGTGGCGATTGTAAAGAGACTAAAGCCCCTGGCCATCTACTACCACGGCGAGCTCGCCGACCGCGCGTTTCAAAACGGCACGATGGACGCCGTGAAGGAATGGTGCAAAGAGATGCGGGGTATGGGAGTGATGGTTGGAGTCGGGACTCACCAGCCCGAGGTTATTGCCGAAGTCGAGTCGCAGAACTGGGATGTCGATTTCTACGCCGGTTGCGTGTATAAGCGCACGCGAACCGACGAGGAGTGGAGGAAGGTTCTGGGTGGCGAGCAGATGGAAATGCAGCGCGAATGCTACATCCAGAGCGATCCTCCGCGCATGTACAGAGTGATGCGGGCCGCGAAGAAGCCGTGCTTCGCGTTCAAGATCATGGGCGCCGGGCGCGTTACCAATGCCGAACAGGCGTTCCGGCTGGCATATGAAAGCATCAAGCCGAATGATGGGGTATTCATAGGGTTCTTCCCGCGGGCGAAAGACGAAGTCCGGGAAAATTGCGAACGCACCCACAGGATCCTGGCCAGCCACTCTTGAAAACCTGAGCGGCGCGCTCACTCCCCAGCGCCCCGCACAGTGAAACCGCCACAAGACGTCTTTGACATTCTGGAATTGGAAGGTTGAAGTGTGAGAAGGCGCGAGTTTTGTGTCATGGGAGTATCGGCTGCGGTCGCCGGGACCACGATTTCGTGCGGCGGAAGTAGGGGCCGTGGGAGTTGGCGGTTCTTTACGGAGCGCGAAGCGCTGGTTGTAGAGACCACCTGTGCGCAGCTCGTTCCTACGGATCGCGATCCCGGCGCGAGGGAGGCCGGGCCATACACTACATCGATTTCAACTGGCTGGCGACCCGCGCCACGGCGGGTGCTGCGGTGATCGGCTCCTGACCGCGGAGAGCAAGCGCATGATACAAGCAACCCCGGCCCTCGCTGAGGCTGGACCACCGCCCAAGATGATGCGGACTGCGCTAAAAGCCCGGATCGCGCTCAGGCGCCCGGAGTTGATCATCGTTACTTTAACCAAATCATGGGCACAATCCTTCCCCGACGCTGGTGTTTCTCCTTGACCTTGGCTGCTGCTCATGGTATAGAATACGTAATCGTTATCGATAAAATCCGGGATTCGGGATCGCCCTGATGGTGGCTGTCTCCGTGGTGTTCTATGAGGAGGTGGTGTCGCCATGTTGAATCGAAATGCCAAGCATGCATTGGCTTCTGTTGTATTCGCGATGTTTGCCGCGTTGTCGTGCCGACCGCTATTCGCGCAGATGAGCGTTACCGGCGCCGTTTCCGGCACTGTCATGGATGCCTCGGGTGCGGTGGTCCCGGGCGCAACCGTCAAGCTGACGAGCGAGACGACCAAGCAGGCTCGCGAAACGAAAAGCGACAACGAGGGACTGTTCAGTTTTACCGCCGTGCCCGCCGGTACTTACACGTTGAAGCTCGAGCACACCGGCTTCAAGGCTATCGAACGCACGGGTATCGCGGTTTCCGCCAACGAGAAGGTCGCGCTGAGCGCCCTGACGCTGGAACTCGGATCGGCGGCGGAGACCGTGACCGTAGCCGCGGAGGCCGCCCACGTCGCAACCGAAAGCTCCGAAGAATCCGCCGCTGTCACCACCAACCAGGTCGCAAACCTCACCGCGCGAGGCCGCGAGGTGGTCTCCATGCTGCGGACGATTGCGGGCGCGACCTATCAGGCCGATCAGGATTCGCCCGGCGGGCAATACGGTACCGGCACGCCGTCGATCCGGGGCGCCAGCGCCAACATGAACATCCTGGCCGTCGATGGCATTATCAGCAACGACATGGGAACCCCGAGCGTGTTCTCGAGCGCCACCCAAATGGATGCCATCGGTGAAGTCAAGGTGATTATGAACAGCTACCAGGCCGAGTATGCCGGCAACGGCGGCGCGGTAGTGCAGGTAGTCACCAAATCGGGCGGCAATGAGTGGCACGGCAACGCCTACTGGTACGTGCGCAACAATGCCCTCAACGCCAACGACTTTTTCAACAACCGCAACAGTTTCACGCGGCCCGTGTACAAGTACAACACCGGCGGCTTCTCGCTCGGCGGCCCGCTTGCCATCGGGGGCCTCAACCGCAGCAAGACCAAGCTGTTCGGCTTCTATAATATGGAAAACGATTGGCAGCGCGTCCCCAACAGTGCCTCGCTGACCTATTACACGATGCCCACGGCCCTGGAACGTCAGGGTGACTTTTCGCAAACGTTCGATACCAACGGCAAGGTGATCCCGGTCAACGATCCGCTCAGCAACCCCAAAACGCCATTCCCGGGGAACGTCGTCCCTGCCAACCGCCTCGACTCCAACGGCCTGGCGCTGCTCAAGGTTCTCCCGCAGCCGAATTTCCTCAACCCGGCGGTCAGCGGCTACAACTATAACTATCAAATCCAGGAAGTACAGAACTGGCCCAAGCGCTTCCAGGTGTTCAAGATCGATTACGTCCCGAGAGAAAGCGATCGGATCTGGGTGCGCGGCAAGACGTTACTTTCCGAGCAGCAGGGCTACGTGGTTGCATCCGGCGCCACGCCCATAGGCTTCTTCGCGCAATGCTACTGTTTTTCGGAGGAGGGGATTGCAATCGGTTGGACACACGTCTTTTCGCCTGCCCTCGTCTCCGAAATGACCGCGGGGGCACGCCACAATCGTGAGGGCTGGATTCCCTATGACGACACGGCGACTCCAATCCAAAACGTCCCGATCAAGGGAAACCCGTTGTCCACGGTACTTCGGTCCGCCATTGGTTTCACGGCGGGGCAGTGGTACCCGCAGGCCAATCCCGACGGCATCATCCCGCGCTCCAACTTCAACGTCCCCAATTCGCCCAATGTGGGCTTCGACGACCGGTTCCTGAAGCACGGCACCGACGACACCTTTAACGTGAGCGATACCGTGACCTGGGTACGTGGAAAACACACGCTCAAAGCCGGGTTCGACGTCTACAAAATGCGGGATAACGAAGGAGAGCGTAGCATTTTCAGCGGGACCTTCAATTTCTCCAAAGATACCAACAATCCCCTGGATAGCAATTGGGCGTTTGCCAACGCCGCGCTCGGCGTTTACGACACCTATACCGAAGCCAACGCCCGCTTTGGCGCAAACGAGCGCCAGACCGAGGTGGAATGGTTCGGTCAGGACACCTGGAAAGCCACCAGGAGGCTGACCCTCGACTTAGGCCTGCGGTGGACCTGGACGAACCAGATGTATCCCGTTAAGAAAAACGAGCAGTCGGTGCTGGCGTTGGGGCGCTACAATCCCGCCAATGCGCCGACTTTCTACGTGCCCGTGATGTCCAACGGCGTGAGGATGGCGCAGAACCCGCTGACCGGCGCGCTGCTGCCCCAAGGCTATGTCGGAGCCTTTGTCCCCAATACCGGGAACCCGGGTAATGGCGGAGTGTTGTCGGGTGATTCGACCTATCCCCGTGGGTTCGTCAATCAGCAACCGGTACACTGGGGGCCGCGATTCGGTTTCGCTTATGACGTATTTGGAAACGGCAAGACCGCCATCCGCGGCGGAGGCGCCATTCTGTATAATCCCCGCGTCAGCGTCTGGAGCGCCACCACCGAGAATCCACCCGCGATTTTCACTCCCATTGTGTACTACGGAACCATCAGCACCCTCCTGCAGACGGCGGGCGTGCTGGCGCCAAGCAACACCAACGCTTTCCAGGTGGACGCTAAAACGCCGCGCAACTACAATATGTCGCTCAGCGTGCAGCAGGATCTCGGCCATGGCACGCTGCTCAGTGTTTCCTACGCGAGCGTGCTGGGGCGGTACCTGCAGGTAGGCTACGGCCTCAACACGGTTCCCTACGGATCGGAGTTCAAGCACATCGACCCCACCACGGGAACGCCGCTGTCCGACAATTTCTTCCGGCCCTACCCGGGCTACAACAACATCAACTACGTTGCCAACGCTTTCACCTCGAACTACAACGGGTTGTTCGTTACTCTGAACCGCCGGTTCGCCGGATTGGATCTTGGGGTGTCTTACTCGTACTCCAAGTTCCTGGATGTAACCAACGGCAACACAAACATTCCCCTGTACCAGAATTGGCATAACTGGAACTATGGTTCGGACCCGAGCGACCAGACCCACAACTTCGTCGTCAACTATGTGTATCGCATCCCCAACGCCAGCAAGGTGCTGGGGAAAAACCCGCTGGTCCGTTACGTGCTCGACGGATGGACTGTATCGGGGATCGCGCAATTCACCACGGGGCTGCCCGTCGCGATGAGCTTCAGCACCACCGACGGAGCCAATCTGAACGGCGGCGGAGACGCTCAGCGGATGAACGCGTGCGGCGATGCCTATTCGGGGAGCATTCACACGTTCTCCCAGTGGTTCAACACCGCTGCCTTCTGCCGTCCGGGGTCAAACGATCCGGGCAACTTGGGCAAGTACACGGTCCGCAACCCCGGAGTGAACAACTTCGATACGGCGCTCACGAAGAACTTCCCGGTCAAGAGCGACAAGCGCTATTTCTCGCTACGCTGGGAAGCGTACAACACCTTCAACCACACCCAGTTCTCAAGCGTCAACACGGCAGCCCGGTTCCAGCCGAACGGGCTACAGGTGAACGCGCTGTTTGGAACGGTGGTCGCGACCCGTGCGCCTCGCGTGATGCAGGGCTCGCTGCGGTTTACTTTCTGAGACGACTGTCGTGGCCGCCCTGTCGTTGCCACCGCTGACAGGGCGGCGACGTGGAAAGGCAGGCTATGCGCATCAGCAGGCGAAGTGTGTTGGGAGTAATGGCGCGCGTCGCTCCCGCCATTATCGTGAGGCGCGCGACTGCCGCTCAAGCGGAAGGCGCGCAAATTGCGCCGGGGCCGTTTCGCGGCACCCGGGAATCGCTCAAGGATTACCAGGTGCCGAATTGGTACCGCGACGCCAAGTTCGGGATCTGGGCGCACTGGGGACCGGAATCGGCTCCCGAGTTTGGCGACTGGTACGCCCAGCGCATGTACATCGAAGGCAACCCCACTTACAAGTATCATCTCGAGAAATACGGTCACCCCTCGAAATTCGGGTACAAGGACATCTGCCGGGAGGTCTGGAAAGGCAACAAGTTCGATCCGGATTCGCTGATGACGCTGTACAAGAAGGCGGGGGCCAGGTATTTCGTCAGCATGGGAGTGCATCACGATAACTTCGACATGTGGAAGTCCAACCACCAGCCGCGCTGGAACGCCGCGGCGTGCGGCATCAAGAGAGACGTGGTGGGCGCCTTCCGCGCGGCGGCGCAAAGACAGGGGTTGCGCTTTGGAGTCAGCGAACACCTCGCGCGCAGTTTCGTCTGGTATGCCGCGGCGCATGGCAGCGACAAGTCGGGGCCCCTCGCGGGCGTGCCGTATGACGGGAACGACCCCGCCTACGCCGATCTCTATCACGACTACTCGAAGGGCACTCCGCAGCCAGCGGCCGGGCGTGGTATTGGCAGCTCGGACATCGGACCGGATTGGTGGCAGCGCGAATGGTTCAACCGCATCAAGGACCTGGTGGATCAGCACCAGCCAGACCTGCTGTACTCCGACGGCCGGCTGCCCTTCGAAACCTATGGGCTCAGCCAGGTGGCGAACCTCTACAACCTCAGTGCGCAAAAGCATGGCGGCCGCGTGGAGGCAATCTACACCAGCAAGCTGAACACGGATTGCGAGACCGGCACCTGCGTGTTGGATCTGGAACGAACTATTGTCGACCGCGTCTGGCCGGCTCCCTGGCAGACGGACACCTGTGTCGGTAACTGGCACTACCTGCGCGGGGTCAAATACAAGACACCCAAGGTAGTGATCGACATGCTGGTCGATATTGTAAGTCGCAATGGCAATCTGCTGCTCAACTTTCCACTGCCGAACAGCGGCGAGTTGGATGCCGAGGAATTGAAGATCCTCGAAGGCATCACATCCTGGATGGCCGTCAACAACGAGGCCATCTACGGCACACGGCCGTGGAAGATCTACGGGGAAGGGCCCACCAATCCCAATCCGGCCATGGGCGGTCGCGGCGCGGAAGGCCGCGGCGCGCTGCCGCCGGGCGGCGCTGCCGGAACTCCTGGACGTGGCCCGGGCGGCCAGCCGCTCACCGCAGCGGAGCAGGCCTCCCGGGCGGAGCGCTTCGGCGAGAGGAGCCGCCCCGATCTCACGCCCCAGGACGTGCGCTTTACGACCAAGGGCTCCACACTGTACGCCTTCGTCATGGGCTGGCCGGAGAAGACCGCAGTCATCCGTCCTTTGGGGGCCAAGAGCACCCAAAGCGTCGGCAAGATCCGCAAGGTGGACTTGCTCGGGTTCCAAGGCAACCTGAAGTGGACGCAGGCCGACGATGCCCTGCGGATCGAGGTGCCGCCCCAGCAACCGTGTGATTACGCCGTCACATTCAAGATCACCGGAGCGTGACCGGCAGAGGCGGCGGCGATGAGGTCAGCCCAGGCTACGATGGCTTCCCCGCCCCGATGTCATTTTCGCGAGCAGTCGGCCACTCCCAGTTCGTAGCGAAGGTGCTTCCTGGGAAAGGGCCGAACTGGCCCGGCCGAGGACTGACCCTTGCGGCATTCGGCGGTAGCGGCGTTGAGACGGTGGAACTCGAATTCTGACCAAGCACGGCAGAGTTGGGGGCAGGCGCTGCAGCAGTCCTAAGGGGCGAATGGATGTAAGATGTGTACTGATCCGTGCTGGCAAGGCCAAAAATGGTGAGGACGGGCGCAACTCCGTTGAAAGCCCCCCGGACTGTGGATGTATGGATAAGAATCGGGCTGATCCTTTTGGGGCTCGCTGGGGCCGGTATGGCGCCAGACGCCAAGATCCGTTTTGAAAACATCGTTGTGTCCTCGGGGATTTCCTTTGTACTCGACAACGGCGCTACTCCCGAAAAGCACCAGATCGAGACGATGATCGCCGGAGTGGCGGTCTTCGACTACAACAACGACGGCCTCCTCGACATCTATTTTGTGAACGGAGCGGCGATACCGGGACTGGACAAGTCGAATCCACGCTATTACAACCGCCTCTACAGAAATAACGGCAACGGGAAGTTTACGGACGTCACCGATTCAGCCGGCCTGCGCGGCGCCGGATTCGGCATGGGCGTCGCGGTTGGCGACTACGACAATGACGGATATGAGGATGTGTTCCTTGCCGGCGTCAACCGGAATCAGTTGTTTCATAATAACGGCGACGGTACCTTCACCGACGTAACCGTCAAGGCGGGGCTCGAGGGTATCCATCCCAGGCTTGGCAAGACCTGGTCCATCAGCGCGGGTTGGTTCGATTACGACAACGACGGATATCTGGACCTGTTCGTAGTCAACTACGTGCAATGGTCGCCCGAGCACGAGCCGGCCTGCTTCATCGGTCAGATCCGCGGATACTGTTCGCCGTCCGGCTACGAAGGGGAGCCGTCGATGCTGTTCCACAACAACGGAGACGGCACATTCACCGATGTCTCGGAGAAGTCGGGAATCGGCAAGCACGTGGGCAAGGGCATGGGTGTAGCGTTCGCCGATTACGACGGCGACGGCTTCACGGACGTGTTCATGTCAAACGACACCTTCCGGAACTTCCTGTTTCACAACAATGGAGACGGCGCGTTTAGCGAGGTGGCGATTCTGGCGGGCGTGGCTTACAACGAGAACGGGAAATCAATCGCAGGGATGGGAGCCGATTTCAAGGATATCGACAATGATGGCAGGCCGGACATCTTTGTTGTGGCAATGGTTGGTGATATGTTTCCCCTGTTCCGAAACCGCGGACGGTATTTCCAGGACATCACCCGTGCCTCCGGCGTGGCAACGGCGACGTCGGGTCTCACGGCTTGGGGAGCGGGCGTGTTCGATTTTGACAACGACGGCCACAAGGATTTGTTCGCGGCATGCGCCTCCATCCTCGACAACTCCGAGGAGATCGATCATCTGCCATCGAAGTTGCCGAACCTGCTGCTGCGAAACCTCGGAAACGGAACCTTCGGGGATGTCAGCGCCGATGCCGGCGTCGGATTCCTCGCGCCCGCCGCACACCGCGGCGCCGCATTCGGCGACCTGAACAACGACGGCAAAATGGATATCGTGGTGACGAACCAGAACAGTAAGCCGGAGATTCTGATCAACCGGTCGCAGAACGCCAACCACTGGCTCGCCGTGAAGCTGGTTGGAACGAAAAGTAACCGCGACGGACTGGGTGCGCGGATCAAGGTCTCGCCGTCGACCGGGCCTGTACAGTACAATCACGCCACGACCAGCGTCGGTTACGGCGGCTCGAGCGACCGTCGCGTGCACTTCGGACTGGGACCCGCCGCCAGGGTGGACAAACTGGAAGTCACCTGGCCGAGCGGAATCCGCCAAACCCTCATGGGTGTGAATGCCGACCAGATCCTGACGGTACGCGAGAAATAGATGTCGATTTGGATCCTGTTATTGTGGTCGGCCCTGGCCCAGGACAGCCCTGATTCGCGTGACGCGAACCTGTTGGCGGCCCGGGCTTACATCGCGCAGGGCAATCTCGCGAAGGCGGCGGAGAGCCTGGACCTGGTGCTCGCCGCGAATCCGGATGTCGGCAGCGAACCCTACCAGATGTTGATCGATTGCCGGCTGAAGCTCGATCAGAAGGAGAAGGCGCTTGAGGCTGCAGAGCGTGGCGTCAAACGCTATCCCGCCTCCGGGCCGCTGCTGAAAGCCGCCGGAGCGCTGATCCTGCAGGAAAACTCGAGCAGCGACCGCGCCGGTGAGTTGCTGGAACGTGCAACAAAGGCCCTGCCGCAGGACCCGGGCGCGCACTACGCGTACGGCCTGTGGGCATTGATGAACCATCGGGAGGAGATTGCCATCGCGGCGGAAAGGAGGGCCCTGGCTCTTTCGCCGGCCGACGATCTCAAGGTGCAGGCCCTGATTTTCATTGGGCTGGGAGAAGATGCTTTGAAGAGGCCGCAGCGCGCCGAAGCGGCATTTCGTGACGCCCTCGCGGCCAATCGCAAGCTGCGGAATCCGAATCCCGGCGCGGAGTTGGAATACGCCATGTTCCTCACCCGCCAGTCGCGCCAGGGCGAGGCCCAAAAGTTGCTTGAAGAGATTCTGAAGTTCGCGCCGGGCTTCGGACCGGCGCACCTGGAACGCGCCAAGTATCTCTTCGTGCAGGGCGATCTGGAATCCGCCCTGGCCGAAGGAAAGATCGCCCTCGACCAGGCTGGCTCGGACCTGAAAAGCTTGCGTGCCGCGCACGCATTCCTGGCCAGGACGTGCTTCGCGTTGGGACGAATGGACGAGGCGGAAGTGCACCAGAGCTGGATCGAATCGCACTGAAAGCCCCTCGTTACCGCTCGATCTGGGAATGGTTCCGCGTGGTCGTGGAGGTCCTGCCAGACGGACTCGATCATACCGGTAGTCTAGCTTGGATCGAGTAAAATTTTTGCCGGACAGGACCGTACTTTCCTCGCCGTGTTGTGCA
>Ga0335070_10010395_pt1 | contig 10877 bp, 9 predicted proteins | sample Lox_Sample_13_FD_206722 | JGI IMG/M metagenome (GOLD analysis project Ga0335070, IMG submission 206722) | Soil microbial communities from Loxahatchee National Wildlife Refuge, Florida, United States - Lox_Sample_1.3 | ecosystem: Environmental > Terrestrial > Soil > Wetlands | place: USA: Florida...
TTCCGCCGAAGCGCACGCCGCCGAACATCGCGAACTGCGCGCGGCGCTCCACCAGCAATCGCGCGACCTTGAGGAAATTCTTGTCCCAGCGCACGGTGATGCCGTATTCCGCGACGCCGCCGAAGCCGGCCATCACGCGTTTGTCGAGCGGCTCCTGCAGCTCGGCGATATCGCGGACGGGGCGGAACGCCACGCGTTCGCCGTTGGGCTTCACGCCCGAGACCGAGGCTTCGAGCGGCTCGATCTTCAATCCGTCGATGCCCACCACCGTGTGCCCATCGTTCATGAGGTGATGCGCCACCGTGAAGCCCGCCGGTCCCATGCCCACCACGAGCACGCGCTTGCCGGTCTCGGGGCGCGGCAGCGGGCGGCGCAGGTTCAGTGGATTCCAGCGCGTGAGCAGCGAATAGATCTCGAATCCCCACGGAAGCCCCAGCACGTCCTTCAGCGTGCGCGTCTCGGCCTGCGGGATGTCCACCGGGTCCTGGCGCTGGTAGATGCACGCCTTCATGCAATCGTTGCAGATGCGATGGCCCGTGGCGCACACCGTGGGGTTGTCCACGACGATCATCGCTAGCGCGCCCACGGCCCAGCCCTCGGTCTTCAGCTTGTGGAATTCCGAGATGCGCTCTTCGAGCGGGCAACCCGCCAGCGGCACGTTGAAGGGGCTCTTCTTGAATTCCCCGCTCTTTTCCTTCAATCCCTTGGAGCACGAGTCCTTGCCCTGCTCGTGGCACCAGATGCAGTAGTTGGCTTCGTCGAGGGCGCCGGCGAGGTTGGTGCCCGGGTCCGTAAGGGCGAAGCCTTCGCGGCGACGGATGTGGTGCAGCGTGTGGACGGAATATCCGCGAGAAACGTCTGTTTGCAGGGGAACGAGATGCATCGGATCGACGCGCTGGGGAGGCTTGAACAACACGCCGCTGCGGTAACGCCAGCGGCCATCCTCCGTGTGCGCCGCCCAGGCGGCGAAGCGCTCGGCCACGGCGAGGTCCTCGCCGTGCGCGGGCTCGTCGGCCATCCAGCGAAGAATGTGTTCGGCGAAGGGAAGCTCTTCGAATTGCCCGCCGATCCTCCGAGCCACGTCCGCCTCGAGCGCCGATCCGTCGAACGTCGCGGCGACATCGGCCTTGTACTTGAGCATCGCGCGGCGCTGCACGAACTTGCGCTTCACGCGGAAGAGTGGCGCCAGGCGATGGTGGCTCTCCACCAGGTCCTGCCACTCGTCCTCGATCGCGAAGAGCTTCGCGATGAAGCGGTCGAGATGCGGCGCGATCGCGATGAGCAGATCCGCCTCGTCCCTGGTGGCGAGCTTCGCGGGGTCCGCGCGAGCGGCCTCGAAGCGATCGCGCAGGGCGGAGTCGGCGGCGGCGAGCGCGGCCATGAACTCCGCATCCAACCTTTCCAGGCCGGAACGGGAATAAAGGTCCTCGAAGGCGAGTCCGAAGGCGAGGGCGAGCGGGGGGTGCGCAGCGGGCATCGCCGTAATTTTACGGGATGAATCCACGCCCCTCCGCCACACGTACCGCGCTATCATGGATGCATCCCCTTTACCCCTCTAGAAACCGACAGGAGCCGCGTCATGGATCGCCGTGATTTCCTTCGCTATTCGGGACTTGCTTCCGCGGGTGTGGTCCTTCCCGCCGCCGTCGGCCGGGCCTTCGCCGACGCCACCGCTTTCGACGGATGGCGGATCTTCGAGGTCACCGCGCGAATCGAGGTGCTGCACCCCGAAGGGCCGACGCTCGCGTGGCTGCCCACGCCGCTTGCGTGGGACACGCGTTTCCAGAAGAGCCTCGGCAACAGCTTCACCGCCGAGGGCGGATCGTGCGGCATCTCGACGGACTGGTCGTCGGGCACGCGCCTCGTGTGGGCGCAGTGGCCGGCGGGTGTGGCGCCGGTGCTCGTGCACACGCAGCACTTCGCCACCGCCGACATCGCGGTGGACCTTTCCAAGCCGGGCCACGTGCCGCCGGAAAATCCCGCGATGCTCGCGCGCTACACGACGGCTTCGGAGCACGTCCCCACCGAAGGCCTGGTGAAGCAGATGTCCACGGAGATGGTGAAGGGCGCGGGCAACGACATCGAGAAGGCGCGCGCGATCTATGAATGGATCTGCGACAACACCTATCGGGATCCGAAGACGCGAGGCTGCGGCAAGGGCGACATCAACTTCATGCTCGAGACCAAGACGTGGGGCGGCAAGTGCGCGGACCTCAATGCGCTCTTCGTGGCGTTCGCGCGTTCGCAGGGCATCCCGGCGCGCGACGTGTACGGCGTGCGCGTGGCCAATTCGAAGCTGGGCTACAAGAGCCTGGGCAAGGCGGGCGACATCACCAAGGCGCAGCACTGCCGCGCCGAGTTCTACAGCGCGGGGTACGGCTGGATCCCCGTCGATCCGGCCGACGTGCGCAAGGTGATCCTCGAGGAAGACGGCGGCAAGAAGCCCGACGACCCCATGGTGCTCGCCGCGAGGAAGCGGCTCTTCGGCTCGTGGGAGATGAACTGGCTCGCGTACAACACCGGCAACGACATCACGCTGCCCGGCTCCAGTCGCGGCTCGCTTCCGTTCCTCATGTATCCGCAGGCCGAGACCGCCGCGGGGCGCCTCGACTCGCTCGACTCCGACGGCTTCAAGTACACGATCACGTCGAAGGAGCTCGCCTGAGGTACGCCGCTCGCGCCGCCGCGGCGCTCGTGTTCGCGGCGGCCGCGGCCGCCCTCGCCGACGAGGATCCGATCCACCCGTGGGGCGAGCGTCCCACGCCCGTGCTCACGACGAAATCGCTGGAGGGCAAGAGCGTGGACCTGCGCGACCTCCAGGGGCGCGTCGTGCTCGTGAATTTCTGGGCGACGTGGTGCGGGCCGTGCAAGGAAGAGCTGCCCGCGCTCGCGAAGCTGCCGAAGGCGTTCGCCGGCAAGCCCTTCGAGCTCGTCACCGTGAACGACGGCGAATCGCCCGAGACCATCAGCCGGTATCTCAAGCGCGCCAAGCTCGATATTCCCGTGTGGCTCGGTCCCGAGAACACCGCCGCCAGCGGTTGGCGCGTGCAGGGGCTGCCCATGACCTTCCTCGTCGACTCGAAGGGGCACGTGCGCTATTGGGTCTATGGCGAGCGCAACTGGGGCGAGGGCGAATCGTTCAAGCTGATCGAGTCGCTGCTCGCCGAAGCGGGACATGCCTGACGCGAAGCCGGTGCAGTACCGCATCGTCGATCGCCTGGAGACCGTGGCGAGCGACGAGCGCGCGCGAGTGATCGAGGGCCTCGCCGCGAATCCCGCGCGCATCGAGCCCAAGTACTTCTACGACGAGCTGGGCTGCGCGCTCTACGGCGCCATCTGCCGGCTGCCCGAGTACTACCCCACGCGCACCGAGACCGCGCTCTTCCGCGAGCATCGCAGCGACATCGCCGATGCGATCGGCAAGGGCCGGCAGTTCGTGGACCTGGGCGCGGGCGACTGCTGCAAGGCCGAAGGGTGGCTGTCCTACGTGGCGCCCGCGCGCTACGTGGCCGTGGACATCGCCGCGGCCGAGATCGAATCCGCCCTTGCACGCATCGCGCCCGATTTCCCCGAGGTGGAGATGATCGGCGTGGTCGCGGACTTCACGCGCGGCCTTCCCCTCGAAGGCATCCTCGATTCACGCCCGTGCACGTTCTTCTATCCGGGATCGAGCATCGGCAACTTCACGCCCGACGAGGCGAAGGGGTTCCTCGCCAAGGTGCGCTCGCAGTGCGCGGCGCGCGCGGGCAGCGGCCTGTTGATCGGCGTGGACGGCAAGAAGGACAAGGCGCGCCTCGATGCGGCCTACGACGATGCGCTGGGCGTGACCGCCGCATTCAACCGCAACGCGCTGGTGCACCTGAATCGCCGCTTCGGTTTCGACTTTCCGCTCGACGCCTTCGTGCATCGCGGCTTCTACAGCGAGTCGCGCGGGCGCATCGAGATGCACCTGGAAGCCGTGCGCGATGTCGTGGTGCGCCTGGGAGAAGCGCAACGCCGCTTCGCCGCCGGCGAGCGCATCCACACCGAAAATTCCTACAAGTACCGTCCCGACGAATTCGCCGCGCTCCTCACCGCCGCGGGCTTCGCCTCCGTGCGCCACTGGGAAAGCGCGGACGGCGGCTACTTCGTCTTCTACGCGTCCTAGCGCGCGCGAACGCGCCCCGTGGCGACGTAGTGCTGGGTGAAGGGCCCGCCCACGAGGCGGAAATCGGTGAGGCGCGAAGCCAGCCCGGCCCACGGGGCGCCGAGCGATTCGAAATCCGTGATGTATCCCCGGTGCCGCATCTTCACGAACCAGTTCGCGGGAAACAGCCATGGCGCGTAGAGCTTGGTGCCGGCGGCGGCCACGCGCGTTCCGGGCTTCGCCTGTCCCAGCACGTTGTCGAGCGCGCCGCCCGAGCACACGAGATCGTGAGTGAAGCTGAAGAGGATCGCATCGGGCGCCGCGGGCAGCGTCACCGTCTGCGCGGGCGATTCGATGAGTATCGCCCGGCTCGCGGCGCCGTCCAGGCGCGAGCGCGCGAGCGCGAGCATCTCGCGCGACGGATCGAACGCGATGACGCGCCCCGTGGTCCCCACGCGCTCCATCAGCCGCGGCAGGCACCAGCCCGTCCCGCATCCGGCATCGATCACCGTATCTCCGGGGCGAAGGTCGAGCGCGTCGATGGCGCGCCGGCGCACCGCGTCGATCCGGTGGGTCCGTGCGTCGTATTGCGGCGCCAGCGCGCGGTAGGACGCGAGGGCGCGCCCGAGGTCGGCTCCGTGCACTACGCGTCGCGCGCGAGGCGCACCCCCGAGAACTGCCAGCGCGCGTCGGCCGGGAAGAAATTGCGATAGGTTGCGCGGATGTGCGACGCGGGTGTGGCGCACGAGCCGCCGCGCAGCACGTACTGGTTCACCATGAACTTGCCGTTGTACTCGCCCACCGCGCCTTCGGCGATGCGAAAGCCCGGGTAGGGCGCGTAGTCGCTGCGGGTCCATTCCCACACGTCGCCGAACATCTGCGCGATCTCGCCGGCCGCGGGAGCCTCGCGAAGCGCCAGCGGGTGCAGCGCGCCGCTTTCCTGGAAATTGCCCTCGGGGCTCGCGCGCTGCGACGCCACTTCCCACTCCGCTTCCGTGGGCAGGCGCGCGCCCGCCCAGCGGGCGAAGGCGTCGCCCTCGAAGAAGCTCACGTGGCAGACGGGCGTGTTGCGCTCCACGGGCACCATGCCGTGCAGCGTGAAGGTGTGCCACTCGCCGTCGCGCTTTTCCCAATAAAGGGGTGCTTCCCAGGCGCGCGCGTTCACTGTGTCCCAGCCCATGGACAGCCAGAGCTCCGGGCGCCGATAGCCGCCGTCCTCGATGAAGTCGATGAAGTCGCCGTGGGTCACGGGGCGCGAGGCGATCTCGAAATCGTCCAACGAGAAGCCTGCGCCCTCGTGGCCGATGCGCTTTTCGCCGCCCGCGACGCGGATCCACGCGGCCGGCATCGTCTGGATCGACGTGAGCGGCCAGGTCTTGCGATACACGGGCTTCAGCGGATTGCACGAGAGCATGTGCTTGAGATCCGTGAGGATCAGCTCCTGGTGCTGCTGCTCGTGCTGGATGCCCAGCTCCACGAGGCGAAGCATCGCGGCATCGAGGCGGTTCGCGGCGATGAGCTCGAGGAGCGCGTCTTCCACATGAGCGCGATAGGCGAGGACCTCGTCGAGCGACGGGCGCGAGAGAAGCCCGCGCTGCGGGCGCGGGTGCTTCTCGCCCACGGCGTTGTAGTACGAATTGAAGAGCACACGGAAGGCCGGATGGAAAGGCGCGCGCTCGGGAGCTGCCTTCGAGACGATGAAGGTCTCGAAGAACCACGTGGTGTGCGCGAGGTGCCACTTGACGGGGCTCGCGTCCGGCATCGACTGGATCGCGCAGTCCTCGGCCGACAGGGGCTCGGCGAGGTTCCGCGTGACGTCGCGCACCGCGCGCAAGCGCTCGGCGAGCGGCGTGCCCCGCGCCGCGACTTCAGCCCACACGGACGTGCCCTTGCCCTTCGACGATCTCTCCGACGATCGCTGCATGGTCGAATCCCTCCGCGCGGAATAGCTGCATCACTTCGTCCACGGACGACGGCGCGCACGCAACGAGCAGCCCGCCGCTCGTCTGCGGGTCGGTGAGCAGGATCTTCTCCGCCTCCCCGATGGTCCCGCCCAGCGTGATGCGCTCTCCGTATCCCGTCCAGTTGCGTCCCGACGCGCCCGTGGCGATGCCTTCGCGCGCGAAGTCGTGCGCGCCGGGCAGCAGCGGAATCGAGGGCCAGTCGAGCTTGGCCGACGCGTTCGAGCCCTTCGCCATCTCGAGCAGGTGCCCCAGGATCCCGAAGCCCGTCACGTCGGTGAGCGCGTGGACGCCCTCGAGCTTGCCCAGCTTCGTGCCGGGCGTGTTGAGCTTCGTGGTGGCGTCGATCATCGCCTTGTAGCCCGCGTCGTCCAGGCGGCCCTTCTTCAACGCCGCCGAGAGCACGCCCACGCCGATGGGCTTGCCCAGCACGAGCTTGTCGCCGATGCGCGCGCCCGAGTTGCGCTTGAGATTCCTCGGGTCCACGAGCCCGATGGCGACCAGGCCATAGATGGGCTCGACGGAATCGATGGTGTGTCCGCCCGCGATGGGAATGCCGGCGCGCGCGCAGACCGACTCGCCGCCTTCGAGGATCTTGCGGATCACCTCGAGCGGGATCTGGTTCACGGGCATGCCGACCAGCGCCAGCGCGAACAGTGGGATGCCGCCCATCGCATACACGTCGGAGATCGCGTTGGTCGCGGCGATGGCGCCGAAGTCGAACGGATCGTCCACGATGGGCATGAAGAAATCCGTCGTGGCCACGATCGCCTGGCTGTCGTTGATCCGATACACCGCGGCGTCGTCGCTGGTCTCGATGCCCACCAGCAGGTCCTTGGGCACGATCCCGGGGGCGCTCTTGGAGAGAATCTGCTCCAGGACACCGGGGGCGATCTTGCAGCCGCACCCGCCGCCGTGGCTGAACTGCGTGAGCTTCACCTGCATGTCCATGGGGATCCCGGGCCTTTCCTACGGGTGAGTCGCAATTCTACCGCCGCCCTTACGCGAGCAGGCCGGACAGAAGGTTGCGTAACGATCGCCGCTCCGCCGCCGGGGAAAGCGCCGCCCGGTGCTCTGCGCAGGCCTTTTCCAGGCGCATCCGGTAGCGTCCGTCCTTGCACGCTTGTACGAGGCGGGCGGCCAATCCGGATGCATCGCCGGGCTCGAAGTAGCCGGGATAGCCGCGCCCCAGCAATCCCACGTTTCCCTCGATGCGGCTCGCCAGGACCGCGGTGCCCGACTCGATCGCTTCCGAGATCACGTTGGCGCCGCCTTCCATCACCGACGGATGCACGAGCAGGTGCGCGGAGTGGATCGCGGCGCGCGCCAGGCCGTGGGGCAGGGGGCCGGAATAGCGGTAGCGCGGGTCTTCCTTCGCAAGCGCACGCGCCTCGCGGGCGAGCGCGGCATCCAGGGGCGCGCCGATGTGGCGCAACGTGACGGGCAATTCCCTGGGCACGAGGCGCATCGCGGCAAAGAGCGTGCGCGGATCCTTCTCGCGTCTCAGGTGCCCCACGGCGACGCAGTGCAGCGCTCCGCGAGACTTGCGGCGGGGGCGAAGGAGAGTCGCCGACTGGAAGATCACGCCGGCCTTGCGCCGCCAGCGGGCCTCGAGCGAATGAAGCGCCTGCCGCTGCAGCACCACGACGCGGCCGGCGGCATCGAGCGAGCGGCCCACGTCGGCGTTTCCCGCGGGAAGGTCCTTGTAGAGATCGGTGCCGGTGAGCACCACGGCGAGGCGGCGCGAATCGTTCGCGTCGTGGAACCGCGCGATCGAATCGGCGCTTCGCCGGGCGTGCAGGGCGAGCAGCGCATCGCAGCGCGCGCCGTCCCACTCGCTCTGTACAATGACGCGGTAGCGATCGCGCAGCATCGTGGCCCACCGCGCGGCGGTGCGCCAGTTGCCGTTGTTCGCGCTCTTCGTACCCGGCGTGACGATGATGACGACAGCCTTGGCGACCGAGACCATCCGTGGATTATACGAAGGGGAGCGGCTGGACCAGGCGCTCGTGGATGCCCGTGCCCGCACGCTCGCCATCTACGGCCATCTCGACCTGGATCGCCTGCGTGTCGAGCGCATCCCCATCGTGAACCTGCCGCTCTGGGAATTGGCGCACGTGGCGTGGTTCCAGGAGTACTGGTGCCTGCGCGGCGGCGACGATTCGCGTCCGGCGCTCCTTCCCGACGCCGACGGCATGTTCAATTCGAGCACCGTCCCGCACGCCACGCGCTGGGCGCTCGACCTGCCCGACGCCCAGGGGGTGCGCACGTACCTCTCCGATACGCTCGATGCCACTCGCGAAGCGCTGGCCACGGCGCCCGAAGAGGAGCGCTACTTCTTCAAGCTCGCGGTGGCGCACGAGGACATGCACGGCGAGGCGCTGCTCATGACCTTGCAGACGCTGGAGCTGCCGGCGCCGCCGCGCATGCAACTGCGGGCGCGGGCGTTCGCTCCCGAGGCGCCGGTGCGCGAGATCGCGCTCGCGGGCGGTGAGTTCGCGCAGGGAACGGCCCGCGGCGATTTCGTCTTCGACAACGAGGCGCCGCCGAAGGTCGTGCACGTCGCACCTTTCACCATCGCCTCGCACCCGGTGACGCAGGGCGAGTACTCGCACTACGTGGATGAGACGCAAACTGCCGCTCCGCGCTACTGGCGCAAGATCGACGGCGCGTGGCAGCGGCGGCGCTTCGATCGCTGGATCCCCATCGAGGCGGGCGAGCCCATGGTCCACGTCTCGCTGGCGGAAGCACAAGCCTATTGCGATTGGGCGGGGCGGCGGTTACCCACGGAAAGCGAGTGGGAATTCGCGGCGCGTGCCCTGGGCGACGATTTCTCGTGGGGCGAGGTGTGGGAGTGGACTTCGACGCCGTTCGAGCCGCATCCGGGATTCGCGCCGGGCCCTTATCGCGACTATTCGCAGCCGTGGTTCCACGATCACTACGTGCTGCGCGGCGCGAGCTTCGTCACGCGAAGCCGCATCGCCAACCCGCGCTACCGCAACTTCTACCTGCCCCACCGGGGCGACATGTTCGCGGGCTTTCGGACCTGCGCGAAATGACGTCGCGGGCCTGTATAATTGTCTCCGGCGGGCCTCCCCGCATTGAAGAGCGATGAACCTGGTCAGGTCGGGAACGAAGCAGCCATAGTCGATTCCTTCAAGTGCCGGGGGTCAGGCTCGCCTCTCCCCCCTTCCAACCGCTGATGACCTACCAAGTCCTCGCGCGCAAGTGGCGTCCCCGCGTCTTCGAGGAGATCGTGGGGCAGCCCCACGTGGTCACGGCGCTCGCCAACGCGCTCGAATCGAAGCGCTTGCACCACGCGTACCTGTTCACCGGCACCCGCGGCGTCGGAAAGACCACGCTCGCGCGCATCCTCGCCAAGGCGATCAACTGCGAGACCAACGGCATCAGCGCGCATCCGTGCGGCAAGTGCCGGGCATGCACCGAGATCGACGCGGGCCGCTTCGTGGACCTCATGGAAGTGGACGCCGCCACCAACACCAAGGTGGACGAGATGCGCGAGCTGCTCGATACCGCCGCGTACATGCCGGTGGTGGGGCGCTTCAAGGTGTACCTCATCGACGAGGTGCACATGCTCTCGCGCCACGCCTTCAACTCGATGCTGAAGACGCTCGAGGAGCCGCCCGAGCACGTGAAGTTCATCCTTGCGACCACGGACCCTCAGCGCCTTCCGGTCACGATCCTGTCGCGCTGCCTGCAATTCAATCTCAAGCCGCTCACGCCGCAGCTGATCGCGGGGCACCTGAAGCGCGTTCTCACGGAAGAGAAGATTTCCTTCGAGGAAGCCGCGCTGCCGTTGCTCGCCAAGGCCGCGGCGGGAAGCATCCGCGACAGCCTGAGCCTGCTCGACCAGGCGATCGCACACGGCGGCGGCAAGGTCTCGGCGGCGCAGGTGGCCGAGATGCTGGGCTCGCTCGGCGCCGATCTCGTGTGGCCGATCCTCGAGAAGATCGCCGCGGGCGACGGCAAGGGCACCATCGAGGAGGCCGAGCGCATCGGCGAGCGCAGCGTCTCGCTCGATACGGCGCTGGAAGACCTCGCATCGATCCTGCATCGCGTGGCGCTCGCGCAGGCCGGGGCCGCGCCCTCACCGGACGATCCCGATGCGCCGCGCGTGTCCGCCATGGCGCAGAAGCTCGATGCCGGCCGCGTGCAGGTGATGTACCAGATCGCGCTGCTCGGACGCCGCGACCTGCCGCTGGCGCCCGACGAGCTCGCGGGCTTCACCATGTCGCTGCTGCGCATGCTTTCGTTCGCGAACGTCTCCGCCGAGCCGCGACCGGTGGCCGCGCCCGCTCGACCCGTGGCGACATCGCAACCGGCGGCGACGAAGTCAGCGACGGCCTTCGACGGCGATTGGCCGGGTTTCGTCGAGCGCGCGGGACTGACGGGCATGGCGGGCATGGCCGCGCGCAACGCCGAGCTCGTCTCCTTCGACAACAACCATCTCGAGCTGCTGGTGCCCGAGTCGGCGAAGATGTACGCGGAGAAGGGATACCTCGACAAGCTCAAGTCCGACCTCGCGCCGCACTTCGGATCGAACCTTCGCGTCACCGTGCGCGTGGGTTCCACCAACGGAAAGACCGTGGCGGCGGCGAAATCGCGCGAGCAGGAGAAGCTCCAGGCGCGCGCAACGCAGTCCATCGAGGGCGATCCGTTCGTGAAGAGCCTCGTGCAGGACCTGGGCGCCGAAGTCGTGCCCTCGTCCATCCGCCCGCCCGAAGCGGGCAACTGAACACTCGAAAGGCAACCACATGATCCCGAAGGGC
>Ga0335070_10010396_pt1 | contig 10876 bp, 9 predicted proteins | sample Lox_Sample_13_FD_206722 | JGI IMG/M metagenome (GOLD analysis project Ga0335070, IMG submission 206722) | Soil microbial communities from Loxahatchee National Wildlife Refuge, Florida, United States - Lox_Sample_1.3 | ecosystem: Environmental > Terrestrial > Soil > Wetlands | place: USA: Florida...
CTGTGGATCTACATCTACCTGGCGCTGGGCTGGATGTTCGCGCCGCTCCTGGTGGTGGACCGCGGGCTGGGCCCGATCGAGGCGATGCGCGGCAGCTGGTACCTGGTGCACGGCCGCCGCTGGCGCATGCTGCTGCTGCTGCTGCTGCTGGTGCTGATCGCGCTCGTCGGCCTGCTGGCGTGCTTCGTGGGCACCTTGGTGACGGCCGGCCTGGTCGCCGGGCTCTACTCCGCGGCCTACCGCGACCTGTCGGTGGCCGCCGGCTACCCGGACACCGATCCGGAGCTGTAGGACCGGGTCCCGGATCCTCTCGGCCGGACGTTCGGCTCCGCGCATCCTGCGCTCCGCCTCGCTCGTCTCGCGGCCGGCTCCGCCGTCCTGGCTCCGCTTCGGCCGCTCCACGCCGGCCTCTGAGGATCCGGGACCCGGTCCGCATGCGGCGGTCCGGCGCTCACTCGTCCGGCGCGCCGCGCCGCGCTCGCTTGAGCTCCGACCGGCGCCGCTTGGCCGCCAGGCGCCGCTCGCCGGCGGCCGCCGGCGGCCGGGTGGGCCGGCGCGGGCGCGGCGGCCGGAGCGCCTCCGCGACCCACGCGGCCAGCCGCTCGCAGGCCGCCTGGCGGTTGGCCAGCTGGGTGCGGTGCCGCTGGCTGACCGCGCGCAGCGTGCCGTCGGGGTGGACCCGGCGGCCCAGGCGGGCGATGACCCGGGCCCGCTCCGCGGCGCTCAGGGCCGGGCTCCGCGTGAGGTCCCAGCGGACCTCCACCCGGGTCTCCACCTTGTTGACGTGCTGGCCCCCCGGGCCGCCGGAGCGCGAGGTGGCGAAGCGCAGCTCGCCCACCGGCAGGGGCCGGCCGGGGGCGATTTCCAGCGGGCCGCGGCGGGGGCCGCGCGGGCCGCGGCCGGGTCTCGGGTCGGGGCTCATGTCCCCATTCTAACCTGTCCCGCCCCTTTGCGTTGACCCCCCTGCCCGTCTCTGTTACCGTAACCGGGCATTGAGTCCGCCATAGCGAGCCGCCCCTGGAGCAGGAAGGAGACCTCCGGCCCCGTCCGGATCCGCGCGCGTGAGCAGCGTCAGCCTAGCCGCCATCCAGGCCCCGGTGCGCCCGGGCCTGGACGCCATGAACGCCCACCTCAAGGAACTGCGCGAGTCCAGCGTGGCGCTCATCCGCCAGGTGGGCGAGCACGTCCTGGGCGGGGGCGGCAAGCAGCTGCGTCCCACGCTGCTGCTGCTGGTGGCGCGCCTGGGGGGGCGGAACGCGGACCGGGCGGTGCTGGCGGCCACGGCGGTGGAGCTGATCCACACCGCCACCCTGATCCACGACGACTCGGTGGACGGCAGCGCCCTGCGCCGCGGCCGGATGACAGTGAACCGCGCCTTCAACAACTCCATCTCCATCCTGATGGGCGACTTCGTGTACTCCAAGGCGTTCGCCATGCTGGCCGAGCATCAGCTCTACCCGCTGGTGAGCGTGCTGTCCCGGGCCACCCACCGCATGAGCATCGCGGAGATGGTGGAGATGGACCTCAAGCGGCGCGTCGGGACCACCGAGGAGCAGTACCTCGAGATGATCGAGGGCAAGACCGCGGTGCTGTTCCAGGCGGCCTGCGAGATCGGCGCCTCCCTCGGCATCGGCGAGGAGCAGGTGGAGACGTTCCGCGAGTTCGGCCGGTCCGTGGGGCTGGCCTTCCAGATCGCCGACGACCTGATCGACATCGCCGGCGACGAGCAGGTGATCGGCAAGGACCGCGGCAACGACCTGCGCGAGGGCAAGGTCACGCTGCCCTACATCGCCGCGCTGCGGAACTCCTCGCCCGAGGAGCGGGAGCGCTTCACCGGCCTCTTGGAGCAGCCCGAGCGGCTGAACGGCGACCTGGACCGGGTGCTGGAGTGGGTCCGGCGCCGCGGCGGGGAGAGCTACTCCCGCCAGCAGGCCGAGGCCTACGTGGGCCGCGCCCGGGCCCTCCTGGCGCGCTTCCCGGATTCCGACGCCCGGCGCTCGCTGTTCGACGCCGCCGGCTACGTGATCGAGCGGGCCGCCTGACCCCATGACCTCCCGCCAGCTCGCCGAGCGCTGCGCCCGGCTGTTGTTCGAGAAGAAGGCCGAGGACATCCAGGTCCTGGACCTGCGCAAGCTGAGCGCGGTGACCGACTTCTTCGTGGTCGCCAGCGCCACCTCCTCGCCCCACGTGCGGGCGCTGGGCGAGCACGTGGAGGACACCCTGCGCCGGGCCGGCCACCGGCCCTGGCACACCGAGGGCTATCCCGCCGAGCGCTGGGTGCTGCTGGACTACGTCAACGTGGTGGTGCACATCTTCCACCCCCAGACCCGGGAGTTCTACCTGCTGGAGCGGCTGTGGGGCGACGCGGAGAAGGTCAAGGTTGATTACCACGTACCTGAGCGAAGCGGTACGTAGCGCGGTCCAGGCCGCCGGGCTGGAAGCTCCCGGCTCCCTGGGCATCGAGACCCCGCGCGACCGCGCCCACGGCGACCTGGCCACCAACGTGGCCATGCAGATCGCCTCCCGCGACCGGCAGAACCCGCGCCAGGTGGCCCAGCGGATCCTGGACCGGCTGCGGCCGCTGCTGGACCCCGCGCGGGTCTCCGACGTGCACATCGCCGGCCCGGGCTTCATCAACTTCACCTACCACCCGGACGTGGTGCGGGGCAGCCTGGCCGAGCTCTTGGAGGCGGGCGCCGGCTACGGCAGCGGCACCTGGGGCCGCGGCGAGCGGGTGATGCTGGAGTTCGTGAGCGCCAACCCCACCGGCCCGCTCAACGTGGTCAGCGCGCGGGCCGCCGCGGTGGGGGACTCGCTGGTGCGCCTGTTCCGGGCCAGCGGCTTCGACGCCCGCTCCGAGTTCTACGTGAACGACGCCGGCACCCAGGTGCGGCTGCTGGGGGAGTCGCTGCTGGCGCGCATCCGGGAGGCCGAGGGCGGCGCGCTCGAGATCCCCGAGAACGGCTACCACGGCCAGTACCTGAAGGACATGGCCGAGGCGCTCGGGCCGGCGGGCCGGGCCCGCCTGGCGGAGGAGGAGCGGCGCGCCCCGGGCGCCTGCACCCGCCACGCCCTGGAGGCGCTGCTGGCCGGGCAGCGCGAGGACCTGGAGCGGTTCGGGGTGCACTTCGACCGGTTCTTCCACGAGACCGAGCTGCACGCGGCGGGCCGGGTGCAGGAGGCGCTGGCGGACCTGCGCGCGCGCGGCTTCGTGGAGGAGCGGGAGGGCGCGCAGTGGTTCCGGTCCACCGACTTCGGGGACGACAAGGACCGGGTGGTGGTGCGCAGCAGCGGCGAACCCACCTACTTCCTGGCCGACACCGCCTACCACCGCGACAAGCACGAGCGCGGCTTCGGGCGGGCCATCGACCTGTTCGGCCCCGACCACCACGGCGCGGTCCCGCGGCTGCGGGCCGCGATCCAGGCGCTGGGCTACCCGGCGGACTGGCTGGAGGTGCTGATCGTCCAGCAGGTGAACCTGATCCAGGGGGGGCAGGCGGTGGAGATGAGCAAGCGCGCCGGCCGCCTGGTGACCCTGCGCGAGCTGCTGGCCGAGGTGGGGCGCGACGTGGCCCGCTTCTTCTTCCTGCTGCGCGGGGTGAGCACCCACCTGGACTTCGATCTGGACCTGGCCCGCCAGCAGTCCGACCAGAACCCGGTGTTCTACGTGCAGTACGCCCACGCCCGGGCGTGCAACGTGGAGCGCTTCGCCCAGGAGAATGGCGTGGAGGCGGCGGGGGCCGACCTGGCCCGCCTGGTGGAGCCCGAGGAGCTGGAGCTGGTGAAGGTGCTGATGCAGCTGCCGCTGGCGGTGGAGATGGCGGTGCGCGCCCGCGAGCCGCAGCGCATCACCCAGTACCTGCTGAGCGTGGGGCAGTCCTTCCACCCCTTCTACCAGCGGCACCGGGTGGTGACCTCGGAGCGGGCGCTGTCGGCGGCCCGGCTGCGCCTGGTGCAGGGGGTGCGCCAGGTCCTGGCGCGCGGGCTGGAGCTGGTCGGGGTGAGCGCCCCGGAGCGGATGTAGGGCATGGGCATCGTGGTGGTGGGATCCATCGGCCTGGACGACGTCCAGACCCCGCACGGCTCGGTGCGCGGGGTGCTGGGCGGGTCGGCCTCGTTCTTCTCGGTGGCCGCGCAGTTCTTCGCCCCGGTGAGCGTGGTGGCGGTGGTGGGGGACGACTTCCCGCCCGACTACCTGGAGATGCTGCGCGGGCGAGGCATCGGGCTCGAGGGCCTGGAGGTGGTGGCGGGGCGGACCTTCCACTGGCACGGGCGGTACGGGGCCGACCCCGACCGGCCGGTCAGCCTGGCCACCGAGCTGGGGGTGTTCCAGGACTTCCACCCGCGCCTGCCCGAGCACCACCGCCGGGAGCCGTTCGTGTTCCTGGCCAACATTGACCCGGTGCTGCAGCTGGAGGTGCTCCGCCAGGCCGAAGGGCTCAAGGTGCTGGACACCATGAACTACTGGATCGAGGGCAAGCGCACCGAGCTGCTGGCCACGCTGCGCAAAGTGGACGTGGTCATCATGAACGAGCAGGAGGCCCGCTCCCTGACCGGCCTGAGCCACATCATGGCGGCCTGCGAGGTGATCGCGGGCTACGGCCCCCAAGTGGTGGTGATCAAGATGGGCGAGCACGGCTCGCTGCTGCGCACGCCGGAGGACCTGTTCACCCTGCCCGGCTACCCGGTGGACCGGGTGGTGGACCCCACCGGCGCGGGCGACAGCTTCGCCGGGGGCTTCGTGGGCTGGCTGGCCCGCCGGGGCCAGGCCAGCCCGGGGGCCTACCGGGAGGCCATGGTGATGGGCACGGTGATGGCCTCCTTCACCATCGAGGACTTCAGCGTCCGGGCGCTGATGCGCGCCGACGCCGAGAAGATGCGGCAGCGGGTGCAGCGGCTGCGCGAGATGACGCTGCTGCCGTCCCTCGATGGCCTGATCTGAGCCGAGTTTTCCACCGCCCCCGCTGGAAACACTTTTTCCACCGCGCGCGATCTCATCCAACGCCTCACGGGGCCCCCGTAACTTGCTGTTGGAGTATCATTTCTCAAGAAGCCGAGACAATTTCTTGACTCGGGGGGCTGGAGTGCTATGCTATCCGCCGCGAACCGATCCCGGTAGGCGCAGGTCTCAGGTGCTTCAGTCAAGGAGGACACCCTGAAACTCGATGCCAGTAAGCCGGCGTGGGTCGTCCAGGCGGAGGAACATCTGCGCACCCTCGATGGAATCGAGGATGTCGCGATTGTCTGGAGCGGCCGGTCGATCTCAGAGGTTCACGTGGTTTCCTCCAGCCCCCGGCCCCCGCGGCTGATCTCCCGGGACGTGGAGTCGCTGCTGAAGGCCAAGGGGATTCACGTGGACTTCAAAACCATCAGCGTGGCGCAGCTGAAGGTGGTGCCCGCGGCGGAGTCCCCACCGCCCGGCCCGACGGCTCCGCCGCCAGCCTCGGCTCCAGATCCACCGGAATTCGCCCCCCGCTTACGCCGCTTCCCCGGGGAGTCCCCGGGGTCCGACAGTCCCAGCCAGGAGGATCCTGACGCCGCCGCGGCGCGCCTCGCGCCGGCCGCGGAAGGCGACGCTCAAGGGCGTTTGCGCTTCGAGAGCGTCAACGTCATGACCTTCGGGTACCGGGCGGAGGCCCAGGTGGAACTCAGCGCCGGCGAACAGGAGGCGCTGGGCACCGCCACCGGAGCCAACTCCCGGCTGGGGGTGGCGCGGCTGGTGGCCGGGGCGGCGCTGGAAGCGCTCAAGAAGCTCGTGAACGGCGACATCGAGCTGGCGGTGGAAGCGCTCGAGATCGTCGAGGTCGGCGGGCAGCGCGTCGTGGTCGTCGCGGTGGCCTGCCTGGAGGGCCGCCGGCAGCGGGTGCTGTACGGCACGGCGGCGGTGGAAGGGGAACTCAACCAGGCGGTGGTGGCCGCCACCCTGGACGCTCTGAACCGGGTGTGGGGTCGCCTCCGCGGCAGGGAGCGCGTCGAATACGAGCTGAGACCGACGTCCATTGAGATCTGAGCGGAGCCTCATCGCATAGCGAAGCGGCACCTTCCTGACCAGATCCGCTGGCAGTGAAGAACCACCTAAGGAGGTGCGCTCATGATCCACTACATCATCGAGGGTTCCGGCCTGGTCGGCATGATCCTCGTGGCGTTGTTCCGCGCCGGCTGGTAACCACCGGGACGCAGCAGCGGTCTCGATGGACTCGGTCTTCTAACTTGGGAGCCCGGCCTCCCGGATCTGGCTGCACCGTGGGAGCTTTCCCGCGAGCCCGATCCCTCGCCCGGCCCGTGTCAAGGACTCCACGGCAGCACCATCGCGCAAGGATGCGGGCCGCGGCGCCGAACCCCCGGCGGCGCCCCAGTGGGATGTTGACCCATCGGTCCGAGGAGGCTGGCATGCAGCCAACCGCTCTATCCCCGCCGGTCAAGTCCTGCGTGGTGTGCACCCTGGCTGCGGGCCTCGCCTCCCTCGCCGCTCTTGCGCTGCACAATCCCCCGCCGCCCCTGGGACCCTTCCTGGTCTGGACCCTGATGCTGGTGGCCACCGAGGCGACCGCGCTGGAGCTGCCCTGCGGCGGCTTCATCACGGTGTCCGGGGTGGTGGACTACGCGGGGATCCTGTGCTACGGCCCGCTGCTGGTGGGCTGGGCCGACGTGGTCAGCGTCCTGTTGTACCAGGGGCTGTGGCTCAAGAAGCCGCTCCACAAGGTGACCTTCAACGCCGGGCTGTATGCGCTCACCACGGTGGCCGCGGGCTGTGCCTACGTGGCCCTGGGCGGGCCGGTCGGCACCACCCACTTCGCGCACGCCATCCTGCCGCTGCTGACCCTGGGCGCGGTGTACTTCACCGTCAACAGCGGCGGGCTGTCGCTGGTGATCTCGCTGGCCGAACGGCGCAACCCGCTGGCCCTGTGGCGGGACAACTTCCGCTGGGGCCTGCTGCAGCACTGGAGCATGCTGCCCCTGGGGATGCTGCTGGCGCTCTTGACCCTGACCGGCGGCCTCCTGGCGGCCACCCTGGCGGTGTTCCCGCTGTTCCTGGCCCGCTACTCGTTCATGGCCCACCTGCGCGCCCGCTCCGACCTCAAGGACTTCGTGCGCGCCATCTCCAAGGTGCTGGACGCGGTGGACCCGTTCACCCGGGAGCACAGCCTCAGGGTGGCCGGGTTCAGCGTGCGGATGGCCCGCGATCTGCGCATGTCGAGCCAGGACGTGGAGATGGTGGAGTACGCCGCGCTCATGCACGACCTGGGCAAGATCACCAACGAGGCCCGCCCGCTGATCAGCAAGCCGGGCATCCTCACCCGGGACGAGAAGAGCCGGCTGGACCAGCACCCGGTTCTGGGGGCGAGCCTGTTCGAGCAGGTGCGGTCGCTGCGGCGGGCGGCGGATTTCGTGCGCTCCCACCACGAGCGGATGGACGGGCGGGGCTACCCGATGGGGCTGGTGGGCAAGCAGATCCCGCTGGGCTCCCGGATCCTGGCGGTGGCCGACTGCTACGACGCCATGACCTCGGACCGCCCCTACGTGCGGGCCCGCAGCCCGCAGGTGGCGCTGGCGGAGCTGCGCCGCTTCAGCGGCACCCAGTTCGACGCCGTGGTGGTGGAGTGCTTCTGTCGCATGGTGGAGGTGGATCTCTCCCGCGCCCCTGCGCCTTCGCCATGGGTGGACCAGCTGGCCGCCACGGCCCCGGAGATGGGCGGTCCGGTGGTGGTCGCCGGGGGCGCCGCGGCGCTGGTGGCCGCCGCGGCCGCGGTCAATGCGGCGGTGCCGGTCCCCGCGGCGCCGGCGGCGTCCACGGCGGTGCCGCAGGGAGTGTGATGCGCTACGCGGACGCGGGCGTGGACCGCGAGCGCGCGGCCCGGGCCCGCGAACGCATCGGGCGGCTGGTGCGCAGCACCTGGCCGGTGGATCTGGGACGCTTCGGAGGCTTCTCCGGAGCGTTTCCGTTCCCGGGCGATCCTGAGCGGCTGCTCACCGCCACCCTGGACGGCGTGGGCACCAAGATCCGGCTGGCGGTGGCCCTGGGGCGCCACCGCGGCATCGGCGCCGACCTGGTGAACCACTGCGTGAACGACACCCTGGCGCACGGGGCCACGCCGCTGTTCCTGCTGGACTACTTCGCCGCCGCGCGGCTGGAGCCGGCGGTGGTGGGGGAGGTGCTGGAGGGCGCGGCGGAGGCCTGCCGCGCCGAGGGGGTGGCGATCCTGGGCGGGGAGACCGCCGAGCTGCCCGGGCTGTACTCCGGCGGGGACTACGACTTCGCCGGGTGCCTGGTGGGCTGGGTCCGGCGCGCCGACTGGATCGACGGCCGGGACGTGCGCGCCGGCGACGCGGTGGTGGGCCTGCCCAGCAGCGGCCTGCACACCAACGGCTACTCGCTGGTCCGCGCGCTGCTGGCCGGGCCGGGCGGCCCCCGGCTGGAGGACCCGGTGCCCGGCACCGCCACGCCCCTGGGCGAGGCGCTGCTCGCGCCGCACCGCTCGTACTCCGGGGCGGTGCGGGCCCTGGGCGAGCTGCGGCCCCGCGCCCTCGCGCACATCACCGGCGGCGGCTTCACCGAGAACCTGCCCCGGGTGATCCCCGCCGGCCTGGGCGCGGAACTCGAGCCGTGGCCGCTGCCGCCGCTGTTCGAGTGGATCCGCCGGGCGGGCCGCCTGGACGACGCCGAGATGCGCCGGGTGTTCAACCTGGGCTACGGCCTGGTGCTGGTGCTGGAGGCCGCCAGGGCGGATGCGGCCGAGGCCCGCCTGCGGGCCGCCGGCGAGGCCCCGCGGCGCCTGGGCCGGGTGGTGGAGGGCGAGGGCGTGCGGTTCCTGGAGGGAGCGCCGCCGGCCTGAGCCCTGCCCGCCGGCGCGTGGCGAGGGTGCCCCCGGCCGTGACGCGCTCCTGCCCGTTCGGCTTTGACGCGTTTCTGACCCCCCACCCGGCCTTCTTGACGCCCCTCTGACCCACGTTCGTGATCCAATCGAAACGAACCTGCAGGGCGCCCCGCGGGGCCCCGGCCGCCGCCTTCGGCGCGCCCGGGCCCGGCGGGCGCCGCCGCGGGCCGGCCGGAAAGGAGCCGGAGGCGATGCCCGATCTCCTCTATGTCGCCGTGACCGTCGTCTTCTTCGCCGCGGCCGCCCTGTTCGCGCGCGGCTGCGAGCTGCTGGAGCGCGAGGAGGCCTGAGGTGAACGACTACCTGTGGAGCGGAGCAGTGGTGCTGCTGCTCCTCGTGTACCTGGTGTACGCGCTCCTGAAGCCGCACAAGTTCTAGGGGCCGCCATGACTGGCAACGGAATCCTGCAGCTGGCGCTCTTCTTCGGCCTGATCCTGCTCCTGACCCGGCCGGTGGGCGCCTACATGGCCCGCGTGTTCCAGGGGCAGCGCACCCCTCTGACGCCAGTGCTGCGGCCGCTGGAGCGGCTGGTGTACCGGCTCCTGGGCGTCCGCGAAGACCAGGACATGCCCTGGACCACGTACGGCTTCGCGCTGCTGGCGTTCAGCGCCGTGGGCGCGCTGGCCAGCTACGCGCTGCTGCGCCTCCAGGGGCACCTGCCGCTGAACCCGGCCCACTTTGGCGCGAAGCAGATGCCCGCGGACCTCGCCTTCAACACCGCGGCCTCGTTCACCACCAACACCAACTGGCAGAACTACGTGCCCGAGGCGGCGGTCAGCTACCTGTCCAACATGCTGGCGCTGGCCGCCCACAACTGGATGTCCGCGGCCGCGGGCATCGCGGTCGCGATCGCCCTGGTGCGCGGCTTCGCCCGGCGCTCGGCCAGCGGCCTGGGGAGCTTCTGGGTGGACGTCACCCGCGCCACGCTGTACGTGCTGCTCCCCCTGTGCCTGGTCGGCTCGCTGGTGCTGGTGTGGCAGGGCGTGCCGCAGAACTTCGCCCCCTACACCCGGGCGGCCACCCTTGAGGGCGCGAGCCAGACCCTCGCCCAGGGGCCGGTGGCCTCCCAGGAGTTCATCAAGGAGCTGGGCACCAACGGCGGCGGCTTCTTCAACGCCAACTCCGCCCACCCCTACGAGAACCCCACGCCCCTCACCAACCTGCTCGAGCTGCTGGCCATCTTCCTGATCCCGGCGGGCCTGACCTACACCTTCGGGAAGATGGTCGGCAACACCCGGCAGGGGTGGGCCCTGTTCGCGGCCATGACGTTCATGTTCGTGGGCGGGCTGGGCCTGTGCTACTGGGCCGAGGCCTCGGGCAACCCGCTGGTGGCCCGGCTGGGCGTGATGACCCACGCCACCGCCTGGCAGCCGGGCGGCAACATGGAGGGCAAGGAGACCCGCTTCGGCATCGCCAACTCCGCGCTGTGGGCCACCGTCACCACCGACGCCTCGTGCGGCGCGGTCAACTCCATGCACGACAGCTTCACGCCGGTGGGCGGGATGGTGCCGCTGCTGAACCTCATGTGCGACGAGGTGATCTTCGGGGGCGTGGGCGCGGGGCTGTACGGGATGCTCATGTACGCCGTGATCGCGGTCTTCCTCGCCGGCCTCATGGTCGGCCGGACCCCGGAGTACCTGGGCAAGAAGATCGAGAAGTACGAGGTCCGCATGGCCATCATTGCGGTGCTCCTGCTCTTCGCCGGCAACGTGCTGTGGACCGCCCTGGCCGGCTACGTCGCCCCGGGCGCCGTGAACAACGGGGGAGCGCACGGGTTCACCGAGATCCTGTACGCCTACTGCTCGACCACCGCCAACAACGGGTCGGCGTTCGCGGGCCTCAGCGGCAACACCCCGTTCTACAACCTGACCCTGGGCCTCGAGATGCTCATCGGGCGGTTCCTGATGATCATCCCGCTGCTGGCCATGGCCGGGAGCCTGGCCCGCAAGAAGCGCGTGCCGGCCTCGGCCGGCACGCTGGCCACCGATTCGGCGACCTTC
>Ga0335070_10010397_pt1 | contig 10876 bp, 8 predicted proteins | sample Lox_Sample_13_FD_206722 | JGI IMG/M metagenome (GOLD analysis project Ga0335070, IMG submission 206722) | Soil microbial communities from Loxahatchee National Wildlife Refuge, Florida, United States - Lox_Sample_1.3 | ecosystem: Environmental > Terrestrial > Soil > Wetlands | place: USA: Florida...
CTTCGCTTCAGTCTTTACCTTTACCTGTATTATCCTTTTCCTGCTTTACAAGTACTCTTTCTTGAAAGTCCCTGCACTTGCCATGCTCGGCAGGAACGGCTGCGGTGCAACAATGTTTGGTTTCGGCCAACGGTCACAATTTACCTTTTCGTAGCGCGAATCAGCCTCCAGACACCAGTTGCAGGCAACGCACCGCACAATCTCTTTATCTCTTCCTTCTTTGGTCTTGATGGGCCAGTCAGGGTCACAGAGGAGGGCCCGGCAGAGTCCTATGATGTCAGCCTTCTCCTCGCGCAGTACCTCTTCGGCGTGCTCAGGCTCGCGTATCTTGCCCGCGATGATAACAGGCGTCTGGAACCCGGCCGCGCGCACGGCCTTCCGTATCCCTTCAGACAGATAGACATGACAGCCATCGGGCCACCAGAACCATGGGCTCATCCGATGGCCGCTATAGCCTGACATCGGGTCCGGAGGATACCCCTCCGCAGGGGTAAGGGCATCTTCAAAGCGGCTGCCCGCTGAAACACTGATATAGTCCGCGCCCAGCTCTGCAAACTTCGCCGCAATCCGCCCGCTCTGGGCCACGGTGTTCCCCTGGACAACAAAATCTTCCCCGTTTATCCTGATGCCTAAAGGGTATTTCTCGCCGACGAGCTTCCGCACGGCCTGAAATACCTCGATTGGCAGCTTCATTCTGTTCTGCAGGTTGCCTCCGTAACCGTCAGTGCGCTTGTTCGAGCGCGACAGAAAAGATGAGAGCACGTACGCGTGGGCCATATGTACCTCAATGAAATCAAAGCCTGCAGTCAACGCGCGGTTTGCAGCTGCCACGTGATCCTCGACGATCTTGGGCAGATCTTCCGGCTTGAAATCCTCTACCTTCTGTCTCCAGCCCGATCTGGCCAACTTCAGGTGCTGCATGATCTGAACGCCTATCTTCGTTTCCTTATTCGCTTCCCTGATGGCTTTGACAAGATTCGCCAGACCCGGCACGAAGCTGTCATCACTGATGCGCAGATTATAGGGACTCTTGGATGGGATGATCACGGCAGCTTCAACAACAATGGCTCCCACGCCGCCTCTCGCTTCCCTTTGGTACCGTTTGATAAGATCATCTGTGACATCACCATTCTCTGTAGTCAATCCCGATACCATTGAAGTGCGCTGTATCCGGTTAGGGAATACAACTCCTCGCATCGTCACCGGTTGAAAAAGCTTCTCGTACTTCATCATTCTTCTCCTTCCGTAAAGTAATATCTCCTCTTGATCGTCCCTGAAAAACCGGAGGAAGAGGAGGCAATCCCCTCAAATCAGTAACTTGTTTCCGGAGTGCTCGCCTCCCCGTACTTGCGCTGCGGAATAGCCGGAGGCTGGAACAGCCATAGAAATCTAAGACTGAAACAGCCGCACACATTTTAGGCTTTTTTCAGCACTTCCACAACCCCTGCGTTGCCATCAACCCGTATGTAGTCCCCATCCTTGATCGACCGGGTTGCCCGCCAGGTACCGACCACGGCAGGGATGCGGTATTCCCGTGCGGTGATGGCAGCGTGGGTGAGCATGCCGCCGGTGTCCGTGACCACGGCCTTGATCTTGGGAAAGAGGGGGGTCCAGGCGGTGGCGGTATAGGGGCAGACGAGGATCTCCCCGAGCTGTAAGGTGGGGAAGGCTTCATAGCTTGTGACCACCCGGGCCAGCCCTTCGGCGACACCGGGGGAGCCGGGGTAGCCTTCGAAGATATCCATGACCTTAAGCTCGTCCACCTTGCCGGCTTTGAGCACCTCATCGACCATGCCGAAGACCTTGACGAGGATCGGGTCTTCTGCCTTCTCGGGTACCTTGCCCAGGGTAAGGGGCGCTTCCTTGAGCGAGGCAGACTGCTCCCATCCCTCTTTCCGCTCCTTGATGAGGGGAGGGATGAGGCGGCGGAAGTGGTAGAGGGCGGGGATCCTGTTTTCGGCAAGCAGGGCGAGGGTCTCTTCCAGCTCATAGTAGTTCAGAAAGAAGACATCGTCCGGGGCTGCAAGAAGGCCGTAGTGGGTGAGTCTCCTGCCTGCTGCCATGGCAACATCGTGGAGCCCCGCGGTGGAGGCGCCGTCGATGTAGAACCCGTGGTCCTCCTGAAACCGGTAGATCTTCCTGCCGATGGCGAGCTGCTCGGTAAAGGTTTGTCGGTCCTTTGGGGTAAGGGTAGCCATGAACTGCTGGGCTGCCTGGTCTGCTTCTTTGATGGCAGCTTCTCGTTCAGCAGTGATGTCCCAGCCCTGGCGGGCCTTGGGGATGTAAGTCTTCACCGTGTCGAGAACAGGGGAGGGCTCCTCGATCCAGGTGGGGAAGATGATATCCAGGTGGCCGGCGGTGATCCGGTGGCCGTAAGCCTCGAGGAACGTGTGGAGGGCGGCAAGCCAGGGATGCGCCTTGGGTTCCTTCTGTAAGAGGTGGATGAGCTCTTTGGCATCGACAGAGAGGATCGTATCCGCAATACCACAGGTGTCGGCGAGCCTGGCCAGCTCGAAGAGGCCGGTATCGGTCTTGGTGGCCATGGTATCGAGACCTTTGAGCATGACCGTGAACTCTTTTTCCGCGAGGCCGTGCTCCTTGCAGAAGGCCTCAAACCCGAAGTAGAGCATGTCGGCCACGTACATGGTTATGAAGTGAATCTCCCAGTTCCTCCGGTTGATGGCCTCAGATCGACGAAGGGCCTGGTGGAGGTCGGTATCAGAGAACCCGTCATGGACCGATGCCATATAGATGAGGCCCTGTTTCACTTCATCGATATAGGTGTTGTAGAAGGAGTCCCAGTTGGGACGTGCGTACTCGAGGAGCTTATTGAACGCGACTGCCCGTGTGGCGACCTCCTTCGGGTCGGTGAGGGCCTCGAAGCCGAGCATGGCCCTTCCCTTGTAGATCTTCACGTGGCCACCTTTGGAAGGGGGGAGCTTGGTGACCTCGGCCCCCACGTGGTACCCCCAGGCGTGGTGCTTCTGGATGGTGGTCATGCCCAGGGGGCAGATGGGATAGGGCTGGTGAAGATCATCCCGGAACCAGAAGATGTCACCGTCCTCGGGAAGACGTAAGGTGCGGAGACTGGAAATGCTGCGATCATGGGTGTCAAGGTTGAATTGGTCGGGCATGGTAGGTCCTCCTTGTTCGTTCCCCATCTGTTTGGCGATCTGCTAGGCTACCTTCATTCATAGACCTGTGTTAGACACTGGCGCTCCTCTTCCGGGTACCCACGTCAGTGGGTGGTGGTCGGTACCACATGCTCGAAAGCATCACTGCCTCACGAGATCTGGAGTGCCTGTGAAGCTCATAATCCCGGTGGGACGATCGAGGGACAACCATCCGCACCGGGCACTCGTCTTTGTAAGTCTCCTCGTCTATTTCTTCATGGGTGGCAAGTGAAAGATCCTCTCTGCATTCTTACCCAGAATCATGTCCACTTCATCCGCCTTGAGGCCGAATTCTGAGCCTACTTCTTTGACCGCCTTGATGGCGCCTTCCGGGTCACCGACCCTATGTGCATAATCAGTCCCGATGATCATCTGCTGAGGGCCAACCCATTCAAGGCAGCATTTCATGGCCGGTTTATAGAAGGAGGTCGTATCGGGATAGACCCTGTTCTTGTAGGTAATGTCAGGCGCCTCCTTCAGCTCGATACCCCACTCCTTGCCATATCCCTTATATGCGTCCTGTATCCTGCGCACGAAATAGGGCACCGTGCCACCGAGATGCCCATGCACAAGAGTGAGCTTCGGATACTTCGCGAACACACCCTGGAAGATCATGCTCATGACCGCCATGCTCGTGTCAAGCGTATAGCCCCAGAGCTGGTAAGGCAGCCGCATCATGTCCATGACGGATGCGGTGAGAGGGACGGCAGGGTGGACCAGGAAAGGCATATCATACTTATTGGCAATCTCGTATATTGGATGAAACTTGTCCAGAAAAACAGCCTCTCCATTGACATTCGAAAACATCTGGATGCCCACGGCACCCATCTTCTTGCAGCGTTCCAGCTCCTCGCAAGCCGCATCCGGGTCCTGATACGGCAAAGATACCATGTGGTAGAAGCGTCCTGGATATTTCCGTGCGGCCTCCGCGAGGTGGTCATTACACTTTTTGGCCCAGTAGATGCCTGCATCCCTTTCAAGCGTCTCGGGGCCCGGGATGGTCACGCTCAGGAGCTGCGTGTCGAGACCTGCGGCATCGAGGTCGCGTATTCTGGCTTCCAGATCATAATGGCCCGCCCGGTCAATGTGTGCCACAGGCACGCCCTTGAAATACATGCGATAATGGGTGCCCCCGTCATGAATGCAGTAAGGGGTTTTGTCTTTGCCTCTTGATATGAGATACTCCATATACTCCATCGGATACCAGTGACAGTGTACATCAACGGTTCTCTGCGCCATGAATGAACCCTCCTTATTTTTTGATCATCGATTACCCTAACTGTTTGCAGATATCATCTGTCTTCAGCTCTCGTCCTGCGAGGCGCTCGCCTGCCAATCACCCCCTTTTCCTGCCACTCGCCGCCAGCCTTCGAACTGCGGGCATGCGCAAATCAGGGTCTAATCTGTCATCTATATATCCCACAGCCCTGGAGATAAGGTCCGCTGTCCTTCGAGTCTCCCGTATGATCCTTTTGACACCCTTCTCGTCTTCCGAAGAGGTCACAAAACCCACTCCTACCGCTGCCACCACCTCTTTCGAAGAATCACGGATTGGCGCGGCAATACCGGTGACACCCTCAATAGCCTCTCCCTGGTCCACGCAGTAGCCTTGCTCCCGGATTACGGCCAGCCTCTCTCTAAAGCGCCTCTCATTGGTAATCGACCCCTTCGTGAGCGCCGCGAGAGGATACCTTTTCAAGAGCTCTGTAACCGCGTCCTCGGGTAAATGGGCCATGAGGGTGCTCCCCAGCATCCCGAAGAAGGGCGGCCGACTTGTTCCTATCTGCGATCCAAATCTGATAAGGTTAAGAGGATTCTCCTTTTTATCGATGTAGACAAGCTGTCCTTCCTGCAATATTCCCAGGAAGACCGTCTTGCCCAGCTTTGTCTGCAGGTTAATCAGATAGGGAGCGGCAATTCTTCTGAGCGAAAACGAAGCAAAGACAACACTGCCAAGCTCAAAGAGCTTAAGCCCGAGTGAGTACTGCCTCGTCTCCTTGTTAAACATGAGGAAGTCATAGTGCACCAGAGTCGAGCAAAGTCTGAGCACGGTCGCCTTCGGCACACGCACGGCCTCGGAAAGCTGTGCGAGCGTGAATTTCGGCTGTTCAGCGTTGAATGTGCTCAGTATTTGGAGCGCTCTTTCAAGCGATTTGTTGTTGTAAAGCATAGAGCCGGTCGCCTTCCGTCGGTTTTGGCCTGCGATTAGTCGTTGCGATTAACGAAATATCTATTCACTTATCGAAATATTAGCAGAGTCCCCCGTTCTCTTGTCAAGAAAAAAATGGATCCGTATTCCGCGGCGCAAGTCCGCCTGGTGCATTTTTTCACGCACGTTTTTTTCTTGACAGGGAAACTGGTCTTTCTGTTACAATTTCAATTATCGGATATTGATTTCATTAATCGAAATGATGCGTTGTATATCTCAACGACTCGGCCCCTGTTATTGAGGGCGAGAAAACAGAAAGGGGAGGAATTATGGGGAAAGAAGACAGGCAGGATGGCGTCACGAGGCGAAACTTCATCAAGCTGGTTGGGACTGCAGGCATCGCCGCGGCAGGGGGTTCATTCTTATCCCGACCTTCTCGAGCGGCTAGGGATCACATTCTCATCGGCCACCCCACGCCGGCCACCGGGCCCATCGCTCCCTTCGGGGAGACTTCCGCGTGGACTGACGAGCGCGCCATGGCGGAAATTAACAAAGATGGCGGCATCTTCATCAAAGAGCTGGGTAAGAAACTACCGATCAGAGTCAAGGCCATGGATACCGAAAGCAACCCCACGAAGGCTGCTGACGTAGCGTCGAAGCTGATCTTGCAGGATAAAGTAGATATGATGGTGGTCCTGCATACTCCTGACACGGTCAACCCGGTCGGGGCCACGTGCGAAAGGTACGAAGTCCCTTGCATTTCTTCGGTCGCGCCCATCGAGCCATGGTTAACCGGCGGCCCCTACAAGTGGACCTTTCACTACTTTTGGAACCTGGAGCAGATCATCACTGTCTATACAGGCATGTGGGATGCATTTGCGGACAAGACAACGAAGGTAGTGGGCGGCTTCTGGCCGAATGATCCCGATGGTTCGGTCTGGGCTCAGGAGTTCTCGAAGAAACTGAACTCCATGGGCTATCGAGTGGTGGATGTGGGACGATTCCCTTACGGCATGCAGGATTTTAGTGCCTTCATCGACACCTGGAAAAAGGAGAAGGTCGATATCCTCACCGGGGTACCCATCCCACCTGATTGGGCCACGTGCTGGCGCCAGTGCCATCAGCAGGGGTTCATTCCCAAGTTCGCCACTATTGGAAAGGCTCTCCTTTTCCCGGCTGCCGTCGGAGCCCTCGGCGGCAATTTACCCAACGGGCTGACGACTGAAGTCTGGTGGACGCCCCTGCACCCTTTCAAATCCTCCTTGACAGGAGCCACTTGCCAGCAACTGGCTGATGCGTGGACTCAGAAGACTAAGAGACAATGGACTCAACCAATGGGTTTTGATTACGCGGCCTTTGAGATCGCTGCGGACGTCCTGAAACGGGCAGGTTCCCTTGACAAGAAAGCAATCAGAGATGCCTTGGTCAGCACTAATCTGAATACCGTGGTCGGCCCCATCAAATTCAATGACAAGAATTTTTCGCTCACTCCGCTTGTGGGCGGACAGTGGGTGAAAGGCAAGAGGTGGCCCTGGGAGCTCCAGGTCGTTTACAACAAGGAGGCTACCAGCATCCCGACAACGGGAAAGCTGATCTTCCCGATTCCAAAAGCATAGATCGGCAATTGTAAGAGCAGCAATGTTGGGAGGGGGAACCCCGTGCGCAAGGGAGTTTTCCCTCCCTCACTTGCCCGTAAAGACCGGGTTTTTCTTCGCAAAGAAAGCTTCCATTCCTACGATCGCGTCCTGCGAGTGTGCCACTTTGTCATACTCTTCAAGTTCCACTCTCAGTGCCGTGTCCAGATCGAGTTCTATCCCGCAGTTGATCGCCCTCTTAATTGCCTTGAGTGCAAAGGGCCCGTTCGCTGCAATCTTCTTCGCTATTCCGCTGGCCTCTTCCAGAAGCGCCTTCAGGCTGCACACCTTCTGCACGAGCCCGCACTGCTCGGCCTCGGCAGCGCCCAGCATGTTGCCTGTAAACATCATCCATTTGGCCATGCCGATTCCAGCGACCCGTGGAAGCATCTGCGTGCCGCCGTATCCCGGCATTAGCCCGAGTTTCGCCTCGGGAAGGCCAAACTTTGCAGTCTCAGAAGCCATCCTGATATCGCAGGCAAGGGCAAGTTCCAGCCCGCCCCCGAGTGCGTATCCGTTAATCGCAGCTAGTACGATCTTGCTGGAATTTCTTATTTTGGAAAAGATCTGTTGCCCTTTGGTGATTAACGCTGTGCGCCCTTCTCCGGCATCCTGGATCTCTTTCACGTCAGCTCCAGCCACAAAAGATTTTTGGCCTGCACCCGTAATCAGCACCACGACCACCTCGTTATCCTTTTCCAGTTCTGTGAACAGCTCATCGAGCCGTTGCATGATGCTCGATTTGAGAGCGTTAAGCGCTTCTTCCCTGTTGATGGTTATGTACGCAATCCTGTTTTCTTTTCTGAAAACCACTTCTTCGATGCTCATATATACCCTTCCTTTTGTTGTCTGTTTACCATGTAGCGCACAGACAGTGATTCATGGCAAGCCGCTCCAATATCTGTCTCTTCCTTTATCGCTTCCTTCACAGATTCGACGCTCTCGAACCAGGGCTCGTCCTGGTCCTTACGCCAAAGGCCACCGGGTAAGGTTCGCCCGGTGGCCTTCATGCTGTTTTCAGGTGTAGCTACTTATCGCTTGTCCCATGGAGGGGCAAGCATGACCTTGGTCTTCGTTGCACTGGGCGGCCATATGAGCACATTCTTCCCATTCTGCCACTGCCTGAGACCATACTCGATGATGGCAGTGCCGTTTGCCCTGAATTTAATCGGGCCCCTGATCGTCATCATATCGGTCTTAGCGATCGCGTCCCTGATTTTCTGTCTGTCCAAGGCTCCCGCCCTCTCAATGGCGTTTGCCAGCACCTGTACGGCTGCATAGCCGGCCCCGACGGGAATGCCGATATTCTCAATTCCGGGATTTGCCGCTTTATACTCATCTACCATTTTCTTGTTGCCGGGATAGGTCATCGATGCATCCCAGTTGCCATCTGATATGATGTAGGCTGCATCCTTGCCCATCGCTTCCCAGTAAGTACTGAGGTCAGGCCCCCTGATGAGGCAGGTCACCTTCGGCGCATAGTTGAGCTCTTTCATCTGCTTTACCATGACTATCGACTGGGGCGGTGTAGGCACGCTGAAGACCGCATCTGCGCCGGCTGATTTTAATGCGAGGATGGCAGAAGAAAAATCATTTGTCGGAGGCGCGTACTTCTGATCGACCACAATCTGGTAGCCTCTCTGCTTCGCCATCTCCCTCACATACTTGCCGCATTCGTTCCCCCAGTCGACATTCAGTTCCAGATGGCCTATCTTCCGCGGTCTCTGGTCGGCCGGTATAGAATCGAGAAGATCGAAAAACACCTTGACCTGGTCATGCGACATGGAAAATGGCGCAAAGACCCACTTATAGCCGGAGTTGAAAGGAGCCTCTACCGCGATCGTGACGCCGACCCAGGGCACCTTGTTCTTCTCTGCAGCAGCCATACCCACGACGTTCAGGTCGCTGGAGAATCCACTGAGATACGCGACCACCTTGTCCACAGAGCTGAGCTTGTCCAGCCTCGTCGCTGTCTTGACCGGGTCGGATTCATCGTCGACAATCATCAAGTCAAGAGGGAGCTTCTTTCCAAACTCCTTAACCATGACGCCGCCCGCGTCATTGATATCCTTCACGGCAAGATCATATCCGGCCTTCACGTCCTTGCCTCCGGCTGCCATGCGCCCGGTGAGCGCAATCACCGCACCCACCTTGATCCCTGCTGGTGCGGCGGGTGCCGCAGCCATTGCCGGGCACACGACCAGCCCCAGGGCGATGAAGGTAATCGTGGCAGCCAACAACAAACATCCTAAACCCTTCCCCCGCTTCATAGGTACCTCCTTTATTAGTTTATTTAAGAAACCCGAGAAACCTTTTACTATTGTATCACCTTTCCTGAGCCACAGCGGAACTCTTCTTCGGCTTCCGGACTATCCCGGCTATGCCTACTAGTCCCCTCGGCAGGAAGAGCACCGTGATAATAAAGACGATCCCGAAGATGAGCACGTTTACCTGCCCCAGGTGTGCCGCAAAAAGCTCCTTCAGGAGCACAAAGACAACCGCTCCGACAACCGGCCCAACGACTGTGCCGGCTCCGCCTATAAATGCGATGAGCAGGGGATCGAAGGACCAGCCCAATTCAAAAGGAGCGTAATGATAATACGTACCACAGTAGAAGGCGAAGATGCCACCGGCGAACCCGGCGATTATAGTGCTGATGCTCATCGCTACCACTTTGTATTTGAAGGTATTGATGCCTATCGCCTCAGCCGCATCCTCATCCTCGCGCACAGAGACCAAGGCAAGCCCGAGCTTTGAACGGGAAAGCGCATAGACGGCCACCACGGTCACTACCCCGACTCCAAATGCAAGGTAGTATATGGTCAGGAGGCTGTACTCCTTCAGACAGGCTTCGGTAATGAAACTCACGCCCGGAAGCAGGTTCTGTACCGTTATGAGCGCGATCATGGCAAGAGCAAGAGTGCCTATGGAAAAATAGTGTCCCCTCATCTTGAAGGAAGGGAACCCTATGGCAAAGGCCAGAATGAGGGAGGATAGAGCTCCAGCGGGAAGAGCAAGGTAGTAGGAGACGCCTCCCAGCCAGAGATAGCGGAACGTGAGCGCGCCGGCCCCGAAAAACGTGGCGTGGCCGAGACTAATCTGGCCGCAGTAACCCCCCAGAATGTTCCAGCTATGCGAGAGTATCGCGTAAAGACAGATAAGGATCAGGAGATTAAGCAGATACTCGCTCTTGATGAGGAGCGGCGCGATGATCATCAAAAGCAGGAAGCCTGCAATTCCCACTTTGCCCTTCAAGCCTTTCGCCCTCCTAGCCCCTGAGGTCTGAACATAAGAACGAGCACGAAGAGAACGAGACCGACAACCTCCCTGTACGCGACACCCACAAGAAAAACACTTGCAGCTTCCACTACACCGAGCAGGAGCCCTCCGAAGAGCACCCCTCTTAGACTCCCGACACCGGCAAGTATCAGCACGATCAACGCTTTGTTCGTCAGGTCGAAGGAGACGATAGGGTTAAACGTCTGCAAAGCGATCACAACCCCCGGAAATCCTGCCAGCGCCACGCCAATCGCAAATGATATCAAACAGACTGTACGTGTATTTATCCCCATCCATTTTGCTGCCTCGTAGTCCTGTGACACAGCCCTGATCGCTTTCCCGAAATAGGTTCGCGTCAGGAACAGGTGGACCGCAAAGACTACGATTATGGCGAGGAGCACCGTGGCAAGCCCGATGTAGGGTAGGCGCACACCGAGAAGGTCGATTACCTTCCCTGTATAACTTGTGGCCACAGCGCGCTCATCGGCAGTCCAGAGCATGGTTGCTCCGTTAGAGCAGATGAGCAGGATGCCGAAGGAGATGAGCAGCGAGTTTTTGAGCTTCTCCGTTTCAGGCAGCGCAAGCAGGCGCTGAAACAGGCCCAGGAACAAGACCCATCCAAACACAAAGAAGGTCGGCAC
>Ga0335070_10010398_pt1 | contig 10876 bp, 8 predicted proteins | sample Lox_Sample_13_FD_206722 | JGI IMG/M metagenome (GOLD analysis project Ga0335070, IMG submission 206722) | Soil microbial communities from Loxahatchee National Wildlife Refuge, Florida, United States - Lox_Sample_1.3 | ecosystem: Environmental > Terrestrial > Soil > Wetlands | place: USA: Florida...
CTGCGGACCCTGCTGGAGCGGATGCCCTTCGAGGCCTCCCCCGACGCACCGCTGGTGGCAGCCATTCAGCAGTGCGTCACGGCCCACAGAGGGAAGCCATCGGCGTACTTCGGCGCCGCCTACGGGATGGATACGGCGATCCTGGCGGGGGCCGGCGTGGAGGCAGCGGTGATCGGCCCCACCGGGGGCGGGGCTCACACCGTCGAGGAATGGGTCGACCTGGAGTCCGTGGCGGACACCGCGGCGATCCTAGCCCTGGCCGCCGCCTCGTACTGCGGCTAGGAGCGCACGCCGCGCCGGGCCCCGCCCAGGGTTTCCGAGATGCGCGCGGGGTGTGGAGGGCGGGGGCCGGCGAAGCCAAACGCAGACCCTGTACGGTCCGCCGGGCGGGTTACCCCCGCGCTCGGCCCCCCTGCGCCGAGCCCGAGCGGTTCGACTCAACTCTCGATCAGCGTCTCGTAGATCTCCAAGCTCAGGCGGCCGAACTCCGCCGAGGCGCGCGTCTCGACGCTGCGCGGGCGCGGCAGCGGCACGGGGAAGATCTTCGCGACGCGGCCCGGGCGCGCCGTCATGACGACCACGCGGTCGGCAAGCAGCACGGCCTCGGGGATCGAGTGCGTGACGAACAGGATGGTCTTCCGCTCCAAGCTGCCCTCGCCCCACACCCGGAGCAGCTCGAGGTTCATCTCGTCGCGCGTCATGGCGTCGAGCGCCCCGAAGGGCTCGTCCATGAGCAGGAGCGGCGGGTCGAGCAGCAGTGCGCGGCACAGGGCGGCGCGCTGCTGCATGCCGCCCGACAGCTCGCGCGGGAGCTTGGCAGCGAACTCGCCAAGCCCGACCAGGCGCAGCAGATCCAGCGCGCGCCCCTGGTAGGCCGCGGGGTTGCGGCCGGCCAGCTGGGCGGGCAGGAGCACGTTGTCCACCACGCGCCGCCACTTGAGGAGCACCGGTGCCTGGAAGACCATGCCGACCTCCGGGACCGGCTGCGTGACGGGGCGACCCCCGACCGTCACGTGCCCCGAGGTGGCGAGCCGGAGTCCCGCGACGACGCGCAGGAGCGTGGACTTGCCGCAGCCGGAGGGCCCGACCAGCGCCACGAACTCCCCCCGGCCGACGGCGAACGAGATCCCGCGAAGCGCCTCCACCCGGCCACTCGCCGTCGCATAGACCATCCCCACGCTGTCGAGATCGATGAAGTTCTTCACGGAGCCGTCGGCGCCGGGGCGCGCGGGCACTCAGCGCATCGTCTTGGGCAGCTCCACCCTGGTGAGGAACTCGTTGGTGAAGACCGCCTTGCACTCGGCCTTGGTCGGCACGCCCATGTAGGTGTTGACCAGGTCGACCGACGCGCACATCTTCTTTTCGTCCATCCACCCGATCCCGTTCACCGCGTAGCGCTCGGTCTTCATCTGATCGAGCCCGATCATCATGTTGGGCTCGATGATGGACAGATCGATCTCGGGCACGCGCTTCTTGAAGATCTCCAGCGCCGCCTTGGGGTTCTCCATCACGTCGCGCCAGCCGAGGTAGGACGCCTCGAGGAAGGCCCGCAGCACCTGGGCGCGCTCGGTCATGGTCTTCTGGCTGGCGATGATGGACATGGAGTACATGTCGAAGCCGTGCTCGACCCACGGCATCATCACGGGATTGCCCTTGCCCATCGCCTTCTCGTAGAAGGGCAGGCCCGTGGTGTAGTCGGCCACCGCGTCCACCCGCTTCTCGGCGAGGGCCGGGATCTTCGCCGCCGGCTCGACGTTGACCCAGGTCACCTTGCTCTGGTCGATCCCGTGGAGCTTGGCGAAGGCGGGGAAGACCTGCCGCTGGCCGTCGCCGGGCGGCGCGCCGATGGATTTGCCCTCGAGGTCCTTGGGCTTGGTGATGGGTGCCTGCTTCCAGCTGAAGATGTTCAGGGGGGTCTTGTCAAAGACCATGCCGACGACCTTCACCCTGGCGCCGCGTGCGACGGCGGCGATGACGACGGCGCTGTCGGCGAGCCCGACGTCGGCACGGCCCGTGTCCACCTTGGCGATGGAGTCGCCCGAGCCCTTGGAGTTCTGGAGCTCGACGTCAAGCCCGCGGGCCTGGTAGTAGCCCTTGTCGAGGGCCACCCAGTAGGCCGCGTGGTCGCCGACGGCGAACCAGTTGAGCGCGAAGGTCACCTTCTGCATCGGCTGCGCCAGCGTTGCGGCCGGCCAGGCAGCGACCATCGCGGCCGCCGCGAGAGCGAGAGCGCCCAGGACACGTCTCATGGCTCCCTCCTTTACTCCGCGGCCTCGGCCCAGGGGGCAATCCAGCGGGCCGCGAGGACCACAGCGCCATACACCGCCAGCCCCACCACCGAGATCCACACCAGCGCGGCGAAGGCCACCGGCGTGTTCATGCTGCCCTGCGTGGTCACGATGACGTATCCGAGTCCCTTCTGGGAGGCGACGAACTCGCCCACGATGGCGCCGACGACTGCGGCGGTGGCGGTCACCTTGAGCGCGCTCAGGATGTACGGGCAGGCATTCGGGATCCGGATGAGAGCGAACACCTTCCACTTGGGCGCGCTGAAGACGCGCCCGAGATCGAGCATCTCCTCGTCCACCTGCGTGAGCCCCACCGAGGTGTTGATCACCACGGGGAAGAAGCCGATCAGGGCCCCGATCAGCATGTTGGGCACGATGCCGTAGCCGAGCCAGAGCAGCAACAGCGGGGCGACCGCCACCTTGGGGAGCGTGTTGACGAAGACGAGGAACGGCACGAGCGCCTTCGAGAGCACCGGCGACCAGGCAATGGCAGTGCCCAGCAGCACGCCCACGGCGCCGGCGAGCAGAAAGGCGCCGACGATCTCGAGCGTCGTGATCCAGAGGTGACCCGCCCACGGGATCTCGGAGCCGGTGAGGGCGCGCAGCACGGTGAGGGGACTCGGGAGGAGGTACTCGCGCACGCCGAGCCCCGTGACGGCGACCTGCCAGGCGCCCACCAGCGCCAGGAATAGCGCGACGGCAGGGAGGTTGCGCGTCAGCCAGCTGGGAAGCCGCACCGACTCCTCCGGGGTCTTCAACCCACCCCTCACACGCACCCGCATAAGTTGCGAGGCTCCCTCGCGAACAATGCAGGCTTTGCAGAAGACCTAGTGATTGGTGGCGCAGGTCGGAACCGTATCAAGGGCGGCGGGCCACTGTCAAGCGACATTGCCCTGGTGATTGTCCCCGCCCCGGCTTGCGTGGTACCCTCCGGCCAGCGGAGGCGCGCATGATCGATCTCGCGAAACGGGCCCACGACCACTCCTACCACATCGACCCCATCGTCCGGTCGCTGCTGGACACCGACTTCTACAAGTTCCTGATGCTCCAGTTCATCTGGCTGCACTACCGGAACGTTCCCGTGACCTTCTCCCTCATCAACCGGACCACGCGGGTCCGCCTGGCCGAGACGGTCAGCGAGGCACAGCTCCGCGCCCAGCTGGACGAGGCGCGAAGGCTCCGGTTCTCGAAGTCCGAGCTGATCTGGCTGGCGGGCAACACGTTCTACGGACAGACCGGGATATTCCGGCCCGACTTCCTGGCATGGCTCGCCGCCTATCAGCTGCCCCCGTACCGCCTCACCACCGAGGAGGGGCAATACGAGCTGACCTTCTCGGGGCCCTGGGCGGAGACCACCTTGTGGGAGATCCCCGGTCTGGCCATCGTCGGCACCCTCCGGAACCGCGCCGGCCTGTACCGCCTCTCGAAGTTCGAGCTGGATCTGCTCTACGCGCAGGCCAAGACCAAGCTGTGGGGGAAGCTCTCGCTGCTCCACGACGCCGGCGTCCCCGGGCTGGCCGACTTCTCCACGCGACGCCGGCACGACTTCCTGTTCCAAGAGTGGGCCGTGCTCGCCGCCAAGGAGCGGCTCGGCCAGGCCTTCCTCGGCACCTCCAACGTGCTGCTGGCCATGAAGCACGACCTGGAGGCGATCGGGACGAACGGCCACGAACTCCCCATGGTGCTGGCGACGCTCGCCGCCAGCGACGAGGAACTCCGCGCCTCCCAGTACGAGGTCCTTCGCCTGTGGCAGGAAACCTACGGCGGCCACCTCCTGGTCTTTCTCCCCGACACGTACGGGACTGCCCAATTCCTCGCCGGCGCCCCGGACTGGGTGGCGGACTGGACGGGCATCCGGATCGACTCCAAGGACCCGTTCGAGGGCGGCGAGGAGGCGATCGCCTGGTGGGAGGCCATGGGGCGAGATCCACGCGGGAAACTCCTCCTGTTCTCGGACGGGCTCGACGCGCCCACCATCGTCGCGCTGCACCGGCACTTCGCCGGAGGGGCGCGCGAGGGCTATGGCTGGGGCACGCTCCTGGCCAACGACTTCCGGGACTGCCACCCCCGGGGCTTCGCGGACCTCGGTCCCATCAGCCTGATCTGCAAGGTCACCTCCGCGAACGGTCGCCCCGCCGTGAAGCTCTCGGACAACGACGCCAAGGCCACCGGTCCGGCGGATGAGATCGGGCGTTACCGCGAGATCTTCGGGCGTGCCGGCGTCCGGTGCCACGAAGTCCTGGTCTAGCCTGTGGTCTTGACACCTGCCGGGGGATTCCGTACACTCCCAATACCGCACTCATTCAGTCGTAATTATCGTTGCATCTCCCCGGGCCCGATCTAGCCACCCCGCCTGGCCACTTGGCCTCCACTCGCGGGGCCGATGGAGACCCTCCGCCATGGTGCTGGACGCGATGCAAGCTCCGTTCCTCGTCCTGCTCGGCAGCGCGCTGGCCGTCGGCACGCTGCTTCTTGCGGCGGCCGGCGGATTCCGGTTGGCGCGCCGCCGCGAGGCGCGCCGGCGTCGGGTGCTGGAGATGTACTTCGAGAACATCGTGCAGCTCTCGGACGATGCCATCGTCTCCATCGATGCGACCCAGCGGGTGCGGCTCTTCAACCGGGGGGCGGAGCGGGTCTTTGGCTACCTGGCGGCCGAGGTGATCGGCCAGCCCCTCGACATGCTGCTCCCGCCGTGGCTCCGCGCGGTCCACCGCCAGCACGTGGAGCACTTCGCCGGCTCGGTGGACACCCTCCGGCCGATGGACGATCGCGGGATCCTGCTCGGGCGGCGGCGGGACGGCACCGAGTTCCCCATCAAGGCGAGCATCTCGAAGTTCGAGGTCGAAGGCACTCCCATCCTCACCGTCCGGCTGCGGGACATCACCGAGCGGCGGCAGGCGGAGGAGGTCTCGCAGCGGCTGGCAGCCATCGTCCGCTCGTCGGACGACGCCATCATCGGCAAGGCACTCGACGGGACGATCACCGCCTGGAACGCGGGCGCGGAGCGGCTCTACGGTTACACGGCCGAGGAGGCCCTTGGGCGCCACATCTCTTTCCTGGTGCCGCCGGACCACCAAGGCGAGTTACGCGCCATCCTCGAGCGGATCCTCAAGGGAGAGCTGATCAGGAACATCGAGACCGTCCACCTCCGCAAGGACGGGGTGCTCCGGGATGTCGCGCTCACCGTGTCGCCAATCAGGGATGCGAGCGGAGGGGTCGCGGGGTTCGCGGCGATCGGCCGCGACATCACCGAGCGGAAGCAGCTGGAGGTGCAGCGCTGGCAGGCCCAGAAGATGGAGGCGATCGGGACGCTGGCCGGCGGAATCGCTCACGACTTCAACAACATCCTGGCCGCCATCACCGGCTACGCCGAGCTCGTCGTGGACGACCTCCCGGCGGGGAGCCGGCAGCGGGGGCCGCTCGAAGAGATCCTGGCGGCCGCCGCGCGGGCGAAGGAGGTGATCCGTCAGATCCTGACCTTCAGCCAGCGGTCCGAGCCGGCCCGCCGCCCCATCGCGCTGCAGACGGTCGTCGCCGAGGCCCTCCGGCTGGTGCGCGCCTCCATCCCCACGACGGTCGAGATCCGCCAGCAGGTCGAGTCCGGCGACGCGGTGGTCCTGGCCGATCCCACCCAGCTGCACCAGGTGGTGCTGAACCTCGCGGCCAACGCAGGCCATGCCATGCGGGAGCGGGGCGGCGTACTGGACGTGCAGCTCAAGGCTGTCGACGTGGACGCGGAGTTCGCCGCGGAGCACCTACCACTGCAACCCGGACGGCATGTCCGGCTGACGGTCCGGGACACCGGGCACGGGATGCCTCCGCAGGTGCAGGAGCGGATCTTCGACCCGTTCTTCACGACCAAGCAGCCGGGGGAGGGCACGGGCCTGGGTCTCGCCGTGGTCCACGGAATCATCACCGGTCACGGGGGGGCGATCGTCGTGGAGAGCGCGCCGGGTCGGGGTACGCGCTTCGACATCTACCTGCCCTGCCACGCCGGGGCGCTCGAGGAGGCGGCCACGCCCGAGGAGCGCCCCGTGCGAGGGCACCAGGAGCGCATCCTGATCGTCGATGACGAGCCCGCCCTGGTGCGCATCTGGGCGGCCATGCTCGAGAAGCTCGGCTACCGGGTGACCGGCTCGACCAGCAGCCGCGAAGCGCTGGAGACCTTCCGGGGGAACCCCCAGGCCTTCGACCTCGTCATCACCGACCAGACCATGCCCAACCTGACCGGAGAGGCGCTGGCCCATGAGATGCTGCGCCTGCGCCCCGATCTCCCCATCATCCTCTGCTCCGGCTCGAACCATGCCCTCCGTGAAGCGAAGGGGCAGGGCCCGGGCATCCGTGCAGTCCTCCTGAAACCGGTGGCGCGCCGGGAACTCTCCTCGACCATCCATCAGCTCCTGGGGGAGAAGGCCGCGCGGCTTCGCTGACGGCGAGTGTCTCCCGCCCGCCTGCGATGGGGGCATGAGGGTTGCGGGACGACCGGAGATCCCGGCCCGGACCCGTGGGCCGCCGGGGGGTTCGGGGGACGCCCTGGTCGCCGACTCACCCCGCGGGCCTCATCCCCAGCCGGTCTTTCCCGTGGGCATCAGGAAGACGAGCGGGATCGTGAGGAGCAGCGCCAGGCTGAACGTGAGGAAGGTGATCGGAAAGCCGGTGGTGGGAATCGCGGCGGCGTGCAGGATGATGGTGGTCACGGAGATCCCGAAGGCCCCGCCCACGTACCGGAACATGCCGCGGAGCCCGGTGATGGTTGCGACTTTGGTGGGCATCAGCTCGATACAGGCGTTGTTGGAAGCCGGAAGCGCAATGCCGAGCCCGATGCCCGTTCCCATGATCAGGGCGGCGAGCGTCTCGGCCGGGCCCCAGTGGAGCCCGATCAGCCGCGCGATCCGGAACTGATGATCCCCCAGGAGGAAGGTGGAGAGCGCCATGATGCTCAGCCCCCATACCATGGGCCGTCGGTACCCCCACCGCCTGAGGTGAAAGCTGGTGACGGTGGAGGTGCAGATGACGCCGATGGAGCGAGGGGTGAGGATCATCCCGCTGGCCAGGGTGGACAGCCGGTGCACGGATGTGGCGTAGAGGGGGAGGAAGGACACGATGCCGAAGATCCCCGCGCCGACCATCATATTGTAGAGGTTGGCGGCCAGGAACGGCGTGGACTTCAGCAAGGTGAGGTCCAGGATGGGGTTCGGCTCCACCTGCTCCTGGCAGGCGAACAGATAAACGAACAGGGCGCTCAGCCCGAGGAGCGCGGCCGCGACCAGCAGCGAGGAGGATGCGAAGTCCTCGGCAAGGTGGTTCAGGCCGAGCATCAGGAAGAGGATGGCCCCGAAGAAGTAGGCCGCCCCCCTGACGTCGATGTGGGGGTGCGAGCGCAGCGGGGGGGCCTCGAGGAGGAGCAGGATCAGGACGGCCAGCGCTATGCCGATGGGCAGGTTGATGTAGAAGATGTACCGCCAGGAGTACCGACTCACGATCCAGCCCCCGAGGTTGGGCCCCACGATCCCCCCGATGGAGAAGATGCTGGAAAAGAGGCCGATGGCCCGCTCCCGGCTCTCGGGGAACTGGTCGCTCACGATGCCGGCCGTCGTCGGGAGAAAGCTCGCCCCGCCGATCCCCTGGAGGAACCGGAAGGCGATCAGGCTGGAGATGTTGGGGGCCAGGCCGCAGGCCAGCGAGCTGGCGGTGAAGAGCATGAGGGAGCACAGGAAGAGGTTCTTCCGCCCGAAGCTGTCGCTCAGCTTGCCCATCAGGGGCATCACGCTGGTCACCGCGACCATGTAGATAGAGATCGTCCAGCCGGCCCACAGGACGTTGGTGCCGAAATCCCGGATGAAGTGGGGGAAGGCGACCGCCACGGCGGTGCTGTCGATGGAGTACATGAACAGGCTCAGCCCGCCGGAGGCGAAGATGAGATAACGACGCATCGGCGGAGCCTAACCCTCGCCGCCCAGCATGTCAAATGCAAAGGGCGACTACGAACGTGCCTGGCACACGCCGCTGGCCTTTTTCCCCTTGACAGCGATTGGTGCCAAGTATAGAAGTCTTCCACGTACCAGGTCGCGTGTAACCTCTCGTCACCCTGCTCCTTTCTGCGGTTGGACGCCAACGGAGGGATGAGGCGCGCAGGCAACCGACCCCCGCACCGGTCCTGGCTCGTCGGCAGGGTAGCTCTCCTCATGGGCAGTTTCCTTTCACTTCAGACGGCGTACCGCTTCCGGAGTGCCCCCACGTCATTCTGCGACCGGGGGTCGGTTTTTTCACGGGGTCCATCGCGTTAACCACAGCCGTGCTGAAGCTGGCGGTCTGATCCACGGGATGCCGGCTGGCCACCCAGGAGGGCGGCATGTTTCATGGTGTATTCTCGTTCTTTGATTTTAGTCACGCTCTCGAGTACCTGCCGGACCTGCTCTACGGGGCGCTGATCAGCGTCGAGCTCACCTTCGCGGTCATGGCGCTCAGCCTCGTCTTCGGGCTGATCGTGGCGCTGGCGCGGATGGCCCGCCCTCGCTGGATCCGCATCGTGGCGACCACCTACGTGGAGGTCATCCGCGGCACGCCCTGCCTGCTGCAGCTCTTCTACATCTATTTCGTCCTGCCGGCCTTCGGGGTGCGCCTCCCTCCGTTCATGGCAGGCGTGATCGGCCTGACGATCAATTACTCGGCGTACATGTCGGAGGTCTACCGGGCCGGGATCCAGGCGGTCGCGAAGGGCCAGCTCGAGGCCGCGCAGGCCCTGGGGATGTCCCGGAGCCTGATGATGCGGCTGATCATCCTGCCGCAGGCAATCCGCATCGTGGTGCCTCCCCTGGGAAACTACTTCATCTCGCTGTTCAAGGACACCTCGCTGGCGTCCTCCATTACCCTCAGGGAGCTGCTCTTCACCGGGCAGATCATCTCGGCGACGAATTTTCAGTACTTCACTATCTTCACCATCATCGGGATCATTTACCTGGCGCTCTCCTATCCGGGCTCGCTGGCCGTGCAGGCTCTCGAACGCCGCATGAAGATCGGCTACCGGACCCGTCGCCGGACCGTGCTCGCCGGCGCCGCGACCCGGGGCGCCGCGTAGGGGGCCGTGCGATGATTCGCCTGGAGAAGGTCAACAAGTCGTTTGGCCACCTGCACGTCTTGAAGAATGTCTCGCTGGAGGTCGAGAAGGGGGAAGTCGTCTGCATCATCGGGCCGTCGGGGGGCGGAAAGTCCACCCTGCTCAGGTGCATCAATCATCTCGAGAAGATCGACAGCGGGACCATCTACTTCGAGGGGACGCCCGTCTATCAATTCACGCAGAACGGCAAGCCCGTGGTCGATCCGGACCACCGGATCGAGCACTTCCGGTCGCAGATCGGGATGGTGTTCCAGTCATTCAACCTGTTCCCGCATTTCACCGCGCTCGAGAACATCATGGTGGCGCCCGTCTATGTCCGGGGCGAGCCCCGGGACGAGGTTCGGCAGAGGGCCCTGGCCCTCATGGCCAAGGTCGGGCTGTCCGACAAGGTCGACGCCTATCCCCACGAGCTGAGCGGAGGCCAGCAGCAGCGGGTCGCGATTGCTCGCGCGCTGGCCATGCAGCCGAAGGCGATGCTGTTCGACGAGGTGACCTCGGCCCTCGACCCGGAGTTGATCGGCGAGGTGCTGCGCGTGATGCGCAAGCTCGCGATCGAGGGCATGACGATGCTGGTCGTGACGCACGAGATGGGATTCGCCCGTGACATCGCCGACCGGGTGGTGTTTATGGCGGACGGCATCGTGGTGGAGGAAGGGACGGCCCAGCAGATCTTCTCAGCCCCGAAGAACGAGCGCACCCGGCAGTTCCTCCAGACCATCCTGGAGCGGAACGCGGAGCTTGAACCGGCGGAAGACAGGCCAGCGTCGGTCTAGGATCCGCACGCGGGGCGGTTCGCGCTTACCAGGCGCCGGAGAGGAGCGCTGGGCATCCGGTGCCAGAACCCTGGGCCTTTCGCACTGGCGGTCGGCACATGCCCACGAGGAGAGAAAGGGGGTGAGGAGGCGCCGCGCGGCGCCAAGGGGCAGGCCGGAGATTCCGCACGGACCGGCCCGGAACAGACAACGACGGACACGGCTGCTGAGTCCCTGTTCACGTAGGCCATGAAGGAGGAGTGAGACCATGAGTGGAAGAGTGCGCAGGCTGCTGTGGCTACTCCTTGCCGGACTGTTCCTGGTGGGCACCTCCCTCCCGACGCTCGCCGCCGTCGGGGGCATCCCTGGGATCAGCTCGTTCAAGGGGGGAGACGGCTCCTTCGATCGGGTTGTTCGAGAGGGGATCGTGCTTGCTATCTCCAATGACCCTCCGTTCACCTACCAGGACGAGAAGACCAAAGAGATGGACGGCCTGGACGTCAAGGTATTCAAGATGGTAACGCAACTCCTCGGAATCCAGAAGGTCCGCTGGGAGATCGTCCAGTTCGATGCGTTGATCCCAGGACTGGTCGCCAAGCGCTGGGACGTAGTCGTCGACAACATCCACGAGAACGAAAAACGGCTCGCCGTGATCGACTTCACCAGCCCATCCTACTGGTACGGCACCGCCCTGGCCGTGCCGAAGGGGAATCCCAAGA
>Ga0335070_10010400_pt1 | contig 10875 bp, 6 predicted proteins | sample Lox_Sample_13_FD_206722 | JGI IMG/M metagenome (GOLD analysis project Ga0335070, IMG submission 206722) | Soil microbial communities from Loxahatchee National Wildlife Refuge, Florida, United States - Lox_Sample_1.3 | ecosystem: Environmental > Terrestrial > Soil > Wetlands | place: USA: Florida...
CGGAGGCCTTGACCGGCCGGTGCCAGCCGGCGAGCGTCTGCTGCCGGCTGCGCTCGAGGGTCAGGGTACCGCGCGGCACGGGCCTGGTGATCGTCGAGCCGGCGCCGATGGTCGCGTCGCGGCCGACCGTCACCGGCGCGACCAGCATCGTGCCGGAGCCGATGAACGCGCCGTCCTCGATCACCGTCGGCCACTTGTTGACGCCGTCGTAGTTGCAGGTGATCGTGCCGGCGCCGACGTTCACCTTGCGGCCGATGGTCGTGTCGCCGAGGTAGCTGAGGTGGTTGGCCTTGCTGCCCGCGCCGAGCGTCGCGTTCTTGAGCTCGACGAAGTTGCCGACGTGCGCGTCGGCGAGCAGCCGGGCGCCGGGGCGCATGCGCGCGAACGGCCCGACGCTGCAGCGCTCGCCGATGACGGCGCCGTTGAGGACCGAGTGCGGATGCAGCACGGTGTCGGCGCCGACCTGCACGTCGCGCAGCACGCAGCCGGGGCCGACGACGACCCGGTCGCCGAGCGCCACCTCGCCCTCGAGCACGACGTTGACGTCGATCGCGACGTCGCGGCCGCAGACCACCCGGCCGCGCACGTCGATGCGCGCCGGGTCCGCGAGCGTGACGCCGGCCTCGAGCAGCGCCCGCGCCTGCAGGCGCCGGTACTCGGCCTCGAGCGCGGCGAGCTGCAGCCGGTCGTTGACGCCGAGCACTTCCGCCACCGTCGGCGCGACCACCGCCTCGATCCGGAAGCCGTCGCGCACCGCGAGCGTGACGACGTCCGTCAGGTAGTACTCGCCCTGCGCGTTGTCGTTGCCGAGTCTCGCGAGCCAGCGCCGCAGCGCCGCGGCAGGTGCCGCCATGAGGCCGGTGTTCGACTCGCGCACCGCGAGCTCCTTGCGGTTGGCGTCCTTCTGCTCGACGATCCGGTAGACGTTGCCGGCCTTGTCGCGCAGCACGCGGCCGTAGCCGGTCGGGTCGTCGAGCCGCACCGACAAGAGCGCCAGTGCGCGCTCGCCGGCGCGCGCGAGGAGGTCGCGCAGCGTCGCGACCTGGACCAGCGGCACGTCGCCGTACAGCACCAGCACCAGGTGATCGTCCGGGATGGCCGGCATCGCCTGCTGCACCGCGTGCCCGGTGCCGTGCTGCTCCGGCTGCAGCGTCCAGCCGAGCTCCTGGCCTTCGAAGGCCGCGCGCACGCGCTCGCCACCGTGCCCGTAGACGACGTGGATCGCGTCGGCGCCGAGCGCACGGGCGCAGTCGACGACGTGCTGCAGCAACGGGCGGCCGGCCAGCGGCTGCAGCACCTTCGGCAGGTCGCTCCTCATGCGTTTGCCCTGGCCGGCGGCCAGGATCACGATGCTCAGGGGCATGGCGGTACTCGAGCGGTGCGAGGGCGGTATTCTCGCACGGCCTCCGGGCCGGCGGGACTTCCGGTATCGTCGCAGGCCTCACGACCCGCGGGTCCCGTCACGAGGCCGAACCCATGCCACATCCGCTCGTTCGCGGCCTGACCGCCGCGCTCATGCTCGCGCTGTTGCTGCCGACCGCCGCGCCGGCGGCCGGACGCGCCATCACGCACGAGGACGTCTGGCTGATGAGGCGGATCGCCGCGCCGGCCGTCAGCCCGGACGGCCGCCGCGCGGTGTTCGGCGTGATCGAGCCGGCCTACGACCGCAAGGAGCAGATGTCCGGCCTGTGGCTGGTCGCGACCGACGGCAACGGCGCGCCGCGGCGCCTGACCTGGTCGAAGGGCAGCGAGTCGGGCGTGACGTGGAGCGAGGACGGCACCCGGATTGCGTTCAGCACCAAGCGCGAAGGCGACAGCGAGGAGCAGATCTACGTCCTCGACCTCGCCACCGGCGGCGAGGCGCAGCGCGTGACCAGCATCGCGCTCGGCGCCCGCTCACCACGCTTCTCGCCGGACGGCCGGAGCATCGCGTTCGTCGCCGACGTCTGGCCCGGCGCGAAGGACGATGCCGACAACCGCCGGCTGGCGAAGGAGCGCGCCGACCGCAAGTACAGCGTGCGCGTCTACGACGGCTTCCCGGTCCGCAGCTGGGACAAGTGGCTCGACGAGCGGCAGGCGCACCTGTTCGTGCAGGCGCTCACGCCCGGCGCGCCGGCGCGCGACCTGCTCGCCGGCAGCGCGCTCGTGGCGGCCGCGGGTTACGGCGGCCGCCGCGAGGACGAGGGTGTCGGCCTCGACGCGGTCTGGGCGCCCGACGGCCGCGGCCTCGTGTTCGTCGCAAGCGTCGACCACGACCATGCGGCGCGCGACTTCACCACGACGCAGCTGTGGTACGTAGCCACCGACGGCGGCGAACCGGTGCGGCTGACTCCGGGCGGCGACTCGTGGGCGACGCCGCGCTTCGCGGCCGACGGGCGTACGCTGTACGCGGAGCGCTCGCGGCGCACGGGACACGTGTACGAGGCGACCGGCATCGCCGCGCTCGATTACGCGGGCGGGCGCACGGTGCCCGCCGCACCGCCGCGGGACCTGACCGCGGCGCTCGACCGCTCGGTCACCAGCTGGGGCGTCGCGGCGAACGGCAGCCTGTACTTCCTCGCCGAGGACGCCGGCCTCGAGAAGGTCTACGTCGCCGCGCACGGCGCGCCGGCCCGGCTGCTCGCGCCGGTGCCGGCCGGCGTCTACAGCGGCCTCGCGGTCGCCGCGCGCGCGGCGAGGCCCGTGCTGGTCGCGCGCTGGGAGAGCGCCGCGCATCCGCCGGAGGTGGTGCGCATCGAGCCCGCCGGCGGGCACGCGCCGCTCAGCCAGTTCAACACGGCGCGCGCCGCCGAGCTCGACCTGCAGCCGCCCGAGCACTTCTGGTTCACGAGCGAGCGCGGCCGCGCGATCCACAGCATGCTGATCCGGCCGGCGGGCTTCGACCCGAAGCGCAAGTACCCGCTGCTGGTCCTGATCCATGGCGGGCCGGCCACGATGTGGCGCGACCAGTTCGTGATCCGCTGGAACTACCATCTGCTGGCGCGCGCCGGCTACGTCGTGCTGCTGACCGACTACTCGGGGTCGACCGGCTACGGCGAGGCCTTCGCCCGGGCGATCGAGCGCGACCCGCTGAAGGGGCCGGCCGACGAGATCAACGCGGCCGCCGACGAGGCGATCCGGCGCTACCCCTTCGTCGACGGCACGCGCCAGTGCGCGGCCGGCGCGAGCTACGGCGGCCACCTCGCGAACTGGATGCAGGCGAGCACGACCCGCTACCGCTGCCTCGTCAGCCACGCCGGCCTCGTCGACCTCGAGGCGCAGTGGGGCACGAGCGACGCCGTCTACCACCGCGAGGTCATGATCGGCGGCCCGCCGTGGGCCGGCGACCCGCTGTGGCGCACGCAGAGCCCGATCGAGTACGCGGCCCAGTTCCGCACGCCGGTGCTGCTGTCGGTGGGCGAGCACGACTTTCGCGTGCCGCTCAACAACACGCTCGAGTACTGGACCGCGCTGCAGCGCCAGCAGGTGCCGAGCCGGCTGCTGGTGTTCCCGGAAGCCAACCACTGGATCCTGCGCGGCGAGGACAGCCGCTACTTCTACCAGGAGGTCGCCGCCTGGCTCGAGAAGTACCTCGGCCCCGGCGGCTGAGCGGCGGGCGCCGCTCGCGCGCTCAGGCGGGGGTCGGCACCCGGTACGAGAGACGGCCGAGGAAGCCGTCGATCGCCGCCAGGCATTCCGGCTCGTCGAGCAGCGGCACGTGACCGCGGGCGGCGACGCTGAGCCGCTCGAGGTCCGGCTTCTCGCGCTGCATACGCTCGAAGGTCGCGGCGGAGAGGATATCCGAGAGCACACCGCGGATGGCGAGCGCCGGGACGGACTTCAGCGTCGCGTAGAGCGGCCACAGGTCGGGCGGCGGTGCAGCCGCCGCAGCCGCGCGCATCGCCTCGCCGATGCCCGGATCGGCATCGAGAACCGGCGTGCCGGAGGCGTCTTCGCGGTAGTTGCGCCGGGCGAGCGTCGCCCAGCGCCCTGCCGCGAGGTTCGGCCACGCCGCACCGAACACGAGGCGCTGCTGCTCGATCGCCTCGTCCCAGCTGCGCACCGGCGGCAGGCGCCCGGCGTAGCCGCGGATGCGCTCGGCGCCGACCGGGTCGATCTCGGGGCCGATGTCGTTGAGCACGATGCCGGCCACCGCCGCGGGCGCGACCGACGCCAGGATCATCGCGAGCAGGCCGCCGAGCGAGGTGCCGACGATGGCGACGCGGCGCAGGCCGAGCACCGGCAACAGCGCCATCAGGTCCGCGACGTAGGTCGCGGTCTGGTAGTTCTTCCAGTCCGGGTCGCGCGCCGACAGGCCGCGACCGCGCAGGTCGGGGCACACGACCCGGTAGCGGGCGGCGAGATGCGGCGCGAGGTCCTCGAAGTCGCGGCTGTTGCGCGTCAGGCCCGGCAGGCACAGCACCGCCGGTGCGTCCGCGCCGGCGGACTCGTAGACCCGGGCGTAGAGCCGCAGGCCGTCGGCCGAGGTCCAGTACTGTTCGCGGAAGGCCGTGCTCGCGTTCATTCGAATGTCCCGTCCTGAAGTTCCCGGCGCAGCTCGCGCTTCAATACCTTGCCGTTCGGGTTGCGCGGCAGCGCCTCGCGCCCGACGACCGCAGCGACGCGCTGCTGGCGTCCGACGCGGCCGTTGGTCCATTCCTTGAGCGCCGCGAGGTCGAGCGCCTGGCCCGCCTGCGCGACCACCACCGCCACCGGGGTCTCGCCCCACCGGCGGCTCGGCACGCCCACGACCGCCACCTCCGCGACCGCCGGGTGCTGGCGCATGATGCTCTCGATGTCGGCAGGATAGACGTTCTGCCCGCCGGACAGAATCATGTCCTTCTTGCGGTCGACGACATAGAGGAAGCCGTCGGCGTCGAGGCGACCGAGGTCGCCGGTGCGCAGCCACTGGCGCCCGGCCGCGTCGAGCCAGGTGGCCTCGCGGTTGGCGGCGTCCCGGCCGTGGTAGCCGGCCATCACCAGCCGCCCGCGGCCGACGATCTCGCCGGTCTCGCCCGCGGGCAGCACGCGGTCGTCGTCGCCGAGGATCAGGATCTCCGCCCCGAGCACCGGCTTGCCGACCGACTCGAGCTTGCGCTCGAAGTCCTCCGGCGCCAGGATCGTCACCAGGCCCTCGGTCAGGCCGTAGAGCTCGATCAGCTGGCAGTCGAACTCGTGCGCGAAGCCACGCTTGACGTCCGGCGCGAGCGGCGAGCCGCAGCACATCAGCGCCTCGAGGCTGCCCGTGCCGAACCCGGCGCGGTCCGGCGCGGCGAGCATCCGCTCGAGCTGCACCGGCACGAAGGCGCCGTGCGTGATCCGCTGCCGCTCGATGGTGCGAAGCGCCGCCTCGGCGCTGAAGTGCCTGAGCAGCACGATCGTGCCGCCGACCAGCATGGTCGCCAGCATCGAGACCCAGCTGATGTTCGAGAAGAGGCCAAGCGAGCACAGCGTGCGGCAGCCGCTGCGGTAGCGCAGCGCGAGGGCGCAGTCGTAGGCCCAGTGCATGCGGCACAGGTGCGTGTGGACGATGCCCTTGGGCAGCGCCGTGGTGCCGGAGCTGTAGATGATGTTGCACTCGTCGCCCGGCGCGATCGCGACCGGCGGCGCCTCGGCTGGCTGCGCGGCCAGCAGCTCGCCGAACTCGTGCCAGCCCGGGCGCGCGCCGTCGCAGCCGACGTAGTGCCGTGCGGCGAGTGCGCCGGCGGCGCGCAGCGCGTCGATGCGGCGGCAGTGCTCGCCGCTCGCGAACACCGCAACCGCCGCCGCGTCCACGCACATCGCGGCCACCGCGTCGTCGCTGATCGAGACGTTGAGCGGCACCGCCACCGCGCCCGCGCGGACGATGCCGAACATCGCGATCACCGTCTCGAAGCGGCTGTCCATCAGCACCGCGATCCGCTCGCGCGGTCGCACGCCGAGGGCGAGCACCGCCTGCGCGGCGCGCGCGGTGGCATCGTCGAGCTCGCGCCACGAGAGCGTCAGCTCGCCGTCCACCAGCGCAGGCTCAGCGCCGTGCCAGCGGCCGTTGTGGGCGATCAGGTCCGGCAGCAGCGCGACCGGCGCTTCGAACCACGACATGCTTGCCTCTGCGGGCCCGGGGACGGCCGGGCGCGTGCGCCGGCCGGCCCCGCGCCTTCGGGGACGTCAGTAGTGGTAGCTGACGTTCGCGCTCACCGTGCGCGGCGCGCCGTAGAAGCCGATCTGGCTGACGCCGGCGGTGAGGCCGCTGTTGCCGAAGTCGTAGCCCGCGACCCGGTAGGCCTTGTCGGTCACGTTCTTGGCCTCGATGCCCCAGCGCCACTTCTTGGTGTCGGTCAGGTAGGAGATGCCGAGGTCGAGCACGCCGTACGCCGGCTGGTCGGTCACGCTGTCGGTGGTGTTCGCGACCTTGGTGAAGCTCCGCCAGTCGTAGCCTGCGCGCGCCGTGATCGACCCGCCGGCGATGTCCCAGATGTAGGCCGCGCTGGCCGCGACCGTCCAGGTCGGCGCGTTGATCGGGCGGTTCTGGTCGGCGACGTTGACGCTGCCGTTGCAGGTCCCCGGCGTGATCGCGCAGCCGACGATGTAGTCCTCGTAGTAGGAGTCGAGGTAGCCGACGTTGAGGCCGAGGGTCAGCGCGTGCACCGGCTTCCACTGCGACTCGAGCTCGACGCCGCGGTTCATCTGCTTGCCCGCGTTCAGCACCGCCGTCACGTTCGAGGTGCCGACGAACTGCTGCACGCCGATCTGCGCGTCGCTGTAAGGGTCGTAGAACACGGTGACGTTGAGCAGCAGCGTGTTGTCGAACAGCGTCGACTTGACGCCCGCCTCGAAGTTGTTCGCGGTCTCCGAGTCGTAGCCGTCCTTGGTCTGCGGGTAGACCAGCGCGTTGCCGCGCATGTCGAAGCCGCCGCTCTTGAAGCCCTTGCTGTAGGAGATGTAGGTCATCACGTGGTCGGTCACGTGGTAGTCGAGCCCGAGCCGCGGCGATACGTTGGAGAAGGTGCGCGCCGCGGTGTAGTTCGACAGGATGCCGGCGGCCGGCGTCGGGAAGAACACGAAGCCCGGCGGCGGCTGCGACGGGTCGGCGAGGTCGAAGATGCCGCCGTCCGGCGGCAGCGGGCTCGATGCCGCGCTCGCCCACTGCGCCTGGTAGACCTGCGCCTGCTTCTTGTCCTGGTTCCAGCGCAGGCCGGCGTCGAGGTTGAGGCGGTCGGTGAGCTTCCAGGCGGTGTCGCCGTAGACCGCCGTGCTCTTGGTGTTGACGCAGCCGTCCACCAGCGACGTCAGCTGGATGCCGAGGAAGGTGACGATGCCGAGCGAGGCGTTGTAGTCGCCGCAGGCGGTGCTGTCCATGTAGAACACGCCGCCGACGGCCTTGACGAGGTCGTTCGTGAAGGTCAGCTGCGCCTCGCCCGAGCCCTGCCGCTCCTTGTAGCGGGCCGGCACCTGGAACAGGTTCTGGTTCAGCTCCTCGAAGTCGATGAACTGGCGGCCGTGGCCGTCGCGGTACGCGCCGACGATCTTGAGGTCGAGGCCCTGGCCGAGGCCCTGCGTGAAGGTCGCCGACACGCCGCTGCGGTAGAAGAAGTCCTTGTCGACGGGCATGTCGGTGCGGGTGTCGAAGCGGCTGTCGAGCGCCGGCACCGCTACCGGCACCGCACCGCCGACCAGGTAGCCGTCGTTGAGGCGCTGCCCGCCCGAGGCGTTCGAGTTGTCCTGGGTCGTGTCGGCGACGATCTTGAGCTTCGAGCTCGCACCCCAGGTGAACGTCAGGTTGGCGCGCGCCGCCAGCACGTCCTTGTTGGAGACGTCCTGGCCGAGGTGGTTGTACGGGCTCGGCGTGGTGCCGGTCTGCGCCACCACCTCGCCGAAGCCGTCGCGCTGCATGTCGGCGAGCGCCAGGCCGAAGTAGACGTGGTCGGCCACGACCGGCGTCGAGAAGCTGATCTTGCCTTCGGCCTGGCCGTAGCTGCCGGCGGTCAGCGACCAGTCGAGCGCCTGCGGCCCGGCGATGTCGCGCGTCACGTACTTGATCGCGCCGGCGATGGTGTTCTTGCCGTACAGCGTGCCCTGCGGGCCGCGCAGCACCTCGAGCCGGTCGACGTCGAGCACGTCGAGCAGCGCGCCCTGCGGCCGCGCCATGTAGACGTCGTCGATGTAGATGCCGACGCCGGGCTCGAAGCCCCACAACGGGTCGCTCTGGCCGACGCCGCGTATGTAGACGTTGATCGTGCTCGCGGTGGCGCGCCCGGCCGAGATCTTCATGTTCGGCACGAAGCTGTTGAGGTCCTCGAGGTTGTTGACGTCCTGGGTGCGGATCGTGTCGGCGCTGATGGCGGTCACCGCCAGCGGCACGTTCTGCAGGTTCTCCGAGCGGCGCCGCGCGGTGACGACGATCTCGCCGAGCTGCGAGGTATCGGCCGCCACGGCCGGCGCCGGCGCGGTCTGGGCGTAGCTCGCGCTCAGCGGCGCGGCGGCCGCGAGACCGAGGGCGGCGCGCAAGGCGGCGCGGATCAGCGTGCTGGATGTCATGGCGTATACCCCCTGCAGAACACGTGCATTATGATCGTCTGTTCAATGACTGTTCAAAATTCATTGAACGTTCGTTGAATATTAGCCAGAGTCCGGGGCGGGGCGCAACTGCGATTGCCTGCCCGAGGCGAAATAGGGGAAAATCGCAACCGCGCTTGTTGCAGTGCACACCATGGCGACCAAAAAGAAGACCGGCCGACCCGCGAAGGAACGCCTGCTGGACGCCGCCGAGCGGCTGTTCGCGCAGCGCGGCTACCACGGCGTCTCGATCCGCGACATCACCGAGGCCGCCGGCGCCGACGTCGCGCTCGTCAACTACCACTTCGGCACCAAGCGCGCGCTGCTGACCCGGGTCTTCGAGCGCCGCGCCGAGATCATCAACCGCGAGCGGATGGAGCGGCTCGAGGCGGTACGGCCGGGCCCGGACGGGCGCCTCGACCTGGAGGCGGTGGTCAACGCCTTCATGGAGCCGCTGATCCTGCGCTCGGCGCGCGGCGGCCGCGGCTGGAAGAGCTACTTCGCACTGATCGCGCAGGTCAACAACTCACCCGAGCTGTCGGTGCTGATGACGCGCCACTTCGACCCGGTGGTGCACAAGTTCATCGACGTGCTGACCGCGGCGCTGCCGGGCGCCGACCTGCGCGACGTCTACTGGGGCTACCACTTCCTGACCGGCGCGCTGACGCTGACCTTCGCCGAGACCGGCCGCCTCGACAAGCTGTCGGGGCGCCTGTGCCGCTCGTCGGATCTCGACAGCGTGCACGCGCGCTTCGCACCCTTCATGGCGGCGGGGTTCGCGGCCCTGGCACGGCGGCGGCCGGAGGCGGTGCCGGCCGCGAAGGCCCGCGCGCGTCGCCGCACGACCGCGCCGCGCGAGGCGTAGACGCGGCGGAGCCGGTCGGCCGGGCCGCCCGCGGCGCGGGGCTACTTGCGCAGCTTGCGCAGCTGCGCCAGCGTCTTCATCTGCTCGACGATCCGCGCCACCTCGGCCTCGGCCTCGGCGATGCTGATCCCCTCGCCGCGGTGCTGCAGCATCTCGTCGGCGCGCTGCCGCGCCTCGAGCGCCGCCGCCTCGTCGAGGTCCTTCGCCCTGAGCGCGGTGTCGGCGAGCACCGTCACGCGCGTCGGCTGGATCTCGAGCATGCCGCCGCCGACGTAGAAGCCGTGCTCCTCGCCGTCCGGGGTCTGCACGCGCACCTCGCCGGCCCTGAGCGCCGTCAAGAGCGGCGCGTGGCGCGGCGCGATGCCGATGTCGCCCTGCACGCCCGGCACGAACACCATCGCCGCCTGGCCGGAAAAGATCTCGCCCTCGGCGCTGACGATGTCGACGTTGATGGTGCTGGCCATGGCGGTTGCCTCAGGTGATCGTCTTGGCCTTCTCGATCGCTTCCTCGATCGTGCCGACCATGTAGAAGGCCTGCTCCGGGAGGTTGTCGTACTCGCCGGCGATGATCGCCTTGAAGCCGCGGATCGTGTCCTTGGTCGAGACGAACTTGCCCTTCTGGCCGGTGAACACCTCGGCGACGTGGAAGGGCTGCGACAGGAAGCGCTGGATCTTGCGCGCCCGGTACACGAGCAGCTTGTCCTCGGCCGACAGCTCGTCCATGCCCAGGATCGCGATGATGTCCTGCAGCTCCTTGTAGCGCTGCAGGATCGCCTGCACGCCGCGCGCCGTCTGGTAGTGCTCCTCGCCGATCACCAGCGGGTCCAGCTGGCGCGACGTCGAGTCGAGCGGGTCGATCGCCGGGTAGATGCCGAGCGCGGCGATCTGCCGCGACAGCACGACGGTGGCGTCGAGGTGCGCGAAGGTGGTCGCCGGCGACGGGTCGGTCAGGTCGTCGGCGGGCACGTACACGGCCTGGATCGAGGTGATCGAGCCGGTCTTGGTGGAGGTGATGCGCTCCTGCAGCACGCCCATCTCCTCGGCCAGCGTCGGCTGATAGCCCACCGCCGAGGGCATGCGGCCGAGCAGCGCCGAGACCTCCGTGCCCGCCAGCGTGTAGCGGTAGATGTTGTCGATGAACAGCAGCACGTCGCGGCCCTTGCCGGAGGCCTGCTTCTCGTCGCGGAAGTACTCGGCCATCGTCAGGCCCGAGAGCGCGACCCGCAGGCGGTTGCCCGGCGGCTCGTTCATCTGGCCGTAGACCATCGCGACCTTGGAGTTCTCGAGGTTCTTGAGGTCGATGACGCCCGACTCGGCCATCTCGTGGTAGAAGTCGTTGCCCTCGCGGGTGCGCTCGCCGACGCCCGCGAACACCGACAGGCCCGAGTGCGCCTTGGCGATGTTGTTGATGAGCTCAAGCATGTTGACGGTCTTGCCGACGCCGGCGCCGCCAAAGAGGCCGATCTTGCCGCCCTTGGCGAACGGCATCAGCAGGT
>Ga0335070_10010401_pt1 | contig 10875 bp, 5 predicted proteins | sample Lox_Sample_13_FD_206722 | JGI IMG/M metagenome (GOLD analysis project Ga0335070, IMG submission 206722) | Soil microbial communities from Loxahatchee National Wildlife Refuge, Florida, United States - Lox_Sample_1.3 | ecosystem: Environmental > Terrestrial > Soil > Wetlands | place: USA: Florida...
CAATTGGCGGGACTCTGGATAGGCTGTGGTGTGGAAAGCGCGTGGCCGGCCGCCCGATCACGCGAGGCAGTCGCGCCGCGGCGGCCGACCAGCCCATCGGAGTCGCCCATGTTGAAAAACGCATATCCGTACTTCTTGCTGAACCGGCCGGTGTTCGCGAACGAGGATCTGCCCGTGACCAACAAGTACACTCGCGAGACGGCCACCCGGGTCGCGCTCGCGGACGGCGGAGTCGTCGAGGACGCCGTGGCTGCGGCCGAGGCCGCGGCTGGCGCCTGTCGGAAGATGCCGTCATTTGCCCGGGCAGCCGCCCTCAACCACGTGGTGCAACGGATGGACGAGCGGCGGGAGGAGCTGGCCCAGGCCCTTGCCGTCGAAGCGGGCAAGCCCATCAAAGATGCCCGGGGTGAAGTGACGCGGGGCCTGGATACCTTCCGGTTGGCCGCGGAGGAAGCGACGCGGACGTATGGCGAGTACATGCCATTGGATATTTCCCCGCGGGCCGAGGGCTACGAAGCCATCTGGAAGCGGGTGCCGATCGGCCCCTGCGCATTCATCACGCCGTTCAATTTCCCGATCAACCTGGCCGCGCACAAGATCGCCCCGGCAATCGCGGCGGGCTGTCCCTGGATCCTGAAGCCGGCTTCGGCCACGCCGGTCGGGGCGCTGATCCTCGGCGAAATGCTGGCAGAGACGGACCTGCCCAAAGGGGCCTTCAGCATCCTGCCTTGCGGGCATGAGGATGCAAGATCGCTTATTGCAGATGACCGGATCAAATTGTTGTCCTTCACCGGATCCCAGGACGTGGGCTGGGCGCTGAAGGCGCGATGCGGCAAGAAGAAGATCTGCCTGGAGCTCGGTGGCAACGCGGCCTGCATCGTGGATCGCGGCATCGATCTGGATTACGCCGTCTCGCGGATCGTGTTCGGGGCGTTTTACCAGTCGGGCCAGTCGTGCATCAGCGTGCAGAGAATCCTGGCCCACAGGGCGATCTATGAGGATCTCAAGGCCGAGCTGACGGCGGCGGCGAAGGCCCTGAAGGCCGGCGACCCGCTTGACGAGGCGACCTTCCTGGGGCCGCTGATCAGCGAGGCCGATGCCAGGCGCGTGGAAGGCTGGGTCCACGAGGCCGCGGGCCGCGGTGCCAGGATCCTATGCGGTGGAACGCGGCACGATGCGTTTTTTGAGGCCACGCTGGTTGAGAGCGTGCCCGACGACCTGCCGCTGGCCTGCCGCGAGGTGTTCGGCCCGGTGGCCCTGCTGGAGCCGTTTGACTCTTTCGAGGCGGCCTGCGACCGGGTGAACGCGAGCCGCTACGGCTTGCAGGCCGGCGTGTTCACAAAAAGCCTTGACAGAGCTTTTTATGCTTTCAACGAGTTGCAGGTGGGTGGCGTGGTGATCAACGATGTGCCCTCCTTCCGCGTGGACAACATGCCGTACGGCGGCGTGAAGGACAGCGGGCAAGGCCGGGAGGGGGTGCGGTTCGCGATCGAGGAGATGACCGAGATGCGATTGCTGGTCCTGAACCGCGTGGGCCGGTCGGGGAAATGAATTCCAACGACGATCACGCGGATCGATCCTGCGTCGTCATTTGCTCGTACTATACTATGCGCAGAGGTGCCTCCGGCAGCGCAGCGCGGGGAGGCGAAGGCTGCCATGAACATTCGAGCGACAATCAGCACGAATAGCGATACTGAAGCGGCGGTGGATGAAGTCTGCCAGGGCGCGGTCGGGATGGCCCCGGATCTGGTCCTTCTGTTTGCGTCGCACCATCACGCCGAGGAGATCGAGTCGCTGGTGCCCGTCCTCTGGGAGAGAATCGGTCCGCGAAATCTCATAGGCTGTCTCGCCGACGGCGTGATCGGGCCGAGCCACGAGGTGGAACGTGCTCCGGCTATGGCGCTGTGGGCGGCGAAGATGCCGGGCGTTCGGGTGTTGCCCTTTATACTCGACCAGCAGGATATTGAGCGTTTCGAGAGCTCCGAGGACTGGCTGGACCGTATTGGCATCGCCCCCGGCGAGAAGCCGGGCTTCCTCGTATTGCCGGAGCCTTTCTCCATCGATGCCGAACGATGCCTCGAGCGGCTGGATGAACTGTTTCCCGGTTGCACGATCGTGGGGGGGCTGGCCAGCGGCGGGACGGGTCCGCGACAGAACCGGATCTTTCTGGACGATCAGGTGCTGCGTCAAGGCCTGGCCGGGGTCTCGCTGTGCGGGCCGGTATCGATCTGCCCGGTAGTCTCCCAGGGGTGCCGGCCGGTGGGCGAGCCCTTTGTCGTGACCAAGGCCGAGCAGTACGTAATCCAGGAACTCCGCGGTAAGCCGGCGATGGAGGTTCTGCGGGATGTCTTCAGCAATGCGGATCCGGCCGATCGCGCATTGATGCAGAAGGGCATCCATGTCGGCCGGGTCGTCGATGAGCGGCTGCACAACTTCGGGCGGGGCGATTTCCTGATCCGCAATCTGATGGGCGTGGTCGGCGAGACGGGACTGGCGATCAACTCCCTGGTCCGGCCGGGCCAGACCATTCAGTTCCACGTGCGTGACTCGAAGACGGCCACCGAGGAGATGCGATCGCTGCTGGCGGGAACGGTCGCAGGCATGACGCCGCCACCGGCGGGCGGGCTGCTCTTCACCTGCAACGGCCGCGGCGCCGGGATGTTCGGGGCGCCGGACCATGACATCAGGCTTGTGAACAGCGTGACCAAGGGCTGCCCCATCGCGGGCTTCTTCGCCCAGGGCGAGATCGGCCCGATCGGCCACAAGACTTTCATCCACGGCTTCAGCAGCAGCCTGGTGCTGTTCCACGATGCCTCAAATTCCGAATGATGGCGTGAGGTTTCATCATCGCCGCGCAGAACCGCTACGATCTCGTGCTGGCTTATCACGATGCCACCAAGCATCATCCGCACGGCTATGCCAAGGGGCCGGGCCGTCTGGACTGGGCCACGCAACCGGACCCGTTCCGCAGATACGAGGGCGCGGCGGTGGTGTCGCTGCTGCTCGGAGGCGACGAGCCGGAGCCTTTGTACGACGAGATCCTCAGCCCGGGGGCGGTTTCACCGCGTCCATTGAACAGGCGGTCGATCTCCGCGTTCTTCGAGTGCTCACTCGGCCTGACAGCGTGGAAATCGTACCGCGGGACAAGCTGGTCGCTGCGGTGCAACCCATCGAGCGGCAATCTGCATCCGACGGAGGGCTATCTGCTGGCCGGGCCGATCGAGGGGATCGGCGCAACGCCGGCCGTCTATCACTATGCACCGCGCGAGCATGCCCTGGAGCGCCGGCACGAAATCGGCCCAGCCGTCTGGCAGCGGCTGATGCAGGGCCTCGGGGACTCGGCTTTCCTGGTGGGGTTAACCTCGATCTATTGGCGCGAGGCCTGGAAGTACGGCGAGCGGGCCTTCCGCTACTGCCAGCACGACGCCGGGCACGCCTTGGCCTGCCTGCGGTTCGCGGCGGCGATGTCGGGCTGGCGTCTGCGAGTGATCGAGGAATCGGGCGATGCCGACATCGGACGCTTGCTGGGCGTTGATCGCGAGGGCGACTACAGCGATGCCGAGCGGGAGAATCCTGACCTGACCGCGGTGGTGACGCCGACGGATCGACCGCTGCCCGCCACTTTGACCCTCGATCCTGATGCGATCGACGCCGTGGCAGGCGGCGCATGGTTCGGGCGGGCCAATCCGCTGAGCGGCGGACACGTGTCGTGGGATCTTATTGACGAGGCGTCCGAGGCGACGGAGAAGCCCCGAGGTCTGCCGATGGCGATGGCGTGGCAGCCGCGGAAGGATCGGCGTTCGGAGGTGGCTTCAGCCCACATGGAGGGCGAGAGTCACGGCGGCGGCCCAACGGCTCGACAGATCGTCCTGCAGCGTCGCAGCGGCACCGATTACGACGGCGAGACTGCCATCACCGCGCCGCGATTCTACGGCATGCTTCAGCGGCTCATGCCGATCGCCGCCGCAAGCGGTCGCCCCGTGCCTTGGGATGCGATCTCATGGCCGCCGACCGTTCACCTGTTCCTGTTCGTGCATCGTGTCGCCGACCTGCCGTCGGGTATCTACGGTCTGGCCCGCGACGCCTTGAAAGTGGAGGAACTCCGAGCAGCTACGAGGAAGGAGTTCGCCTGGCAGCCCGTAAAGAACAGCCCGGCTGGGCTCCCGTTCTTCATGCTGATGCAGACTGATTGTCGTCACGCCGCCGCCCGGCTGAGCCTTGGCCAGGAGATCGCGGCGGATGGCGCATTCAGCCTGGCGATGATCGCGGAATTCGAGCGGCCGCTCCGCGAATACGGTCCGTGGTTCTACCGCCGGCTGTTCTGGGAGGCGGGGATGGTCGGCCAGGTGCTGTACATGGAGGCCGAGGCGCTGGGAGCGCGCTGCCGGGCGAACATCCGCGGCACAGGCATGGGCGCCTACTTCGACGATTGGGTCCACGAGACGCTCGGCCTGGAGGGGCACGCCTTTCAGGACCTGTACCATTTCACCGTGGGCGGAGCCGTCGATGATGACAGGCTCACGACGCTGCCGCCCTATGACGCAGCCGCAACCAGGACATGACCGCGATCACGGCATTTATCTGGAATGAAATCCTCGGCACTGATCGGTCCTGCAAAGTCAGGTTCTATGCGTCTGCCCGCCTGCGCTACGGCATTGTCATGCTGAACGTATTTGACCAATCGGATGCGCCGTCGGCATTGAATGCCCGTACCCGCCACCAGTATGTCCTGCCACGTCGCAGCCCATTCTGCACGACGTTGAGGACCGTGCCGGCCGGCACGGTGCTGTTGACCGTGGTGTTGTTCAAGCCCGTGGTGAAGGCCGCGTCAGTGGCACGCTGAACCAGGAAGCCGGTCTGGTTGGTGGCATTATTCCTGAACATCAACGCGACACGGTCGGATCGGAAGTTCACGATCGTCGCCGTCCCCACCAGGTTCGAGGGCGCCAGCGGAATCGTGGGTGTGACCGCCACTCCCACGATGTTCGACGCCGCATCGCCGGCTGCGTTGTAGGCAACGACTTGATACCGATGCGTACCCGGCCGCGCTCCAGTGTCAATAAACGTGGTGGAGTTGGCTGGCACAACGGCGATTTGTGTCAGAGCGCCGCCCCTGCCCGTCCCGCGCATGATCCTGAAACCAACTTCATTGGCCGGATTGCCTACGGTGCTGATCGGGCTGCAAGTGCTGTAGTTGAACGGCGTGCCGTCTGTCCAGGAGAGAGCGGTGTCGCCTCCGATACCCGTCGCGCTCAAAACAGGCGCCAGCGGCGCCACGCTTGGGACCCGAAACACCATTGGCCGCATCATGTCCATCTCTTCATGGCTGAGAATGTGGCAGTGCCATACGTACTCCCAGCCGAAGTTGACGAGGTTGTTGATGACCGTGATGGGGTTGCCCTGCGTGTCCACGTTCTTGAACTGCCCGGTGGAGCCCTGCGGCGACGTCGGGTCCAAAAGCCGGACGCTGTCGGGCACGCCGAAGGGCTGCGCGGGGGCCGACGGCCGCAAGGCGACGATGCAGTCCTCCAGCGGGTTCATCCGCACAGTATCTTTCCAGCCGAGCTCGTTGGCGTCCGGCGGCTTCACCACCCCGACCCAGTCGACCCGGTTGATGATCTGCACGTCGAACAGGTGGAAGTGAACTGTGTGAGTGTCCACGCCGTTGTGGGTGACCTTCCAGATTTGGGTCCCATCTCCCGTTGATCCGATGGGCGTGGCGAGAACGGAGTTGTTGATGGATTCAGTGGGCGGATCGAAGTAATCGTACCAGATGGTCGTCTGGTTTTGGCCGTTGGTGAAGACCATCTCGACGCCCAGGAAGGCGCTCATCCGCCCCCAGATGTCATCAAATTCCTCGGCGATGGCCTTTGGCGCGAACGGGATGGTCACCGGCGACGTCGCTCCCGTAGGCGTGAAGGTCAGCGAGGTGCTGTAGATCCGCCCATAGGCGTGAGTGTCCGATGGGAACGTCGCGTTGTAGGCACTGTCGTACGGCGCTTGCGGAACGATGATAGCGTCCTGGCCCCGCGCAAAAACACCCTGCCTGCTCGCCGTCGACGCGAACTCGGCATTCAGTGCGTTCAGATCAAAGGATTGCGGCGTTCCCGCGGCCACGCGGATCTGCATCAGCGTCCGCGTGTTGGGCCCGTAGCCCGGGAGGGTGGAAGTTGTGCCGCCGATCGCGGTCAGATCGGCGTCGTTCGTGAAGTAGTTGACACGAACGTCAGCCGCCGGGACCGGCGCCGGCCCGTCATTGTACAGAATCAGCGTCTGACCGGGATAAGCGGAGAAGTCGATGATCACGTCCGCCCGCTCCGCGGGACCAATGAAGAGGTTGTGCTCTTTGACGTTGGTGATGGTGATGCTTCGAGGATCCCTGTCGAAACCGATCGGGGTGTTGGGCCATAGCACCGGCGCCGGCAGGAAGCCGCCTTCGGTGCCGATCTGGATTATGGGCGGGCCGATTAACGCCGGATCGGGCACGCCTCCCAGCCTGCCGTCGAGTATGTCGCCCGGCTGGCCCGGTGTCTGGGCGGTCCACTCCGGCGGGAATGCATCAAGGCCTTGGCCTGCCGGGACCATTCCTAGTTCGGTCGGCGCGTCGTAGAGCGTGGCCGTCGCGGCAGCGGTCCCACCGCCCGCCGTCGTGGGAGGATCGATGGTGACGTCCGGAGCCGAGGTGTACCCGCTCCCGACCGTGTACAGATTGACGCCGGTCACTTGGCCGAATGTCGGGCTCCCGGGAGTCAGGTCGACTGTCGCCAGCGCGGTCGCGCCCTTTCCGGTGGTATCACCCGCGACCGGCGTGATGGTGACCAGCGGAGGAGCGGTGTAACCGCTTCCGCCGTCGGTGACCTTGATGCCGCCCACGATCGAGCTGGCCAGGTGCAGTTGCAAGTTCCACATCCGGTCGTTGGCGGCGTTCAGAATCCGGAAGCGGTAGGGCTTGGGATCGACCTCGAGATAAGGATAGGCCGTCCCGTTTATGACGGGCGTATCGTGGAACGCCTCCATGGTCGCGGACAGGTCGGGGACATTGGGGTAAATCACCCCCGTGTTTGGGTCCGTGATCGGCTGGTTCGCCACCGGCCACGGCGGCCACTGCCAGGGCCCGTAATCCCAGCGGCCCATGGCGTTGACGCCGTCCACGTCGTTCGGGTTCTGGTTCGTCATGTAGACGTGCGGATACCAGAGATTCGATAACGTCGCATCGACGGGAAACGGCCAAGTCGGGTCGGTGGTCAGCACCGTCGTCGGGTCTGCGAAGGTCTTGTCCTGGATGACCAAGGCGATGGTGTCAGCCGGGGGAGGAAGTATCCCCCTGGTGATCAGGTCCTGCTCGACCGCATCAGTCAGCAGATAAGCCGCCGCCTCCCCGGCATAGACGTTGAGGCGGGTGATGCCGTAGGCGTGGTCGTGATAGAACATCAGCCGGGCACTCTGCTGGTTGCTGTAGAAGAAGGTGATGGAGCCCGGCCCGGGGTCCGGCATGTCGGGCACGTTCTTCGTACTGACGCCGACGGGGTAAGGTGTGTTTTCGTTCGCCGGCGTCGTCCACTGGTGGGGCGTGCCGTCACTGATCCACGGGGTGCGGCCTCCGTGGAGGTGCATTGTCGCGCGGTTCTGTGTGTAGCTGTGCGTGCCGTCGGGGCCCATGCCGGCCCCCATCTCGGTAGTGTCCACCGGCAGGAAGAGGTCGCCGTTCCGCGGCGAGTTCTGCGTGCCGGTCTCGAAGGGGAGCTTGTTGGTAAATTTGATACGGACCGGCCTGCCGTTTCCGGCCTGCCCAGGCGGCAGGGCCGGATCGTGCCTGGTGGCGATGATCAGGGGGCCAAGGTAATGGATCGGCGCGGGTGCCACGGTGTTCAAACCCGTCGCGGTGTCGGTGCCATTGTTGACCTGCACGTAGCCCCGCAACGTGGTGGGGTTGAGGTCGGAGTGCATCTTCTCCGCAAACTCGCGCAGCTCGATCTCGTAGTAGTCGGAGCCGGGATAAGTGACGGTGTCCGGCACGGCCACAGGCATGTACTGCCCCAGCGGATCGCCGCCGGGCGTGACCAAGCCATTGGCGCCGGCGGGGTCGAGCCGCGGCAGCTTGTCGACGAACTTGTGAATGCCACCAGTGATGGCTGCGGTGTTAGGATCGACGGTCGGAGCCGGGCTGAAGGCCCAGTTGGGCTCGGGACCGTAATAGTTCGGCTTGCCGCCCTGCGGGGGTACGAAGAACTGCACGGCCGGCGGCGACTGGCTGGTGTCGCCTGCTGTTCCTTGCGCGCTGCGGCGGGCGGCCGCGGCGCGGGCGGCGGCCGCCTCACGCTGGGCCTGCGTGACTTTGTTGGTCCGGCGCTGAAGCACCGCCGTTGCGGCATCAGGGGCAGCCGTCGCCCCGGAGCTTTGGGCCGGCGGCGCTGGTGGCCCTACGGGCGCAGGCGATTGCGCGAGAGTCCAATCCAAGGTGCATAGAAAGACGCAAGCCAACAGCGCTGATAAACGCTTCGGCGTCCAGGTTATGTGTGTGGTCATGATCTATAACCCTCGCTGTGAAGGCGGCGCATCAATGAAAGAAAGCAAGCAACCGCGACTCCTCGCTGCGAAACGCAGCACAACTACGACGAAAGGAGAGTGCGACAGGGAGGATCCGGCCGTGTGACGATAATGGGCGGCGATTACGTCCACTCTCTCCTAGAGGTGGAGCTACCAGGTGATCTGCCATGTCCGTACTTCCATCCTCCTTCGCGCGGAGTACCGGCTCTGTGGCATCAACTTGTTGGGGCCCGCCGGGAGAAAGCCCGATAGCCGACGGCGAGCGCGGGCCGTCCTCCCGCGAGCCGCCAGTCTTAACCGAATAGCGCGCACTTTCCCGAAAGGCCATCAGCCTTTGGCCTAGGGTAAATACCCGGGACAATAAAGGGTCTCAGGATAAGTTGAGCGGTGTTTCGTGTGAGTCGAGCCTGTTTCGAACCTCCCGGCCAACCGGAAGGCCACATCCGGGACAAATGCCGCTGACATTGCCGGTCAAATCATAACCACACCTCCGGCAATGCGTGGAGGCAGGCCAACGGGGGCCCAGCAATCGGTCAGCAATCCAGAATACGAGAACTCCCTGGAGGTAGTAGTACAGCAGGCCCAGCTCGAAGAACAGGGCCAGGGATCCTGTCAGACCCAATTGTGCTGCGAAGTTCCGGGGGATGATCTGAGCATGCGCCATCCATGTGCTGATCGGCAACAGTACCCAGGCGATGAATCGCAGGGACGGCGAGCCGTGCGCCGAGGCCGCCGCACAAAACGTGCCCGCGACGGACGCAGGAAAGCCGACAAAGACCAGCCAGACCAGTCCACGCAGCAGATGTGCCGCTTCGCTCGCATGATTTACTTTTCCAGGCGGACCCGACACTGGGCCTATTGGCCACGCCCTTGCCGAGGCCGGGGTTACGATGATAATGCTTTTTTCCCGCCCACGGGGAACCGTCTGGCCGGTTTTGTCCGACACGGCGAGCCGGACGATCTTGCCATTGGTCCAGGAGCAGTTCGTGCCTCAACTGATAGTTTTCGATCTCGGCGGCGTGCTGGTCAAGGTGCGTGGCACGCGGGAGGTATTGTGCGAAGCCGCGCGTCTTCAACCCTTACTCGCCGCGCCGTCGCCCGATGTTCTTGGGGCACTCGCGGAGTTGGAGAGGCAAGCGACGGTCGGCGCGATTGATAGCGGGCCGCTCCTCGCGCAAATCGCCGAGTTGCTGGGCATCACCGTCCGCCAGGCCCGGCAGGTCTTCGACAGCATACTGGTGGGCATGTATCCCGGCATCCCGCAATTGCTCGAGGAACTGAGTCACTCGGGCGAGACAATGGCCTGCTTGAGCAACACCAACGCTCACCACTGGCACATGCTGATGGATGACGGCGTACCAGAGTATCGCTGCCTCGGCCTGATGCGTTACCGCTTCGCCAGCCACCTCATCGGCTGCCGCAAGCCCGATCCGGCCATCTTTCAGTATGTCGAATCGACCACCGGCGTGACGGGGTCCGACATCATCTATTTCGACGACACCCCGGAACATTGCGCGGCGGCCGCCGCACTGGGCTGGCGCAGCCACTGCATTGATCCGAGCGGCGATCCCGCGCGGCAGATCCTCGAAAAGCAGAGGTGCTTCCAGATTCCTCGCCGGCCAAGGCCTAAAGGCAGGTGAAAAACCTGTGGAAACGGGTTCACGCCGTAACAGACATCGATCGCGCGGGGCGGCCGCCTCACCAGCCGTAAAACGGCTGGCCTGAAGCCCTGCGGGGGAGGCCCCTGGAAGCGGCCTGTTGTTCCCGTGCCATGCACAGAAGCCCCAGGCCCCGGATCATTTCCGAGTTCGAGCCGAGTTCGGCGAATCAGTACACGTCCTGGCCCTTGCCGATCTTTTTCTCCACCGCGTCGGCGTGCTTGGCCACCGCCACCAGGAACTTGCGGATTTCGGCGGGGTCGGCGGTGGCGGCGGGTTGATTGGCGGTCACAACGATGTGGTCCTTGCCGCCGATCACCCTGACGGCGAAGGCGGCGTAGGTCAACTTGCCGTTGAATCGCAGCAGAGGCATGGCCTGACGCTCGTCGGCCGGGCCGCAGATCGAGAGAAAGCTGATCACGTCGTGCCCGTCATCGTCGTGGCCGTTGAACATGACGTGGACGTGTTGATGTCGCCCCTCGGTGAGCGGCACGGTGACACGATAGCCGGCTCGGGTCTTGTGGTGCTCGAAGCCGGCCTCCGTCACGACGCGTTTCAGCAACTCTTCGGTGGTGGGGCGGGCGTCCACCGCGGCCGGTTCGGGCTCGATGATGCCGGTGTCTGAAAGGTCCGCATCCGGTAGGGCCAGGCACGCCAGCAGCGTCCCGCA
>Ga0335070_10010402_pt1 | contig 10875 bp, 9 predicted proteins | sample Lox_Sample_13_FD_206722 | JGI IMG/M metagenome (GOLD analysis project Ga0335070, IMG submission 206722) | Soil microbial communities from Loxahatchee National Wildlife Refuge, Florida, United States - Lox_Sample_1.3 | ecosystem: Environmental > Terrestrial > Soil > Wetlands | place: USA: Florida...
TGAAGGTGATCGAGCACCCAGAGAGAGTCGAACCCCGCGCTCTCCGCCTCCAGGGCGATGGTCCTCACTTCCCCGTACCCTGCCCCATCCTGCAAGATTTCCAGCCCGACTCTCATGATGGCTTCTTTCCCTAGCCCGCATTATTCGCGAATGAGGCCCGCGAACAATGCGGGCGTAACAGAAACCCTTGGGATTGGTGGCCCGGGACGGATCAAGCATCCCTGGGGCCTCTCGACACCGCACCCATCCCGGTGGACGCAGGACAGATGCTCCGTGGAGCGACCACCAGGCCTCCTCTCGCTCCAGGATTGGCCGTTGCCATGTAAGCCTGGATTACTCACGGTTCTTTCGTGAATAATCCAGGCTAGGGGCGAGCATCTCCGCCGCGGGTCTTGAGGAACTCCGAGTAGGCGCGGCTGTCGCCCGCCAGGATCAGCGAATCCCCCTCCTGTAGTCGCCCGGCATCATCCGGCGCCAGGACGGCCCCATCGCGGATTACGGCCACCAGCCGGGTCCCGTTCCCCGGGGCAAGCGCCTGCTCCCAGGTCTTGCCGACCAGCGAGCCCTCGCCTGGCGCCAGAACGCAGGAGAAGATGCGGCCCTGCCCATCGTGGATGCCGATCGATCCGCCCAGGCGCAGCAGCCTGCTGAGGTCGGGGAGACTCACCTGACCGAGATCCTTGGCGCTCTGCTGCTCCAGAATGCGAAGGACCCCCCTGACGAGGCGGCGCTGATGCACGGGGGAATCCAGCCGGCCCTCCACCTGGGATTCGTAGAGGCGCGAGTATCGGAAATTGGAGCCGATCGCCCGCTGCACCAGGAAGCTCAGCGTCGTCGCCAGCATGGAGGGGACGATCAGCCCGTACCCCCCCGTCATCTCGGCCACCATGATCAGCGTGGAGAGCGGCACACGTGCCGTCCCGCCGAAGACCGCACCCATCCCCACCACGACGAACGCCGCCGGCGCGACGGCGAGGTGGGGCGTCCACAGGTTCACGACATAGGCCACCCACCCGCCCAGCATGGCTCCGATGTACACGTTCGGCCCGAACACCCCGCCGGAGCCGCCGGAGGAGACCGTCACCGACATGGCGAGGATCTTTGCGAACACCAGAAAGATCAGCTGATGCCCAATGAAGTCGGCCGTCATGGCCATCTGAACCCAGCCGAACCCCGTGGCCAGGGTCGCCGGGAACTGCATGCCGATCACGCCCATCAGGAGCCCGCCGATGGCCGGCTTCACGTGGTTTGGGACCCGGAGCTTCTTGAACAGATCGCGGACCCCGTAGAAGATCGGCGGCTCGATGACCCCGACGATGCCGGCCAGCACGCCCAGCACGGCGTAAGCGGCCAGTTCAAGCGGGTGATTGAACGTCAGGCTGGACGGCAGCAGGAAGAGGGGTGACCAGCCGACGAAGAAGCCGTTCACCGCATAGGAGACAACGGCGGCCACCAGAGAATACGGCAGGACCTCGTATTCGAGAGCCACACCGGAGTAGAGGACCTCGGCGGCAAAGATCGCCATCCCCAGGGGTGCCCGAAAGATCGCCGCCAGCCCCGCTGCCATCCCGGCGAGGACGAGGAGCCGGCGCTCTGCGATCGGAAGCCCCAGGATCTGGCAGAAGACCGAGGTGGCGCCTGATCCGATCTGGGCCGCCGGACCCTCGCGACCCGCCGCGCCGCCCGAGCCGATGGTGATCGAGGAGGCGACGGCTTTGATAAGGGGGACGATCGGCCTGACGAGGCTCCCCCGGTAGAGGTACGACGCGATCGCGGCATCCGTGCCGTGCCCCTCGGCCTCGGGCGCGAAGGTATACACCAGGAGCCCACAGATCAGCCCGCCCAGCGTGGTCGAGACGGGGATCAGCCAGATTGTCCACGGAACATACGGAGGTGCAGGGTACATCGTGCCGGTCGAGGGAGCGGTGTACCCTACGATCCCCCCCAGGAAGATCCGCCCTCCCCATTCGAGCATCCAGATGAAGACCCGTGCACCCACTGCGCCCAGGATCCCCACCAGCACGGCATAGGCGAGCAGGCGATTGGCGCGCCAGGTGGACCGCGCCCCGACGCGCAGCCGCCGTCGGAAGCGATCAGCTGAAGCGCGGAGCGCACCAGGGCTCTCTGGAGGTTTCTCTTTGGTGGATGGGCTCACCAGGTCCCCGCCTTCCCTCGCAACAGGCGTGCCGTCCACGCTCGTGGACGCGTCACGCGGAGTGTAGGGAGCTGCCCCGGAATCTCAAAGGACAAAGTCCTTGTGGGTGGGCAAAGGATTCCTCCGGCAGACTTCCGGCACCTCTGCGCAGCGCCTGACGCGCGACCCCAGCCGTGATCCGCGCGATGACCCGAGGCGACGGCCGACGGAGGTCAACTGCCGGGGGCGCGACGATCCGCCACCCGGTGGATTCCCGCGAACTCCCTGTACGCCCCATCGTCCGTCGCGAGGATGAGGGTATCCCCTGCAGCCAAGCGGACCTCGGCGGCGGGGACCAGGACCTCGTCCCCCCGGACGACGGCGACCAGGACCAGATGGGCGTTCCCCCGGACCGCCTCCCCCGCCGGCTGGCCGATGCAGGGGTCCTCAGGGGCCTCCAGGCGCAGCGGGAAGATGCAGCCCTTGCCCCCATGAATGCTGAGGGACTCTCCGAAACGGAGCAGGCGGCTCAGGTCGGGGAGGGTGAGGGAAGCGTCCGCGAGGCTCCCCCCCTCGAGCAGGCGGAGCGCCCCCTGGACGATCCGCAGTTGGTGGACCGGGGAATCCAGCCGGCCCTCCACCTGGGCCTCGTACAAGCGGGGGTAGCGGGCCCGAACGGTCAGGCTCCGCTGGACGATGAAGCTCAGGGCGGAAGCCAGCATGGCGGGCACGATCAGGCCGTAGCCCCCAGTCATCTCGGCCACCATGATGAGGGTGGCCAGGGGGACCCGCGCCGTGCCCGCGAAGACCGCCCCCATCCCCACCACCGCGAAGGCGGCGGGGCTGAAGTGGGCCGCGGGGAACCACTGGTCCATGATGAAGGCCACCCAGCCCCCCAGCATGGCCCCGATGTAGACGTTGGGTCCGAACACCCCGCCCGAGCCCCCCGAGGAGATGGTCAGGGACATGGCCAGGATTTTTGCGAAGACGAGGAGAATCAGGAGGTGACCGATATAGCCGCCGGTCATGGCCATCTGCACCCAGCCGTAGCCGGTGGAGGTCACCTGCGGGAAGGCCAGCGCCACGAGCCCCATCAGCAGGCCGCCGATGGCCGGCTTGATGTGGTTCGGGAGCCGGATCTTTCGGAAGAGGTCCCGGATCCCGTAGAAGATTCCCGGCTCGAGGGCCCCGACGATGCCGGCCGTCACCCCCAGGATGGCATAGCCCAGCAGCTCGATGGGTCGGGTGAAGGCGAGATTGGCGGGGAGCAGGAAGATGGGGCTCCAACCGACGAAGAGGCCATTCACGGCGTAGGCCACCACCGCGGCCACCAGCGTGAAGGGGAGCGCCTCGAACTCCGAGGCCATGCTGGCGTACATGATCTCCACGGCAAAGATGGCCATCCCCAGAGGGGAACGGAAGATCGCGGAGAGCCCCGCGGCCATGCCGGCCAGGACGAGGATGCGCCGCTCCGCCTCGGGCAGGTGGAGGAGGTCGCAGAAGACCGAAGCGGCGCCCACGCTGATCTGCGCCGTGGGCCCCTCCCGCCCCGCCGCGCCGCCCGACCCGATGGTGATGGCCGAGGCCACCGCCTTGACCGCGGGGACGATGGGGCGCACCTTGCCCGCGTGGAAGTGGTAGGCCGCCACGGCCGCGTCGGTGCCATGCCCCTCCGCCTCGGGGGCGAGCGAGTACACGAGCAGGCCGCACAGCAGCCCCCCGAGCGTGGTCGCCACAGGAATCAGCCACACGCCCCACGGGCCGAAGTGCGGCGCGGGGTGCAGGACCCCGGGCGCCGGGTGGGCATACCCGGCGATCCCGAGGGAGAAAAGCCGCTCCCCCCAATCCAGCAGCCAGATGAAGAGCTGCGCGCCAAGGCCCCCGAACACCCCGATCAGAGCCGCGTACAGCAGGAGACGGTTTAGCCGCCAGGCCTTGCGGATGGAGGCGCCGAGCCGCTCCGCGAGGCCCTCCGAGAAGGACAGGGAGGAGAAGAAATCTCCCGAGGGTGGTTTATCGGCCGCATCCATGATTTCCGTGCTCCAGCTCGTTGAGTCGCTGTTCTGTCCCGACCATCCGGATCGCCTTTGCTCCTGGACGGCCTTCACCTCGATCATTGTAGACCGCTATCCTCCTGCAGTCATGAGTTTCGGCCGCCGCCCCGCCCGCCGATCCCACGGCAGCAATTCGGCACGGAGCGAAACAGGGACAGGGCCTGGCACGTAGTGTTGAATGGGCATCGAGGGCACACTGCCAGGTATGTCCGTCCTACCCGGACACCTTCCTCCGAAGAGGATACGCCCATGCTGAAACACCTGCTCGGAATGCTGGCAACGGGTCTACTGGGAAGCATCCTCCTCGGCTGGGAGCTTCGGTGAACGCTCGCCGAATGGCGCTCGCCCTGGGGGTAGCCCTGGCTGCGGTGGCCGGCACAGGGTTGATCGTCTACCGCGCGGGACATGCCCACCCTCGATTCACGACCGTTCCCGTGGTCCGTGGGGCTATCCGATCGACCATCTCGGCCACGGGGACCCTCAATCCCGTCGTCAGCGTCCAAGTGGGTACGCAGGTCTCGGGTACCGTCCAGCAGCTCTTCGCCGATTACAATTCCCAGGTCCGGAAGGGGCAGCTCATCGCCCGGATCGATCCGGCCTCCTTCGAGGCGAAGGCGGCGCAGGCCAAGGCGGACCTGCAAAGCGCCCAGGCGATGGTCGCGGACCAGGAGGCCCAGGTGACCAAGGCCCGGGCGGATCTCGCGGGTGCCCAGGCGAGCGTCGGCAACGGCAGGGTCCTGAAACGGGATGCCCGCGCCAAGAGGCGGGCGCGCGATCGGCTCTTCCAGGAAGGGAATCTGTCGAAGGAGGATCGGGATACGGCCCAGGCGACCGATGATGCCGCGGGCGCCGATCTCGCTGCCGCCCAGGCAGGTGTCGCCGCAGCCCAAGCGAGTCTCCAAGTCGCCCAAGCCCAGCTGGCGGCAGCCGAGGCGACCGTGCGGCTGAAGCGGGCCGCCCTTGACCAGGCGCAGGTGGACCTCGACAACACCGCCATCCGGTCGCCGGTGGACGGCGTGGTGATCGCGCGGAACGTGGACGTCGGACAGACCGTTGCCGCCTCCCTGCAGGCCCCGACCCTCTTCCTGATTGCCCAGGACCTGACCAAGATGCAGGTGGACACCAACGTGGATGAGGCGGACGTCGGCCGGGCGGCCCTGGACCAGCAGGCCACGTTCACCGTGGATTCCTTTCCCACCAGGTCGTTCGAGGGGGCCGTGGTCCAGATCCGGCAGGCCCCGCAGACGCTCGAGAACGTGGTCACCTACGATGTCGTGGTCGCCGCCGCCAACCCCGACCTGAAGCTCCTGCCCGGCATGACCGCCAACGTGAAGATCCTGGTCGCCCAGCACGAAGGAGTCCTGCTGGTTCCCAATGCCGCACTCCGCGTCCGTCTGGATGGCGGCGCGGCCCGCCCCGGCCCGAGCACCCCCACCCGTGGACAGGGCGACGGGATGGCAGGAGACGCCAACCACCACCAGGTCTGGGTCCTCCAAGGAGAACGGCCGGTGCAGCGCTGGGTCGAGACAGGCCTCAGCGATGGCGTGCAAATCGAGGTGGTGGCGGGCCTGCAGGCCGGGGACAAGATCATCCTCGGGCCGGCAGGCGCCGTCCCTGCGGGAGCCGGAATGGCGAGGGTTCCACGACCGGGGGCCTGAGGAGAGCCACGCGGATCATCGCGGTCGTCGAACGGCCTGAGGTGACCGGGCAGACCCTGACCCGCCACGGGCGCCGGCCGACCCCATCCCATGGCCCGCGGGTCGCCTGCGTCGCCGCGCAATCATGCAGCGTTCGGAGCCCGGCACAATCCACCCCCGGACCCCGGCGTCGCCGGTGACCCCGGGTCCACCCGGCACCCGTCCGGCCCAATCCTGACTGCCCATCCTTCCTCTTGACACTCCTAGCGGCAGCGTCGGATACTTCACGGACATCGAGCGAGGAAGAGAGCCGGCTCACACCTGCCGACAGGAGGTGGCTGATGGCTACCATGTCCGGAGCACAGCAGTTCATCGTTCTGCCCACCCGCGGCATGCGTGCAGGCGCCGAGCACGCCGCACTGGCGGGATTTCTCAACTCGATGCACGTGGCCACTGCGTCGCGCACCGCGTTCAACGTGAGAGGTGCGCCGGGCCTGACGGTGCGCGTGCTGGATTCCATCCACGAGGATGGGGCGAAGCTGGTGGAGATCGCGCCCGAGGCCATGGTGGCGCTGCGCACGCAGCAGCCTGGGCTGCGGCTGGTGCCGGTTGTCTACTATCGGCCGGCGGTCGTGCCGCGCTTCGCGGCCGCGTCGACCCCCAGGACGGCTGCGCGGACGACTGCGGCGACGATCAAGCTGCGGGTCGTCTCCAAGGCCGATGGCGGCCCCGTGGCCGGCGCGATGGTGGTGGCGTTCACGGATTTCGCCCATCGCGTCGGCGCCCAAGGCACGACCAACAGCAAGGGCGAGGTCAGCCTGCGGCTTGGTGCGGCCAGCAAGAAGCTGCAGCGCCTTTACGTCTATCCGGAGCGCGGCTTCTGGAGCGGCTTGCGCAAGGGCCTTACCGTCACTTCCGGGACGCAGATCGGCCTGGAACCGGTGCAGCCCTCCTTCACCGACTGCCTGCGCCATTTCTACGGCGAGGCGCCGGACGGCACGGGTAGCGGCGTCACGGTGGGCGTCATCGACACCGGGAGTGGGCCGCACCCCGATCTGCAGATCGAGGGCGGCGTCAACACGGTGCTGGGCGAGAGCCCAAACGATTTCGGCGACAACGGCGAGGGGCACGGCACGCACGTGGCCGGCATCATTGCCGCGCGCGGTTTGCCCCCGAGGGGGCTGCGCGGGCTCGCGCCGGGAGTCACGCTCCGCAGCTATCGGGTCTTCGGGAAGAACAAGCCGTCGGCGTCGAACTTCGCCATCGCCAAGGCGATCGACCAAGCGGTGACAGACCAGTGCGATCTCATCAACATGAGCCTCGGCGGCGGCGCCCCGGACGAGGCAACGCGCGTGGCCATCGAAGACGCCCGTGCCCAGGGAACGCTGGCCATCGTCGCGGCGGGAAACGACGACCGGTCACCGGTGAGCTTCCCGGCCTCCGACGCGCTGGCCATTGCCGTGTCGGCATTGGGCCGCAAGGGAACCTTCCCCAAGGGTACGACGGAGAGCGGCGATGTCGCCGCGCCCTTCGGCACCGACAAGAACAACTTCGTGGCCGGCTTCTCCAACATCGGTCTCGAGATCGACCTGATCGGCTCGGGCGTGGGGATTCTCTCGACGGTGCCGGGGGGATATGCCCCCATGAGTGGAACGTCGATGGCGTGTCCTGCCGTCACCGGCTTCGCAGCGCGTCTGCTGGCACGGCGCGCGGACATTCGGAATATGCCGCGCGGCCCGGCGCGATCCGACGCCGTGGCGCAGGCGCTCTTCGAGGCGGCGACGCCCCTCGGCTTCGCGCCGAAGTTCGAAGGACACGGATTGCCGCGTTAGCCCGGATTATTCACGAAAGAACCGTGAATAATCCGGGCTTACATGCGCACGGCCAATCCTGCAGCGGGAAGAGGCCGAGGCGTAGCTGGGCCGGATACCTGTCCTGCGTTGCACGGGATGGGTGCGGTGTCGAGAGGCTCCAGGGATGTCGAATCCGTTCTGGGCCACCAAACACAAGTGCTTCCAATAAGCCCGCATTGTTCGCGGGCTTTGTTCGCGAATAATGCGGGTTAGGCCATGCCAGAAGGACGGTTCATTCTTCGCTACCGAGGAGCGGGGCAGGCACCGGAGCGAGACGTCGATCGTATCCGTGCCGTGCCTGGTACCGCGGTCGTGGATCAGTCGGCGCGCATGCTCTTGGTGGAAGGCCCGGCGGACCCACTCAAGGCGCTCGTTGACACGCTGCCCGACTGGATCATGACCGCGGAGCGCATGATCCGGCTGCCCGACGCGCGCCCCAAGATTCGACGCGGCCCTGGCGAAGCGTGAGCCCCCGGGGGGAGCCGGCGGACCGTCGCGTGGCCCCGAGGAGCGAACCCCCCGCTGCCGCCCTGCTCCGTAGGGATGGAGATCGATGGGCAGGAAGACGCGATCTCGGCCTGGACCGCTGACCGTTCAGGAAGCGACCCTCTCCTACGAAAACTGGCTCGGCCGTCACGTGACCGTTCTCCCCCCCGACCTCGACCTCAAGCACAAGGCCATGACCTCGGAAGCCTTTCCATTCCTGCGCGCGAGCTTCTATCGTTGGGTCCAGCGCTGGCCCATCGTGTGCAAAGACCTGGCCAAGGCCCCGCGCGTCCTCGCAGTCGGAGATCTGCATGTCGAGAACTTCGGCACCTGGCGCGATCGTGAAGGCCGCCTGGTCTGGGGGATCAACGACTTCGACGAGGCCTGGCACCTTCCCTACACCGTCGACCTGGTGCGCCTGGCCACCAGCGCGCACCTCGCGATCCGCGATGCTCATTTCAAGCTGACGGCAAAGGACGCCTGCGGCGCCATCCTCGAAGGCTACGTGAAGTCGCTCAGATCCGGCGGCCGCCCCGTGGTCCTCTCCGAGGACCATGACTGGCTCTATGATCTGGTCATGAGTTCGCTTCGCGATCCTGTCAAGTACTGGGCCAAGCTCGATGGGCTCCAGGAGATCAGGAAGATACCCAAAGGCGCCCGCCGCGGCATCGAGAGGATGTTCCCGGAATCCGGCCTTGAATACCGCGTCGTGCACCGCATCGCCGGACTGGGCAGCCTCGGTCGCGAGCGATACCTGGCGCTGGCCGAGTACCGCGGCGGCAGAATCGCCCGCGAGGCCAAGGCGCTTGCCCCCTCGGCGTGCCTCTGGGTCGCCGGGGAGAAGGGCGGCGATATTCTGTACCAGGACATGATCGACTCCGCCGTGCGTGCCGTGGATCCCTACGTCGAGCTGAGAGGGCGCTGGATCGTTCGCCGTCTCGCCCCCGATTGCTCCCGGGTCGAACTCTCCGCGATGCCGAAAGCGCGCGACGAAACCCGCCTGCTATACGCCATGGGATTCGAAACCGCGAACATCCACCTGGGAACCCGCAAGGCGGCTCGGGCGATTCTCGCCGATCTGGCAGGGCGCTGCGCCGACTGGCTCCACGAGGCCTCCACGCGGATGCTCGGGGACGTGGATGCCGACTGGCGCCGGTGGCGGGTCGCTCCCCGGACTAACCCGGATAATTTGCGAATCATGCGGGCTAGGGCCACTGCGGCCCGCGCCTGAGGAATGGCCGGACCGGCCCCAGGTGTTGTCAGCCGCGTCGGCCGGGCCATCGTGGAGGAGTGGAGGGCCGGCCGGGACGCGGTCTTCTACGGGGCGCCGGCGGCGCTGCTCTTCCACAGCTCACCGTATGCCGACGTCGCCGACGTGGTCATCGCCTGCACCTATGCCATGGTCGCGGCGGAATCGCTGGGCCTGGGCACCTGCATGATCGGCTGCGCCCCGCCGATCCTGGCCCGGCGCAAAGATCTGCTCAAGAAGCACGTAATCCCGGAAGGGCACACGCCGGCGATCGTGCTGATCCTGGGCTACCCGGCGACCACGTTCCCCGAAGCCGTCCGGCGGCCCTTCCTGATGGTCCAAGGCCTGGACGGCCGCTGAGACCCCGGACCCCCCGGGCCGTCAGTCCTGGTAGTTCTGCAGTTGGGCTGGGGTCCTTTCAGAGAGATTGCTGTTTCCTCGGTCACCGATGGGCATTGGGTGGCATGCGGGGACTTGGGTCCGGCCGCCATATCAGACATCCGGACAGCGGGGAGGTAGAATCTGGAGACGTTTCTAGAGGTGGGATGATCGACAGGACGGGGGTAGCGGGCGTGCGGAATGAGTTTACGGCGGTTTTCGAGCGGGACGCAGATTGGTGGATTGCGTACTGTCCGGAAATCCCAGGGGCGAACGGGCTTGGGAAAACCAAGGAAGAGTCCCGCCAGAGCCTGGCCGATGCTATCGCCCTGATCTTGGAGGATCGTCGAGAGGATGGGCTCCAGGGAGCGCCCCCGGATGCCGAGCGTGAGACGGTGATCGTGACGTGAAGCGAAGCGCGCTATTGCGGCACCTTCGCAGACACGGCTGCCACCTCAAGCGGGAAGGGCGAGCCCACCCTCTCTGGATGAACCCCACCACCGGCGCAGCTGAGACAGTCCCGAGGCACGCCGAGATCCCGAATTTACTCGCACGGAAGATCTGCCGCAACCCTGCGATCCCAGGACCCGGGGAATGAGGCCTCGCTGATGGGCGGTCGTGTTTCCGGGTGGCCCTCGCCACGAGACCGGCGGCGGCAGCTCATCTGGCGCTAGCCGAGGCCCTTCTCGGAGAGGTGCTCGATCACCCGGAACAGGATCGCCATCCGCTCCCAGATGCTGGGCAGCTCTAGGAACTCCCGCTCGCTGTGGGAGAGTCCCCCATCCGGCCCCACCCCGTCCAGCGTCGGCACCCCGATGGCCGCGGTGAAGTTGCCGTCAGTGGCGCCGCCCATGGTGATCTCCCTGAGCGGGGTGCCGAGCGCCACCTTCGGTCTGGTGCTGCCGTTGATTTCGGGTCCGGCGGGCGTCGACCGGGTCATTCTAGCTTCCCCCTGACTTCCGCACGCGTTGCGCCGGACCCTCCACCCAGGGGCAGGGCTTCGACGGTAGGGGGAGCTGGCTCGGCTGGGGTGAGTGACCCGCCCGCCTGGACACCAGTCGGGTTGACACTGGATCGCACCGTC
>Ga0335070_10010403_pt1 | contig 10874 bp, 6 predicted proteins | sample Lox_Sample_13_FD_206722 | JGI IMG/M metagenome (GOLD analysis project Ga0335070, IMG submission 206722) | Soil microbial communities from Loxahatchee National Wildlife Refuge, Florida, United States - Lox_Sample_1.3 | ecosystem: Environmental > Terrestrial > Soil > Wetlands | place: USA: Florida...
AGCCCCATCGGGCAAGCCTCCTCCGCGCGCGGCAGCAACAGCGTGACGTCGGCCTGGCGCGCCAGCGCGCTGTCCGCGCCGCTGGTCAGCGCGATCAGCGGAATCGCGAAGCGCCTCGTATAGGCGATGATGTCGGCGAGCTCGGGCGTATCGCCGGAATTGGACAACGCCAGCACCGCATCCTCGCGCGTGATCATGCCGAGATCGCCATGGCTCGCCTCGCCGGCATGGACGAAGAGGGCGGGTGTGCCGGTCGAAGCCATGGTGGCCGCGATCTTGCGACCGATATGGCCGCTCTTGCCGATGCCGGTCACGACCACGCGGCCAGGCACGGCTTCGATCCGGTCGAGCGCCGCCACGAAGCTCGGCCCCAGCCCCTGGGCCAGCGCCTCGAGGCCCGCGACTTCCTGGGCCAGGACGCGCCGCGCCACCGCCAGGTCGTCATGCGCGCGCTTCCGGGTTGCGTCTGACCGTGGGGCCGCTTGCTGCTGGGCATGCCGCGTCATATCGATCTTGCCTCGTTCTTTTTGCCGCCGACGCTCCGACGGCGGGGTTGCTGCCGGAACCAGGTATGACCCCTGCCGCCCCGGCCTTCAGTGATTCACGTTCCAGCCCGGCAAATCCGGCGAATCGCCGGAATCCCTGGGTCAAATCCTAGCAGCCTTTGGCTCGCCTGCCCTATGCGTCTCGCCGCCGCCCGGGAATCGACCCTTCGGGCGACACTGTCTCCGGAAGGCTCCGCGCCCCGCTCAATGCTCGAAGATGTCCACCTCGCCCCAGCCGGCGAGGTCGAGATCGGCACGGGTGGGGAGGAACTCGAAGCAGGCCTGGGCGATCGCCGTGCGGCCCTCGCGCGCCAGCATCTCGTCGAGCTTGGCCTTGAGCTGATGCAGATAGAGCACGTCGCTGGCGGCGTAACGCAATTGCTCCGGGGTGAGGTTGGGCGCACCCCAGTCCGAGGATTGCTGCTGCTTCGACAGCTCGATGTTCAACAGGTCCTTGCACAGATCCTTGAGCCCATGCCGGTCGGTGAAGGTGCGGACCAGCTTGGAGGCGACCTTGGTGCAATAGAGCGGCGCGGTAACGACGCCAAGCGAGCGGCGCAGGATCGCGATGTCAAAGCGCGCGAAATGGAACAGCTTCAGAGTGGCGGGATCGGTCAGCATCCGCGCCAGATTTGGGGCTTCCAGCCGCTCGCCGGGGGGCTTGGGCGGGAACTGGACCAGATGGCAGACACCGTCGCCGCCCGAAAGCTGCACCAGGCAGAGCCGGTCGCGGGCAGGCACCAGGCCCATGGTCTCGGAATCGATCGCAACCACCGGCCCAAGCTTGAGCCCCGCCGGCAGGTCGCCGTGATGGAGCTCGATGGTGGGCTGGGGCATGGAGCTGTCAACCTAGCGCGAGAACGGCCCTAACGCGAAAAGGCCAGGGCGCCGGACTCGCATCACGAGCCGGCGGATGGTGCCCAGGAAAAGACTCGAACTTTCACGGCCTCGCGGCCACAGGTACCTGAAACCTGCGCGTCTACCAATTCCGCCACCTGGGCATCTGTGGGCAGCTTTGAAGGCCGGGATTTTCCCCACGGACCCCGCAAAGTCAACCGCGATTTCCTGCTGCTAGGGCCGATTTCGCTTCATTATAGTGCCGGCTCGGAAGCGCAGGGCTCTTGGCTTCGCGTGGGCAATCTGGTCCCGCGGCGCGCGCGACGCAAGGGTCGGGCTGAAACGAGGCAATTGTACGGGGTCGAAAGAGCGATGGCGCGCAGGCTGGCGACGGTTTTCGGAGGCTCGGGCTTCATCGGGCGCTATGTGGTGCAGGCCCTGGCGAAGCGCGGCTGGATGGTGCGGGCGGCGGTGCGCCGGCCCGACGAGGCGCTGTTCCTGAAGCCCCTGGGCGAAATCGGCCAGATCACGCCGATCGCCGCCAATCTGCGCCACCAGGGCTCGGTCGAGGCGGCGGTTGCCGGCGCCGATGCGGTCGTCAATCTGGTGGGGCTGCTCTATCAGCGCGGGCGCCAGCGCTTCGATGCGATCCATGTCGAGGGCGCCGGCCGTGCGGCGGCCGCGGCGCGCAAGGCGGGCGCCAGCCGCTTCATCCAGATCTCGGCCATTGGCGCCGACCCCGCCTCCGCTGCGGCCTATGCGCGCACCAAGGCCGCGGGCGAGGCGGCGGTCAAGGCTGCCTTTCCGGATGCGACGGTGCTGCGCCCCTCGATCGTGTTCGGGCCGGAAGACCAGTTCTTCAATCGCTTTGCGCAGATGGCGCGAATGACGCCGGTGTTGCCCTTGATCGGCGGCGGTCACACCCGCTTCCAGCCGATCTATGTCGGCGATGTCGCCCAGGCCGTCATGGCCGCGATCGAGCAGCGCGACGCGGCGGGCAAGACCTACGAGCTGGGCGGACCCGAGATCCGCAGCTTCCGCGAGCTGATGGAGCTCATGCTGGCCGAGATCGAACGCAAGCGAATCCTGCTCCCCGTTCCCTTCACGATCGCGAATCTGCAGGCGGCGTTCCTCGAGTGGCTGCCGGTGCCGCCGCTGACGCGCGACCAGGTGCGGCTGCTCAAGCGCGACAACGTCGTCTCGCCCGGCATGCCGGGCCTGAAGGAGTTGGGTGTCGACGCCACCGCGCTCGAATTGATTCTGCCGACCTACCTCGCACGCTACCGACCCGGCGGCCGGCATTTGAGCATGGCGTGAAGTGATTCTTTTCGATCCCTCGCACACTTCCTGAAAGCCCACCTCTTCCAACCCTCGCCCCACTTTTGTGGGGAGAGGGAGGGCCCCGCCGCTCTTGCGGCGGGAGGGTGAGGGGCGCGGTGCGTGACGCGCGAGGGCACCCTCTCCCAGCTCTCCCAGCTCCGGCTAAGGCTCGACTTCGTCTCGCCTAAGCCTGCGCAACCCTCCCCCTCACTTCCGCGAAGGGGAGGAAGGAAGTGGCCCCGCCTCTCTAGAAAACATACAGATACGCGATCAGCGCGCCGCCGAGCAGCAGGCGATAGATCACGAAGGGCAGGAAGCCCGCGTTGCGCAGCCAACGCATCATGAAGGCGATGGCGAAGACGCCGGTGATGGCCGAGAGGCCGGCGGTGATGCCCGCCGCGGCCCAGGGCGCATCGACGCCTTCGCGCGCCAGCTTCAACCCTTCCCATAGGCCGGCCGCCGCAATCGCCGGGATCGACATCAGGAACGAGAAGCGGGCGCCTTCGATGCGCTCATAGCCCATGAAACGCGACGCGACCATGGTGATGCCCGAGCGGCTGGTGCCGGGCACGAAGGCGATGCATTGGCAGAGCCCGATAATCAGGGCTTGGCCGACCGTCATGTCCTCGACGCGGCGCACCGTGGCGCCGGCGCGATCGGCGATGAACAGCACGATCGCGAAGCCGATCATGGCGAAGGCCACCACCTCGACATGGCGCAGCAGGTCCTGGCCATAGCGGTCGGCCAAGAGCCCGGCGATCAGCGCCGGAATGGTCGCGATGATGAGGAGGAGCGCCAGCTTGGCGCCCTTGTCCATGCGCCCGGTGGCGAGCTTGAGGCAGCCCACGCCCATGCGCCCGACATCGCGCCAGAAATAGATCAGCACGGCGGCCAGAGTGCCGACATGGGCGGATACATCGATCGCCAGCCCCTGGTCGGGCCAATGGAAGAAATACGGGACCAGGATCAGGTGGCCGGAGGAGCTGATGGGCAGGAATTCGGTGATGCCCTGGACGATGGCCAGGACGGCGAGTTGCAGCAGGCTCACGGTCGAATGGGCTCCCCGGATCGTGGGCGGCGACGGGCCGGCGACTCGCGAATCGGCCGGGTGCCGGCGGATAAGGGCTTATCATCAATGGGTTCGCAACCCAAGTGCGCCCGCGGCGGCCTATTGGTATCGTTTCGGTCCTAAATTCAGGGCTTGGGGCCGCATCGCAGGCAAGACCCTGGAGGAAAGTCGCCGCTCTTGCTTTATTATGTCATATATATTGACGTAAAACCAAAAAATCCCTCGCGCCCCATGGCTTCCTGCCCTATAGGTCGCTTTCCATGCCTCAACAGCGGCGGCCGGTCCGGCGCCGGCCCAGGCGGGCAAAGGGTTGCCGGGAGGGGATGCCATGACGGCCAAGATGCTGCGCTTCGTGACGGTGGGCCGAGCCATGCCGGAGAAGCGCAAGCCCGAGCAGCGGCGGCAGGATTTCGACGAGATCTATGCCGAGTTCACGCCGGAGCGCGCGGCCGAGCAGGCCAGCCGCTGCTCGCAATGCGGCGTGCCCTTCTGCCAGGTCCACTGCCCGGTCCAGAACAACATCCCCGACTGGCTGAAGCTCGCGGCCGAGGGCCGGCTCGAGGAGGCCTATGAAACCTCCGCCGCCACCAACAATTTCCCCGAGATCTGCGGGCGCATCTGCCCGCAAGACCGGCTCTGCGAGGGCAATTGCGTCATCGAGCAGGCGGGCCATGGCACCGTCACGATCGGCGCCATCGAGAAATTCATCACCGACACCGCCTGGGAGAAGGGGTGGGTCAAGCCGGTCAAGGCGAGGGCGCAGCGCCACCAGAGCATCGGCATCGTCGGCGCCGGCCCCGCGGGGCTTGCGGCGGCCGAGGAATTGCGCCGCCAGGGCTACCAGGTCACGGTCTATGACCGCTATGACCGCGTCGGCGGCCTGCTGATCTATGGCATTCCCAACTTCAAGCTCGAGAAGGACGTGGTGCAGCGCCGCGCGGGCCTGCTGGTCGAGGCGGGTGTCAGCTTCAGGCTCAATTTCGAGGTCGGCCGCGACGCCTCGCTCGAGGAATTGCGCGAGCGCCACGACGCGGTGCTGATCGCCTGCGGCGTCTACAAGGCGCGCGACATCCAGGCGCCCGGCATCGGCCTCGGCAACATCGTTCCGGCGCTGGATTACCTGACCGCGAGCAACCGCAGCGCGCTGGGCGATTCCGTGCCGGCCTTTGCCTCGGGCGCGCTCGACGCGCGCGGCAAGAACGTGGTGGTGATCGGCGGCGGCGACACGGCGATGGATTGCGTGCGCACCGCGGTGCGGCAGGGGGCGCTCTCGGTCAAATGCCTCTACCGGCGCGACCGCGCCAACATGCCGGGCTCGCAGCGCGAGGTGGCGCATGCCGAGGAGGAAGGTGTGGAGTTCGTCTGGCTGGCGCAGCCGGAGGCCTTCATGGGCGATGACCGCAACCAGGTTTCGGGCCTGCGCGCCCAGCGCATCCATCTCGGCATCGCCGACGCCACCGGCCGCCAGCAGCCACGGCCGATCGAAGGCGCGCATTTCAACCTGCCGGCCGATCTCGCGATCAAGGCCCTGGGCTTCGATCCGGAGAACCTGCATCAGGCGATGGGCGCACCCGATCTCGAGCTGACGCGCTGGGGCTCGATCAAGCTCGATTGGAAGCGCATGGCGACCAACCTCGAGGGCGTGTTCGCGGCGGGCGACATCGTGCGCGGGGCCTCGCTCGTGGTCTGGGCCATCCGCGACGGGCGCGACGCGGCCGCCGCCATCCATCGCTATCTGATCGCCAAGGAAACCGGCCGCAGCGCCGCGGCCGCGGAATAAAGGGAGCAGGACGTATGTTGCGCCTCTACGATTTCCTCGACTCCGGCAACGGCTACAAGGTCAGGCTCGTGCTGCACAAGCTGGGCATCCCCTTCGAGCTCGTCGAATGCGACATCCTCAAGGGCGAAACCCGCACGCCCGAGTTCCTGAAGCGCAATCCCAACGGCCGCATCCCGACGCTCGAGCTCGAGGACGGGACCTATCTCGCGGAATCGAACGCCATCACCTGGTATCTGGCCGAGGGCACGGAGCTCGCTCCGGCCTCGCGGCTCGATCGCGCGCGCACGCTGCAATGGATGTTCTTCGAGCAGTACAGCCACGAGCCCTATGTCGCGGTCCTGCGCGCCTGGCAGCATGTGGGCTTCGGCGTGACGCCGGAGCGCAAGGCGCAGATCCCGGAGAAGATGGCCAAGGGCAACGCCGCGCTCGCCGTCATGGAGCAGCATCTGGCGCGCAACCCCTGGTTCGTCGGCGGGCGCTTCGGCCTCGCCGACGTGGCGCTCTATGCCTACACCCATGTCGCCCATGAGGGCGGCTTCGACATGAAGCCCTATCCCGCCATCCGCGGCTGGATCGATCGCGTCGCGGCCTTGCCGCGCCATGTGCCGATCACCTGGAAGCCGGCGAAGGCCGCGTGAGGACCTGCCGATGAACGATCAGACCCCGACCGGCGAACGCTTCGTCGAGCAATGGCGCGCCAATGCCGCGCATCTGGCCAAGCAGGGGCTCTACGATCCGGCCGAGGAGCATGATGCCTGCGGCGTCGGTCTGATCGCTGCCATCGACGGCAAGCCGCGCCGTGCCGTGGTCGAGGCCGGAATTGCAGCCCTCAAGTCGGTTTGGCACCGCGGCGCCGTCGATGCCGACGGCAAGACCGGCGACGGCGCCGGCATCCATGTCCAGATCCCGCAGGAGTTCTTCAAGGATCATATCCGCGGCTCAGGCAATGTCGCAGGGCCGGGGCGGCTCGGCGTCGGCATGGTGTTCCTGCCGCGCACCGATCTGGGCGGCCAGGAGCGCTGCCGCGTCATCGTCGAGCGCGAGATCCTGGGCTACGGCTACACCATCTATGGCTGGCGCCAGGTGCCGGTGAATGTCGAGGTGATCGGCGAGAAGGCCAACGCGACGCGCCCCGAGATCGAGCAGATCCTGGTCTGCAACAATCGCGACCGCGACGAGGAGACGTTCGAGAACGACCTCTACATCATCCGCCGGCGCATCGAGAAGGCGGCGCTCGAAGAGAGCATCAAGGAGCTCTATATCTGCTCGCTCTCCTGCCGCTCGGTCATCTACAAGGGCATGTTCCTGGCCGAGCAGTTGACCGCCTTCTATCCCGACCTGTTGGATTCGCGTTTCGTTTCGAACTTCGCGATCTATCACCAGCGCTATTCGACCAACACCTTCCCGACCTGGCATCTGGCGCAGCCCTTCCGCGTGATCGCCCATAACGGCGAGATCAACACGCTGAAAGGGAACGTCAACTGGATGAAGGCGCATGAGACCCGCATGGCGGCCGCCGCCTATGGCGAGCATATGCCGGAGATCAAGCCGATCATCCAGCCGGGCGGCTCGGACTCCGCCTGCCTCGACAATGTGTTCGAGGCGATGGTGGGCGTCGGCCGCACCCTGCCGATGGTGAAATGCCTGCTGATTCCCGACAGCTGGGCCGGCCGCGTGACGATGCCGGAATCGCACCGCGACTTCTACAGCTACTGCAACTCGGTGATGGAGCCCTGGGACGGGCCCGCGGCCCTCTGCGGCGTCGGCGGCAACTGGGTGGTGGCGGCGATGGACCGCAACGGCTTGAGGCCGCTGCGCTATGCGCTGACCGAGGACGGATTGCTGGTCGCTGGCTCCGAGACCGGCATGGTGCGGCTCGATGAATCCAAGATCGCGCGCAAGGGACGCCTCGGGCCAGGCCAGATGATCGCGGTCGATCTCAGGGTCGGCCGGTTCTATGACCATCAGGAAATCATCGACAAGCTGGTGAGCGAGGCCTCCTTCTCGGACTGGGTCGAGAACATCACCGTCATCGACGATCTCCTGAAGGCGAAACCCGGCAAGCCGGCGGCGTTCGAGAAGGAGGAACTGCGCCGGCGCCAGCTTTCCGCCGGCCTCTCGATCGAGGATCTGGAGCTGGTGCTCCATCCGATGGTCGAGGATGCCAAGGAGCCGGTGGGCTCGATGGGCGACGACACGCCCTTGGCCGTGCTGTCGGACCGCTATCGCGGCCTCCATCACTATTTCCGGCAGAACTTCAGCCAGGTGACCAATCCGCCGATCGACTCGTTGCGCGAGAGCCGGGTGATGACGCTCAAGACCCGGCTGGGCAATCTCGGCAACATCCTCGATCAGGACGAGAGCCAATGCCGGCTGCTGCAGCTCGAATCGCCGGTCCTGCTGACGGCCGAGTTCGAGGCGATGCGCGCCTATATGGGCTCGAGCGCGGTCGAGGTCGATTGCACCTTCCCGATCGGCGCCCCCGGCGCCGACCATGAGCATGCATTGCGCGACGCGCTGGCGCTGATCCGTCGCCAGGCTGAGGACGGCGTGCGCGGCGGGGCCGTGCATGTGATCCTGTCGGACGAGAAGGCGGGGCCGGGCCGGGTCGCGATCCCGATGATCCTTGCGACCGGCGCCGTCCATATGCATCTGCACCGCCAGCAGCTCCGCACCTTCACCTCGCTCAATGTGCGCTCGGGCGAATGCATCGACGTGCATCACTTCGCGGTGCTGATCGGCGTCGGCGCCACCACGGTCAACGCCTATCTGGCCGAGGCCTCGATCGCCGACCGCCATCGCCGCGGCCTCTTCGCCGGCCGCAGTCTCGAGGATTGCCTGGCCCGCCTCAAGGAGGCGGTCGATCAGGGCCTGCTCAAGGTGATGTCGAAGATGGGCATCGCCGTCATCAGCTCCTATCGCGGCGGCGGCAATTTCGAGGCGCTGGGCCTGTCGCGCACCTTGGTGGCCGAGTTCTTCCCGGACATGCCCTCGCGCCTCTCCGGTATCGGGCTTCCCGGCATCCAGCAGAAGCTGATGGAGCTGCATGAGCGCGCCTGGCGCGAGGATGTGACGGCGCTGCCCGTGGGCGGCTTCTATCGCTACCGCCGCTCGGGCGACACCCATGCCTGGGAGGCGGGCCTGATCCATACGCTGCAAAGCGCAGTCGCATCGGAATCCTATCAGACCTACAAGCGCTACTCGGAGGGGGTGGAGAAGCTGCCGCCGGTGGCGCTGCGAGATCTGCTGGGCTTCCGCGAGGGCCGCACCGGGATCTCGATCGACGAGGTCGAATCGATCACCGAGATCCGCAAGCGCTTCGTGACGCCGGGCATGTCGCTGGGTGCGCTCTCGCCCGAGGCCCACGGCACGCTCAATGTCGCGATGAACCGGATCGGCGCCAAATCGGATTCGGGCGAGGGCGGCGAGGACCCGGAGCGCTTCCGGCCGCGGCCCAACGGCGATAATTTCAATTCGGCCATCAAGCAGATCGCCTCGGGGCGCTTCGGCGCCACCGCCGACTATCTCAACAATTGCCGTGAGATCGAGATCAAGATCGCGCAAGGGGCCAAGCCCGGCGAAGGCGGCCAGCTTCCGGGCTTCAAGGTCACGGCCGAGATCGCGAAGCTGCGCCATGCCACGGCCGGCGTCTCGCTGATCTCGCCGCCGCCCCATCACGACATCTATTCGATCGAGGATCTGGCGCAGCTCATCTATGACCTGAAGCAGATCAACCCCGACGCCAAAGTCGGCGTGAAGCTGGTGGCGCGTTCCGGCATCGGCACCATCGCGGCCGGCGTCGCCAAGGCCAAGGCGGATGTGATCCTGATCTCGGGCCATGTCGGCGGCACCGGCGCCTCGCCCTTGTCCTCGATCAAGTTCGCGGGCGTGCCTTGGGAGATGGGGCTTTCCGAGACGCACCAGGTCCTCACGCTCAATCGCCTGCGCCATCGCGTGAAGCTCAGGACCGATGGCGGCATCAAGACCGGCCGTGACGTGGTGATCGCGGCCATGCTGGGGGCCGAGGAGTTCGGCATCGGCACGGCCTCCCTGGTGGCGATGGGCTGCATCATGGTGCGGCAGTGCCATTCCAATACCTGCCCGGTCGGCGTCTGCACCCAAGACCCGGCGCTGCGAGCCAAGTTCACTGGCAGCCCCGAGAAGGTGGTCAATCTCTTCAGCTTCATCGCCGAGGAGGTGCGCGAGATCCTGGCGAGCCTGGGATTCCGCAAGCTCGAGGAGGTGATCGGCCGCACCGACCTGCTGCGCCAGGTGAGCCGCGGCTCGGCGGCCTTGGACGATCTCGATTTCAATCCGCTGCTGGCCCGCGCCGATCCGGGCGACTACCCGCGCTTCTGCACGCTTGAAGGCCGCAACGAGGTACCGGACACGCTCGACAAGCAGATGATCGCCGATGCGCGCGCCCTCTTCGAGGACGGCGAGAAGATGCAGCTCCAGTACAATGTGCGCAACACCCAGCGCGCCATCGGCACGCGCTTCTCCTCGCTCGTCACGCGCCGCTTCGGCATGGCGGGCCTCAAGCCCGGCCATGTGACGATCCGCCTGCGCGGCTCGGCCGGCCAGTCGCTGGGCGCCTTCGCGGTCCAGGGCCTCAAGCTCGAGGTGCTGGGCGACGCCAACGACTATGTCGGCAAGGGATTGTCGGGCGCCACCATCGTGGTGCGTCCGCTGCCTTCGAGCCCGCTCGTCACCAACGAAAACGCGATCATCGGCAACACGGTTCTCTATGGTGCCACGGCGGGCAAGCTCTTCGCCGCCGGCACCGCGGGCGAGCGCTTCGCGGTACGCAACTCGGGGGCCGAGACGGTGGTCGAAGGCTGCGGCTCGAACGGCTGCGAATATATGACCGGCGGCACCGCGGTGATCCTGGGGCCCGTGGGCGACAATTTCGCCGCCGGCATGACCGGCGGCATGGCCTTCGTCTATGACCCCGAGGCGCATCTGCCGAGCCGGATCAACCGCGACAGCGTACTGTTCCAGCGGCTGGGCTCGCGCTATTGGGAGGCGCGGCTCAAGGGCCTGGTCGAGGAGCATGTGCGCGAGACGCAATCGCGCTTTGCCATGAGCCTGCTCAACGACTGGGGCCTGGAGCGCGACGGCTTCTGGCAGGTGGTGCCGAAGGAGATGCTGGCCCTGCTGCCGCACCCGCTCGAGGACACGGCGGCGGAGATGCGGGCGTAGATCTACATCATTCCCCCTCGCTCCGCGCTTGCCGGGAGAGGGTCGGGGGTGAGGGGCAGTCGACGGCCGGCTAAGGCCCGACCGGGTACTCGCGCACAATATGAACTTGGGCGATCCGATC
>Ga0335070_10010404_pt1 | contig 10873 bp, 8 predicted proteins | sample Lox_Sample_13_FD_206722 | JGI IMG/M metagenome (GOLD analysis project Ga0335070, IMG submission 206722) | Soil microbial communities from Loxahatchee National Wildlife Refuge, Florida, United States - Lox_Sample_1.3 | ecosystem: Environmental > Terrestrial > Soil > Wetlands | place: USA: Florida...
CCGACATGCGCCGAGCCGCCTTCGCTTTCTTCGCTCTCTTCCTCGTCTTCGTCCCCGCGCTCGCTCTCGCCCAGCCGCAGTCCTGCGTCGACTGCCACGGCAAGGTCTCGCCCGGCATCGTCGCCGACTGGAAGGCGAGCAAGCACGCCGCAAACCACGTCGACTGCGCGACCTGCCACGGGAACGCGCACAACTCGGAGGCGGACGCCGCCAAGGCGGAGATCCCCACGCCCGAGACCTGCGGCCAGTGCCACGAGAACCGCGTCGAGCAGTTCAAGAGCGGCAAGCACGCCGCGGCCTGGGCGGCGATGAAGGCGATGCCCACCATCCACTGGCAGCCGATGGCGATGACCGAGGGCATGAAGGGCTGCGGCGGCTGCCACAAGCTCGGCCTGAAGACCGCCGACGAGGTGCGCGCGCTCGAGCGCGAGGGGCGCGGCTTCGGCACCGCGTCGTGCGACGCCTGCCACACGCGGCACACGTTCTCGGTGGCCGAGGCGCGCGCGCCCGAAGCGTGCGAGAGCTGCCACATGGGCTTCGATCATCCGCAGTGGGAGATGTACTCGTCCTCGAAGCACGGCGTGCGGCACGCGCTCAAGCAGGGCGGCACGCTGCCGGCGAGCGCCGCCGCGCCCACCTGCCAGACCTGCCACATGCCGGACGGCAGCCACGAGGTGCGCACCGCGTGGGGATTCCTCGCCGTCCGTCTGCCCATGCCCGAGGACCCCCAGTGGGCGGCCGATCGCGCCACGATCCTGCAGGCGCTCGGCGTGCTCGACCCGGCGGGCAAGCCCACCGGGCGGCTCGACGTGGTGAAGGCGGCCGACGTGGCGCGGCTCGATCAGGCGAGCTGGCAGAAGGAGCGGGATCGCATGCTGGCGACCTGCGGCGGCTGCCACTCCGCCGCGTTCGCGAAGGAGCATCTCGGCAAGGGCGACGACATGATCCGGGACGCGGACCATCTCATGGCCGAGGGCATCCGCGTCGTGGCCGGGCTCTATCACGACGGCGTGCTCGCGCAGCCGAAGACCTACGCGGCCGCGTTCCCCGACCTGCTCACGTTCCACGACGCGCCGACCGTGATCGAGCAGCGCCTGTTCGTGATGTTCCTCGAGCACCGCATGCGCGCGTTCCAGGGCGCCTTCCACGCCAGCGACGACTATGCGATGTGGTACGGATGGAGCGAGCTGCAGCGCGATCTCACGGAGATCAAGGAGCTGGCGGCCGACATGCGGCGCTCGCACGGCGCCGCGCCGCGCATCCAGAAGCCGCCGGCGAAGCCCGCGGCGCCGAAGAAGCCGTAGGTCGCGACCGCTGCACACACGAGGCCCGGGCGCTGCGTGTCCGGGCCTCGAGCCCGAGGACGAGCACATGCTGAGCGCCGAGGATGTGAAGCGCCTGCTGAACCTCGAGCCTCTCGAGCGCGAGGGCGGCTTCTTCGCGGAGAGCTATCGCTCGCGCGACATTCTCGGCGCCGGCGTGCTCGCGGGACTCGGCGCGCCGCGAGCGCTCGCGAGCGCGATCTACTATCTGCTCGAGCCCGGCACGTTCTCCGCGCTCCACCGGCTGCGCTCGGACGAGATCTACCACTTCTATCTGGGCGATCCCGTCGAGATGCTCCTGCTCGATCCGGAGCGAGGCGCTCGGGTTCTGCGCCTGGGCGGCGATCTCCTCGGCGGCGATCGGCCGCAGGCCGTGGTCCCGGCGCACGTGTGGCAGGGCTCGCGCCTCGTCGCGGGCGGCCGCTGGGCGCTGCTCGGCACGACCATGGCGCCGGGCTACGACCCGGCCGACTTCGAGCTGGGCGCGCGCGCGGATCTGATCGCGCGCTGGCCGGAGCAGCGGGAGCGGATCGAGGCGCTGACGGGATCGTGATCGATGCGGCGCTCGAGGAGGAGCCTCCCGCCGTCGCCCCTACGGCTCCCGCACCAGCCCCTCGCGGATCGCGAACTGCGTGAGCAGCGCGACCGACTTGAGGTTGAGCTTCCGCATCAGGTTCGCGCGGTGGGTCTCGACCGTGCGCGTGCTGATGTCGAGCTTCGAGGCGATCTCCTTGGTCGAGTGCCCGATCGCCACGAGTCGCAGCACCTCGCGCTCGCGCTCGGTGAGCATGTCGATCGGCCGCGGCGGCGCCGAGTGCGCGCGCAGCAGCTCGGACAGCTCGCGCTGCACCGGCGGGCTGTAGTAGGCGCGGCCGGCCCGCACGGCCTCGATCGCCGCCACCAGGTCTTGCACCGCCGAGTCCTTGAGCAGGTAGCCGTCCGCCCCGTCCTGCACGGCGCGCGCCACGTACTCCGCGTTCACGTGCATGGTGAGCACGAGCACCTTGATCGCGGGCTGCTCCGCCTTCACCCGGCGCAGCACCTCGAAGCCGTCCGTTCCCGGCATGGTGAGGTCGAGCACGAGCACGTCGAGCGGATGGTCGCGCGCGAAGGCGAGCGCCGCGTCGCCGTCCGCGACCTCGCCCACCACCTCCATGCCCGGCTGGGACTCGAGGATCCGGCGCACGCCGGCGCGCACCAGCGTGTGATCGTCGACGAGCAGGATGCGCACGGCTTCGTTCATGTCCGCACTCCCGTGGGAATCAGGGCCTCCACGCGGAAGCCCCGCGCGGGCGACGCCGCGATGGCCAGTGTACCGCCCAGCGCCGTGACGCGCTCGCGCATGCCGAGCAGCCCGAGATGGGGCGTGGGCTCGCCGGCGAGGCCGCGGCCGTCGTCTTCGACCGTGAGCCGCAGCCGCTCCTCGTCGGACCGCAGCCCGACCCGGACCTGCCGCGCGCCCGCGTGGCGCGCGACGTTGGTGAGCGCCTCCTGCACCACGCGATAGATGACGACACCTCGATGCGCGTGCGCTTCGAGAAGTCGTCGGTGAGCCCGCGCAGCGCGGGCACGAGGCCGAGGTCGTCGAGCACGCTCGGGCGGAGCAGGTTGCTGAGATCGCGCACCTGCGCCAGCGCGCGGCTCACCATCTCGCTCGCGCCCTGACGGCCCTCGAGATCGAGCTCGATCTTCACCGCGCTCAGCACCTGGCCGGCCTCGTCGTGCAGCTCGCGGGCGATGCGCCGGCGCTCGTCCTCCTGCGCGTGCAGGAGCAGGCGCGTGAGCTGCTCGAGCTGCGCGTTGCGCGCCGTGACCTGCCGGCGCTCCTCGCCCAGCACGAGGAACAGGATGCCGATGGTCACGGCCACGATGATGAGCATGTCGATGAACACGCCGTAGAAGGTGCCGGTGCCGAAGGGGCGCAGCAGCGGATAGTCGAGATGATGGATGCCCCAGAGCAGGAACGCCCAGGACAGGATGCGGGCCGAGCCCGAGCCGGTGACGCGCTGCTGCCGCCAGAACACCCACGCGGTCCAGAAGGTCACCGCGGCGATGAGCAGCGCGGAGGACGTGCCCGCCAGCGCCATGTTCACGTGGTAGATGGCGACCCACGCCCAGGCCACGGCGAGCGCGCCGAGCCCGAGGAACCACGGGCGCCACTCGATGCCGCGCGAGAACTGGAGCGCCGCCAGCAGCAGCAGCAGCGCGACCAGGTTGGTCCCCGCCTGGTGCGCGAAGAGCCAGACGATCCGGTGCTCGACGAGGAACGAGGACATGAAGGCGAGCCGCGCGGCGTACACCCACCAGGCGAGCGACCAGGTGAGGAAGAACGGGCGCCGCTGGCGTTGCCAGAGCAGGATGAAGGCCAGCGCCAGCAGGATCGTGAGCACCGTCTGGAACCCGAGGGCGCTGCACTCGACGAACACGCGATCCATGCTGCCGGACATTGCGCACAATCTACCCCAGCGCCGGGCCGCGCGGGTACCGCGCCGCGGCCCGCTGCCGCGGATCGAGAGCGCCCAAACCGGCAACCGCGCGTCCGCGCGCAGGAGACGAGCTTCGGGCTGGATTCGGGACCGGGATCTGCCGATTCCTTAGGAATACGGAGGGTTCCCATGCGGACTCGTATCGTCGCGCTCGTTCTTGCCCTCGCCGCCGCGGCCGCGGCGGGCGTCACCGAACCCGCTCACGCCGCGATCAAGCCGGGCAAGCCGCGCCCGGCCGCGGTCGCCACCGGCCCCGCCGTCAGGCGCTCCTGTCCGCTGCTGGGTGACGTTCTCGACGTCGTGGCCGCGAGCCGGTCGGACGTCACCGACACGGTGCGCACCGCAAGGGCGCTCGACGCGGCGCTCGAGGAAGCGGGGCGGCTCGGCGCGATGCTGGAGCCGGACGACTCGACGAGCGAGCTGCGGCGCCTGAACGAGGAGGCGGCGGAGGGGTCGTTCCTCTGCACGGACGACCTCTTCGCCGTGCTCGAATCGGCGAAGGAGCTGGCCGCCGAGACCGACGGCGCCTACGACCCGACCGCGGGCGCGCTCGCGCGGCTGTGGTCCGGGCGCGGCGGCCGCGAGGAGCCCGAGCGGGCCGATGTCTCGGATGCGCGCGGAGCCGTGGGCTGGCGCATGCTGCTGCTCGATCCGGAGCGCCGCGGCGTGCGCTTCACGAGGCCCGGCCCCGTCGTGGCGCCCGGCTCCGCGGCCACGGGATACGTGCTCGATCGCGCGGCCGAGACGCTCCGGCGCCACGGCGTCGTCCGCGCGAAGCTCGCGATCGGGGACGAGGTCCTCGCGTTCACCACGCGCGAGGCGTGGCCGGTGAGACTCCCGGGCCTGGACGGCCGACCCGCGATCTGCATCGCGCTCTCCAACGCGGCCTGCGCCATCGCGGCCGCGGGCACCGCCGGGGTCCCGGCGGTGATCGATCCACGCACGGGCCAGACCGTGCGCGGCCGCGTCGCGGTGACCGTGGTCGCGCGCACGGCATCACGCGCCGGCCCGCTGGCCGCCGCCCTGCTCGTACTCGGCCGCGACGCCGCCACGGCGTACGCGCGCACCCACCCGGAAACGGGCGTGCTCTGGCTCGAGCCGGCCGGCGATCCCGAGAGCGTTCGCGCCTGGGCGTGGAATCTCGGCGCGATCGAGCCGGAGCCCGGAATGCGCGTGGAGTGGATGGCGCGCCCGTAAGCTCCATCCGAACCCCGCCGGAAAGCCCGGGCTCCGGGCCGACACGCATGCGGTCCCGTGAGGCGACGGAGCGGGTCGCTCCGTAGGCCAACGGAATCGCGATCACGCGTGCCGCACTCCATGATCCCGCGCTTCGACATTGCTCCCCGCGCGGCGCGTGCTGGAGACCGCGGGCCCAGCCGGGTCAAGCGTCGGCAAATCATCTTTCTCTCGATGCTCGGCTCACACTCCAAAGGCGTGGTCGAGCAGCCCGCGGTTGCCAGTGTCGATTGCTCTCTGGGATCTGGCCACCGAGCGTGGCGCAGTTGTAGATATTCGGGAGGCGCTCATGAGGAAGCATCGCATTGGTCTGGTAGCCGTCTTGGCTGGGGTTCTGGTGGTGGCCATGATGCTGGTGGTCGGGTGCGGCAAGAGCTCGAGCCCCACGAGCCCTGGAGGCGGTACCGTCGGCGGTGGAGGAGGCGGCGGTGGAGGGAACACGCCTTTCGACTCGGGCACGTTGAACGCTCCGGCCAACTTCTCTCACACGTTCCCGGCCGTGGGTGCGGTCGGCTATCACTGCAACTTCCACGTGAGTTTGGGCATGGTGGGGACAGTGAACGTGGATAGCACCTCGGCCAACACGTCCGCCGTCGTCACCGCTGCGGGAACCTCCTTCACTCCGGCGACGGTGACGATCAAGCCGGGCGGCACCGTGACCTGGAACGTGACGCAGGGCACGCACACCGTGACGAGCAACTGAGGGCACCCGACGCGCCGATTCGAGACCCACGCCGGAGAGCCCGACCCGACACGCCTTCCGGCGTGAGGGTCGGGGTCTTCGTTTCGCCGCCCCGCGCCCTAGCCCTCGCATGGCGAGCGCGCGGCGAGCGCATGTCTCCGCGCGCGGCAGGCGCACGCCCCCTGTGGCGCGCACGCCACAGCGAACTCGGCGAGCCCGGCTCGACGCATGGGCTCGCGGCCGCGCAACCGCCTGCAAGCGGCCGATCCGGAGCCGCGAGCTGCGTGGCATGGCCCGTGCTGTCGTCCCGCTCGAACCCTGCCGGGAAACCACGGAGGAGGCACTGACCATGAACCTGATCGCGCATCGAGGGCTTCGAGTCCTCCTGATCGTGACGCTGGCCGCCGCCTCGCTCGCCTCGACCGCCGCCGCCGATCGCGGACGCGGGCGCGACTACGGCCGCGGCGGGCCACCTTCGTACGGACACGGACACGGGCACAGGATCGTCCGCGGGTACGGCGGCGGCTTGCGACCGATCATCGTCGAGCGGCACTCGAGCGCCGGGCCGGCCATCGTCGGCTTCCTCGGCGGCCTCGTGCTGGGCAGCGTCCTCTCGGACGCGTACCACGCGGCCTCATCGCAGCCGGCGTATGTGTACTACGACCCCTATTGCCGTGAGCGCTTCGTCTCGTTCGAAGCGTACGAGAACCACTTGCAGTACCAAGATCACCCGCCGGTGCTGGACGTGCTCGACTCCCGCGACGGTCGCTGCGTGGACAGCTACGTCTGGCAGGACGGCCACTGGACGGATCAGCCGTATCAGGATCGGGGCGGGGTCGGCTGGGATCGGGGTAGTGACTCGGATCGGGACGAAGGCGGTCGATGATGTGACCGGGCCGCCCCGGCGCACGACCGGGCGCGTGCGGGGCACCCGCCGAAGGCGGGTCCGGGCGGCCCGGACTGAATGGGTGGATTCGAACGAGCGCGGTTGGAGACGGGGAGCGTCCAGGGCCGCGCAGCGGATCCACCGAACGACGGGCGGCTGTCCAGCGACAGCCGCCCGTTCGCGTCGGTTGATCGACTTCAGCCCACTGAGACGAGGGCCGAACGCTACGCCGCCAGCAGCTCCTGCGCGTCCAGCGTGGTCTCTTCCGGCCGCAGCACCCGCAGCACGCTCTCCTCGTCGGACATCGGGTCCCAGGGCTCCTCGATGTCCTCGGGCACCGGCGTGCCGTCGGGGCGCACGAGCACGCGGCAATGGGGCCGCCGCAGATCGCGCGGGTTGGGGCTCACCGCGAGCACGACGTGGTTCGAGCCGGTGAGCAGCATCGAGCCCGCGGGATAGAGGCCGACCGTGCGCACCAGCGACCACAGCACCGCCGGGTCGAACTGCACGCGCGCGGGCCCGAGCAGGTACTGGAGGCCCTCGAAGGGCGTGCGCGGCCGCTTGTGGTAGGCGCGGTGCGCGGTCATGGCGTCGAAGCAGTCGGCGAGCGCCACGATCCGCGTCATCGTCGCCTGCGCCCACTCGTGCTCGATCTCGGGATAGCCGGTGAGGTCGAAGTTCAGGTGGTGCTCGAGCGAGACGCGCATCGCGTCCAGCGTGAGGCTCGACAGTCCCGGCATGCGGAACATCATCTTCACGCCCTCGAGCGGGTGGCGGCGGATCACGCCCCACTCGTCCGAGTTCAGCTTGTCCGGCTTGCGCAGCACGTCGCCCGGGACCGCCACCTTGCCGATGTCGTGCAGCAGCCCGGCCACGCCGAGATCCGCGAGCGCCTGCCGCGGCAGGCCGAGCGCCTGCCCCATGCTGATCGACAGCACGCTGACGTTCACGCAGTGCGCGTAGGTGTACTCGTCGTGCTCCTTGAGCGCGGTGAGGCCGACGATCGAGTACTCGTTCTTCATGATGCTGTCCACGACCGGCTGCACGAGGCGCTTGGCCTGCCGCAGATCGGGCCGGCCGGTCTGGGCCGCGCGCACGACGATGCGCTTGCTCCCGAGCACCGCGCGCCAGAACACCTTCTTCGCCCGCCCGCGCTCGCTCGAGACGTCCATTTTCTCGTCCAGCTCGCGGGTCAGGTCCTCCTTGTCGAGGTCCGCTGCGGGCACGATCACCACGTGCTCGACGCTGGCCTCGATCACGGCCTCGGCCAGCCGCTCGGCGAGCGCCGGATCCTCGGCCGCCTGGAAGAGCTGGAGGAAGCGCTCCATCTCCGCCGCGCCCACGCCGTGCAGGAAGCGCATGCCGCCGAGACCGCGACGCTCGAACTCCTCGATGAGCGCGTGGTACATCGAGAGCAGCGCGGCGCTCGCCCGGAGCCGCACCCCGTTCAGGTAGAAGTAGCCGGCCACCGCGACCAGGGCGACCTCGTCCTCCTCCTCGAGCGTCTCGAGCAGGATCTGCAGGAACTCCTGGAGCTGGCGCTGGAACGCCTGGTTCGAGACATCGTGCGTGCGCGCGGTGCGCAGCATCGCCGAGAAGCGCACGAGGAGCCTCGGGCCCAGCTCGAGCAGGCGCCCGCCTTCCTCGCTCGCGCGCATCGCCCCGCCCGGCACGGCGTCCGTCATGCCTCCGCTCCCGCGAGCGCGTCGACGCACGCCTTGCGCACCGGCGTGCGCTTCGAGCGCGCGCCGCGTTCGAGCACGGCCCGCGCCGAGGGCGTGCCGATGCGGGCGAGGCAGCGCGCCACCGCCTGCCGGTGCGCCTCCTGATAGCGCGAGAACCAGTTGCCCTTGTGCAGCTCCTGCTCGAGGTGGGGCACGATCTCGTCGCCGCCCACCGAGGCGAGCGCCGCGTAGAGCGCGCGGCGCACGTCGAGAGGCCGCTGCTCGAAGTCGGCGTCCTGCACCCAGCGCATGAGCGTCTCCGCCGTGTCCGGGTCGCGGGCGACGGAGAGCTGGTGGAGCACCGAGCAGAACGTGCGCGGATCGGCGGCGGGCAGCATGCCGAGCAGGAGCGGCCGGGCCTGCCCGGGGTTCGCCTGGCCGAGCGCCGCGATCACCTCCTGCCGCACGCGCGGCTCCGGGTGCCGCATCGCGGTCTCGAGCAACGGGAGCGTGCGGTCGCCGCCGATCCAGCCCAGGATGTGCACGATGTTGCGCACCACGTACCAGCGCGGGTCCGAGAGCCACGGCGCCAGCCGCTCGGGATCGTCCTTGCAGAGCTGCGCGATGCCCTCGGCGAGCACGCGCCGCGTGCGGCGCTGCTGGCTCTCGCCGAGCGCGAGGTTGAGCCAGTCCACCGCCGGCTCGCCCAGGTCGCGCGCCAGCGCCACGAACTCGGCGATCGCCGGGCCCTCCTGCGCGTCCAGCTTCTCGACCACGCCCGCCACCGAGATCGGCTGGAACAGCTCCTGCGTGAAGCCCTCGACCGACCACTCGGAGTGGCGCCCGCACTTGCGCAGGAGCGCGAGGCAGTGCCGGGCCTCCCGCCACGCGCCCGCGGCGATGGACTGGTGCAGCACGCGCGGCAGGAAGCGCACCAGCTCGGCCTTGTCCTCGGCGCTCGCCCCCGCGTGCAGGAACGCGCTGGCGATGGCGATGGTCGCGGTGGCCAGCGGGACCTCGTGCTCGCTCCGGTACTCGGCGAGGAAGCGCTCGATCTCCGCGGGCGCGAGCACCTCCAGCTCGGCGAAGCCCGCCTCCACCTCGACCGTGAGATCGCCGAGCGTCCAGTCCTCGGAGCGCTCCTCGCCGGCGGGCGCGACCTCGGGCGCCTCGAGGCCGGCGTCCTCCTCGGGCTCGCGCGTGGGCCAGGGCGCCACGTCCTCCGCCGTGTCGTCGAGATTGCCGTTGCCGAGGTCTCCTTCGGCCGGGACGTAGTCGACCTCGAGGTGGTCGAGATGGGCCTCCCAGAGCAGCGTGACCAGGTCGTCGTTGCCCGCGTTCTGACCCGTGACCTGGAGCACCGCGTCGAGGAACTTCTCGACCTCCGCGGGGTGGATCCCGGGCAGGAGGCGCAGCTCGTGGATGCCGTCGCGGTAGAACGGCAGCGCCAGGTTGTCGTCGCGCGAGCGGGCCGGATAGAGCGAGCTCCCGAGACAGAGCACGTCGTCCGAGGTGAGCTCCAGCGTCAGCTCGCCATGCTCCTCGAGCGTGTGCGCGAGCGCCCGCCCCAGCTCCTCGCGGAAGCGGATGACGGTCGGGTTGTTCGCGTCGTAGAGCCGGCAGGTCTTGAGCGTGCGCGCCAGATGGTTGACCCACACGCCCGCCGCGCGCACCGCCGCTTCCTGCTCGGGCGTGCGCACGACATCCTGCTGCCCCGGCTCCGGCCGGGCATTGATGGTCATGAGGGAACCCGCTCCCCAGGTGGGCGGAACACCCAAGGTGTTATCGGCGCCGAGGAAGCGCCGCTTGAACGGCGCGGGCGGACGGCGCGCGATCGTCGGGCCCCGCCCGGGCCCCACCCATCGCGCTCGTTCCCCGGCCGCCGCGCTCGTCCGGGCCTGTTTGCCGGACGGCCTCTCCGGCCGCAGTCTAGGCTCCGTCCGTCTCGAATCGGGCAGTCCGTCCCTTCCCGGAGGAGCTTCGCCATGAAGGTCGCCACGTGGATCACAGCCGCGGGTCTCGCGCTGAGCCTGCTCGCGGCGGGCGCCGGTTCGGCGTCCGCGCTCGAGGAATGCCGCCTGCTGCGCCAGCCCGACATCCAGGGCAACACCATCGTGTTCGTCTACGCGGGCGACCTGTGGACCGTGGCTCGCACCGGCGGCGTCGCGCGGCGGCTCACCTCGCACGAGGGCCTCGAGCGCTTCCCGCGTCTCTCGCCGGACGGCAGGACCGTCGCCTTCACCGCGGAGTACGACGGCAACGTCGACGCCTACACGATCCCGGTCGAGGGCGGCGAGCCGAAGCGGCTGACCTGGCATCCCGCGGCCGACCAGGTGACCGAGTGGTATCCCGACGGGAAGTCCGTCCTCATCCGCTCGACGCGGGCCTCGGCGCCGGTGCGCTACGACCGCTTCTTCAGGGTGCCGGCTGCCGGCGGGTTCGAGGAGATGCTCGCGCTGCCCATGGGCGGATACGCCTCGTTCTCCCCGGACGCGAAGAAGATCGTCTACATGTACCCGCAGTACGACCGCCGCACCTGGAAGCGCTACCAGGGCGGCACCTCGCCCGACCTCTGGACCTACGACTTCGCGAAGAAC
>Ga0335070_10010406_pt1 | contig 10871 bp, 13 predicted proteins | sample Lox_Sample_13_FD_206722 | JGI IMG/M metagenome (GOLD analysis project Ga0335070, IMG submission 206722) | Soil microbial communities from Loxahatchee National Wildlife Refuge, Florida, United States - Lox_Sample_1.3 | ecosystem: Environmental > Terrestrial > Soil > Wetlands | place: USA...
CTTGAACGACTTCTTCAACCGGCCGACACCGATAGGTCTTCCCAAAAAAATGGGTCACGTGACAGAAGTCGCATTGGTGTGGACAACCCCGGGTCGTCTGAACACAGTTCACCGTCATGTAGGCGTCTTTATGAAGCAGATCTCTCCTGGGATGTGGCATCCCCTTCATGGAAGAAAAGGCATCGGCCTTGTAAAAGGGTTTCAGGCATCCCTTCTCAAGATCTTCAATCAACCCTCCCCAGACATCTTCCGCCTCGCCCATGACCACTGCATCCACATGCTCTTTTGCTTCAAGGGGAAGGCTTGAGGCGTGCGGACCACCCATCACTACGGGGATGTTTCTCTGCCGAAACCGCTCGGCAATCTCGTAGGCCCTGGAGGCGTGCATCACCATTCCGGTCACGCCCACCAGGTCAATCTCCTCGTCAAAATCGATTGGCTCTACATTCTCATCCGTAATCTTCACCTCTACATCGGGGGGAGTAAGGGCAGCCAACGTGGTTAAGGTGAGGCGCGCAAACCAAATGTTTTTGATCACCTTTTGTGAATGGCTGATATAGGGATGCTCATACGCTGGATCGATCAATCGAATCTTCAAAGCTGATTCCTCCTCTTATCTTGACCGGCAAGCCCCCCGTCTCGCTCTCGCGGGATGGGTGGGGTAAAGGAGCGCAATATGAATGATGTCTCATCTCCGGGAAGCGCCGTCCCGTGGACGAGGAGCTTCACTCCACTCTAGAATACAATCGGGGTCGTCGATGGCTGGCTGAACCCTACGCTTAAACACAAGGCCAGACACGCAGACCTTCAAATCTTCAATAACCAGGCGAGTTCTTAGAATTCATTAGTACAACGGACTATTCAACCTTTTCAGACAAAATCAAGGTCTCTCGTTTAAGAGGAGAGGGGACATAGACCAGGTTGATTTCTATCTTTCCCAGGGCCTTTCCCGTAACAGCCATCTTTGGGATCGTGACGTCCAAAGTCCCTTCGGTAACGCCTTCAGGCGAAAGAGCCTTCCAAAACGGATAAACCTTATCGATTTTCTCTTCAGGTTTAAAGGGGATTGGCTTCCCTGCTTCATCCAGATACTCCAGGGTGACCGCCTGGATATCCAGGATATTTCTCGATTTATTGGTAATCTTGATGCTAGCCCTTAGGATCGGCGTCTCTACGATCTGTTTAGAAGCTGTGTCCACGACCGTAAGGACTTTAATGTCGCTAAGTTCCACAAAAAAATTCCGGCCCTTAAGCTCAGACTTCTGGGGTGCCAAGTTCTTTGTGATTTGCTCCTGTTTGGGAGCTTCCGCCTTTTTCTCCGCAGCACAACCAAACAATCCAATGACCAGAATTAAACCTATTAATATGAAGATCTTTGTGAAATGCATACACTGTCTCCTTTCTTGGTTACATACCCGATACGTTGGGTGTCGTGGGAGGGGGGAGGAATAAGGTGATCCCTTTATTTTTCTAAAAGCATTACTGTATTTTGAGACTGGTTTTCGCCGTTGACCATGGGGCACTTTTCCACTTGAGCTTTTATTTCTTTTAAGGAGATTTTACGGTGCTTTGGGCATAGCCCATGGGTTATCCGCTTGTCTGAAAGAGGCCTTTTTTCTCCAAAAACAACCCCACAACCTTTGTAATAACAAACCCGAATCATTTTCTATTCCCTCCTTCTGGCTCGTTGTTTTGATTCGCCATTCCTCCTTAAGAGGTTATTATACCTCTACCTGAATGAAATAGATGTTAGCGACATCTCCATTACTACCGATGACCTTCCTTCCCAAATTCAGGACAGATTCCCGTGTTATTCTTAAGGGATTTTCTCTTTTCTCCTTTAATATCGCAATAAAATGAGCTTTATCTGCTTCATCGAACCAGTAGAATTCATAGGCGCACATGCTCAGTTACCCCTTCTTTTTCGTGAGCCCAAAACCTCCACATTCTTTGGAAACCTCAAACTCCTCAGGGGGCTTGGGTAATTTGCCGTCTCCCTGGCAAAGGGACAGAAGGTCATCTCGTATTTTTCTGGATCAAAGGTCTTACCCATATCATTTTTACCTCCTCGCCGTTCGGACGTTTATCCCCTGACCCGCTTTCATCAATTGCCGGTTCTCCAGAATGACCGGGTCAACAATCTCCCCACAGATCAGACATTTCCATCCCCAGAACTGTTCTTGGAGACCGTAAAATTTGTCATAGACCATGGCACCGCTGCAGCGAAGACATTTCATAAGAAGCAATTTATCCATTAAATCTCCTTTGTTCCCTCTGGGCGGAAAACGGTATGGATCATCATCTCATAGGGTCTTTTGAGAAGGTTCATGGCCCCCAGGAGTATCCTAAACCGCTCCGACTTCTGGTGGCCCATAAGGTTTTCCTGGGTATCCCATTCCTCAAGAAGATAAAGTTCGTTTTCATCCTCGATATTCTGACAAAAGTTGCAGCGCAGGCATCCCTTTTCCGTCCTCACGGAGCCGATCAGTGAAGCAATCGTCTGCGATAGCTCCTTACGCTTCTCAGAAAAAACTCCCATTCGGAAAATAACAAGAATCATGAATACGATAACTGCAAATGGGTTGCCAACAGGCGGAAAAAAGCAGAATTTTTGAATCATCCTTAAATAACAGGGGGTTAGATTAGCAGGAGAGAACGGCAGACAGGTGTGAAACTATTTGTTTGGCCTCAATATTTGGTGGAACCTCAATATATTGAGGGATACTTTGGGGGGAGAAAGAGAGTCTAATCTGGCTCTTTTGTCCCCGGGCGGTGTATCCCGAGCTTGTGCATCCTCGCTCTTAAGGTACTTGGGTTGAGGCCCAGGATCGCTGCGGCCCCGTCCTTTCCCTCGATGCGCCATTGGGTTTCCGAAAGGGTCTTAAGGATTTGGTTTCGCTCCATCTCTTCTAAGGTTCTCACGGTGGATGATAATGGGAGCGATAAACTCTCCAGTTCATCTGCCAGCTGCAAGACCGGCCCGGGGCAGAGGATCACGGCTCGTTCGATGACGCTTTCCAGCTCCCGGACGTTCCCAGGCCACGGGTAATCCTGCAGTGCCTTCATCGTTTCCTTCTGGATCGACGTGATCTGTTTCCCCAATTTCCTGGAATATTGCTCTATGAAGGCTTGGACCAATAACGGGATGTCTTCTTTCCGCTGCCGTAGTGGGGGGACAGTAATGGGGAAGATGTTGAGCCGATAGTAAAGGTCCTTCCGAAACCGACCCTTGCGGACCTCCTCCTCAAGGTTTCGATTGGTCGTTGCCACAAATCGCACATCGACTTTGATTGTATGGGGCGAGCCCAGGCGTTCAAACTCGTTATGCTGGATCACCCGGAGCAGCTTGGCCTGTACCTCCAGTGGCAGTTCCCCGATCTCGTCCAGGCAAAGGGTAGAACCATGGGCGATTTCAAACCTGCCTACCTGCCGGGTATCGGCCCCGGTAAATGCTCCCTTCTCCCGGCCGAACAACTCGCTCTCCATTAAATTGGCCGGCAGGGCAGCACAGTTGACGGTGATCAGTGTTCGATCCTTGCGAGGGCTCATGTTGTGGATGGCGGCAGCGATCAACTCCTTTCCCGTACCGGTCTCACCTAGGATGAGAACCGTTGTGCCCGTGGGAGCGACCTGCTCTGCTCTATAGAGGACATACTTGAGGCCATCACTTTGCCCGATAATATGATCGAATCGATGTTTCTTTTTGATCTCTTGACGGAAGTAAATATTCTCGGCCTCGAGTTGGTCTTTCAATGTTTTGATTTCAGAAAGGGCCGTCCGAAGTTCGAGAGTCCGCTCCTCCACTCGTCGTTCCAGGTCGTTGTGAGCTTTTTGTAAAGCCTCTGCTGCAAGTTTCCGTTCGGTGACATTACGGATGTTACACTGAATCACCCTTTTGTGATTAACCAGATAAACATTACTAACAAATTCCACGGCAACCTGCCGTCCATCTTTTGTCTCAAGCGGTAAATCCTTGTAGCGGACATATCCTTTGCTTTGTAATTCTGTAAAAGCGGCTTTGGATGCTTCGATATCTCTAAGGACACCAATTTCCCAGAGTTTCTTGCCTAAAAAATCCTCATGGGAATAACCTAACATTTCTACCAGGAATGGGTTTACATCGGATATTTGTCCTGTATCGGCATCGAGGATGAGTATTCCATCCTGGGCGGTTTCAAAGAGACGCCGGTAACGAGTTTCGGAAATCTTCAGCGCCTCCTCCGTCTTTTTGCGCTCGGTAATGTCCTCAATAGCGAGGAGGATCATATCCGTACCTTTACCCTCCCGGTAGATTCGCCGAGCATTTAGAAGCATTGTTTTTTTGCCGATAGCCGGGAACTCATGGTTGACCTCGAAATCATTGAAATGGGAATTTTGGGGAACAATTTCCTCCAACAACTCTCGTAGCGCAGGAATATCCCACTGGTGGTTGCCAATGCTGTAGATAAACTTTCCCTCTGTTTCGTTAGGGGCCACTTTGAAGATCTGATAGAAAGAGTGATTCGCTGAGATTACTTTTAGGTCAGCCGAGAGTACCAAGAGAGGTTCACGTATCGTTTTTACGATGCTTTCAACATGTTTTTGAGCTGTTTCAAGCGTTTCCTCTGCTCGCTTACACTCGGCGATCTGAGCCTGCAATATTTCGTTAGCCACCTGCAAACGCCGCTCCGTGGCATCCAATCTCGTCCGAAGTGCTTCCATCTCCTCAAGGAGAAGTTGCTGATTTGTTTTTGATTTTGCTTTTATAATATCACACCTCGGCTGGTCGGTCTCAGATCTTTGATCTTCGCCCCCCCATTGATCTTATACAGAATTTTAAAAAATTTGCAACTGGAAAAAAATGCGATTTGGGATAAAAAGGCAGGACAAAGCGGAGGATTTTCTCAATCGTTAGAAGTACTGTATTGGCCCTTCCACTGTCTGAATCGTCCCCATCTGGCTGCTTGACCTTCACGAACCCTGTAACGCCGATGGGGTCTCCGCAGGGGCTTTGCCAAGCATCTTTCTGAGTTCCTCCCCTTGCACAACCTCCTCACGGGAAAGGAGGGTGGCCAATTCATCTAAAACTTTCCGGTGAGCGGACAGGATCCCTTGCACCCTTTGATGAGCTTTCTCGATGACCCGGCTGACCTCATCATCAATTTGGGCGGATTTCTTTTCACTGTAGGTTTTGCTGGGAGTAAAACCTTCTGGCAGGAACATAGCCTGACGAGGGCGTTCATAGGTCGCCAGTCCCAGGGAATCGCTCATGCTATATTCCGTGACCATGGACCGGGCAATGTCTGTAGCCCGCTGCAAGTCGTTTTGAGCGCCTGTGGAGATTTCTCCGAAAACTTGCTCCTCCGCTACTCTCCCTCCCAAGAGAACAGCTAACCGGTCCAGTAGCTCCGAGCGCGTCATTAAATAGCGGTCCTCTGTGGGTTGTTGCTGGGTATATCCTAAAGCCGCAATCCCTCGCGGAATAATGGAGATTTTGGCCACCGGGTCGGCATGCTCTACCGATTCAGCCACAATCGCATGTCCAGATTCATGAAAGGCGACAATTTTTTTCTCCTGCGGATTCATCACCCGGTTCTTTTTCTGCAGACCCCCAACCACTCGATCGATGGCCTCGTCGAAATCTGCCGCCTCTACCGCTTCCTTATTTTTCCGGGCAGCCAACAGGGCGGCCTCATTGACGAGGTTGGCCAGGTCCGCTCCCACAAAGCCTGGGGTGCGGCCAGCGATCTTTCGGAGATCCACATCGGGACCTAGAAGAACGTTCTTGGAATGGATTTTCAGGATGGCTTCTCGTCCATTGATATCCGGGCGGTCTACCAGGACCTGCCGGTCAAATCGCCCCGGCCGCAACAAGGCAGGGTCCAGAATTTCCGGCCGGTTGGTGGCGGCCATGATGATCACCCCTTTATTCGTTTCGAATCCATCCATCTCCACCAGGAGCTGGTTGAGAGTCTGCTCTTGTTCGTCATGCCCACCCATCACATTCATTCCCCGGGCTTTCCCTAATGCGTCTAACTCATCGACGAAGATGATACAGGGGGCTTGGCGAGTGGCCTGAGAGAATAGATCGCGAACCCGCGCGGCTCCCACGCCGACGAACATCTCGACAAACTCAGACCCGCTGATGCTGAAGAAGGGTACTTTCGCTTCCCCGGCCACAGCCCTGGCCAGAAGGGTTTTGCCGGTCCCCGGCGGGCCAACCAGAAGCACCCCTTTGGGAATCCTCCCCCCCAGTTTCTGGAATTTTCCCGGATTGCTCAAAAATTCCACCACTTCCTGGAGTTCTTCTTTAGCCTCATCGATTCCGGCGACGTCGGCAAAAGTGACCCTCGTCTCGCTCTCTGCAAAAAGCTTGGCTTTGCTCTTGCTAAAAGACATGACCCCTATCCCCGGTCCCATCTTTTTCATGGCGAACCGCCAGATCAGGAACATGATGCCGATGGGAAGAACCCAGGAGAGAATACTGCTCAGGAATTTGCTCTCATAGCGTCCGGAATAATCGACCTTGTGTTCATCCAGTTCTTTCACCAGACCGGGATCGTCCACCCGAATTGTACTGAACTGCTGACCCGGCTTCTTATCTTTACCTGTGAGCGTTCCAGTGATGTTTTCAGGGCCGATGGTTAATTTACTTACGTTGCCTTCAGCGAGGGCTTGTTTAAATTGGCCGTAAGGAATGGTTTCCACTTTTCGAGAAAGAAAGTATTGTTGCAGGTAGGTAAATAAAAGGAAGGCGATCAGGAAATACCAGATGCTGAAATGAGTCTTAGGGGGCAAGGCATCCTTCTTCTTCTGGGGGTCTCGGGGACCGAGGAAGGAACGAAACTTATCTTTTAAATCCTCTATCGGTTCTTTCTTTCCGTCGGATGGCATATTCCCCTCCTCATGAGGTATTTTCCCCCAAGAATTGAGCCGTCTCCTCGGGAAAGGAAACGTTGATATAGATGCCGGATCGAAGGGAGACGGCCGGCGTGATGGCGTAGGAAGGAAAAACGATCAATCCGTAACCTTGAAAAGGTGGAGCTGCAACAAGTCTTAGGATGTTACCAAAACATCTTTCGCAAGGGGTCTCCGGGGCCTGGCCTTTTTTGGGGGAGATTCCTGGAAAGAGAAATAATCAGAGGAAGTTTTGTTGGGTTTCGATTTTGACTTCTCCTTATAAAGGTTTTCGAGTCTTTGTTCCTGGCGATTTGTTAACATTTGTTTTTGGTCGAAATCCGCTGACGCAGATTTGATGAATTGCTTTTCATTCTCAGTCAATCTATACTGGTCTAATCCTGACATCACCCAATCGAGTCTTTCCTTATTCATAAGGGTCCTTTCTATCCTGATGACTGTCTTTAAGTTCTTATCGCTATCTCCCCCGGAAGCCGCGTTTGACGATCGCCTCTTTGACCAACAAGTTTTTCCCCATGAAATCTGTTCGATTCAGCATGGAGACCGCTCTCCGGGCTTCCCATTGGGTTGACATCTCAACAAACGCAATCCCTCTCGGTTGGCCCGTCTGCCTGTCCGAGACAACCTTGACAGACATGACGTCTCCAGCCTTGGAGAACAGCACTTTGAGTTCAGGTTCGCTGGTCTGGAAAGGAAGGTTGGCTACGTAAACCTTTTTATTCATAGATTCGCTCCTCAAATACCTCTATTTGCCGAAACACTCGGTGCACAGTAGTTTCTTGTCATCGGGCGGGGGAACCGGGGTCACAACTTCCTTTCCGCAACCCGAACATAAAACCTTATAGAATTTCGGATGCCTCAGATGGCCGGGTCTTGGCCCACGATGATTTGGCCGCCTTCTCCGCTGTACCATTTCATTAGCCTCTTTTCTGCGAAAACAGAATTAATAACGGTTCCTGCCACCGCTATAATCCATCCGCCCTCCCCCTGTTCTTCCCTGATCGGAGCGAGCACGGGCCTCATTCACACTGATTGGTTTGCCCAGAAGTTCTTTCCCGTTAAGACTCTTAATGGCTGTTTGGGCCTGAGACTGGGTGGGCATTTCTACAAAACCGAACCCCCGGGACTGACCACTGTACTTGTCTTTGATCACTCTCGCTGAGGTGACCTCACCGAAGGATTCAAAGGCCTCCCGAATCGTTCCATCTGTCGCATCATAAGATAAGTTTCCCACATAAATATTCATCATCTTTCTCCTTTTCTTAAGTTTACCCCGTTCGAAAGTCCCACTACTTGCAGCAGGGATGACGGGATAGTTGTTCCCCTTTTAACCAACATGAGGTTTAAGGCCGCACGTGAGCCTTCCCGTTAAAAAGGGGAAAATTTTCTAACGGGTTTTATTTGTCTTTAAATCTTGTTCCAGTCATGTGAAAAATTGGCATGATTCCACCTCTTCCATTTCGAGGAGACAATCTCGCGGCGGACGATGACCTCCTTTTCTCTTTCCCCTCCGCCTTCAACTTTGATTACTTTCACACCCCCCTTTCCCTTGTCCTTGTCCAACGCAATTCGCATTTTAGCCTCCCGGTCAGCTTTCATGCTGATAAAAAAAAACCCGCAAAGAAGTCGTTTAGAGTTCTTGCGGGCATCTTACGATAAGCCTAAAAGGCTCTTTGCAACTTAGTTTGTACACCTATTATAAGCTAATTTATACTCAAAAGCAAGAAAATATGCTTGTTCACTAAATGTGGAGCAGATGCGAGTGGGTCTCTTTCTGAGAACCATTACGGATTTTACTTGGTAGACTGCATGATACGGCGATCATTCTTTAATTCATCATTCTGACGCAGTTCTGGCTTCCAAAAGGATTCTCAACCCTTTCCTGGGCATTCGGGTCATCAAGCCAGACGTCATCGACCCAGAACCGGTATTCATACCTTCCGGCCGGTAGAGCGAAGCTGGCCTCCCAGGTTCCTTTATTATCCTTCTTCAGTGGGAGGTTATGGACATCCCAATTGTTGAAATCTCCTGCCAAGAATACCCTTTCAGCCTCAGGAGCATACAAATTGAATCGAACCTTCTTCGTCTTAGGCTTTGATTCCTCGGATAATTTCTTTTTCATCTTTTTTCTCCTTATCGTCGTATCGGCGATTTACTCCAAGATACATGTTAAAGTTCATTAAAAATGCGAAAGAGACCCCAAAAGAAAAAATTGAGATCTCTTTCCTCTCGAGCTTAGCGTGTTTCCATATCAGCTCAAAACGACGACATCCGTCGCCTGTAGACCCTTCGGACCCTGGGAAACTTCGAACTCTACCTCGTCGCCTTCATCAAGGGATTTAAATCCGTCCCTCTTAATAGCGGAGAAGTGAACGAATACGTCGTCTCCATCGTCTTTGGAAATAAATCCAAAGCCCTTCTTCTCATTAAACCATTTTACACGACCTTTGGCCATTACAACTCACCTCCTTTCTTTTCTGAACTTGAGTAAGTTGTAATAGCCTTTGATCCCAAATAAAAAAAGGCCACAGAAGCTTCGGAAGCACTTTTGTGACCTTTTACGATCCAAACGATTACTTCTTACAACCTACGCACCTCTACTATCACTCTTTATTCTCTAGAAGTCAAGCATTTCGACGGAAATATTTAATTGGACTGATAAGATATAAAATAAGTTTTTTTGCCCCTGCGGCAGCTGCCAGAGTCCAGAGGGATTTAATGATTTCGGTCCGGTGGGTTGATCGCCATCCAGATGTTTCCTTCTTCCGTCTGGAGAACACCTTTCCTCGACAGCAGCATCATCGCCTCTGAAGAAAAAGCCCAGACATCCTTAAAGTCAAGGATGACTTGTTCAATCTTATCGGATAAAGCCCCTTTCAACCTCTTGACTAACTCCATCGCCCCCTCCCGGTCGATCGATCCTTCCAGTCTGACAAAGAGGATCCTCACCTGTTCATTATAGAACGAATAGAGCTTGAGGGTATTGGCTGTCTTCTGGCCGATCTGAAGCCTCTTCTCCGCAATCTCTTCTCCCACCGTCTGAATCAAGTCCCGGGTGTTTCGAAGAGGGATGGTATCATTCAGCTTCTGAAGGATTCTTGAAAGACTCGGGATACGGCCTTCAGGCGTCTTCTGGGCGATGTCTCGATAGGCCATATTGGAGAGGAGCCGAGTGACGAATCGTTGCTGGGGATGGAAAACCCTCTTCACGATGGATCTCCAGGAATAGGCTTCTTTGCAGACCCAGTTGAATCCTCGCTGAAGCGTCTCCCCGGTCATCAACCTCGGCTTGAAAACAACCGTTGCTCCGTTATATTTCGTCCAGTCTTTGTGCTGGAGCCTTCCCTCTGATTCCATCTTTTTAAACAGGGGTGTTCCGGGCAAAGGAGTCAGGACGAAAAAACTCGGCAGTTCAATCCGGTTCGTTTCGCAGAATCGAAGAGTCCTTTCAAACACCCCTTCATCATCGTGGTCCAGTCCGAAGATGAACCCTGCGACGATCATGATGTCGTGATCGTGAAGAGCCTTCATGGCGTCCACATATTGGTGAGTCCGATTAAACCCCTTATTGACATCTTTCAAGTTTTCCGGCGAAAGGGATTCCATCCCTAGGAACAAAGAGACGCATCCGCTCTCTGCAGCAAGCTTCAGAAGTTCAGGGTCCCTGGTGAGGGTCATGCTGGCCTGGCTTGCCCATTTTTTCTTAAGGGGTTTTAACCGGATAAAGAGGTCCCGGGCGTACTGGCGGTTTCCAGCGATATTGTCGTCGATAAAGACGATGAAATCACCTTCCAACCGGCTCACTTCTTGAACGACTTCTTCAACCGGCCGACACCGATAGGTCTTCCCAAAAAAATGGGTCACGTGACAGAAGTCGCATTGGTGTGGACAACCCCGGGTCGTCTGAACACAGTTCACCGTCATGTAGGCGTTTTTATGAAGCAGATCTCTCCTGGGATGTGGCATCCCCTTCA
>Ga0335070_10010407_pt1 | contig 10871 bp, 5 predicted proteins | sample Lox_Sample_13_FD_206722 | JGI IMG/M metagenome (GOLD analysis project Ga0335070, IMG submission 206722) | Soil microbial communities from Loxahatchee National Wildlife Refuge, Florida, United States - Lox_Sample_1.3 | ecosystem: Environmental > Terrestrial > Soil > Wetlands | place: USA: Florida...
CTGCCGGGTCGAGCTTGCGGAAGTCGATGGCATAACCTTTTGCGCCGTGGCCGGTCTTGTAGTCGATCACGACAGTTCGGTCGCCGCGGCGCTGGACCGCGTCCATCCGCCCGGTGAGGCTGAAGCCCTGCCACTCCATCACGACCTGCTTCTCCAGGGCGAGGTTCGTTACCGCGGCTTCCCCGAGAAGCGGCCTCATGTAGCCGCTGAGAAACTCCCGCAGGTGCTTCTGCAGCTGCACCCGCAGGAGCCTGTTCGCACCGGTGTCCGACGGGCCGTACTTCGCTTCGAACTGGCGGGCCGCCACCTCGTCCATGACGTTCGGATCGAGGTCCCGGTCTTCCATCCTCCGGCCCACCGTGGGACGGAAGTACTCCGCAAGGATGTCGTGAACGAGGATCCCGATGTCGGCCGGCTCGTGGTCTCCCGTCACCTCTTTCCGCTGGGAGAGGCCGAGAACTCTACCATAATAAAACGACAGCGGGCAGCGCAGGTACGCGCCGAGGGCGGAGGCGCTGAAGCGGCGCGCCGAGAGCAGGCGCACGAGCTCTTCGCTCTTGGGAACCGCGGAGGGAGGGAGGTTTTCCAGGTTGACGCGGTAGCGGATGGCGCGCACGTACGGGCGGGCGTCCACCACGCGGTCCTGCTTCTGCTGCTCCCACAGGAGCCGCTCCACGAAACGGGACTTCTCCCGGGCCCCGTTGTCGATGAAGAAGAGGGACAGCTCGCGGGCGCCGGAAGCGAGAAGGGAGAAGTAGTATGCCTCCATCTGCTCGCGCGCTTTTCTGGTGGAGAGCCCGAGTGCCGCGCGGACGGGGAAGGGAAGCAGGGAGTCCTCAGGGCCTGCCTGGGGGAAGGTCCCCTCAACGGCGTCCAGGATGAAGACGCGGTCAAAGGAGAGGTTGCGCGTCTCCAGGGAGCCCAGGACCTGGAGTCCCTGCAGGGGCGTGCCGGGGAACCTCTGGTAGCGGCCCTCCAGGTAGCGGCGCAGGAGCGTGAAGTAGCTGCGGTGATCGAGGAACGACGCGTCGCGGATGAGAGAACGCGAGATTGCGTGCAGGGCCTCGATGAAGGACTCCGCGAACGGGGAGAAGTAGGGATGGTCGGCCGCCGTCGTGGAGTCGTGGACCCACACGAGGAGGTCGATGCATTGCTCGGCAAATGCGCGGACGGTGGAGAACGAGCGGAACCGCCCAAGGGTTGCCGCGTGGATGGCGCGAAGATGCGCGCGGAGGGCTTCCGCGTCCGCGGGAACCCCGTCTGAGGAGACACCCAGCGCCGCCTGCTCGAAGATGGCGTCATCCCCCTCGATCTCCGAAAGGGTTGCGAACATGCGCGTGCGCTCCCGGGTCAGGCTCTCCTCCAGCGCGTGCAGGAGCACGCGCGTCGCGGCCGCTGAACCGCGGAACAGCGTGTTCTTCGTGTACGGATGGAGCATGAAAGTGAGATAACGCGGAACGTAGACGCGTTCTTCGTCCATGGACCCGATGAGCTCCATGAGATCGTTCAGGAAGCCGTACACGGGCGTGCGCACGAGCGGGTAGCCCAGGGAGATGTTGTAGGCGTCGCGGCCCAGGCGGGAGAGGCAGTGGCGCTGCAGGGGAAACAGGGACTCCGCGGAAGGCAGGACGATCACCGTGCGCTGATCCGGGGATTCCAGAAGAGCGCTCAGCGCAAAGACCTGGCCATGAGAGTCCGGGCTCTGGTAGAGCTGGACACTCCTGGGCCGCGCTGGTGCTGCGGCGCCGGGGCTGCCGGATCCTGCGCGGACGGGGGCTGCGGTGATGCCCATGCCGGCAAGCTTCTCTTTCATGCCTGCGCCGTCCTGGAAAAGAAACGACACGCCCGGGCGTGAGCCGAGCCCGGCAAAGAGCGTCCGCTCCGCCCGGGTGAGCGCGAAAAAGCCGGCCACGATGATCCGGGAGTACGCGGCCGCATCCGCGGCCGTGATGGTCGTGCATACCTCCCAGTACCGGGAGGAGCGCGTGGCGAATCCCTGTCGTTCCACGCGCGGGTAGAACTCCTCGTAGAACCGCCGCATCGTCTGCAGGCTCTCCCGTGACTGCGGCGGGATTCCCTCGTCGATGAGGGGCTGCACTTCCTCCACGCGGCGCGGCTCGATCCCCTCGATGCGAAGCTCCTCCAGGTCGCTGAAGATCTTCAGGCCCACCGGAAAGAACGTGTCGAGGGAGAGGAAGGCGCTTCCGCCGAGAGGCCGGGAAGCCTCACGCTGGATCTCGAACAGGAGCGCGACCGCGTCGATGCCTTCCAGGTCCGGGCGCGCCTCGGGCCGGCGCGCCCGGTGGATCTCATCCACCATCTCGTCCATGGAGACCACGCGTGGAGGAACGAAGCCGGTGTTCAGCCGGTCTGCAATTGCCCGCAGAAGGAAGTACCCGGGCCTCTTGCCGGGAAAGACGACCAAGGTACCGGCAAGGTCGTGAGTCCCCGCGGCCGGCTCGGCGGCAAGCTCGTCGGCAATATGCGAAATGAGGTCCGCGCCGGCCGGCAGGAGCCGCGAGATCACGTGACCCTCCGGATCTCTCCGGTGTCCAGATGTGCGAGCAGGGCTTCCACGGTTTTCCCGGGAAAGATCTGCCCCAGGATCTCCGCGTACCGGGAGATCTGTTCCTCGTGACGGCCGGCCTCGTCTTCGTCATCACCCGTTTTCCAGTCGATGACCGCGACGCGCCCGTCATCGATCACGATCCTGTCCGCCCGGAAGAGCCTGCCGTCGCTGCCGCACAGCTCCCACTCGGTGAAGATTCTCCGTCCCGGCTGGTCCTGAAAGAGACCGGCAAGCGGCTCGCGCCGGATAAGCCGGGCGGCCGCGGCGGCCAGCTCCGGCCCGGGCGCCTCCTGCCGAAGGTCGGCGGCTGCCTGCGCGGCAGCCTGGCGGAGGTCCCCTTCCAGGTCGGCAGAGGCCGTTCGGATCCGGGACAGGGCCGCGTGCGCCAGCTCCCCGCGGCCGCGCTCCGCCAGTGTGAGCCGCCGGCGGGCAGGCGCGAAGCCGGCCGGTCCGGCCTCGTGAGACAGCGCGGCCGGCTGCGGCTCCACGGCACGGCCTCCGCGCGGGCCGCCGGGTCCTGCGGGCGCCGCGGGCCGGGCGGGCTCCTTGGACTGCGGGAGCACGTCGAACGGCCACAAGTCCTCCGGCGACCTCACGCCGATGACGTGCATCTCCTCGCGCGCCCGGGTCAGGCCGACGTAGAGGCTGTTGAGCTTGTTGACCCGGGACCTCGTGACCTCCTCCTCGTACAACGCGTCCAGCTCGGGATCACGCCGGGCGAGGTTCCGGGCAAGGCGCACGAGCCTGATCTCCCCGTTCTCTCTCACGACGGTGACGCCGGGGCCGCGGCTCTTTTCGCCGTAGAGCAGGACGATGACCACGGGGAATCCCAGCCCTTTCGACTTGTGGATCGTCATGGCTCTCACGGATTGCGCGCTCTCCGGCACGTCGATGTCCCAGGAGCCGCCTTCCCCCGGATCTTCGGAGAAACGGAGGAAGTCCCGCAGGCTGTTGGAGCCCGTTCCCTCGAAGTCCTTGATAGCTTCCAGGAGCTTCGCCAGCGTTGCTTCTTCCGGGGGGCTCCGCCGCCAGACGTCGAATGCCGCGTAGATCTCGCTTGCCAGCTCGTACAGCGGGAGGTAGCCGGCCGAGCGGAAGAGCCCGGTGAAGAAGGTCTTCCACGTTCCGGGGAACTGCTCCTGGAATGCCTTGTACAGCGGCCGGCGGTCCGCGTGCTCGATGAGGAACCGGTGAAGGCGCTGCGGTCCCGGCGAGCCGGGCGTGTCCTGAAGCGCAGCGCGGAAGATATCGCCCAGCAGGAAGGTCGCGAAGCTGAGGTCGTCCCGGGGAGAATCGAGGAACGTGAGCAGGGCAAGGATCTCCGTGGCGATCTTGCGCCGCCGCACGTCGAGGCTGCTGAAAGAGAGGAACGGGATTCCTTTCTCGTTGAGCCAGGTCGTGATCCTGATCACGTCCTGGTTGCGGGGGGCGAGCACCGCGATGTCTCCCCACTGCCAGCCGCGGCTCTTCAGGTCGTCCAGCAGCGCGTGAAGCTTCTCCCGCTCCGGCGGGTTCCCGTCATCGCGGTCCAGGATCGTCACGTCGACGCTCCCCGGCCCGGCGCCGTCCCGCGCGCGCTGCTCCCATTGGTCCAGGCCGCTGCGGTGGACGGCCTCGCGGTAGTCCGGCAGCACGGGTGCGATCTCGCGGAACACCCTCCGGTTCAGCTCCAGGATGCTGCTGCGGCTGCGATAGTTGACGTCCATCTCCGTCACGGCATGCCGCGCTGAAGGGAAGGGGTTCTCCGTTTCCAGCCCTTTCATGATCGTGTAGTCCGCCTGGCGGAACCCGTAGATGGCCTGCTTCGTGTCGCCGACCACGAAGAGGCTTCCGCCCTGGGCCAGGGAGTTCTCCACGAGGGGGAACAGGTTCCGCCACTGGATTGTCGAGGTGTCCTGGAACTCGTCGACGAGGTAATGGCAGATCCTCTCCCCGATGCGGAAGTAGATGTCCGGCACGATGTCCCTCGACAGAAACGACGCAAGCCTCCGGTTGATGTCGCCCAGGAAGATCGTTCCCCGGTTCCTCTTCACCCGCTCGATGGTCTCCGCGAGCTGCGCATGCAGGCGGAGGAAAGGGGCATAGAACGCGCGCGCAACGGAGGCTGCATACTCCCCGACGAGCCCGGCCGCCGCCTCCCACGCCTCCGTGATTCGCTCGTGCGCCTCCAACCCGCGGGCGTCACCGCGGCCGGGCTTCTTCACGGGGCCTGTTCCCATGCTTTTCTCGACGATGTCCGAAAAGCGTCCGGCCCGCGCGGAGTCGAGCAGGGCGCCCAGGGACGAACGACGACTCGGCTCGAGGCCGGACGCCTCGACAAGCCGGCTGACCTGCTCCAGCGCGGCCAGAATCCTGGATTCCAGGCCCTTCATGAGCGGTTCCAGCTCCTCGACGACCGGATCGGATTCCAGGTTGGCGAGCTGCATCTCGATCTCCATGAGGCGCACCCGCAGCGCCGAGGCAGGCGCCCAGGGGAAACCGTCGCTCTCCCCCTTCTGGGCGATGAGGGAGGCGATGGCGCGATCCACGGTACCGGCCGCGGGAGTCCCTTCGGCGGCCTCCCGGAGGAACAGGTCGAAGGCGTACTGAACGAGAGGTGCGGGATCCAGAAGGATCTCCACCTCCGGCGCGAACCCCAGCTCGATGGCAGAGGATCGGAAGATCGTCGACATGAAGCTGTCGATCGTTCTCACCTGGAAGTCTGACCAGGAGCGGAGGAGCTCCTCCAGGGTCTCGGAGGCACGGCGGGAGATCTGCTCCTCCCCGCCCGTGGTGATAAGGCACATCTCTGCAATGCGTCCGGGAACGCGGAGGCACAGCGACTTCAACCAGAGGAGAACGCTCTCTTTCATCTCCCGCGAGGCGTTGTTGGAGAACGTGATAGCGAGGATGTTCCGAAGCTCGTTTTTCGGAATACTCCGCGAGAGGAGGAACTGGACGTAGCGTTCGGTCAGAGTCCAGGTCTTTCCGGAGCCGGCCGATGCTCTGAGCACCGTGACGCTCGGGAGCTGGATCGTGGTATCGGGCTCCAGGACGGGCATGCGCGGCCATGATAGCATGGTGCCTGGAATGCATCGACACCATGGGACAGCGGCCGGCGCCGCGCGCCGACTGGCGGCCGCGACGGCAGGCCTGGGCGTGCTCTTCCTCTGCTCATGCGTCAGCGCTCCCCGGGACGTCGATGTCCCTGGACAGCCGGACTTCGCGGAGATCCGCCACCTTGTCGATGTATGCCGCTCGATCTATTTCGACGAGCCGCCGGCCATCCGGGCGCGCTGGGGCGCGTACTACGACGAGGTGGAGATCGTGGACGTCGCGGAGGGTGACCGCTACCTCATCGGGACCAGGGAAGCCCCGGCGCGCCAGGAGATCGTCATCCGGCCCACGGCGAACCTCGTGAACGCGATATCAGACATCGACTTCCGGCTCCGGAAGGACGCGCGCCTGGGAGTCCTCCTGCACGCCGGGTTTCATCGCGGTGCGCTCCACATCTACCGGGACCTCATCCGGCGCCTGCGCCCCGGTTACGACATCGTGGTCTACGGCCATTCCATGGGCGGCGCGGAGGCCGTGATCCTTGCCGGTTTCCTCCAGGAGGATGGTTGGCGTCTGGCGCAGGTCTACACAGGAGGCCAGCCCCGGGTGACCGACGGCCCCGGGGCTGCGCGGCTCTCCTGTCTCCCGCTCACTCGCGTGGTGAATGACGGAGACCTCGTGCCGTACCTGCCGCCGCGCCTCAGGTATACGAGCTTCGGCAAGGTGGTCGTTCTGCTTGACGGACCGTACTACTGCCTGATGGATGGGGTGGAGGCGGATGCTGCCATGTCCGCGGGCTACCAGGTGACCTTCGCGCACGGCGACATGAGCACGGAGCAGAGGTCGCATTCCCTTCGAGGTTACCTGGAGCGGCTGAAAGGCAAGCTTGACCACGCCATCCGGGTCCCGTTCGCGGACCGGGAGCTCTACCTGTTCACCGCGTCCACGGAAGCGAAGTAAGATCCACATTCCCCCCGGAGAGGACAAGCGCTGCGCGCATGCCGCGCACGTCGATTGTCCCTTCCATGATCGCCGCGAGCGGCACGGCCGCGGATGGCTCCACGACGATCTTCATCCGCTCCCAGATCAGCCTCATGGCTTCGACGATTGCTCCTTCACCTGCGGTGGCGATGTCGGCAACGAGCGCCCGCACCAGGGGGAACGTGTTTTCCCCCAGCGAGGTTCGAAGACCGTCCGCGATCGTGACGGGATTGCCGGAGAGGTGCAGCGTTCCGGTCCTGAAAGACCGCGCCGCATCGTCCGCCGCCGCGGGCTCTGCCCCGATCACCCGCGTGCGGGATGAGACGCCGCGCACGGCCACCGCCGTGCCGCTGAGGAGTCCGCCCCCGCCCACGGGCGTCACGACCAGATCGAGGTCCGGTACCTCCTCCAGCAGCTCCCGTGCGCAGGTGCCCTGGCCGGCGATCACCCGGAGGTCGTCCGACGGATGGATGAACACGGCGCCGCTGTCTCTCACGACCTCCGCCAGCGTGCGCTCCCGGTCCTGGGGCGCGTTTCCCGAGAAGACGATCCTCGCGCCGTAGCCGCGGACCGCGTCCACCTTCACCCGCGGGGCGTCCTGCGGCATGACGATGCAGGCGTCGATGCCGCGGAGGCGCGCGGCAAGGGCGAGCGCCTGGGCGTGGTTTCCCGAGGAGTGGGTGGTCACGCCGCGGCGCGCCTCCGACTCCTCCAGCGAAAAGACCGCGTTGACCGCGCCGCGGAACTTGAACGCCCCCGTGCGCTGGAAGTTCTCGCACTTGAAGAAGAGCGTTCCGCCGGTGAGCGCGTCCATTGTCCGGCTCGTGAGCACCGGGGTGCGGTGCGCGTGCGGACGGATCCGCTGCGCGGCCGCCCGGACATCACCCAGGGTCGGCTTCAGCTCTTTGTCACTCACGAACGACTCCTTGGCTCCACGAGCCGCAGGGAGAGAAACAGGCCGGCCACGGGGATGAGCGCCGCGCACACGAACAGGAGGGGCCACGATGCGCCGGCGGAGAGCATCCATCCGCCGATGAGGGGGGCGAGAACCGAGACGCTGCCCACGGTGTTCGCGCTGCCGATGTACATGGCGCGGCGGGACGGGGGAGCGAACTCCAGCACGTAATTGATGAAACCGGCCATGACGGAGTTCCCCTGTGCTCCGACAAGGACGAAGACCAGGCCGTAGGTGTACATCACCACGTCGACGGGGACTCCGCGGCCCAGAGCGGGCAGAACGAGGGCCAGAAGCGGGGTGCACAGAGCAAGCACCCCCCACAGACGCACGACCGAGCGCGTTCCGCGCGTCTCTCCGACCCAGCCCAGGAGCAGCCCGGAGCCGATGCCGCCGGCTACCTGGGCGGAGGTGAACAGGCCCACGCTGATCTCCGGGAACTTCAGAGAGGTGAGCCCGTGGATCACGTAGAACGGGGTGGCGAGCCCGGCGCCGCTCATGAGGATGGACACGACGAGCGCGCGCCGAAAATCGTGGTCCGTTCGCAGGATCTCCGCGAGCCGGCGGAAGTAGTCCGGCCAGGGCAGCCTGCGTTCCATCGTCTCCTGCGGCTCTTCCTTCAGGAAGAGGAATGCGAGCAAGGACATCGTGAAGAGAATGCCGGCGAGAAGGAAGATGAGCGCGTAGTCCGCCTGGTTCGCCGCGCCGTTCGAGGAGAGGATGATGCCCACGAGCACTCCCGCCCCGATGCCGGCCGCTCCGGTCACCGTCTGGCCGGTTCCGATGAGACGCGCGCGCGTGGAAGCGGAGAGCGTGCGGGCAAGGATGTCCAGCCACGCGATGCTCGCAACGCCGTCCAGCACGAAGAACAGCCCGTACAGGAGGAGGAAGACGGTGAGCGTCGTTTCCGGATGCCCCGCCAGGATGAACACCACGGGGCCCAGGATCAGGAATACCGCTCTTCCCATGATCGCCGGCACGACGACGAAGGGCTTTCGTCGGGGGCGGCCGGCCAGGGAGTTGGCCGCGAAGAGCTGGGGAAGGAGCCACGCGCCGGTGGCAATGGTGGACGACAGGCCGATCAGGGGCGCCGAGGAGGTAAGAGTGGCGAGGAACGACGGAAGCACCGTGGCCTGGCTTGCGAAGCTCATTCCCGTGCCGAACGTGACGAAGTCCGCGAGAAGACAGAGGAAGTTGCGTTGCTCGACTGGTCTCATGGATCGGTGTGACCATGCGGCGCGCGGCGGCGCGTGTCAACCGCCCCTTGAGGGCGCCATTGCGGCAAGCTATACTCCGGGCATCGACGCATCGCTCAGCATGCCATTCCTGATCCTCGGGTCCCTCGCCGTCGCCGGGGTGCTCGTCGTGGCCTTTTTCGCCGTTCGGGCGGGCGCGCGCGCCGCCGCGGCCACGGCAAAGCTGGAGCGCCGGGAGGCGGAGTACCGCGCCGTGGAGGAGAAGCTGCGCGAGGTGAGCGAGCTGGCGCGCAAGCAGGAGGAGCAGCTGGAGCACTCCACGCGCCTGGCGGAGGTCGGAGAAATGGCAGCGGCCATCTCCCACGAGCTCAACCAGCCCCTCACCGGCATCCGCAACTACGCGCGCAACGCCTTCTACATGATCGAGAAAAGGGCCGGCGGAGAGGAAGAGGTGAAGGGGAACCTCCGTCTCATCTCCGACCAGGTGGACCGGGCGGCCCGCATCATCAACCAGATGCGCGAGCTCACGAAGCGCACCGACAACGCGTTCACCCCGCTGGAGCTCAACGGGATCCTCCGTGAATGCATCGAGTTCCTCGTGCCGCAGATGAAGCTCTCCGAGGTGGAGCTGCGCCTTTCCCTTGCGGAGAACCTGCCGGCTATCCGGGGTGACCGGATCCGCCTGGCGCAGGTTTTCCTCAACCTCCTGACCAACGCGCGCCAGGCCATGGACGGCGCTACGACGCGCCGGCTCACCGTCACGAGCCGGCGTGACGGCAGACCCGGCCTGCCGGTGGTGGTCGAGGTCTCGGACACCGGCAAGGGCTTCACGGAGGAACAGGCGCGCAGCCTGTTTCAGCCGTTCTACACGACGCGCAAGGGCGGCCACGGCCTGGGGCTGTCCATCTCCCGCGCGATCATCCAGGACCACAAGGGGGTCATCGAGGCCGCGGGCGCGCCCGGGGCCGGGGCCACCTTCACGATACGTCTGCCCGCGGCCAATCCCGGCGCTGCAAGCGCATCCGGGGACGGCGGGGGCCCGGAGGGGAGCGGGGGGTGATGGCGGAATCAGCGGGTATGGAGAAGCCCACCATCGTCGTCATTGACGATGACGAAGCGGCCCGGCATTCCATCGGGCAGATGCTGGAGCTGCGCGGATGGAAGGCGGAGGTGTTCTCCTCCGCGGAGGCGGCCCTTGCGTGGCCGGGGCTTCCCGAGGCCATGTGCGTCGTCACGGACGTGAAGATGCCGGGCATGGACGGGGAGGAGTTCCTGGCGCACGTCACCGCGGTGCCCGGGGCGCCGCCGGTCGTCATGATCACGGGGCACGGGGACATCGCCATGGCCGTGCGCTGCCTCAAGGCCGGCGCGTTCGACTTCGCGGAAAAGCCGTTCGACGACGACGTGCTCCTTGCCTACGTGTCCAAGGCGGTGGAGAAGAGCCGTCTGGTGCGGGAAGCGAGCGACCTGCGCCGGCGCCTGCGGCTGTGCTCCCCGGGAGAGGACGGGAGGTTCGGCATGGTCGGCACGAGCCGCGCCATGCAGGACGTATACGCCCAGGTCGAGGTGGCGGCGCGCTCGGAGGTGCCGGTGCTCGTGCTCGGAGAGACGGGGACGGGGAAGGAACTGGTCGCGCGGGCCATTCACGCCCAGAGCCACCGCGCCCGCGGACCCTTCGTGCCGGTGAACGCAGGCGCCCTTCCGGAGACCATGCTGGAGAGCGAGCTGTTCGGCCACGCGCGCGGGTCGTTCACCGGAGCGGTTGCCGAGCGGGAAGGGAAGCTCGTCATGGCCTCCGGCGGCACTCTCCTCCTGGATGAGATCGAGACCATTTCCCCCCGGGCCCAGGTCCAGCTCCTGCGGGTGCTCGATGACGGAGTGGTGGAGGCGCTGGGGAGCGATCGTCCCCGCAAGGTCGATATTCGTCTGGTGTGCGCGTCCAACGTGGACCTGGAAGCCGAGGTGAGAAGCGGGGCGATCCGGGAGGACTTCTACCACAGGATCATGGTGCTCTGCATCCGGGTGCCGCCGCTTCGCGAGAGGCCGGAGGATGTCGCGCTTCTCGTGTCCCAGTTCCTGAAGCAGGCCGCGGACCGTAACGGCATCTCCGTTCCCGCGGTTCCCGAGGAAACCC
>Ga0335070_10010408_pt1 | contig 10870 bp, 4 predicted proteins | sample Lox_Sample_13_FD_206722 | JGI IMG/M metagenome (GOLD analysis project Ga0335070, IMG submission 206722) | Soil microbial communities from Loxahatchee National Wildlife Refuge, Florida, United States - Lox_Sample_1.3 | ecosystem: Environmental > Terrestrial > Soil > Wetlands | place: USA: Florida...
CGCCAGCACCGCCATGAGACGAAGCTCCGTTGGCGCTTCCACCACCGCCGCCACCAAGCGGATTGGCCGTTCCTGTTCCAGCAGTACAAGAGACCGAGCTGCAAGAAGTACCCCCGGCCCCACCACTGCCATTATCTCCAGCTCCGCCGGTTCCTCCCGATGCTGCCTTGCCCGCCCCGTCAGGCCCACCAGCCCCACCGCCCCCGTCCGCGGATGCGCCGCCTGAAAACGTAGTCACGCCAACTGGCGATGTAGCAGATGCGCCGCCTGGAGCATCCAAGCTGTTCGTGCTAACCCACCAAGTATCGCCGCCTTGGGCATGCGTATTTGCGCCGCCCGTGCCGATGGCGTATGTTGCCGTGCCGGAAATCGACGAATTTACAATCTCGGCGAACCATCCTCCAGTACCGCCCTTTGTGCCAGATGTACCGCCCTGGCCGCCTCCCCAAGCTTCGATGGTATTTGTAGAAGTCCAACAAGACGGAAGTACTGTTGTTGTGCCTGACGTAATTGTTCCGGTGAAGGTGCCGCAGCAAGTCCCAGAGCAAGTTCCCGACGCCGGAAATGGAATATTTATTCCCATCCTAGCTCCGACGCTTGGAACATTTGTAATCCCAATCCCAGCCCCAGGGTGAAGCGCGGCAAGTGAGAACACAGTGACGATTCCAGCACCCCCGAAGCCAATGGCGATCCTTCGCCAATCGGCTAAGGAAACCATTAATACACCTCCATATAGCTGATTGTATCGGTGGCCGTGGCGATGCAATCCACTGCGGTAGTGGTGGGTATGGTCATGTTCGCACCCTGGATGGGAGGAAGTAGCATACCGCCGGCCGTGGTGACGGCGGTCCCACCAATGAATACCGTGCCCGTGCCGACGTTCTCAATATAGAGCAACTGCCGTGCCGCGCGCGCCGCGACGATGACTGTTGCCGTGGTGCCGCAGGCGACTTGCCCAGTGCCGAGCGTACCAGCTCCGATTTGCTGGATGCCGACCACCTGAGTTGAGACCGAACCGGCGTTGGAGTTCACGTTCGGTTCTGTGGTGGTGGCAGTGCCGGAGATCGTCACCGCTGGCGTGTTGGCGACCGCGACCGTGGAAGTACCCGTGAGCGAGCCGGTAATTGAGGCGGTGCCACCGACCGCAACCGTCGTGGTGCCGGTGAGAGGTCCCCACGGATTGGAGGGGTCTTGCATCACCGAAACCGCGCTATGCGCGCCACGGAGCAGCGCATCTGCGGTGGTGGTGCCGCCGATATATGTTGTCTCATTGAGTCGGAACGCGGTCCCCATCACACGCGCCGAGTACATGCCTACGGCACTCGCCGTGCCGATCGTGTACCATGTCGTGCCTATTTCTTCCTGCGCCGAGACGATGTTCCCGGCCGAGCCGAGGGAGGAAATATCCCACTCCACGCTGGCATATCCGAGATCTGAGGTGATCGGAAACGTCGAAATCACTGCCGCCGAAGTTGCCGTGCCCGTGAAAAGAGTACCGGCATCGAGCGGAGAAACAGTGCCGGTGATTGTCGCTGTGCCGGTGACGACGTTGGTTCCTGTTCCGGCTCCAGGAATTGCCGTTACCGTTCCTGAAACAGCCTGAGTGCCGCTTGGCACATTGGTCACGGTGCCGGAAACGGGAAATGTCGAGGTCCCCGGCGAGACAAACCAGGGGCTGGTATTGGTGCCCTGCGCGCCCTGATTCGCCGTTACCGTGATCGCCGAGTTCAATACGACCGTGCTGGTGCCCGAGACCGCCACCGTACCAGATACCGGGAAAGTCGATGTCCCTGGACTCACGAACCACGGCGACGTGTTGGTGCCCTGCGGTCCCTGAGTAACAGTGCCCCCGCCTCCCCCGCCGGAAGTCGAATATCCACCGAGGCCGGTAAACAAGCCGCCGCCGCCGCTGATATTCAGCGTTGTGGTGCCAGAAGGGGTAATGGCCGCGAGATTGGTGAACGATCCGGCTGTGAGCGCGATCGCGCCGCCAATGGGAACCGGCGTGTCTGAGCTGGTGGCCGTGATGGAGCCGGAAGTCCCGAGATTGACGAAGGCGACAGCGGTTCCGACATTCGTCACCACATCGACAGAGCCGGATGGGAGCGCGATCTGGCTGCTGGCATTGGTGCTGACCAACGGCGTGACGAAGGTGCCGTTCGGCGTCCAGCCGGAAATCGAGGACGAGAACGAACCAGAAACGGGCACAGTGCCGCTGACCGCGACGGTGCCTATGGTATTCGTGCCGGTGGCGATCAGGACGGTGGAAGTGCCCGCCCCAGGGATGGCCGTTATCGTACCTGATACCGGAAAGGTACTCGTGCCGGGGCTGACAAACCAAGGCGAGGTATTCGTGCCCTGGACCCCTTGATTGACCGTTGGAGATGAATTCAAAACGAAGGTTGAGGTGCCAGTAAGGGGCGGCTGCGACGCGCCACCGACAACGACGGTTCCCGTTCCTGCCCCGGGAATGGCGGTGACAGTGCCAGACACCACCGCGCCGCCGGGCAGCGAGACCGTCGTGGTGCCCGAGACTGAAACCGTGCCAGAGACTGGAAAGGTGGACGTGCCAGGACTCACGAACCAAGGGCTGGTGTTTGTTCCTTGAGGTCCTTGAGTAACCGTACCGCCGCCCCCTCCTGTGCCCCCCGAGCAGCCGGATTCACAGACAACAGGAAGACCGTGTGAGGATGAAACGAAATTGCCTGACCCGTCCAATTCTTGGACGAGAATGCCGCCTCCGAGATTGTATTCGTAGCCACCCATCGTGTAGCCAGCCGTCGGTGATGGTGGCGACGAGACCACCACATAAGGATCGGCCGCGGCGCGCTCGCCAAGCCCCGCAAGGATCAGCCCGACTAAAGCCGCCTCAGCGAGTAACGACGCGCGCATGTCTTATGTCCCTGTTCCTGTCATCGCCGCCGGCGGCGGGTTAGTCTGAAGGAAGCGGCGCCGGTTGGAAAATTCATACCACCACGGCGTCACGAGGCCGCGCAGCCAGAACGGATCTGCTTGTTCGCAAAGTTGCTGAAAGCTGATGATGCGCGTTGGTGGCGTGGGTGGCGCTGACCATGAACCGGACATAATCAGCTTCCCGAAAGCTTATGGTATTCTTCAGCGATCGTCTGGTTAACGCCCTTTGCGTTCGGTGTCGCGGTGCCATTCGACGCAAGGACGTTGTATCGCTCGGCGTCGGTTTGGTTGACCCCTACCGCACTCGGCGAGGCTGTGCCCGAAGCTTGCAGCTTCGCAAATTTTTCGGCGTCTGCCTGATTTTTGGTGGTCATCGTGGCTCTCCTATTGACCTGTGGCCTGTCTTGGCGCGCGGGGCATAGCTCCGGCGAGCTGCGCTTGCGTTATAGCACGTAACGAATCCAAAAGTCTGCCTTGCATAACCTTCAGCGCACCGGGCCGCGCCGGATAAAGACGGTTCATTTCACGGTAGAAAGCCGGATAGCGCATCATCGCGCCTTTGAGGTCGAGCCCGGTTTTGGCCGCCGCCTCCTGAAGCTCTTTCGTTAAGTAGATCGCCGCACCGCCGCCACCGGCTGCCGCCATGGCACCCACGCCGAATTCTCCACCAAGCGCATGCTCGCCGAGTAGAGTTGCACCGGCTGCCCCTAGGCCAGCCCCCACCCGGCTTCCCAGCCTACCGGCCAGCGCCCAAAGCCGCAGCGGCGAAACTTGGGAAATGCCCTTGGCTCCTTCCGCACGCTCTGCGTCCTGGAGGCTGGCCGCCACCCGGTCGAGGTGTTGGTAGCCCTGGCCACCGAAAAGCCGGATCAGTGCCGGCTTATGTGAGACCATAAAGTCGCGGAAACCCTTGCGGTCGATCAGCGCGTTTTGCATCCCGGGCCCGGCGCGGTTGGCTGGCGCGAATCTGTTCACCATCTCCTGAATCGTCGTATTCTTCAGCGCCTCGAATGCGCCGGGATTATCCTTCACCTGATCGGCAAGCTGAAGGAGCGCCCGCGGATCTTGCGCGCCGACCGCCGACCGCACGCGCGCCGCCGCGGTGAAAGCGGGATCTTCGGCTGGAATGAGCGGACCGCCATTGCCCGGCGTGGGCTCCAGGCGCCCAAGGAGTCGCCCGAGTTCTGAGGTGCGGAAACTGCTGACGGCCTGGGCCGCCGCAGCGTTGGCCTGATCGACGGTGTTCTGCATCGCCGCCGCCGTCCCGAGCTTCTCCTTAAGCGTCGGGAACATATTGATGACCTTCATAAGCGGATGGTTTGTGGCCTGCATCCGCTCATATTTCGCCACGTCTACCGATCCATCTGCCTTCAGTAGCTGCCGCTGCACATGGCCGAGGGTAAAATCCTGGGCCGCCCGCATAATCTCCGGGTCGCCATTGGCCGCATCTATCAGCCGCGCCATGCGTTCCGGCGCCGCTTCGCCGCCAGCCATGAATTGCCGCATGACGCCGGCGAGGTCCTGGATATTGTAGCGGCCATAATCGCCCTTCGCCAGCACCGCGCCGACCGGGCCGCTCTGGTAGCGGTCAGCTACGTCACGCCACTGCTGCCGCGCCCGCTGGATCTCGGCTGCCTTCTCGCTCACCGCCGGCGGCGGTGCATAGAGGCGCTCCACGTCGGGCTGGGCGGCCGGAGCAGTCTGCCGCGCGACAAAATGCGCCAGAGCTTCTTCCAGCGGCATGCTGTTTATGTCGGGCGGTGCCGCGCGCTCCGCCTGGATACGCCCGGCGAGATCGGTACTCATGGAATCCATGAGACTGCCCTGGAGCAACCGCAGCCGCGTCATGGAGCGCGAGCCGAAACCAAGAGCCGGTGCGACGGTGTTTTTCGCGTCCTCGATATTGCTTAGGAGCTGCTGGGTATCGCGGTAGCTGCGCTGGTCCGGTTGCCGAGCGATCAGTTCAAGCTGCTGAAGTTCCGCCGGGTGCGTGGTGGTTTCCAGCTCCGGGTTGACGGTGAATTCTTGCAGCTTGCGCAAATAGGCTTGCATCGCTGGTGGCGCATCTGGCGGCAGCGTGACTTGCGTGCGGCCGAGCAGAATGTTTGCCATCTGCTTCGCCGGGAGCATGGTGTGCGTCAGCGTGCCGTTCGGGTCGATCGTGTCGAAATAATCGCCAGAGACACGCGCGCGCTCTGCCTTCATCTGCGCTTCCAAGCCGGAGCGCACGGTCTCTCCCTGTTCCTCGATGGAGGTCCCAGGCCGGAAAGCCTGGAAGTTCTGCGCGTTGTTCGTCTCTAGCGCGTTGCGCGCCTGCGCCGCCTGATCCTGCACCTTGGCAAGCTCGTTGACTGCGGCCGTCGCCAGCGCATGGGGATCAGTGATGGAGGCGAGTTGCTTGATGGCTGCGATCTGCGCCGCGTTCTGCTGCTGTTCCTGCGCCCGGAAAGCCGCATCACCGTATGGTCCTTTCGGATTGCGCCGGGCCGTCACATCAAGATTTTGGAGCTGATTCGCCACGCCCGGTTGGCCGGGAGCCACCTGAAGCGTCGTTGGGCTCTCGCCCGGCACGCGCTCATATTGATTGCCGCGCAGCGCAATCGCCGTGTCGATATTGTGAAGCTGCTGCGTCAGATCCGTGACTGAATCCGCTGGCGATGGCAGGCCGTAGCCGGAATCCAACGGCAATCGCGTGTTCTGGTCCTGATAGGCATGGTACTCATCAATGTGCTGCCCGAATGTCTGGCCGATCCGTTGTTTCGGCATTTCCCACAGGTTCGACGCTGGCGGCTCTACCCCTAATTTTTGCAGCTTTGCCGCCACTTCATCGCGCGCTGCCATAAGCGGGTCGCGCTCGATCGCTGCCGCGAGGTTGGCGCCACCCGCCTCGCGCACCGCTGCGGTCGCCTGCCGCGCCTGCGCGGTGGTAGCATGGAGAGCAGGAGCCCCTTCAGGCAGACCAGACTTCAGGGTGACGGGAAGGCCGATCCCGTATTGCCCAAGCTTCTCCGCTGCCGCGCTTCCGAGTGCCGCCACGCCATGCTGCGCGAACGCCTCCGCCCCGCCGCCAATGATGTTCGCCCCTAGATTCGCCAACTCCTTGTATTTGTCCGGTGCAGCGTCAGCGGCGAGCTGCCCGGCCGCGCCGCCCGCCATGACGGATGGAATGGCCGCTGCCGGCAGCGTACCCATTTGTTTCGCTGCGTTGCCAATCATGCTCTCGGCCGGCATGAGGGCGGAAACGGCTTTCGCCGCACCCATCATGGGCAGCATGCCGGTGAGATTAGAGACGGCGGCTGATGCCATCCGGCCACCCTCGGTGGACGGATTGACCGGCATCGGCGGCTGAAGGTCGGTGGAGAAGGTTGGGATCTTCGTGCCGGTGGCGGCATTGACGCCCAAGATCGGCAGATTGAGAACCGAGTTCACGAAATCGCCGAATGGAGCCAAGGTCTGGAAGGGGCCGTTGATAGCCGAATTGAGCAGCATCCGGCCGGTCGATTGCTGGGGGCCGATTCCCGGCGTGGCCTTCTCCAGCAGCGCCGTGGTGGGCTTGAAACTCCCTTTTGCCCCGGCATCCAGCATGTCAAGCAGGCCCGGAGTCGTTGCTGCGGGGGAGCTGGAATTGGCAATGCTCTGCGCTTGGGCCTGCTGCTGCGATGCCTTGGCTTCCTGCGCTTGTGCTGCGGCCATCGCCGCGTCCTGATCGGGGCTCGTCGGCGGCGGCACGGATGGCCGGAAATCCCCTACGGGTGGCAGCGGCGCAGGCGAAACCGTGGGCGCAGGCGAGGACGATTGAGCGACAAGTCCAGGCGGAAGCTGGAATTGCCCCTGGCTTCCCTGTGACAGCATATCGAGAAGATCGGGGCTGCTCTCCGGCATTTTAGGGTCCCATTTCCGTCACGTCGCCAAAGAGGCCAGCCTGCTGACCGTAGGCAATCTGCTTCTTCAGGCTCGCCAATTCCGCTTGGCCTTCCTTGGATTGCTGGAGGTTATGAATGAGTATCTGCACTTGCTGCTGACCCTCCGGCGTCTGGTACATGCGATTGATGATGAAGGCGACGGGCCGGATTCGCTGGTCGAACTGCGCGCCAAAGCTGGCGTTAAGCTGATCCATTGTATCCTGCGGTGTGAGGTTGCTGATTGACTGCTTCCACACACCAAAAGCTTTTTCCTTGGCGACGGTGTAATCGTTCACGCCCTGAAGCTCGTCAAAGATCTGCGTCAGACCATTGCCACCGACCGTGGCGCTAGGCATTGCCTCACCGACCATCTTGGCTTCCTGAGTCGACGCCCTACTCGACACCTTCCGCACCTGTTCCTGCCAGAGCAGCCCGTAGTTTTTGATGAAGGAACCGTAATCACCTATCTCCTGATTGAGCTGGGGATTCTGAATGCCGAAGCTCTGCATGATCGAATTGGCAACCCGGTTCACCTCGTTCTTGATCGGCGCAAAATTATTCGGTGTCCATGTGGTGCTTTCGTGTCGCATCTGCTGAAGCACGGTGTTCTGCCCCACCGCCGCCTCGGCCTGATCGGTGAGATCGGTCTGATAATCGTTCATCTCTTTGACGCCGGCCTCGATATTCTCCTGAATATAGGGGTTGGGCTGGGTCTGGAGTGGCTGGTTGTTGGTGCGCGCCGCCGGTTGGTATGGAAGTCCAAGCAGCGCCGCGTCGAACGGATCATTCGTCACCGTGTCGCCAGGGGTATAGGGACCGCCCTTCCCGGTTGCGCCCGGCGTGATGTATTGCGGCGACGGGCGTCCGTTCGCTCCGACATTTCCCTGCGGGATTGCCTGTACGTCCGGCGGCGAAAGAAAGCCGCCGTTGAAGGCAATGCCTAGATTTTCTACCCCTGGGAGAGCTGTATTGCCGGGACCGTAAACCTCGGTTTGCTGTGGCACGCGCACATAACCCATGCCTGGGATCAATGCCGCCGAGCCGGGGCCGCGCAGCGTTTGCGGCGTCATGGCCTGCTTCACCATATCCTCATAATGGGAAGCCATCTGGTTGTCGGCTGATGCTGCCGCATCAAGGCCGACCATTCCCTCCATCGCCGCACGCTTCTGGTAGAACTGGAGAAGCTGCTGATCCTGGGAGACTGTCGGGACACCCGGCGGCAGCATGAAGTGGTAATCCGGCTGCCCCGGCGCGTTCCCTTGCGGCTGCGCTTGTGGCGTTTGGAGAGGTTGCGGCTGCGCGGGAGGTGGCGCGGCCTGCGCCTGCTGCTGCCCCTGCGGTGGCAATGCTTGTCCGTTCGCCCCGAGCTGAAGCGCCGCTGGCGAAATCATCGGAAGCGAGGGAGAGCCGCCGGAGGACACATTCGCCACGCCGCCAAGGCCGGTTTTGCCCAGTCCTTGGCCCTCCATTAATTGCTCCGTCCGCGTCATATAATCGGACATGGAAGTGCCGTTGCTGTCCTGGGGGTTGTATTGGCCCCCGGTGGCGAGGAATTTTTGCATGCCACTTGGACCGCCGAGCCACATGCCGCCCAACAGCGATGCTTGTGTGATCGGCACGCCGCCCACCGTCTCGCCGATATATTGATCCAGCCCAGCTTTCTTGGCTTGATCCCAATTATATGCTTGCGAGACATTGAATGCCGCGTCTTGCATCTGCGGGCTGTTCATAAATTGCGAATATGAGGCCGAGCCGTAACCCGGAATATCGAATGTGCCAGCCCAGCGGTTGGCGCTCAAATCCTCGCCTTTGGCCGGCGTATAAAGACCGGCTGCGGCAAGTTCCGCAGCACCAAACTGATAGGCGCCGGAATAGCCCGCCTTGTTGACCTTGCTGTAATCACCGCCGCTCTCGATTTGTGAAATCGAGTTGCCGACCGGGCCCGTACCTTCCGCACCTGGAGAATTCGGCGCGGCACCAGCCATCGCCGGCGGCATGCCATCCTCGCCGTACATATTGCCGAGCTGCTTGTAGATATTGATCTGCGCTTGCAGCATGGGAATATGAAGCTGATTCAGAAGTGTACTGCTTTGCAGATTTGCGGCCTGCGCGAGCGAAACCTGCCGCTGCGCCGCCGCATTGGCTTGATCGCGCGCTTGCTGTTCCGTCTGCACTGCCGCGGCACCGAACGGGCCGGCGAAGCCGTTGCCGTATTCGAGGAAGCCCTGCGGCGTGCGCGCATTCGCCGCGATCGACATATTCGCGCCGAAATTCATCAAATTCTGCCAGAACGAAGGTGACATACCCGCGAATCCGGTCTGCTGCGGCGGCGTGGCCGGAGCTGGCTGCCCCTGATACAAGCCCGGCGTTTGCGGCATCTGTGGGGCAACAGGAGGCACCCCCTGATCCTGCGGCGACGGATACGGAGCGAACGGGTCTGCCATGATTTACCCCGGGTTTGCCGGCGAACCGAAGGGCGCCGTATTCGTCGAACCACTGAGTAGCGAGCCGATGGAGCCGCCGCCCTGAAGCAGAGCGCCCAAGGAACTCGCCGATTGATTGGCGTTCGGAAGCGTGACCTGTGTGGAAACATCGTAAGGCGAATTGGAGAGCGCGCTCTCGCGCACATCGAGCATCTGGTACGGCCATTGGACCTGATTGAGATACTGCTGATAGGCGAGATTGAGCGCCTGCTGCGCCTGAGTCTGCTGGATCTGCCCGGAGTCGAACAGCGCATTTGCGCCGGTGAGCCCTTCCTGCTGCACGGTCTGCCCAAGCTGCGCATACATTTGCGCGAGCTGCGCCTGATCCATCCCCATCGTCGCTTGGTTCAGCCCGAGTTGGCCGAGGTCCATGCCATAATTCGCCTGATTATTTGCCAACGTGCCCATGTTGAGGCCGAGCTGACCAGCGTTCATGCCGAGCTGGCCGATGTTGTTGCCGAGATTTCCTTCCGTGGTCGCCATCGTGTTCAGATCAAGCCCGAGCTGACCCTGGTTGAGTCCCAAGGTGCCGAGGTTGAGCCCATAGTTGGCTAGATTATTCGACAAATTGCCCATGGTCTGCCCGGCCTGGGTCTGTTCAGTCCCTAGTGTGCCGAGATTCAGCCCCAGTTGCCCAATGTCCATGCCGCCCGCGTTCAGTTGGCTACCAAGCGTGCCCTGGTTGAGTCCGAGCTGCCCAATGTCCATGCCGCCTTGGTTTATGAGGTTGCCAATATCGGCTTGGTTCATGCCGAGTGTGCCGAGATCAAGGCCACCTTGATTCATCAAATTGCCGATGTTCGCTTGGTTCATTCCCAAGGTTCCGACGTTCAGCCCGAGTTGCCCAAGCTGGGTTGCCAGAGTGCCTTGGTTGAGCCCGAGCTGCCCCTCGGTTTGTGCCAGTGTGCCTTGTCCCAGCCCCTCCGAAATCATGTTCTGCTGCTGCTGATTCATCGAACTGAGGGCGTTCGTGAACGCGGTATTGTAGCCCTGCGCCTGAATGCCGGCCATCGTCTGATCGCCGTAGTAGTTGTTCAGCGAATTTTCCACACCTTGACGCGCATCGCCGAAGGCCCCGGCAGAAGTCGCCTGGGCATTCGTGGCCTGCTGCTGCTGCGCAAGCTGCGTCTGCGCCGAGAGCATTTGCGGCTGCAATGCCTGTGAGACATAGGGGCTCATGTATGCTTGCAGCGCCGCGGAATTCGCCGGGTTGAGCGCCAGGGAATTCGTCAGCGTCGAAGATGCGGATGGAAGCATGGCCGCTGCTGCACTATTCAAGGCTGTTCCTTGGCCGATCATCGGCACCCCGGCCTCGTTCAGCATTTGCCCCGCCTGCTGCGCCGGCACGCCGGCGGCTTCATTGGAGAGACCCTGACCGACGACATTGGCACCCGCCTGCTGGTAGGGAATACCGCCCGCTTCCGCACCAATTCCCTGACCGACGACGCCAGCTCCTACCTGCTGATAAGGCATCCCGCTGGCGATAGCATTGTTGCCGGCGTTGACCACGCTCATTCCGGCGCCCTGGAGCGGGGCACCTTCCGAGATCGTATTCATTCCCTGTGCGGTCAT
>Ga0335070_10010409_pt1 | contig 10870 bp, 9 predicted proteins | sample Lox_Sample_13_FD_206722 | JGI IMG/M metagenome (GOLD analysis project Ga0335070, IMG submission 206722) | Soil microbial communities from Loxahatchee National Wildlife Refuge, Florida, United States - Lox_Sample_1.3 | ecosystem: Environmental > Terrestrial > Soil > Wetlands | place: USA: Florida...
TGGTTGCCACGGAATTTTCTCATTCATCCGGGAATGGATGAGAGACTGCAAGAAAAGTGCATGGATTGGTTAGAATTGAATGATTAGGGTATTCCGAGGGAGTCGAGGACCTGATATATGGAACCGAGGGCCACTGAATCTGAGGGAAGTGCTGCAATGGGCAGACCCTGGAGGTCGTATTCAAATATGGTATTGTCCTGGGGAATGAGCCCTCCCACAGTGAGTCCGTAACTCTCAGCCAATGTCTTCAGTTTTTCCCCGTCAGGTCCGGCAACGCGGTTTATAAGGAGCACCCTTTTTTCAATTTCGAGATCGAGTTCATCAACAAGGGCATTGATTCTTTTTGCGGTCAGAACCCCCTTGACTGTGGGATCACTCACCATGAAAAGAAGGTCCACTTTATGGGTGGTCCGTCTTGAGAGATGTTCCATGCCCGCCTCATTATCAATGACCACATAGGGATATGTCTCGGAAAGCTTATCAGTATACTTTCTGATAATGTTATTGGCAGCACAGTAGCAGCCGGGTCCCTCAGGTCTTCCCATGACGATAAGGTCAACGCCCTTGGATTCGATGACAGACTGGTGGACCTGGTAGTCAAAGAGCTGTTCCATACTCATCCCACCGGGCCGGTCTCCTCCGCTCCTCACGGCTTCAAGGGACTCTTCTCTGAGGTGCCCGATGGTAGTATGGACAGAGATGCCGAGGGCCTCGTTAAGGCATGCGTTGCTGTCCGCATCCACGGCAAGCACAGGCCCTTTGCGCTTTTCCGTAAGATACCGTACGGTAAGGGCTGCGACGCTCGTTTTCCCCGTTCCGCCTTTTCCTGCAAGTGCAATGAGATATGCCATTTTCGATTATACAATAAAAAGCCAAGAATATGCTCAGGGATTAGTGGAATTTCGTAAAAGAAAAGATTCTCTTGATGTTCCCTCGCCGATTTGAAGAGTTTCTCAGTCAAACAATCGCGTCAGCTCGACCGTCTTTTCTTCTATGCTCTTTGCGAGATTTTCCTGTTCGTTTCTGAGCCTGTGGAGTTCATCCGCGATGGTTATGGCTGCAAGAATTGATGCCTTGACCGGAGTGATGCTGGGTGAATTATTATACACCTCTTTTATCTTGTCCTGGACATAGTTGGCAAGTTGTTGTATGTATTCCTCAGGTGCATCACCCTTAATGGTATATTTCTGGCCGAGTATATACACTTCTACAGATCCCATTTCTTACCCAATCTCCAGCGTTTCAAGTTCGTTCAAGAGATCTTCCACCTGGTTTTTTATTGCCGTCTTTTCAGAAGAGAGTCTCTCCACTTCCCGGTTTTTCTCCGTGAGTTGTGCCTCCAGATCCCTGATCCGCCGCTCTAAAACTACCTTTTCCTCTTTCAGGGCCTTCACCCTGTTTACTGCGTCTGCGATCTTTTCATCAAGATTTTTAAGCCTGTTCAATGGTTTCTCCTCCTTCTTGCTATTCAAACTTTTGGAAAATGTATCGTCATCAAAGAGTGTTTTTCCCATGGTCTCCCCGGTTTCCCTATTGTTTATCCCATAGGTTCATATAGGTTGCATAGGTCAAAAGCACACGTTTAACATAGTTTCTGGTCTCGTCATAGGGTATATCTTCAATAAATTCGTCAAAGGATCTGTAGTTTCCTTTCTTTATCCATTCCCTCACCGTGTCATGCCCTGCGTTATAGGCGGCAAGGGCAACAGGCAAAGACCCGAATTCCTTTAGCAGGGAATTAAGGTAGTATCCGCCAATGGTTATATTGGTCCTTACATCGTAGATTGCGGCATCGTCAGAGATGTCCAGATTGAGGCGTCTATCGAGGTTGCGTGCAGTATGGGGCATTATCTGCATAAGGCCAAGAGCCCCGGCAACGGAACGGGCACGGGGATCGAAGCGGCTCTCTTCCCTCATCACAGACAAGAGAAGCAGAGGATCGAGCATATTGTGTTGAGATATTTCACGGACTGTTGGCCAATATGCAATGGGATACAGGATATCATAAATGTTCATTTGGCCATTCCCTTGTGGCGCATGTTCTGTGAATCTTGATACGAGGGATATGGCCCGTTTGTAATCTCCCGCATTTTGTAAGATATGGCATAAATAGACAAGCGCATCAGGCCTTGAGACGCGATTTGATATGCGGACAAGCTCTGAGATCGCATCCTCTCTCATCTCAAGCTCCACGAGTATCCGGAACCGCTCCAACGACGAGCGGATCTCAGGGGTAAGCTCCTCGAATTCGATGGAAGCCTGTCTGCTCATGGGCACAGTCTGATCAGGAGTCGGTGTATATGCGATACGTCTGATGGAACGGCCGCTGAACTGGTCAGGGTCTCTCATGAGTGTGAGCAGGCTGTAAAAATTTTTTTGGGAAATTGGATCTTGTTTCTGCTTTTCAGAAAAAGCCGTGTCGGATGAGTTTCCTCGGTTGCTTTCCTGTTTCCAGTAACGGTATCGGGGATTAGGATACCGGTCATTGAGCTCCGTTAAAATCTTGGATGCCTCCGTATAATTCCCAGCGCGGTAGTAAGTCCAGGCAACCCCCCACAGCGCTTCCTCTCCGTACTGCGGGAAGTTTTTCCTAAGCCCCGCATAAATATTCAGGGTCTCGTCCTTTTTGCCCTCTCTTCTTCTTGTTGAGGCGTACGCGAGCAAAAGGGCACCCGCGCGTGTGTCTTCCATGGAAATAAGTTGAGAGAGGATTTCATTGAACGCGGTGAAGTTTTCTGCCCTGTAAAGGGAACGAGCGCCGTCGTAAAGGTCTCCTCCCTTCAGGAATGCATCAGCAGCTTCCCTGTATTTTTTCTGCTTGAAGAGGGCAAGGCCCAGCTTTCTGTAAAGTTCGTCTTCTTGACTGGCGTCCGCCTTTTGAAGTGCTTTCCGGATGAGGCTTTCCGCTTTCTTATGCTCGAATGCCTTGATGAGGTTTGATGCCTTCACAAGAATATCATCCAGGGTGATATCTGCGGGTTGTAGTTCCTGAAACGCAGACTCTGAATATGGGCTGACACCTGTATATATCCCGATGAAGAGCTTTTTCGCGTTTTGGACCTTTCCAAGTTTTTTCATCAGCTGAGCAAGAAAAAATGTCATTTCCACATCCTCAGGATAATCGGTCACATAGGATTCCATGTGCTTTAGTGCGGCAGCGCTCTTCTCCGAGAATCTCTTTTCCCTCGGGGTTATTTCTGCGACGTGCATAAGCGAATTGATCTGTAAAACCCTTGCCCTCTGCATAAACAGTGAATCGGGATAGGTGCCCAAGAGCTCGCGGAGAGCGTCCCCGGATTCCCCGAACCTTGCGGTCCTGTTATATGCCTTTGCCATCATGAGGAGCGTAAAATCCCTTATGACAGGGATTTCCTCATAGGCACTCTTGAAGCGTTCCAGCGCCTCTGTATATTCTGCCTTATCGAAGAGTTCCTTGCCCCTTTTGAGGTTCGTAAGGGAATCCACAGAGGCCACGGATACCTGAAGCGGTCTCTTGCCGTCAAGTTCATCTGCGTAGGCAAGAGGGAATATTACAAGGATAAAGATGAGTGTAAAGAGTTTTTTCATAATCAATTCGCGGAGTACGCTTATCTATTATATAAATAATGATGGGCAGATTCAACTGAAAATTGGCTTTTTACGTTATGAAATCCTCATGTAAGTTTGACGGAAAGGCTGATGAACAGATAAAATGCACTATGGATAAAGTTGCAAAGAGGAGCATTTGCAGACATACGGATGGCTCTACGGAGTATATGGAGGACCTTATTGCCCTTGAGAAAAGGGTGAGAATATCTGTCAACGGAAAGGAGGTGATGGGTCTCTATTGCACTCCACATATGGTGAAGGAACTCGTAGTGGGCCTCATAATGACAGAGGGGATTATAAGGGGGAACTGGTGTGTGGAGAGGATGAGTATCGTCTACGGAGATGAAATATCCGTGGATATCCCGGCAGAAGGGGAGGTAGTGACAGAAGGAAAAACTATTACCTCGGGATGTGTGGGCGGTGTCACTTTTGACAGGAAAGCGGAAGAAGACATGATCACCGACACATTCGTCTTACATAGGGCTGATCTGAAATATATCTTTAACGACTTTCAGGCCAGGTCAGAGCTTTACAAGACCACAGGATGTGTGCACAGCGCTGCCCTTTCGGATGGAAGGATCATTATCTGTTTTGCAGAGGACATCGGAAGGCACAATGCGGTAGACAAGGTGATTGGCTATGCCCTGCTCGAACACATCCCCTTTTCAGGGAAAATATTACTTGCAAGCGGGCGAATTTCTTCCGAGATTTCCTCAAAATGTTCCCGATGGGGCATCCCCATCCTTGCCACCCGTACTGCTCCCACAAACCTTGCAGTGGAGATTGCCGAGAAACGTGGGGTAACCATCGTAGGCTTTGTGAGGGGGAACAGGTTCAATATATACACCCATCCCAAGCGGATCGTGTTGTAATTCAGGACTTTCCCGGGTTACTTTATCCCGTATTTCTGAAGCCTGTGTCTGAATGACCTGAAAGAGAGATTCAGCATCTTTGCCGCCTCTGTCTTTGCCCCGTTGGTGAACTGAAGGGCTTCGAGGAGATATCTTTTTTCTATCCCTTCCACTATGGCATCAAGATCGATCCCTGGTTTTTCCATTTTGGGAAGCACGTTACTCTCCCAACCGGTATCACTGATCTCCAGAGGGATGTCCGGGGGGGTAATTTCTTCCTTGTCGGTCAGGAGGAGGACTCTTTCTATGATATTTTCGAGTTCCCGCACATTCCCCTTCCATGGATGATGCATGAGGAGTTTCATGGCCTCAGGGGATAAACGGCGTGGTGTTGAGGAGAACTTCTTGATAAAATGGTCAACGAGGAGAGGAATATCCTCCGTCCTTTCCCTTAAAGGGGGAATATGGAGCGGCACGACATTCAGACGGTAATAGAGATCCTCGCGAAATCTCCCCGCGGAGACCTCTTCCACAGGATTCCTGTTAGTTGCCGCTACAATCCTCACGTCTACCGTTACGTCGGTTGTTCCCCCAACCCTCCTGAATGTTCCGTTCTGGAGAACCCTGAGGAGTTTTGCCTGGAGGTTGACGGGCATCTCCACTATTTCGTCAAGAAAAAGGGTACCGCCGTTGGCAATCTCGAAAAGTCCCTGCTTATTGTATACCGCGCCGGTAAATGAACCCCTCATATGCCCGAAGAGCTCACTTTCCAGAAGCCCCTCGGGAAATGACGCGCAGTTTATCGCAACGAGATTTCGGTCCCTTCTGGGACTAAGATTGTGGATCGCGGTGGTAGCGAACTCCTTTCCTGTTCCACTTTCTCCTGTGATAAGAACATTCGAATTGCTGTTGGCGATTTTCGGGAGGAGTCTGAGTAATTCCTGCATCTTTGGGCTCTTGTAGAAAATATTGCCAAGTTCATAGGTAGTTCGTATTTTGTCGCGAAGGATCGAGACCTCTCCACGCAATTTCCGTTTCTCAAGGGCGTTCTTCACCACTAACCGTATCTCGTCGATCTTGAAGGGTTTATGGAGATAATCGTATGCGCCCAGCTTCATGGACTCAATAGCGGATTCTGTGGTGCCAAAGGCGGTGATCATGATCACTAGGGTTTCAGGTGACAACTCTTGAGCCTTCTTGAGAACCTGAAAGCCATCAAGCCCCGGCATCTTTATGTCGGTAATAATAAGATCAAAGATCTCTCTATTTATCCATCCGATACCTTCTATACCATCCGTTGCAGTGGACACCTTGTAGCCTTCTCCTTCCAGGAGTATCTTTAGGATTTCCCTCATGTTCTTTTCATCCTCAATCACGAGTATCTTGCCCTTATGTTCTTCCATAGGTTATATCCATTTGGGTGTCTTTATTTCAGAATAGCCTGGCCAGACCGGCGTGCTCCCCTTTGGCACGAGAATTCTGCATTTCAGGAGTGCTTCCAGATGAAGGCTGGCTCACGGGGATTGTTACCTCAAATGTTGTTCCTGTCCCCGGAATACTATTGACCGTGATTCTGCCTCGATGTTCTTCGATGATCCTGTACGCGATGGAAAGACCGAGACCAGTTCCCCTATCCTTTGTGGTAAAGAACGGATAGAATATCTCCTTCAGATTTTCGGGAGGGATTCCAATTCCGGAATCTCTAAAGGAGACGGCCACTGTATCATGAACCCTCCTTGTCTTTATGATGAGGGAACCTCCGTCAGGCATTGATTCTACGGCATTCATGGTGAGATTCAGAAAAACCTGGCGCAGTTTCTGGGGATCTGCGACTATCTCATAGTGGCCCCCGAAATCTTTTGTAATCGATATATTATCCGGGCTCATGATCGCATTCCTTGTGAGCTGTATGATCTCGTCAAGCATGACGTGGAGATCAAAGCTCAGGAATTCAGGTGGTTTCGGCCTCGAGTAAGTGAGAAAATCGGTGATGATGGTATTTAAACGATCCATCTCGCTCAGGGCAATATCCATTAATTTCTCTCCGTGAGCCCTTGTCAGTGTTCCCTCTTTGAGAATCTCGATGGATCCCTTGAGGGAGGCGAGAGGATTTCTAATTTCATGAGCCATATTTGCAGAGAGTTCTCCTATGGCGGCTAGCGTCTCTTTGTGCTTTAATTCAGCCTCAAGTCTCTTCAGGTCTGTAATGTCTTGGAAAATGCAGATATATCCCGTTTCATGTCCGCTGCTGTCTGTAGACTGCGAGAGGGTGAGCCCGATAGTCCTGCGAGTGCCGTGAACGGTAATCATGCCCTCTCCCCTCAGTGTTTCGATAGGGGGTATGACAAAAGGGAAGACGGTGGTGATATTATTCCCGATAGCAGCAGTTCGGAGAACGCCGGTGATGTGTTCCGCTGCGCGGTTGAAGATTAAGATACTCCCTGAAAGGTCTGTGGTGAGAAGTCCGCTGGGAAGGCTCTCTATCAGTTCCTTGTGAAAGAAGGTAAGGTCCTTGAGATTAGAATCCTTTTCTTCCAGCTTCTTCGACGTCTTTTCTAACCGGGAGGAAAGATATCCCGTCAGGTACGCGGTGAGATATAACCCGCTAATATGGGAAAAGATATTGTAGAGAAAGTCTTTCTCCATCACGGAGGGATCATACGGGACGGGAATGAGATGGTAAAACTGAAGATCTATCATGAGGCCGTAAAGAATGCTGCAAATCGTTGCAGTGATATATCCCGCTTTTCTATTCACTGTGATTACTGAGCCGATGACGATCAGGAGCATTATGAAGGAAAACCAGCTTTCAATACCCCCTGTTAAGAATATGAGCGACACGGATGAGATTGCGTCTGCGAACAACTGTAAGTGTGCGAAGATAACCAGGTTTCTTATCCGGGGGAGGAACAATCCGTAGACGACCGAAAGGATATAGAGGGGGATGATGATGAAGTAAAGAATGGTATGGGTATACGGAAACTTATAAAAGCCTATTCCAAAGAAAAGGAATGTTCCGAGAAGAAAAGTGACAAAAAAAGCCCTGAAAACTATCAGGGCCTTGAGTCTCTTGAAGAGGGCGTTATCAGGCATACCGTGATTATTTTATGAGCGTAATCATTTTGAATATGGGCAAATACATGGCGACTACTATAAAGCCGATCGCACCTCCGAGAAATACCATAAGCAGGGGCTCCATCATTGCGGTGAGGTTCGCCACCGCGTTATCCACCTCATCATCGTAGAAGTCCGCAATCTTGCCCAGCATTGCATCCAGTGCGCCTGTGGATTCGCCCACTGCAATCATATGGGTGACCATGGGAGGAAAGACCTTTGCCTTTGTAAGGGGCTCCTCCAGAGTCTTTCCCTCTGACACTGCCTGTCTTACATCCATAATAGCGTACTCTATCACTTTGTTCCCGGCGGTTTTTGCGGTGATCTCGAGGCCATCCAGGATAGGGACTCCGCTGCTTATCAGTGTTCCCAGTGTCCTGGTGAATTTTGCCACCGCAACCTTCCTCAGGAGTATGCCGAAGATAGGGAGTTTTAGCGCGATCGAATCAATGACCTTTTTCCCCTTTTCCGTTTTTCTTATCTGGACGATTGATACGATTATCGCCACGATCAGGCCTGCGACAATAAGCCCGCCTATGCCTGCGATGAAGTGACTCATGCCTACAACAATACGTGTAGGGAGGGGGAGTGTGCCTCCGAGGCTTGCAAACATCTGAGAAAATGTGGGTATTACAAAGATCATAATGACGGCGATGACCAGTACTGCAACGCTCGTGACCACTGCAGGATAGATCATAGCGCCCTTGACCTTCTTCTTCAGCTTCATTGCCTTTTCAATATACGCAGCAAGCCTGTTCAATATTGTATCGAGGATACCTCCTGCTTCCCCTGCTGCTACCATGTTGACATAGAGCTCTGAGAATATTTTCGGGTGTTTTCTAAGGGCATCAGCATAGGTGGAACCGCCCTCCACATCCGCCTTGATAACCGTAAGGTTCTTTGCGAGGCTTTTATTTTCCACCTGTGTAGAGAGGATCTCGAGGCCCTGTACGAGGGGAAGCCCTGCATCGATCATGGTGGAGAACTGTCTTGTAAATACGACGATGTCTTTATCACTGACTCCGCCGCCAAGACTTAAGCCGCTAAGCAATCCTTTCTTGGTTTCAGTCTTTTCGGTGACGACAGTGGCGGTTATGTTTTTCCGTCTCAGTTGAGCAATGACCTCGTCTTTTGTCCCCGCGACCATCTCTCCAGAGGTGATAGCACCCTTTGTGGTTTTCCCTGACCATTGATACGTTGCTGGCATTGTTACCCCCTTCCCTTTGCGGTGGTCGACACCCGCTGAATCATGGTGATTAGTTCTTCAGGTATCATTGAGCGGCCCATAGCTTCCTCATAAGAGATCAATCCTTTTGTATAGAGGTCAAAGAGAGACTGGTTCATGGTTTGCATTCCTGACCTGGATTGTCCGGTCTGCATCTGGGAATAGATCTGGTGCACCTTGTCTTCCCTGATAAGGTTTCGTATCGCAGGGTTTGGCACCAGTATCTCCACCGACATGACCCTTCCCTGGCCCGATTTTCTCGGGAGGAGCTGCTGAGAGAGGATACCCTCCAACACAAAGGAAAGTTGTACGCGTATCTGTTCCTGCTGATGGGCGGGGAAGACGTCAATGATTCGGTTGATGGTCTGGACTGCCGAGTTGGTGTGCAGGGTGGCAAGGGTAAGGTGACCCGTTTCAGAAACGGTTAATGCGGCCTCTATGGTTTCCAGATCTCGCATCTCACCGATGAGGACCACGTCAGGGTCCTGTCTGAGCACATATTTAAGGGCTGCCTTGAACGACAGGGTGTCGGCATTCACCTCCCTCTGGTTTATGAGGCATTTCTTGTGGTTATGGAGGTATTCTATAGGATCCTCTACAGTAATGATGTGCTCGTGCCGTTCATCATTGATCCGGTCGATCATTGCCGCGAGTGTGGTTGATTTTCCACTTCCCGTGGGGCCGGTAACAAGGATTAGACCCCTGGGCTTTTTCACAAGTTCATTTACAATGTCCGGCAATCCCAGTTCGTTAAACGTTCTGATCTGGAAGGGAATCGTTCTGAACGCGCCGGCTACGGCTCCCCGTTGCATGAAGATATTTGCCCTGAACCTGCTCAGTCCCTTTATACCAAAGGATAGGTCAAGTTCATTGTGTTCCTCAAAGCGGTGTTTCTGGGCATCGGTGAGAATGCTGTAACAGAGGGCTTTTGTGTCTGTAGGGGTAAGCTGAGGGTGGTCCATCACCCTCAGCTTACCATCCACCCTAAGTCTCGGAGGAGTCCCTGTGGAGATATGGAGGTCAGATGCCCCGCTCTCGGTCATATTCTTTAGCAGATCATAAAGTGTTGACACTGTTCGCTCCCTCTGTGTGAAGATGGTATATTGAATCCTGAATCAAGTCCAGGATGGGCAAATGAAATTCCTCGACCGAAAACTTTAATCACCGAACGTGACTCTCAGCACCTCTTCAATGGACGTCGTCCCTTCCTTCACCTTGTTAAGACCGCTCCTCCTGAGGGTATTCATTCCTAGTCTTATAGCGGTCTTTTTTACCTCGTTTGCAGAGGCGCCTTCAAGAACCAACTCCCTCAGTTCATCGCTTATTGGCATCACCTCATAAAGCGCTATTCTTCCCTTGTATCCTGAGTTGCTGCAGGCTGAGCAGCCTTTGCCTTTGAAGCATTTGATGGCTTTTACCTCTTCATCTGAATAGCCAACCTTTGTGAGTGCCTGAGGAGGAAACTTTTCTTCCTCCTTGCATTGCTGACAGATCTTCCGGGCTAGTCTCTGTGCCAGGATAAGAATTACTGATGAGGAGACAAGGAAGGGTTCGATTCCCATGTTCAACAGTCTGCTTATGGTGCTCGGGGCGTCATTGGTATGGAGCGTGCTCAGCACCAGGTGACCGGTGAGAGCGGCCTTTACCCCAATTTCAGCGGTCTCAAAATCCCTGATCTCTCCCACCATGATAATATCAGGGTCCTGCCTCAGGAATGATCTTAGGGAAGATGCAAAGGTGAGACCGATCTCCTCTTTCACCTGAACCTGGTTTATGCCCATAAAGTTATATTCCACCGGATCTTCGGCCGTCATGATGTTGATGCCCGGTTTGTTGAGATGATTTAATGCGGAATAGAGTGTGGTGGTTTTTCCACTTCCGGTGGGTCCTGTGACAAGGACCATTCCGTAAGGTTTTTCGATGGCAACCATGAAATCGTCCAGCTGTCTTTTTTCGAAGCCCAGTCGTGTTAAATCCACCTGGAGGTTCGATTTGTCCAGGATTCTGAGAACCGTCTTCTCACCAAAAAGCGTGGGAAGGGTGGAGACGCGAAAGTCTATCTCCCTCTTTTTTCCCAGTTTAAGCTTTATCC
>Ga0335070_10010410_pt1 | contig 10870 bp, 10 predicted proteins | sample Lox_Sample_13_FD_206722 | JGI IMG/M metagenome (GOLD analysis project Ga0335070, IMG submission 206722) | Soil microbial communities from Loxahatchee National Wildlife Refuge, Florida, United States - Lox_Sample_1.3 | ecosystem: Environmental > Terrestrial > Soil > Wetlands | place: USA...
ATCCAATGGGATTTGTGCATCGAGATGGTGATGTGGGACGGCCAGTACGACCGCTTCAAGTCGCCATTCGGCGACGCGCAGAAGGAGATCATCGACCGCGTCGTGCGAATCTGCAGGCCGGTGCCCGCCGATGTCGAGCTCGGTTTCCATCTCTGCTACGGCGATTGGGACGCGAAGCACTTCGTCGAGCCCAAGGACGCGACCGACATGGTCGACCTCGCCAACAGGCTCGCGCGGGCGGTCCGGCATCCGATTGCCTTCATGCACATGCCCGTGCCGATCGACCGCACCGACGACGCCTTCTTCGCGCCGCTCGAGAGGCTCGAGCTCGACGCGGGCACGGAACTCTATCTCGGTCTCGTCCATGCCGGCGACGGCGTCGAGGGCACGAAGCGGCGCATCGCCGCCGCGCAGAAATACGTCTCGGGCTTCGGCGTCGCGACCGAGTGTGGGCTGGGACGCTGCAAGAAACCGGACACCGTCGTCGACATCCTGCGCGTCCACGCGGGCGTGACGGCGGAGCCGAAGTAAAAGACCAAACGAAAGACAGGGAGGACGGAATGTTGCGTATCACCAAGGCGGCCCTGGCGGCCTTCTGCGGACTTGCCATCGCCCACGGCGCCTCGGCCGATGAGCCGATCGTGCTGAAATTCGGCTCGACCGCGCCGACCCGCGCGCATCTCAACGTCCAGGTCTACGCGCCCTGGTCCGAGCGCGTGACCAAGGCGTCGGAGGGAACCCTCAAGGTCGACTTCGTCCCGGGCAGCGTGCTTGGCAGCGACGGCCAGATGGTCGAGCGCGTCACCAGCGGCGTCGCCGACATCGGCTTCGACCTGCAGGCCTATTATCCGGGCAAATATCCGCTGACCGAGATCGTCTCGCTGCCGTTCCTGTTCACCAAGTCGTCGACGGCGTCCGTCGCGCTCTGGCGCCTGGTCCAGAAGGGCGTCATCCGCGAATACGACGACGTGGTGCCGCTCAACATCTTCACCTTCACCAATTCCTTCCCGATGATGCGGGCCAACGTCAAATCGCTGGCCGAGCTGAAGGGCTTGAAGCTCGCGGCGGGCGGCAAGCTGAGAAGCCAGGTCGTGGAGGCGCTCGGCGCGGCGCCCGTTTCCATTCTCATCAACGAGACCTATCAGTCGCTCAATCGGGGCGTGGTCGACGGCGCGATGGCGCCGTGGACGGCCATCCAGCCGTTCCGCCTCCAGGAGGTCGCGACACACTACTTCGATGTGCCGCTCGGCGCGCTCGCGGGCTTCGTGTTCATGAACAAGAAGAAGTTCGACTCGCTGCCCGCGAAGGCGAAGAAAGCGATCATGGACAACTCCGGCGAGCCCTTCGTCGCGGAGTTCGGCAAGTTCTGGGACCGCATCGAGGACGAGGGCCGGGAAATCGTGCGCAAGTCGGGCAAGGGCACGATCATCGTGCCGCAGGGCGCCGAGCTCGACCAGTGGCGGAAGGCGGTCGAGCCGGTCGTCGCCAAGTGGGCCAAGGACACGCCGAACGGCGAGCAGACGGTGAAGGCGTTCCGCGCTGAGATCGAGCAGCTCTCCAAGTCGAATTGAAAGCGGCTGGACGCCCGCGTGTCGCAACAGTCCGAGGCCGCAGCCGAGGGCCCGGGGTCGGGCCTTCGGCGCGGGCGGCCGAGTGTCGCCGGGTCTGCGCGGGGCAAGGTCGGCGGCAAAATCCAGCAGGAGGCCAGGCGGCGTGAATCTGGACGCGAGAAACCTGCGAAGCGCATCCGGCCGGGCGATGCCGATGTCGATGCTTGAGCTGCTGAAAGGGACCGAAAGGCGATGCGTTGCGCTCACCGAGCGCATCTCCTTCATCGGCGTCATGGGGATGCTGGCGATCGCCGGCCTGACAGTCGCCGACGTCGTGCTGCGCGCGACGGCCAATGCGCCGCTCACGGGGCTCAACGAGATCGTGTCGCTCACGCTTGCGATAGCCGTGGCCGCCTGTCTGCCGGCGGGCGTCGCACGGCGCATCGGCCTCGACATCGATATCCTGAGCCGGATCCTGAGCCCCGCTCTTCAGGCGCGGTTGCGCATGATCGGGCAGTTCGTGCTCCTGGCATTTCTGATCGTTCTCGCCTGGCGGGTCGGCGATTTCGCGCGGGGGCTCGAGGCCAACAAATTGACGACGATCATCCTCGGCCTGCCCCAGGCGCCGTTCATCTGGGCCGTGACCGCGCTGCTGGCGATCTGTATCCCCGTGCAATTGGTGGTGGCCTGCGCCGATTTGCTCGAGTGCGTCCGGGGCGCGCGCGCGCCGGGGGCGGCCATCGCGCTCGCCCTTGCGCTCCTGGCTGCCGTGGCGCTTGCGGCCGCATTCGTTCCACGCAGCGCCGTCATGACGCTTCTGCCCGCCACGCCAGCCGGATTGGCGGGGTGGTTCTTCTGTGCCCTCTGGCTCGTGATCCTGCTGCTCATGCCGCTCGGGCCGGCGATGGGCTTCGCGGGCATTCTGGGCACGGCGGCGCTCATGGGCTCGGATGCAGCGCTCACGGTGTTCGGCTCGGAGACCAAGAAGTTCCTGACCAATGAGAGCCTTGCCACGCTGCCGCTGTTCCTGCTGATGGGCAGCTTCGCCGCGACGGCCGGGCTGTCGGCCGACATCTACGCGCTGGCCCACGCGATCCTCGGGCGCCGGCGCGGCGGCCTGGCTTTGGCCACCATCGGCGGCTGCGCCGGCTTCGGCGCGCTGACCGGCTCGTCGCTGGCGACCGCGGTCACGATCGGCAAGATCGCGCTGCCGGAAATGAAGCAGCGGGGCTACGCGGATACGCTGGCGACCGGATGCGTCGCGGCGGGCGGCACGCTGGGCCAGATCGTGCCGCCGTCGACCGCCATCATCATCTTCGCGTTTCTCACCGAGGAATCGATCGGCAAGATGTTCGTGGCGGCGGTCGGCCCGGCGATCGTGGCGGTGACGCTCTATCTTCTGACGGTCTCGCTGCTGGTGCGATTCAATCCCACGCTCTGTCCCACGCGCCACGATCGCGGCTGGAGCGACGTCGGGCCGGCGCTCGTGCGCTGCTGGGGCGCCTTCCTGCTGTTCGGCCTGGTGGTCGGCGGGCTCTATGGCGGCATCTTCACCGAGACCGAGGCGGCCTCGGTCGGCGCTTTCGGCGCCTTCCTGTTCGCGCTGTTCCGCGGCAAGCTCAAGGGCGGCGCGCTGTGGTCGGTCATGGCCGAGACGACCGGGACCATCGCGATGATCTACACGCTGATTCTCGGCGCGGTCATGCTCTCGTTCTTCATCGGCGCGACGCGCCTGCCGGACCTGCTCGGCGGCTACATTCGCGACATAAGCATCGCGCCGATCCTGGTCGTCGGCATCTTCATCGTGGCCTATCTGCTGCTCGGCATGGTCATGGAGTCCTTCGCCATGATGGTCATCACGGTGCCGGTCTTCGCGCCGATCGTCGGCGACTTGGGCTACAGCATGATCTGGTGGGGCCTGATCACCGTAATGTGCGTCGAGACCGGGATGATCTCGCCGCCCTTCGGGCTCAACCTGTTCGTGCTCAAAAGCATCGCGCCCGAGATCAGCCTGACCACGATCTACCGGGGCGTCGTGCCGTTCGCGCTCGCCGATCTGGTGCGGGTCGCCATTCTCGTGGCGTTCCCGGCGATCATCCTGTGGCTGCCGCGGGGCATGTAGGGACCAACGAGCGGAAGGAGAAAGCAATGTCGGATCGGCCGGTGCGCAGGGTGGTGACGGGGCACGATGCCCGCGGCAAGGCGATCGTGGTGAGCGACGGCCTGCCGCCGTCGGTTCTGACCACGCCCCACCGGCCGGGCTATTGGCAGCGCCAAGTGTGGGTGACCCGCGAGACGCCGGCGGCGATCAACGGCGACGTCGATCCGACCGTCGGCTTCGCCCAGCTCCTGCCGCCCAAGAACGGCTCGGTGATCCGCGTCATCGAATTTCCGCCGGACAAGACCTTCATCGACAAGGTCGATGCAACGGCGGCCCACGCGACCTTCGCCGCCATGGGCGCCGCAGAAGTCTCGACCCACGGCGAGAAACCGCCACATCCCCTGATGCACAGGACCAAGACGGTGGACTATGGCATCGTCCTGTCGGGCGAGATCACCATGGTCCTCGACGACTCCGAGGTGCCGCTCAAGGCGGGCGACATCGTGATCCAGCGCGGCACCAACCATGCCTGGAGCAACCGGTCGGATCGACCCTGCCGCATGGCCTTCATCCTGATCGACGGCAAGGAATAGGTTCGAGCCGCGCCACACGCAGCACCACGAGGCCAACACAATGCCGCATGAGATGAAGCCCGGCCTGTTCTACCGGATGCCGGTGCATTTCGGCCCGACCGCCGGCCCGCGCCAGGGCCCGGATGGCCGGCCGTTCGACCTGACGCGGTCGCCCCGGCGGCGCGCGGTGTCGGTGAGCTTCCTGACCGACGCGCACAAGCTCGACGCCATCGTGCCGCCGGGCTTCAAGGTTGCGGGCGAGCCGGTCGTGACCGTCGAATTCCAGTATTTCACCGAGCTCGAATGGCTCGGCGGGCGCGGCTACAACACGCTCGGCGTGCGGTTTCCGGCGGCATTCGCCGGCAAGCGCGACCGCGTCGCCGGCAGCTTCCTGGCGGTGCTGTGGGAGAATCTCGCCGATCCGATTCTCAGCGGCCGGGAGGAGCTGGGTTTCAACAAGCTCTATGCCGAGCTGCCCGAGCCGCGCGTTCTGCGCGGTCGCGAGATCTATGGCGCGTCCTGGCTCGGCCACCGCTTCTTGGCCATGGAGCTGTCCGAGCTGCGCGAAATTGCGGTCGACGACCATGTCGCCTCCCTCCGCGCGGTGCGGTCGGATGGCGTTTTGCACTTCAAGTACATTCCGCGCACCGGCGCCAAGGGCGAGGCGGACGTCGCCTACGCCACGCTCACGCCGGTCAGCGGCAACAACATGAAGTTCGAGCGCGTCCTGCGCGGGCAGGGCACGGTCGAGTTCCTGCGCGCGACCTGGGAGGAGATGCCGACGCAGTTCCACATCGTCAACGCGCTGGCCGATCTGCCGCGGCTCGAGATGCGCGGGGCGGTCGTCGCGGAGTCGCGCGGCTACAAGGACCTGAGCGACCAGATGGCGCTGTCGTGAGATGCCGCCGGCCCGGCCGGCGATGGCGAAAGAACCAGGAGGTGTGCCGTGAGCATGCTCGGTATTGAAAGTCTCGTTTACGGCGTCGACGATCTAGAAACCTGCGCGCGGTTCTACGACGATTTCGGTCTGACGGCCGAGCGCCGCGACGCCAAGGGCGTCGACTATCGGCTGCCCGAGGGCTCGTCGATCAAGCTGCGCCTCAACGACGACCCGGCGCTGCCGCCGCGCTATTCGCGGGTGCCAGGCGTGCGCGAGGTGATCTGGGGCGTCGACAGCGAGGCGACGCTGCAGCGCATCGCCCAGTCGCTGGCGACCGACCGCAAGGTCGCGCAGGGCGAGGGCGCGCTGCACACCGTCGACGACCAGGGCATCCCGATCGGTTTCCGCGTGTTCAACCGGCGGCCGGTCGAGTCGAAGCCGCTGCTCGAGAACAGCCCTGGCAAGGTCGTGCGCTGGAACCAGCATCGCGCCTGGTATCGCCGTGCCCAGCCCAAGGTGATCCACCATTGCGTCTTCGGCGTGCCCGATATCGACAAGGCTGTCGCGTTCTATACCGGCCGCCTCGGCTTCCGCATCACCGACATCTCGCGCGGCCTCGGCGTGTTCATGCGCTGCGACGGCCGCAACGACCATCACAACCTGTTCTTCCTGCGGAGCGACGCGCCGTCCTGGCACCACGTCTCGTTCGGCGTCGACAGCATCGACGAGGTCATGACCGGGGCCGACTACATGCAGCGCCGCGGCTGGACCAGCGATCTCGGCGTCGGCCGGCATCGCATCTCGTCGACGCTGTTCTACTACGTCAAGAATCCGGCCGGCGGCCAATCCGAATACTCGGCCGACACCGACTATCTGACGGACGACTGGAAGCCGCGCCTGTGGGAGCCGAGATTCGGCAATTTCCACTGGATCGGCACCGTGCCCGAAATGCTCAAGACCGAGCCCGAATGGGACGTCACGGTGCTCGATGGGCCGATCCCGTCGTTCAGCGAGCTGAGCCGCCGCTGACAGTCGCGCCATGTTCTTCACTTGCGCCCCCGCGTCTTCCGACGCTGGCCGGTCGACGGTTCGCACGCCGCCCCGCCGGCGCAAGACGCTGACGGTCGACATCCATTGTCACTACATTTCGAAGCACGCCGATGAGATCGCTGCGCCGCATTTCTCGATCGAGAAGGAGCCGACACTCGCCTTCGCGACCGACTTGACGCGCAAGATCAACCAGGCGCAGAAGGCGGCGGTCGCCGCCAAGATGACCGATGCCCAGGTCCGCCTCGCCGCGATGGACGCGCAGGGCATCGACGTCCAGGCCATCTCGCCGGCGCCGACGCAGTATTTCTACTGGCTGCCGCCCGAGCTCGGCCGCGAGACCTGCCGGCTGATCAACGACGAGCTTGCAGGGTTCGCGGCCGCGCATCCCGACCGCTTCGTCGCCATGGGGACCGTGCCGCTCCAGGACACGCACCTGGCGATTGCCGAGATGGACCGCTGCGTCAAGGACCTCGGCATGCGCGGCATCGAGATCTCCTCGCACGTGAACGGCGAGGAGTTGGCGAGCGGCCGGCTCGATCCCTTCTTCGCGCGCGCCGAGGAGCTCGACGTATTGCTGTTCCTCCACCCGCTCGGCTTCACCGAGGGCCGGCGGCTGGCCAAGCACTATTTCAACAACGTCATCGGCAATCCGCTCGAATCGACCATCGCGCTCGGCCATCTGATCTTCGAGGGCACGCTCGAGCGTTACCGAAGCCTCAAGATCTGCATAGCCCATGGCGGCGGCTATCTGCCGACCTATATCGGGCGCATGGACCATGCCCACGAGGCACGCGAGGACTGCCGCGTCCATATCCACCGCAGGCCGTCGGACTATCTTCAGCAGGTCTACGTCGACACCGTGATGTTCGATCCGGACCAGCTTCAATATGTCGCCAAGAAGCTCGGCAGCGAGCACGTGCTGCTCGGCACCGACTACCCCTACGACATGGCCGAGATCGACCCCGCGGGCTTTATCGATACGGCCGTCGGCCTTACGCGGTCGGACCGCGCTAACATACGTGGCATCAATGCGGCGCGCCTGCTGAAGCTCGATATAGAAGGCAACCGGTCGGCGCCGTCGCGAGCGCGGCGCATTAGCCATCGCGAATAGGTACCGCCGCGGATCTCTACTCCTGCACGACCTCCACAAGCGCCGCACTGAAGCGCGGCGAGCACCTCGGCATTCGCCTCGGCTCAATCCTTCGGGTGCGGCAGGCCCTTGTCGACCTCGACGCCCTCGGGCGTGATCTTCATGCCCGAGGCTTCGGCTTCGAGCTCGATGAGCGCGGCAAAGTCGCAGTCGACATAGCCGCGCGCCACCAGGTTCTGCACGATCTCGCGCGTCGCGGCCGAGACCGGCATGGAGACGTGCAGCTCGCGCGCCGCGGCCAGGCCCAGGTCCATGTCTTTCTGCAGGAGCGGCGGCGTGAAGGTCGGCTTGAAGTCGAGATTGACCAGCGCCGGCGACTTGTAGCGCGTGAACATCGAACCGAGCGCCGAGTTGTTGATGAACTCGAGATAGGCGTGGCGCGGCACGCCGGCCTTGTTGGCGAGGATCGTCGTCTCGATCAGCGACTGGATCATGCCGCCGAGGAAGGTGTTGTGGCAGATCTTGACAATGCGCGCGAGCTCGCCTTCCCCGGCATAGGTGGCGCTCTTGCCCATCAGGTCGAGATAGGGCTTGGCCGCGTCGAACGCCGGCCGCGTGCCCGAGCAGATGAACGACATCAGCCCGGCCTCGACCACATAAGGGTTGCCGCTGACCGGCGCATCGAGGAAGGCCGCGCCGGCTTTCGCCGCCGCCGCGCGCGCCTCGCGCGCCGCGTCCATCGATATCGTCGTGCAGTCGACGATGACCTTGGGCGCGCGGCCGGGCCGCGACAAGAGGCCCTCGGGCCCGCCGATGGTCTCGACCACGTCCTTCGGTCCGCCGAGCATGGTGAAGACGATGTCGCGGTCGGCGAGCGCGGCGACGCTTTCGGCTATGCGTGCGCCCCGTTCGACGAGCGGCTGAGCCTTGGCGCGAGTGCGATTGTAGACGGTGACATCGACGCCGGCGGCGATGAGGCGCTTGGCCATGGCGAAGCCCATCCGGCCGGTGCCGACCCATCCGACGGTCGCCGCGGGGCGCTGGGTTTTCTCGGTCATGTCATGCCTCCTGGCTGTGAGCGATTGAGGGGGGCGTCATGCGGCGCCGCCCAGGAAAGTGGAGCATGTTTCCTCCTCGGAGGCCGCGCTCGGCCTGCAGCTGCTGGGCGGTCGCGAGCACCCGCTCGATCGCGAGCGGCGCCAGGCCTACCGAGGGCTCGTCGATCAGCATGATGCGCGTCTCGGTCATGAGCGCGCGGGCGACGCCGGGCGGTTGCCGTTGGCCGCCACTCAGGGCACCGGCCGGCTGGTCAAGCCGCTCGGCGAGGATGGGGAAGGCCCCGAACACCAGTCGGCGTGGCGCGCCATCGTCCGCTTCACTTCATGTAGCTGGGCAGGATGAGCACGATGCTCGGAAACGCGATCAGCAATCCGATGCCGACGGCTTCGCCCGCCAGATATGGCAGCACGCCGACGAACACCTGCCCGATCCGCAAGTCCGGGACTAGGCTCTTGACGACGAACAGCAGCATGCCGAGCGGCGGATGGATCATGCCGATGCCGATGACCAGGATCATGAAGATGCCGTACCAGAGCGGCTCGATACCGGCGGCAACGATGATCGGAAAGAAGATCGGCACGGTCAGCAGCATCATCGCCGATGCGTCGAGCAGACAGCCCAATACGAGATAAATGCCGAGAAGGGCGAGGATGAGCTCGACCGACGACAGGTGAAGGGAGCCGACCCAGCTCTGCATTGCGGCAGCAGCGCCGGAGACGGTCAGGAAGTTGGCGAAAAGCAGGGCGCCGACGATGACGATGAAGATCATCGACGTCGTGCGCGCGGTCTCGCTGAGCAGGGCGATGAACGGCTTGATGCGAAGCCGGCGGCGGGCCAACACGACCAGGAAAGCGCCGGAGGCGCCGATGCCCGCGGCCTCGGTCGGCGTGAATATCCCGACGTATATGCCGCCGATGGCGCAGGTGAACAGCGCGATCAGCGGCCAGACGTCGCGCAGCGACCGGATGCGCTGGGACCATGGCGTCCTCTCGCCGCTGGGGCCGAGCTGCGGCGAGATCGTCGCGGCGGCCGAGATCGATACCAGATAGCAGAGGATCATCAACGCGCCGGGCAGGAAACCGGCGATCATGAGCTTGCCGAGATCGACGTCGGTGAGGATCGAATAGACGACCATCGAGATACTCGGCGGGATCAGGATGTCGAGCGTCGATCCCACTGCGACCGTGCCGGCCGCGAACCCCGCATCGTAGCCGTAGCGGCGCATCATCGGGACGCAGACGCGCGTCATTGTCGCCGCGCAGGCCAGCGACGATCCCGAGACCGCGCTGAAGGCGCCGCACGCGAGAATTGTCGCCATCGCGAGGCCGCCGCGGCGATGGCCGAGGAACGCGTAGGACGTGTCGTACAGCTCGTCGGCCATGCGCGAATGCGCAAAGACCGATCCCATCAGAGCGAACAGCGGCAGGACCGAGAAATTGTAGTTGAACACCGTATCCATGGTGATCTGGCTCACCATGGCGAAGGCGGGTCCCCAGCCGATGAAGTAGGCAAAGCCGATGACGCCGACGATACCTGTGCCGAATGCGATCGGAATGCCGAGGAAGAGGAGCGCGAACAGCGCGGAGAATCCGACGATCGCCGGCGTCACGGCCTTGCCTCGCGGGCATCGAACAGATGACGCAGGGAGCTGCCCATGCGGAGAAGCAGAACGAGCGTCGAAATCGCGGAGGTGACCGACATGAAATAGACGAAAGGCGCTATGCTGACGTGCCACATCTGCGATTCCGTGTGCAGCGACGCGGTCATGCCGGCCTGTATCCAGAGGCGCCAGGCCAGCACCGCGCAGGCAACGATACCCGTCAGGTCGACGGCAAGCTCTTTGAGGCGGCGCGCGAGCCCGCGCAGGAAGTTGTCGAACAACGGGGTGGCGACGTGCTCCTGACGCTCGGTCACCAGCGGCAGGCCGCCGAAGACCAGGATCGCCAGGGAAAGCTCCGTGATCTCATAGGCCCCCTGCAGGGGATGATTGAAGACGTAGCGGCCGACGACGTCAACGAAGGTGATCCACATCATCGAAAAGAGCGTCGCGGCAATCGCCAGGCCGAGCGTCCAGTCCAGCCACCTAAACGGCGGCGGGTCGTCTTCCATTGGCTGATTTTCCATTCCCGCCCTCCGCAGCGGCGCGTCCGACGCTCAGCCGCTTGCCCCTGTCCCGTATCTGTCATAGTATGTGATTTCATATGACATCGCAACCGTGGAGTCCGGGCCGTGTCGATCCTTGATCCGCGCAACGCGATGGGGACTTGGCCGGCACGGCGGCGCGATCGGGTTTTCGGCGCGGTATGCAGGGTCGGTTCGCTGCGCCGTCGGCATTTGCGGGCGGCATAGCATGTGCCGGCCGGCACCGCGGCTTTTGCTCGGGAGTCCGGCTGATAATGACCACCAAAAGTAAAATCAGGCGAACACGATCGTCGAAAGCGACGCGCGCGGCCGCGGATCCCCTGGCGCTGTTCACCAGCGAGCCGTTGATGCCGGGATATCTTCCGCATCACTTGAGCCGCCTGATGAATCTCATGAATATGCAGTTGCTCGACGTCCTGAGGCCGC